>Ga0194121_10001053_pt1 | contig 48224 bp, 42 predicted proteins | sample TA2MahCa50mmetaG_FD_148609 | JGI IMG/M metagenome (GOLD analysis project Ga0194121, IMG submission 148609) | Freshwater microbial communities from Lake Tanganyika, Tanzania - TA2015020 Mahale Deep Cast 50m | ecosystem: Environmental > Aquatic > Freshwater > Lake | place: Tanzania: Lake...
CAGACCCGCAGGGTTGGAGAACAGCGCATCCCCGTTGTCCGCCACCGCCGCGAAGCTGTTCCCCAAAGCCGCCGAACGCGCCCCCGCGCCCAGATGCTGAATGTTCACCACCCCCTCCGCCGACCAGCTGCCGACTGCCAGGATACCAAGGGCGAATAGGGTTCTCATGTTCGGCTGCATCGGGGCCTCCTTCCCGCTGAGGTGCCAGTGGTCAGTGATTGGTGCTAATATACAATTCGCCGAAAGCTTTTCAAACTCGAACCCTGCAGCCGACGCCCATCCTTGGCGGCGAGGGGCTCATCCGGGTGGAAAATTCCGCCGCAGCTTTGTATCTTAACTGCGTATAGCCATGCCATCCTCGTTGAACGATCTGCGCATCCTGGTCCCCCTGGAACATCCGGGTGAAGAAACCACGCTGGTCCGCATGGCGGCCACCCTGGCCGCCTCGCGCAGGGGTGTGCTCCATCTGGCCCATATCCGCACCCCCAACACCCAGTCGGTGTCCCGTGCCCCCCGACTGCTCGAAGGGGCCGCCCGCCTTGCCGGCGAACTGGGGGTCAGCGCCTTTCCCCATCTGGCCGAGAACGAGAGTGTCACCGCCGGGGTCCAGGAGGCGGTGAAACGCTGGGACTGCAACATGATGGTGATGGGATGGTACGGGGAGCTGGGCAAGGACGCGGTCCTGGGAGCCCAGAACCGCACCCTAACCAAAGCCGTGGACGTGGACACCCTCATCTACCGGGTGGGCAACCAGGACCCGGCCCGGCGCATCCTGGTGCCTACCGGCGGGGGGGCCCATTCGGTGGTGGGCCTGCAGATCGCCCACGACCTGGGGCGAGCCTGGAAAGCCAACCTGGAGGTGGTGCGCATCGCCCGCGACCGACAATGCCGGCCCGACGACCAGATCCTGCGCCGCTACTGCGAGCAGTTGCGCCAGGAGACCCTGCTACGCATGCAACTCCTCGACATCAACGCTCCTCTCACCATCATCCCCGCCCAGGACGTCGTCTCCCCCATCGTCAGCCGCGCCCGCCCCGAGGACCTCGTGGTGCTGGGCGCCTCCAACGACTGGCGGCAGGACGAATACCTGGCCGGCTCCATCCCCGACGACATCGCCTCCCAGATCCCCAACCCGGTGCTGATGGTGCGGGCACATCACAGCCAGGAATTGGAGTTGAGCAACGTGTTCTGGGAGCAAACCATCCGGCTGGGCATGCGCCCTGCCGACAAATGGGACGCCATCACCCAGTTGGTGGACATCCTGGTCGAGGAGCGGCAGGTGCCCGCGGCGCTGGGGCAGACGGTGCTAGAAGCGGCCATGGCCCGGGAGAAAAAGTCCTCGACGGCTTTGGGTCACTTGACCGCCATACCCCACGCCCCCATCCCCGACCTGCCCGCCATCATCGGCGCCCTAGCCATCTGCCCGGAAGGGGTGGACTTCGGCAGCCCGGACGGCCAGTTGGTGAATTACATCTTTCTCCTCCTGACCCCGCAGCAGAATTACCGCAACTATATCCCGGTGCTGGCCCAGATCGCCTCGCTGATGCGCATCGGCCGGGTGCGCGCCGCCTTCCTGAAATGCCAGACCCCCGCCGAGGTCAAAGCCCTGCTCCGGATGCCCGACAAACCCCAGGCCAATGGCCACTGAGCCGGGTCCCATCCGCGCAGCCATCGACCTGGGCACCAACACCGCCCTGATGGTGACGGGCCGCAGGAACACCGACGGGACCATCGAGATCCTCGACGACGCCCATGCCGTCGCCCGCCTTGGCAAGGGGGTGGACGCCTCCCGCCGCATCGGGCCCGCAACCATGGAGCGGGTGTGCGGCATCCTAGCAGGGTACCGGGATCGCGCCCTGGGGCTGGGAGCGGCGGAGGTGCGGGTTTTCGGCACCTCGGCCCTGCGGGAAGCGACCAACAAAAGGGAATTCATCTCCCGGGTCCGGCAGGAAACGGGTCTGGAGTTGGTGGAGGTCTCGGGGGAGGAGGAGGCCGACCTCACCTTCCGCGGCGCAGCCTTCGGCCTGAGGCTGCCCGAGCGCTACGCAGTGATCGATATCGGCGGGGGGTCCACGGAGTTGGCGTTGGGCGGCGGCCAGCGGGTCAGTCAGGCGGTTTCGGTGGACGTGGGCGCCTTGCGTATAACGGAGCGCTGTTTCCCCGCGCTGCCCCCCACCGCGGCCCAACGGGAAGCCGCAGTAGTGATTATCGAGCGGGCCCTGGAGGGTTTCTTTCCCTACCCTGGCGGCACGGTCCTGGTGGGGGTGGCCGGCACCGTCACCACCCTGGGCGCCCTGGACCGGGGGATAGGGAACTTCGACGCACAGGAACTTAACGGCCATTTCCTGGCCGCTGAGCGCGCCGCCCAGTGGTCCGAGCGCCTGCTGGGCATGGGGGTGGACCAGATTTGCCGGCTTCCCCAGATACACGAGCAGCGCGCCGATATCATCGGGGCCGGGGCCCTCATCCTCGGCCTGGCCCTGACCCGACTTGGGGTGGCGGGTCTACGGGTTTCCACCCGCGGCATCCGCTACGGCCTCCTCCTGCGGGAATTGGAAACAGCCTAAGATTTTGTAAGAACAAAGAGATATGTTGCAACCCCCCTCACCCGTCTACCCGCCGCCCCTCCTTGACACTGGGTGGGTATTTACCTATTTTGAGTCTCTGCTTTTCTGCGACTATCTCCAGGCGCTGAAAAGCGGTTAGCCTTCCCTCGCACCGCCTTGCCTTTACTCCGGTAAAAATATAGGAGCCAGAGAGATTTATGACCACCCAACCTGGCGCGCGGCCCCTCAACAGCGCACTACCCTTCCCCACGCTGTTTCCCCCCGTACACGAGGAGGTGGCGACCACGATCAGAAAGGACGGGATTTCTTTTATCTTTGAGTCGCGCTCCCTCTCGGCTGTGGTCCGTTTCATCTATACCCCAATCGAAGGCAACCTGAGCGATTTGGAGGTGGAGATCAACAATGCCGACGCTATCCGGCCGGCCCAGGGGGGCGGCATCACCATTGAGATGGGCAACCGCGAGTGGCCCGCCGACGACGAGGAGATCGAGCGCCATCTTATCTCCTGCGAACAGGTGGGCGAGGTGGTCGAGGCCCGCTGGCATTGGAAACACGGCGAGGAGCTCGCCGACTTCCTCTACCGCTTCTGGATCAGCGGCAAGAGCCTGCATGTGCAACTGGAGGGGGGCAACGGCAAGGCCACCGGCGTCAGCCTCGGCTGGGTGGAGGGCGCCCTGCACCCGCGCCTGATCCACCTGCCCTACTTCTCCCTGGGCGACGCCTACCCAGGCGTGCTCTGCACCCAGGGCACCTTTGTCTCCAGTCTGCTGGAACTGGCCGCTTCGCGGGCCGGGCGGCTCACCGCGGCCCCAGCCGAGCCGGTCGCCGGCCACCTCTACCTCAACGGTGGCTGCACCTACCCCCCCCGCTCCGGCGGCCGGCGCTACCCGGTCCACGAGCACTGGCTGCTCTCCGTGTCCCGCCACGTCGAGGAGGTCCTTCCCCCGGTCCCCACCTGCAAGCCGGACGGGGAGGGGCCCTTGCGCCGGACGGTGTGGTACAACATCCCGCACCTGTCCCCAGCCGAAGAGGCGTATGTCGAGATCTACGAGCAACTCCGCACCTTGAAACAGTGGGGCCTAAACGAGCTTTTGGTGAATCACCCGGCCGACACCTGGCGCGACCAGTCCGGCCCCGCCGGTTTGGCGCTGGAGGCCTCGGCGGCCAAGGGAGGGGACGACGCGCTAAAGGAATACCTCGAAGCCGTGGGGGATCTGGGCTACCGCTACAGCCTGTATGCCAACTACCGCGATCTGTCCAACACCCGGCAGCAACAGGCCGCCAGGAACTACGACGGCCAGCCCGTGGCCACCGGCCCGGAGACGCTGTTGCTAAAGCCCGCCCTGGCGGCCGGCATGGCCGCGGAACACGCCCGCGTCCTGGAGTCCAAGTTCGGCGCGGCGCACCTCTACCTCGACGGGCTGGCCAATTCCCCTCCCTGGGACCGGGTGGACGGGGACGCCGCCCTGGAGCGGCCCTCCTCCTTTACCGCGACCCTTGAGGCCGACGGCGAGTTGCTCAACACCCTGACCGCGCAGGGGGCGGTGGTCGCCGAGGGGGGCTGTCACTGGCTGTACCGTGGGCAGGCGCAGGGGTTTTCTGCCCGCCTGGTCGGGCCTCATCCCGCCCGTATGCCGCTCCTGGTGGACTTTGCCCTGCACCATCTCCATCCCTTCCACACCGACGCCGGGTTGGGCAGGATGGATCAGTTCTTCGGCACTCCCGTACCCGAGGACCAGAGAAACAGCCGCAGCCCGTACCTGGACCGCTACCTGGCCGCCACCTTGGCCTTTGGCCATGCCGCCTGCCTGCCGGACATCGGAGAATGGGGCCTGGCCTCAGCGCTCAAGACCTATTTCCTGCTCCAACCCCTGCAGGCGCTGTACGTGGGGATCCAGGTTGAGGCCATCCACTACCACCACAACAGCAACTTCCTCGAACTCACCGAGGCGCTGATCTCGGCCGCCCACGAACACAGCCAGGTCCGCATCACCTACCGCTCGGGGCTCCAGGTCTTTGTCAACGGCGGCTGGCAGGAGCATTGGACGGTGCAGGTGGCCGAGCGGAGCTTTTCGCTGCCGCCGGCCTCCTTCGTTGCCTGCGGCCCTCAGGGCATGGTCGCCTTTTCGGCCGACGCGGGAGCCGGCCGCATCGACTTCTGCCAGGGGTCCGACTCCCTATACGTGGATACCCGGGGCACCCGGATGAATCTGGGGCCGGTCAACGTCGATGGGGCGGTGGTGGTGCGCCATCACGACTGGGCCATCGATGTGTGGCCCATCGAGTGCTCTGATCCAGTGGAGGTAATCCCCGCCTTTTACTGGCAGGACCGCCGCCTGCCCCGCCTGCGGGTGCTTGCCTTCACCTCGGCCGACGGGGAACCCGAGACGGTCAAGGCCGAGACCACCGAAAAGAGCGTGATCATCCCGCAGGTTCCCGGCGCCTACCGGTACCGCGTGACACTACCTGAATGGATGGTGGCGCCGGGTAAATGAGCCTGTTGCCGCCAGGGGCCGCGGCATGGACAACCCGGAAGCAAGCTGTGACCCCGAACCTCCGGGGCGCGGACGAAGAGGAGGCCGGTCTCCAGGACTAGCTCTTCCGCGCCAAGGACCAGCTGACCAGAGTGGCCGAGGGCGGCTTCTGTCAGGTCGAGGATTCGGAGTTGTGCCTGGATCTGGCCCAGTAGGTCAAGCCATACGCCGATCGCCTCAACGCCCTCCACCGCTTGTTGACTCCCATGGACAGCCTCATTGACAACCGCGCCCGGGTGGCGGGTTTGCGCGAGGATATCGCCGCCGAGGTGACCTAGCTCGAGACGCTGAGCCACAGCTTGGACTCGATGGTCGATCCGGCCCTGCCAAAGAGATTGAGGCCGAACTAGCCCTGCTCAGGAAGGATCGCAAGCTCACTGCCGACCTGCCCCCAGAAGCCAAGGAGCCGGCACCCACCGGGAGCCGCTCCCTGCGGGAATGGCCGGTGGCCGAGCGCCTGGAACGCATCTTCGGCAGCCGCTTCGTCTCCCCCTGGCGCCTGGGCCAGTTGATGCAGGGGGCCGGCCCGACCCCGCCCTCACCGACCAGCGCGACCAGAGCCTGGAGCAGGTCTGGACTGCCCTCACCGGTCCCAAGGAAGCCGCCCATGTGGCAGCTAACCACCTGCGGACCCTGCAACGGCTCTTCCCCGAATAAGCCCTCATTTGCCGGGTGCCCTTGCTCCCCGACCGGCTCCCATATACCACTGCGCAATTGCCGGAACGCTTCCGGCAGTACTTTCTCAAGGTGCCGATCCGCTCGTTGTGGTACTCGAAGCTGGACTTCTTCCACCAGCCCCTGGCCAAACCCCCCTGGGCCCTACTGGACCGGCAGTACCTGAACTGCACCTTCAAAAACCAAGGCTTCGCTTGCCCATCTACCCCCGGGCCAACGAGTTGCCCCTGTGCCTGGTGTGCCAGAAAACCGCCCTGAAGGATACCTACGACCGGGTGGTGCTGAGCCTGGTCCAGGGGGTCCCTTCTTCGCCCACTGCAACAGCATCACCCGCACGGTGCAACTGGCCGGCGAGAAAACCAGCAAACAGGTCTACGTATTCTACAAGGGGGATACCCTGTGCCTTTCGGGCCGGCGCGGCCTGCCCCGCTGGCCGGGGGTCCTGCCGGCCCTGGTGCTGCGCGCTTGAGCCAAGGCGCCGGCTCAGCCCCTTGATGACCCCGCGAAAAAAGCGTACTTTTTCATTCTTTAATATTATTTCTCTCTCTTACCCCGCAACCTCCGCACCGCGCCCCAGCCGTGGAAGAACTCTCCCAGCAACTGCGGGCGGAGATCGAAGCCCTCCGCGAACACATCGCCCGGCTGGAGGACCACTTTTTGGCCACCACTTGGACCGCCGAGTTGCTCGCCCCGCTCCAGCGCCTCGACACGCGCCTGGAGGAGACGGATCTGCGGGCCATTGTGGTGGTGCGAAAGCAGGTGCGCGACCAGTTCGCTGTCATCGGGAAACTCGGCCCCCAGATCAGCCAGTTGCTTACCCGCTATTTCCGGTTTCTCGCCCAGCCGCCCGACACCGGCGCTGCTCCGCCCGAGCCTGCCCTCGACCCCGCCCCCGGTGGCGTCCCGGGCGAAGAAGAGGAGCGGTCTAAAGAGCCCGTCCAGGTCCGCCCAGCCGCCGCCTCGGCACCGCCGGTCACCCGCCCCGCCCGGGAGGTGTCGGCGGAGTCGGAGGATCTTTCGGGATTGTCGATGGATGTCTTCACCCACCGCCCCAAGGCAGCCCCCACCCCCCGTTCCCCCTCCGCTTCGCCCCTTATTCTCTACCCGCTGGGCGGGAAGAGACGCGGGCAATCCCAGCAAAAAATCAAATCCGTTCCACGGCAGGATCTCGTTCTTGCCTACAAGTTTAGACCCGCTGACCTTAAAAAAGGTATGCAGTTGAGTTTGCCGGCCCAGGAGCAGGTCCAGTTCGATTTCAAGCTCCAGAAGAAGACGTCCAGCCGACTGGTGGATTCGCTGCGGGAACAGGCCGAGGCCCAGAGCCTGCTGCTGATCCCCAGGGTCACCCAGTTCCAGCACCAGGACACCCTCTGTCCCTGCACCGCCAAGGCGCTCATCTCCCTCTTCCGGAACCTGCTGGGCAACCTCCAGGACTGGGCCCAATACCGGGGTTGCCCCTTTATGGACGAGGCGCCGGAGCCTGGCTGGGCCCTGGTTGCCCCCGAATCCCTGCCCCAGACCGTGTGCCGCAACTACCTCGACCAGCAACAGGCCCTCCGCCAACACGCCGAGGCATTGGGGGTCTTCCCCCGCCCGGTGCGCCGCCGCTCCCTGGTCGAAGCCCTCTACGACCTGATCGCCGCCCACCTGGTGCCGGGCCTGCGGCTCAACCATCAGACCCTCGACGCCACCCCCCCCGGCCCCACGGGCAACGACTTCGTCCGAATCTACTTCTCCGGCGAGGACATCCGGGTTCGGAATCTGCCCCACGCCACCAGCCACCCCGCCCTGGGGGTATGCCCCAGCCTATGAGCGTTCCCAGTGCCTTTCTGCTGGCCTGCGCCGGCCAGCGCCCGGCCCACCGCCCCATCTGGCTGATGCGGCAGGCCGGGCGCATCCTCCAGCCCTACCGCGAGCTGCGGGAGAAGACCGGCTCCATCCTCAAACTTTTCAAAACCCCGGAACTGGCCACCGAGGTCACCCTGATGCCGGTCTCGATGCTGGAGGTGGACGCAGCCATCCTCTTCGCCGACATCCTCACCCCGGTGGAGCCGATGGGGTGCCAGATCGATTTTGTGCCCGGCCCGGTCTTCGCCAAGCCGGTGCGCAGCGGGGCCGACATCGATGCCCTGCGCCCAGTCGATCCCCAGGCGCAGTTGCCTTTTGTGCTGGAAACCATCCGCCAGGTCCGCCGCGCACTGCCCCCCGGCGTCCCCCTCATCGGTTTTGCCGGCGCACCCTACACCCTGGCCACCTACATGGCCGAGGGCGGCGGGGCCAAGGAGTTCACCTGGTTCCGGCGCCTGCTGCACGCCGACCCGGGGGCGGCCCGGGCCCTGCTGGACAAGCTGACCGAGGTTACCATCGCCTACCTGCGGGCCCAGATCGCCGCCGGCGCCCAGGCGGTGCAGCTCTTCGACACCTGGATCGGCGCCCTCAACCGGCCCACCTTCGAGGAGGTGGCCCTGCCCCAGCTTCAGCGGATCTTCGCCGCCTTGGCCGGCCTGGGGGTGCCGCGCATCTACTACGCCAACGGCGGCGCCCATTTCCTCGAGCTTCTGCCCCGCACCGGGGCCGACGTGCTGGGCCTGGACTGGCGCGCCGAACTCGACCTGGCCTACACCCGCTGCGGCCGCCTGCCCCTACAGGGGAACATGGACCCCTGCGCCCTGTTTGCCGATCCCCCGGCGGTGGCCGCCGAGGCCCGCCGCCTCCTGCGCCAGACCCAGGGCATCCCACATGTCTTCAACCTGGGGCACGGGGTGCATCCCGACACCCCCTGCGATCACGTCAAGCTGCTGATCGACACCGTCCACGAATTCCCCAAGGGCTGAGGGCCTCCATGGACGCGATAGAACAAGGCGTCACCCGCAGGCACACCTTCTTCTGCACCTCCACCGAGCGCCACATCCACGACCCCAGCAAGGTGGTCAAAGTGGAGCCCAAGGAGATCGCGGTCTTTGGCAAGAAGGTTAAAGGCTGGCTGGTCACCACCGAGGAGTCGGTGATCTCCAAGGTGATCCCTCTAAACGAATCCGTGCGGGGGGAGGTGGTAATGCACGACCCCGAATAGGGGTCAGCGGCTTAGGACCAGGCGGTCCTGCCGCCACTCGGCCAGGGATTTTGGCGGATCCTCCCAATCGTCTCCGGGGACCAGGTACCTGCCCTGAAGATCCTCTTCGGCCTGGAAACGCGGCCACAGTTCAGGGAATTCCTCCTGCAACAGCTTGTTCACCTGCTCGCGGATTCCCCGGGCGTGGTAGGCCAGCACCCGTTCGGTCTCGCTGCGGCCGGCCTCCTCCAAATGCTGGGCCATGCCGCTGCTGGCGCTGAAGGTGAAGGCCACCCCCTCGGGCTTGAGTTCCAGGTAGATGCGGTAGGCGGGATAGCTCAGGTTCAGCCCCAGAAGGTCCAGGCGCAGCCGCAGCCAGTCGCCTTGGCTAATGGTGCGCGTGAGGTTGAGATCGGCGGCTTCGATGCCCGCCTGGGCCGGGGCGGCGGCCAGGAGGCCCGCCAGGAACCAGCGCCAGGGGCGTAGGGTGGATCGCGGCATGTTTTCCTCCCTTAAAAAAACCGAGGCCGGCCCGTGGGCGGGTGCCTCGTCGCTGGTTTTCGGGGCGCATGATCCGACCCCACAGCGCCGTCTCAGCGGCGCGAAGCCCCCCGCCTCATTTGACCTCCCACAGATCGCTGCTGCGGTAGAGATTGGCCAACTTACCGGCCCCCTGCTTCTCGACGGCCTGGGCGACTTGGATGTCCACCAGTCCATCGTAGGTGGGGCGACTCACGTCGCGCAGCACCCCGAAGGGGAGGGGGAAGTGGGGGTTCTCCATGCGGCTGAGCATGTAGGCGTAACTGGTGTTGGCCAGGCCGGTCTGATGGACCAAAAGCTCGCTCTCCCTCACCCCCCCATCCAGAGCCACTACCTCAGGCTCGAAACCCTTCATGCGCAACCCCTTGTCGCGGTTCCGGCCAAAGACCAGCGGCTGGCCCTCCTCCATAAAAACCACGTTGTCGTCGCGGGTCTCGGGGTCGGTGGTGTGGTCCCAGGCATGTTCGTGGTAGACGACGCAGGTCTGGAAGATCTCCACAAAGGCCGTACCCTTGTGGCGGGCCGCCCGGTTCAGCACCTCGGACAGGTGCTTGATGTTGGTGTCCTGGGTGCGGGCGACAAAGGTCGCCTCGGCGCCTAAGGCCACCGACAGGGGGTTGAAGGCGTAGTCCACGGAGCCCATTGGGGTAGTCTTGGTGCGGTGGCCCGGCAGCGAGGTGGGCGAATACTGACCTTTGGTCAGGCCATAAATCCGGTTGTTGAAGAGGATGATCTTGATGTCCACGTTGCGCCGCAGGCAGTGGAGCAGGTGGTTGCCGCCGATGGAAAGCCCGTCCCCGTCCCCGGTGATGACCCACACGCTCAGCCGGGGGTTGGCCAGTTTAAGCCCGGTGGCCAGGGTGGGGGCGCGGCCGTGGATGGAGTGGATGCCGTAGGTGTTCATGTAGTAAGGGAAACGGCTCGAACAGCCGATTCCCGAGATGAAGACGATGTCCTCCCTGGCCACGCCGACCTCGGGCAGGATCTTCTGCATCTGCGCCAGGATGGCGTAATCACCGCACCCGGGGCACCAGCGCACCTCCTGGTCCGAGGTGAAGTCCTTGCGGGTCAGCTTGGGCGCTGCCACTGCTTCTGTCATCGATCTCTCTCCTATGTCTGCGCCGGGCCGGTGCGATGCTCAGCTCGCGATCGCCGCGATGTGGTTGAACACCTCGCGGATCTGGAAGGGTTGCCCCTCCACCTTGTTCAGTTGCTCCACCCGCACCTGGAACCGGGCCTGCAACAGCATGGCCAACTGGCCTAGGTTGAGTTCGGGGACCAGAATCTTCCGGTAGCGGCCCAGCACCTCCCCCAGGTTGCGCGGGAACGGGTTGAGATAGCGGATATGGGCGTGGGCAACCGAAAGCCCCTGACGCTGGGCCTGTTCCACCGCGGCGTGGATGGCGCCGTAGGTGCCGCCCCAGCCCACCACCAGCAGCTCGGCCCGCTCGGGGCCGAAGACCTCCTGCTCGGGGATGAACCCGGCGATGCCGGCCACCTTCTGGGCGCGGACCGCGACGATGCGCCCGTGGTCCTGGGGGGTGTAGGAGACGTTGCCGGTGAGGTCCTGCTTGCCCAGTCCGCCGATGCGGTGCTCCAGCCCCGGCGTCCCTGGGATCACCCAGGGCCGGGCCAGGGTCTGAGGATCGCGCATGTAGGGTTGATACCCCTTGGGATCGGTGCGGTGCGCCACGGGAAAAGGCTCGATGGCCTCCGGATCGGGGATCTTCCAGGGCTCGGAACTGTTGGCGATGTACCCGTCGGAGAGCAGCACCACCGGGGTCATGTGGCGCAGGGCGATGCGGAAGGCCTGGATGGCCATTTCGAAGCAATCGCCGGCCGTGGCCGCCGCTAGTACCGGGAGGGGGCTTTCGCCGTTGCGCCCGTAAAGCACTTGGAGCAGGTCGGTCTGCTCGGTCTTGGTGGGCAGCCCGGTGCTGGGCCCTCCCCGCTGCACGTCGATGATGAGCATGGGCAGTTCGAGGACCACAGCCAGGTTCATGCCCTCGCTCTTAAGGGCGATCCCCGGGCCGCTGGTGGCCGTGGCCGCCAGGGAGCCGCCGAAAGCAGCCCCGATCACCGAACCCATGGCGGCGATTTCGTCTTCGGCCTGGAAGGTGCGGACCCTGAAGTTCTTCAGCGCGGCCAGCCCCTCCAGGATGGGGGTGGCCGGGGTGATGGGATAGCTGCCGTAGAAAAGGGGTTTGTCTGCCCTAGTCGCGGCCGTCACCATGCCCAGGACCACCGCCTCGTTGCCGGTGATGCGCCGGTACACCCCCGGTTCGACCAGGGCCCGCCGGGATACCCGCATCTGCCGTTGGAAGGTTTCGGCGGTTTCGCCGTAGTGGTATCCCGCCTTTAGCACCCGGGTGTTGGCCTCGACCACCTGTGGCCGCCTGGCGAACTTCTTCTCATAGAAGCGCAGGGTGATATCGAGGGGGCGGTCGAACATCCAGAAGGCCAGGCCCAGGGCAAAGGCATTCTTGCACAGGTCCTTCTGCTGGGTAGTCAACTCGTCGAGGTCCTCCAGGGCCCTGCGGGTCAGGCTGGTCAGAGGCACCTGGTGCACCTCGTAGCCCTGAAGGGAGTTGTCCTCCAGCGGGCTCCCCTCGTACCCGGCCTTGCGCAGGTTGTTGCGGGTGAAGGTGTCGCTGTTGACGATGATCACCCCGCCCGGTTCCAGATCAACGAGGTTGGCCCGCAGCGCGGCCGGATTCATGGCTACCAGCACCTGGGGCGCGTCGCCGGCGGTGTAGAGTTCGTTTGCGCCGAAATTGACCTGAAAGCCGCTCAGCCCCGGGATGGTGCCGGCCGGGGCGCGGATCTCGGCGGGGAAATCCGGGAAAGTGCTGACGTCGTTGCCCAAGATCGCCGCGGCATTGGTGAACTGGTCGCCGGTAAGCTGCATACCGTCGCCCGAATCCCCGGAGAAGCGGATGACGACGGATTCGCGCTCGTCGACCTGCCGGGCGCGTCCCTCGGCTAAATCAACCATCTGAGGATCTCTCTCCTGTTCGGCGCAGACCCTCTAGCCCCCGGGCACAAGGCTATGCAATTCCGGATCGGCACGGCGCCAATGGGGGCGCCCGCGTCGCCGGAAGGAAGCGGATCGGGCTGGGCGGTGGGACGAGGGTTGTTGTTGGGGAAGTGCAGGGTCATCTACTGCCCGAGAGGTTGCTGCCAGGGGGCGGGGCGAGCAAACACCTTTGCGAGCCCCGGCGGTCTGGATTTTGAGCCCATTCTCAAACCGTGCTTCCTCAAGAATATACAGGGATCGGCCCTTCCGTCAAGCCGCCCCGGCCGGCCCGGATCGGGGTGGCTGCCCGACGCAAACCTCAACCAGCCAGTCGGCCGCCCCGGCCAGTTGGGGATGGTGGGTCTCGACCAGCACCGAAGTGCCCCGTGCACACAATTCGCCCAGGATCTCCCCCAGATGGCGCAGGTCGCCGGGGTGGCCGCCGGCCTCGGGGTGTTCGAGCACCACCAGTTCCCTTGGCCCTGCCCGCCGCCGCTGTGCCGCCAGTTCCAGCCGCAGGATCTCGGCCGGACCCAAGCGCCGGGCCGACTCCCCCAGCCTGCGGTGCCCCAGGCCGCAGGCCAACGCCGCCTGGAGCGCCTCGCCAACCTGGGGCACCCCCCGGCAGTGATGGGCTGCCTCGGCGACCCTCAGTTCCAGTATCTGCGCCAGGTTCAGCCCTCGCCAGGTGGTTTCCAGGGCCTCGGGTCGGTACCGGCGACCTTCGCAGACAGGGCACACCAAGGAGATCTCCTCTCCCAGGCCCAGGTCGCCAGCCAGGGCACCCTTCCCCTCGCAGGTGGGGCAGCGCCCTCCTGGCCGGCTCAACATGAACCACTCCGGGGCGTATCCCTGGTTGCTGGCGGCGCTGCGCTCGGCATACTGGGCAGCCAAGCTGGGGAAGATCCCCAGGTGGTCGAGCAGCAGCCTTTCTGGTTCCTCCCGCAGCCTTCCCAGCACCGCCACCCGCTGGATGCCGGGCCGGCCCACCAGGCGCAGCGCCCCCCCGCGCCTGGCCTGGAGGCCGGGCAGTAGCACCTGGCTCCACAGTGCGGTTTTCCCTGCCCCAGTTAGCCCCACCATCACCACCATACACCCCAGCGGCAAGCGCCACTCCCCATCGGGGTGCGCCACCTGTAGCCAGCGGGTGGCAGGGGGCGTCTGGCGGGGCGGCAAGGTCGGGGTCAGTACCCCAACCTCGCCCATGTGGACCCGCCCCTCTTCCCAATGGCACACCAACCCGGCCACCCCCAGCACTGCCTCCGAGTGGTCGAGGACCACTGCTGTATTGCCCTGTTCCACCAGGCGGTTCAGCCCAGCGGCCAGGCGGCGCTGGGCCGGCGCGTCCAAGCCCCGGCTGGGGTTCTCAAACAGGTAGAGGATGCCCGTCAGTCCCAGGCTCAGGCTCCAGGCCAGTTGCAAAAGCTGTTGTTCGCCGGTGGACAACTGCTCCACCGGCCGCCCCAGGGGGAGGTGACCCAAGCCCAGCGCCGTAGCCTCACTCAGAGGTCCCAGCATCCCGTCCTCCACCCCCGCGGCCGCAAGCCGGTCTCCCACCTGGCCCAATTCCATTGCCCGCAATTCCCCCCACTCCCACCCAGCGTAGGCGAGATGGAAGGGCGGGGTGGAGTCCAGGTCCGGCACCGCAACGGCGGGGAAACACCTGCCGCAGTCGCGGCAACTGAAGGGCTGGTTCAGCCAGAGCTGCCGCCCGCTCCGGGCGCCGGCAAAGAGGCTCCGACCGCGGGAGAGGGCCCGGGCCTGGCGGCAGGCTTCCACCAGCCGGCTGCGGTGGGCCGCATCCGCCTCCACCCGGTCCAGCACCACCTCCGCCGGGCCTGGGGGGATCTCGTCGCGGTCCAGCCGCAACAGCCTGCCCTCCGCGCGGAGGCGGAGGAAGCCGGCGCGGCGCAGTTCTTCTGCCAAAGCCTTGCCCAGGTCCACCGGCGCCAGCACCAGGCAGGCTTCCCCGCCGAATTCGGCGATCACCTGTTCGGCCGCCGCCTCGGGCGTGGCAGCGGCGCAGCGCCCTGCACAGACTGGGCAACGGGCTTGACCCTGTTCCAGCCACAGCCGACCCAGCAGGCCTTCGAGCTGGAGCAACCCGGCGACGCATTGCCGCTGCCGCAGAACCCCGTCCAAATACAGGGCCGGAGGCAGGCCGTTCAGTTCCCCGACCGCCGCCGGTCTCTCCCCGCCCAGGGTTTCCCGCTCGAAGGCCGAGAGCACCTGGGCGTAGCGGCGCCGGCTCTCGCGGTACAGCACCCCCTGGGCCAGTTCCCTGGCCCCGGACCCATCGGCGCCACTCAGGCAGATCACCTGGCCCAGGGGAAGATCGAGGTCCACTCCTTGGAGTGGCGTAGCGGTCGCGCCGCGGATCTGGATCATCGGCCTATCCTTCATCTGGCTGCCCCGACTTGTCGCAGCGAATCCACCTTGGCCAGGAGGACCGAGTCCCCTGCCTGCTGGGCCAGCAAGACCTCCCAGGCGGCCAGGCCGCCGGCCCGGTCTCCCTGCCTGGCCAGAACCTGGCCCAGCCGGTAGCGGGCTCCCCGGTGCTGGGGGTCCAACTCTACGGCCCGCTGCAGGGAGGGGATCGCCTCTACGGTCCGGCCTTGGGCCAGGCGCAACAGGCTTAGGTTGTAGTGGGCCGCCACATGCCCTTGATCGAGGTGCAGCGCCCGCTCGTACTCCGCTTCGGCCCGGTCGTATTCACCCAGCTTGTAATAACACAACCCCAGGCTGTTGTGCATACGGCCCTGATCCGGCCAGCGCGCTGAGAGCCGGGCGAACACCTCGGCGGCGGCGCGGTACTCCCCCTCCTCGTACAGGCGCAGGCCGCCGGCCACCTCCCCGTCCTCATCTACCAGCTTGCCCGACTCCAGAGCGTCGAGGCGGGCTACGGTCTGCTGTGCCGGGGCGAATCCAGGGTCGATCTCCAGGCATCGCCTCGCCATCTCCCGGGCCCGGCCCAGGTCCCCCTTGCGCTCATAGAGCACGGCGAAGTTGTGGTAATCCACCCGCATCGAATGCAGGCGCTCGGCCAGGGGGTCGGGCCAGTTCACCGCCAGGGCCAGCGCCAGCACCACTCCCCCGGCAACGAGTACCGGCTGCCTTCGGCCAGCCCCCCATTCGCGCCGGGCGCGGACCATTCCGAGGGCCCCCCAAAGCAGGAACACTTGCGAGGCGGGCAACCGGTATTCAGAGGAGACAAAGAAGACGAGGCAGCCCAGAAGATAGGCCAGCACGTACAGCTCCAGGGCCACTACCCTCTGCTGCCGGCCCCCCAGGACCCACCCCACCAGGCCCAGGGGAACCAGAAACCCCCAGCCCGGAGTTAGGTGAAGGAGTGGAACCCATTCTTGGGCAAAGTAATAGCTCAGGTTATTTTGCGACTCAACCTCGTGCCAAAAAAGGAAAAACTTGCGCCAGAGCAGATACAGATAGGCTACCGGCTCCCTGCCGATGAAAGCCAGGCCCTCCCCCAGCCAGAAGGCCGAAGCCTGCCCAGGTGTCACCGGATGGCCCAATCGCCGCTGCGCCTCGCGCACAAACCCCTCGCGCTCCTGGTCCGGCTCGGCGCTGGGCACAAAATCGGTCTGGGCGTAGATGCCGGTGGCCCCTGGGTGGTTGCCCACATAGAAATTCATCCCCGCCGACGAGGTGGTCAGGGCGAACTCGCCGCCGGCGACCCAATTGCGGGCCATAACCGGAGCCAGCACCAGCGCACAGCCCAGCATCAGCGCCCCCAAGGGACGCCACTGCCCCGTTGCGGAAAACCAACCCCCCAGCAGGGCCACCCAGATCAACACCAGAGGCCGGGCCAGGGCCGAGAGTCCCAGGCAGAGGCCAGCCAGCCAGAGCCACCTTTCCCGCCCATCGGCCTGCCAGCACACCAAGAGGTTCAGGCCGAGCAGGTTAAGGAAGAGTATGGGGGTGGCAGTGAGCAGGGCGCCGTCGTAAAAGATGAACACCCCGCACACCGCCGCCAGGCCTGCCCCCAGGAGGCCCACCTCCCGGCCCCAGAGGCGCCGGCCCAGTACGTAGATCAGCCCGCAGTTCGCCGTTCCCAGCACCACCTGCGCCCCCACTGCGGTCCCCCACCCCGGCCCGGCCAAACCATAGAGCAGGGCCAACAAATAGGGGTAGAGGGGATTCATGAAGAAAGCCCCCTCGCTCCAGCCCTGCCCCGCCAGCAGGGCCCTGGCCTGCCGGTCATAAAACTCAGAGTCCAGCAGCAGTGCCTCGGCCAGGGGGGTATCTTGGCAATGGTGCGCATAGCCTGCGCGCAAAGCAAAGGCCAACAACAGGATACCGGCTAGCAGGGGATCGCGGCGGCTCATGACCCAAGGGTTGTTAGAAATGAAGTTCAATAAAAAAACCTTGACGGAGTGTTCGGGATTCGTTAGATGTTATTAGAGACTTTTAAGATGCCGCCGACCTTGTTAGCAATTCCAAGACCCCTCCGCTCTGCTCCCGCGGCCTTTAGACCTCGGAAACTTTCCCTTATCCAGCCCCCTCAACTCCCCATGCGACAGGTGAATTATGCCCGAGTCCCTGCACGATAGAGAGGACCTGCTCAATTTATACTTCAATGATATCACCGACTCAAAGCCACTTTCCCGAGAGCGCGAGGTGGAGTTGGCGGCGAAAATCGAGAAAGGCGATCTGGGCGCCCGCGACGAACTGGTGCAGGCCAACCTGCGCTTTGTCGTCGATGTGGCCAAGCACTACCAGAACCGCGGACTTTCCCTCTCCGACCTTATCAGCGCCGGCAACCTGGGCCTCCTGACCGCGGCCGAGCGTTTCGACGGCACCAGGGGCTACAAGTTTATCTCCTATGCGGTGTGGTGGATCAGGCAGTCCATCCTCCAGGCCCTGGCCGAACACGCCCGCACCGTGCGCCTGCCCCTCAACAAGCTGAGCTTGCTGCGCGACATTGCCGAAACCGCCCGCCAGCTGGGGCAGGGCCGCGAGAGCGAGCCCCACGTCGAGGAGATCGCCGCCCAACTCGACATCTCCACTAAGGAAGTGGTGGACACCATGCTCAGCGCCCGTTCGGTCTGCTCCCTCGACGAAGCCTTTGAGCACGACGACGAGCGCAACCTACTCGACACCCTGGCCGATACCCGCCAGGAGTCCCCCGACAGCGGCATCCTGCGCACCTCGGCCAAGGCGCAGGTGGACAGGGTCCTCGACTGCCTCGACGACCGGGAGCGCTACGTCATCCTACGCTATTTCGGTCTCGACGGCAACGAGGCCTTGACCCTCGACCAGATCGGCAGTCTGCTGGGGGTCACCCGCGAGCGCATCCGCCAGATCAAGGAGCGGGCCCTGGGCCGGCTCCGCCACCCCCTGCGCGCCCAGAGCCTCAAGGTCCTGGCCGAATGAATCCGTGCCGCCTGCTGGCGGTGCTTTTTTCCCTGGCGCTGCCAGCAGGCGCGGCTAACTTCTCCCACGCCGGCTTCGACCGCCTGCTGCACGAAGTGGTCGAAGCCGCCGGCCGGGTGGATTATTCCTTGCTCTTGAAACACCGCAATGCCATGGACGCGTACCTCGACAGCCTGGGGCGGTGCAGCCCTCGCAACCAGCCGCAGCGCTTCGCCACCCCGGCCCACGAAATGGCCAAATGGATCAACGCCTACAACGCACTGGTCTTGAGGAGGGGTGGCCAACGCGTATCCGGTGGCCCGGGTCGATGAACTGGGGGGATTGGAGGCGTTTTTAGGGTAGCGGACCTGGAAGGTGGGGGGAAAGCAATTCAGTCTCGAACAAGTCGAACACCGGATCATCCGCCCCCAATACCGGGACCCGCGCGTCCATTTTGCCCTGAACTGCGCTGCCCTGGGCTGCCCTGTCCTGCTACGGGGCGCCTACCAGGGCGAGGCCCTCGATTCCCTCCTCGCAGCCCAGACCCGCCGCTTTGCCGCTGATCCGCGTCAGGTGCGCCTGGTCCCGGTGGCCGGCGTGCTCCACCTGTCCCGGATCTTGGAGTGGTACTGGGAGCATCTCACCCGCTGGTTCTCCACCCCCTCGACAGCCGCCCCCGCCCTGGTCGACTATCTGCCGCGCTACCTGCCCCAGGACCAGACCGCGCCCCTGCGCCGGCACCCGGAGGTCAAGCTGGTCTTCGAGGAATGCGACTGGTCCCTCAACCAGCAGGCCCTTAATAGAAAAAAGGATTGTGGGCCTTTTCCTCGCCCACCGTGGTCGCCGGCCCGTGTCCCGGATAGAGCACGACCCGATCATTGAGGGAGAGGATCTTGGTCGCCAGGCTGCCCTTCAGCGATTCATAGTCCCCCACCCGGCGCGTGCCCCCCATCGAACCGGCGAAGATCGCGTCCCCCACAAAGGCCATCTGGGGATGGACCAGGCAGATCCCCCCCGGGGTGTGCCCCGGGGTCTTGCGGGCTTCAAAGCTGTGCCGGCCCACGTTGTAGACCTCGCCCTCGACGATGCACCCCTCAATCTTGGTACGCAGTTCGCCCAATAGGGCCAGGTCCCCCTTCTCGATTAAGGCAGGGGCCCCGGTGGCCTGGCAGATCTCCGAGAGTGCCCCCACGTGGTCGCCGTGCCCGTGGGTCAAGAGCACCAACTCCACCTCCAGCCCGGCGTTTTCGATGGCCCGCAGGATCTGTTCGGCGTCGAAACCCGGATCGATGACCAGCCCCTTGTTGGTTGCCGTGCAGCCCACCAGGTAACCGTTCATGAGCAAATCGTCGCCCAGGACCAGCATCTCAACACTGAGACCCTCAGCCGGCCAGCCCACCGGGTAGAGGGGGAAGAAGCGCTGGCCGGCGCTGCCGGCCAGTTTCTCCGGGTCCAGGCCCAGGCACCGGGCCAGGCGGCCGACCACTGCCGGCTCCGGGACGGCCTGGCCCCCTTCCAGGGCGTCAAGTTCAGCCTGAGTAAGCCCGGCCTGGCCGGCGGCCGAGGCCAGGCTCAGTTCCTGGCCGCGGCGGGCCTTGGCGATCACGTCGCAGAACTGGTCTTCGAGCTGCACGTACATCGCAAACCCCTATTCGGGCAGCGCGCTGTCGAGGTATTGGTCGAAGCTGGCGCTCCAGCGCTCAACGGATGCCGCCGGCCCCACAAGCTTGAAGAAAAAGGGCCCGCGCGGGGCGACGACGATGGCTCCTAACATCCGGTAGTCAGCCTGCGGCGCCGGGGAGCCGCCCCCCATGCCGCCCCCGGTGTAGGTGCCGGGGATATCCACCCAAGTCACCTTCAGACCGCCCACGGTCCGCTCCGTGCGGCGCGAGCGCTCCTTGGTGGACCCACCCGCGGGCTGGGTGAACTGGCCGTACCAGCGCTCGATATTGTCCTCGACTGAACCGCCCTGGTCCGGGCCGAAGTAGAAGACCACCAGGGAGGCGTCGGCCCCACCCTCGCCGGGGAGCAGGTACTCAGCGGTGCGGATGCGGCTGGAAGGGACGGTGGATCTCCAGCCCTCGGGCATCACCACGCTCAGGCCGCCCAGGCTATGGCGCTGGCCGGCCCTCAGGTCCGTGGCCGGCCCACCGCCGGCGCCGGCCCCCACCGGGGGATGGCCCGGGGGCAGGGAGCCGGCCGGCAAGGGGGCAGCCCCAGACTGATCCAGCGGGGGATGCCCGGCCGGCAACTGGGTGGCGGGCGCCGCCTGGCTCTGCAACCCCTTCTCCCGCATCGCCTCCTCGTGTTTCTTGTCGCTAAAGTTCTGGCTGCATCCCAGCAACAAGAGCGCTGCACACCACCGTAACGCATCGGCCATCAAGACCCTCCTCTCGTCCCCGACAATATACACCCGTCCCCAGGGCGGATCAACTACTCAGGGCCGGCTCTGACCCGGGACCCAAAGCACCTCCTGTGCGGTCGCGGTCCGCCGGGCCATGACGAACAACAGGTCCGAGAGCCGGTTAAGGTACACCAGGGCCTGTGGGTTGACCCTGGCCCCTTGGGCCAGTTCCCAGGCCCGGCGCTCGGCCCGCCGGCACACGGTGCGGGCCAGGTGCAGCCAAGCGTTGCCCGGAGTGCCGCCGGGAAGGACAAAGCTGCGGAGGGAGGGCAATCCCTCGTTGAGCTGGTCGATCTGCGCTTCGAGGGCCGATACCTGCCCGGCCTCGATGCGCAGCCGGGTCTCCTGGTCGGGCAGGGGCGTACACAGGTCGGCGCCCAGGTCAAAAAGCTCGTTCTGCACCCGGCGCAGCACCTCGGCAAGCGGCGATGCGAGGCCCCCAGAGGCCAGGGCCAGGCCCACCACCGCGTTGAGTTCGTCCACCGTCCCGTACGCCTCCAGACGGATATCCGTCTTGGCGGTCTGGGAATTGTCCCCCAGACGGGTGGTGCCCTTATCGCCGGTGCGGGTGTAGATGCGGGTGATTCTCACCATTATCGCCTCATTTCAGCAACAGGAGTTTGCCGGTTTGCCGCCAAGCACCCATGCGCAACTCCACCATGTAGGGGCCGCTGCCCATGGCCTGCCCCTTATCGTCGCGGCCGTCCCAGTGGAAAGCGTGGGACCCGGCGGCCAGTCTGCCGCCCGATAGGAGGCGCACCCGCCGCCCCAGGGCGTCGTAGATGGTCAGGTCCAAGGTGGCGGCTTCGGCACCGACCGCCAGCGGGATCAGGGTGGAGGCGTTAAAGGGGTTGGGGTAGGCGGCGCCCAGGTAGGTCTGGGCGGGCAGGCTGCCCCTCTCCTCAGACACCGCAGTGGTCTGGCCCTCGCCCAGCACCGCAATGTTTACCGGGGGCAGGCCCACGGCGATGGGTCCGGCCAGCAGCGCATCGGTGGCGGTATCGTACAGGAGCAACCCGGCGCTGCCCGGATCGCTGAAGGTGCCCTGGTCGGCTACCACCAACCGACCGCCATCCACCTCCAGGTCCGGGGTGTAGCCGCCCGAATGCCCGGCCAGGGCCGGCCCCGCCTTGCCCGTCGCCAGGTCGAGTGGCCGCACACTGTTGCTGAAATCCGGGGCCGAGACCACCGCGTATCCCTTTGCCGCAGAAACCAGGGCGAAGGAGGTCAGATCCCCTCCCAACTCGGATTCTCCCAGCACCAGCCCCTCGCTGCGGCCACTGGCCAGGTCCACCATCTCCACCCCACCGTCTGCTACCCCGTATTGGCCGGTCTGGCCGACGTACAGCTTGCCCCCCATCCCGATCAGGTTGCCCGGGTTGTCAATTTGGAGCGCCAGGCCCTGCACCCCTTCCTGGCCGGAGTCCCAATCGACCAACTGATCTGTATTGATGTCAATGACCGCCAGCACGCTCTGGCTGGCCACCCAGCCGGCGTTCCGGTCCAGGCGCTGGCAAGCCACGTAGAGGCGGTCCCCCACCAGGGCCATCTCAGCCGGTTCGGGCAGACCGTCGGCATCGGCAAAGGCGCTTAGGTCGATCTCGCCCAGGGAGTCCCCGCTGCGAGGATCGACCAGCAGCAGGGAGGCGCTGTTGTGGCGGGAGACGTAGGCTTTCCGTTGGCTGGCGAACTCCAGGTCTTGAGGGTTGCTGCCGTTGCCCACCGAAAACTGGAGCAGCGGGTCGGCGGGGGCCGCGGGGTCCAGCACCAGGATGTTGTCCTGACCGAGGCGGTTGATCACGTACACTCTGCCATCGTGGTACCGGGCCACCGCGTCGCTGTGGATGGTCAACAAGTCGGTGCGCGGCGCCCCACCCCCTGCCTCCAGCAGGGCGAGGCTGCCGGTCTGGAAGTCGGAAGTGAGCACCACCAGTGGGCTCTGGGCAGCGGCTGGGGCGGCCAGCAGGCAGCAGAGGGCGGCGAATCTGGACCAGTTTCTCATTGGATCACTCCTCGGTTTCGGGGGAAGGTGGATGCGCCTGGCCGGCGCCGAAGTCACGGTTCAGGGCGAGAAAAAAGGATCGGCCCGGCAGCGGGTAGCCCCACAGGTCCTCCACCTGTATATCCCCCAGGTTGCGGACCTCGGCAGTGGCCTCGAAACCAGCCCGGGGCCGCAACCGCGCACCCAGGGTATGGAGCAGGCGGCCCGCCACAGGCCGCAGATTGGCCCGGTCGAGGTACTGCCGGCTCTCGCCGTTGAGTTCGTGGTACAGCCCGCACCGCCGGGCAAAAGCCTCGCTGCGCAGGTTGAAGCTGTGGCGCGGGGCATTGGGCAGATCCCGGCCCCGTTCAGAAGGAAAGGCGGATTGGTTGAGCGCCCGCTGGTAGGTGTAGTTACCGCTCAGCCGCGCCGGCCCGAGTCCCAGCTCGGTGCGCAGTTCCAGGCCCCGGACCAGGGCCCGGCCGATGTTGTGGGGCCGGGAGACCTGCTGCGAGTTCTGCACAAAGCGGATCAGGTTCCGCGTCTCCTTGCGGTAGCCGGCAAGTTCCAGCCGGCGCAGCACTGCTGGGCCGGGCCGGGCCAGCCGCAGACCCCCGTCCCAGTGCAGGCCGCGCTCCCGCCGCAGTGCGGGGTTGCCGATTACCGCCCCGCGGTCGCCGAAAAGTTCGTAGAAGCTTGCAGGCCGCAGGTGCCGGCCCAGGTGGAGTTGCAGGGCCAGGCCAGGACCCAGGGCCCATTCGGCGCCCACCTGGCCGCCTGGCAGGTCAACGGGCTGGTCGTCCACCCTGCCTGGAGCCACCCCGATGCCCCCCGCCCCGGCCAGCCAGTCCCAAACCCCCTCTACCTGGCCCGAGGCCAGTAGGCGCAGCCTGCCCTGCCCCAACTCCCCCTCGCCCCCCAGCAGGGCGGCGCGTCGGCGGCTATGTGGCAGGGGGGCTGCGGGTCGGAACATATCGCGAGGGAAGAAATGTTCTTCCCGGAGCCTGGCCCGAAGGGTGAGGGACCCGGTCCGGCCCCAGAGCCGGTGGAAGGCTCCCTGGGCGCCGTAGCCCTGGGTGGTGTTGCGGTGGTGCTGCACCCCGGTGCCCACCTCCCCGGCCAGGTCCTTGTAGGTATCTTGCTGGAGGGAATGGTACAGGGATAGCTCGTACCCGGCCGCGGCGGAGAAGGGACCGGCCAGCTCGGCGCGGCTGAGCCCTTGCCAGGTGTCGAAGCGCACCTGGAGGGCCTGGTAATTGCCGATGCCCGGGACGCCCTGGTGGCGCAGGTCCAAGGTGTGGCTGGCCCGCACCTGCCCCATCCCCCAGGGGCGCTCGGCCTTGGCCAGCAGGCGCAGGGAAGAAAAATCGCTGTTGCGGCGGCGGGCATCCTCGTCGTCGCCGGGGTTGTAGGGGGTGCCGTTGTCGTCGCGGAAGGAAAAGTTGTTGCGGCTGCCCATGCCCTCGACCAGCCCCAGGTACTGACCCCCGCGCCACGGCCCGCTGAGGGCGGCGCTGGCCTGCCAGGTAGCGAAGGAGCCCCCCATGCCCTGGAGGGCCAGGCGCGGGCGGGCGGCAGGGGCGCGGGTTCGCAGGTTGACCGCCCCGCCCAGGCTGTTGCCCCCGAAGCGGGCCGGCACGGCCCCCCGGTACACCTCCACCTCCCCTACCCCGCCCATCAGCAGGCGGCCCAGATCCACCCCCCCACCGATGGCCTGGTTCAGGGGCACCCCATCGACCAGCACCAGCAACTGTTCGGCGGTGGACCCGCGTATGGAGGCGGTGCTGAAGCTGCCCAGCCCGCCCTGGCGGCGGACCTGCACCCCCGCCGCCCTTTCGAGGATTTGGGGCAGGGACTCGGGGCGGTGCGCTTCGACGGGCAGGTGTTCGACAAAGGTAGCCACCTCGGTCTCCCCCGGGCGCGGGGCGGCCACAGTGAGGCCGGGCAGCAGCAGGGGTTGGGGCTGGAGTTGCAGGAGGAGGGTCGGAGTTTCCTCCCTGCGGAGGGATTGGTACCCTAAGCGTTCGACCTCGATGGACCAGGTGCCGGCCGGCACCTCGCCCAGACAGAAGAACCCACTGCTGTCGCTGTAGGTCCGGGCGCCGGACGGGCTGATCCTGATCCAGGCCCCTCCTATCCCCTCACCAGTGCGGGCATCCGTCACCCGGCCGCAGTTGGCGCCATGAACCGCGCCAGGCAGCCAGGTCAGGACCGCCAGCGCGGCAATGTGGGCAATCCTGCACATACCCCTCGGCATACAGCCGACCGCCTGCGGGCGCAGGGACACCGGCCGGTGCCGGCGATGCCTCTTCCGCGAAAGGCGAATCGCTGCTTCCGTGGACTTTGGGGGGATGCAGGTGAGAGGGGTACAGCGCCTTGGCTATTGCTGACGGCGCCGCCTTCGACCCCTGCTCTCCCGCGAAAGTCCAGGTCGATGCCCACCCTATTGGGGCGGGCGATGAGCGCCGGCAGGTCTTCGGGCTCGCAGGCGGGGCGGCAATGCCGCCACCTACTGGCCGTCGCTTCCCAGTCCGTGGCCGGACCAGTGCTTGTTGACGGCTTTCGTTCCTGCTCACCGCTGCGGGGCAGCCCCGGATTCACACCGGGTTCCCTTTTCAGCAACCACCCGGCGCACTACCGGGGGGTTGCACCAGCGACAATCCTTAATATAAGCCGGTCCGCGGACACGCGCCAATGTGGGCGGGGTCAGCGGCGCTGCCGGTACAGCCTCTGGTCCACCACCGCGGCCATCCGGGCAGTGTCCAGGTTGTTGCCCAGGAATTGGACCACCCGGGCGGCCTGGGGCCGTGGCCCGGCGAGAATCTCCTCATAGTTTAGGTAGAGCACCGAAAAATTGGGCCGGCCTTTCAGCCACTGGGCCACCTCGTCGAGGTGGCGCTGGAAGATGCGCTTGAGGTCGGCGTCGGCAACCCCGCCCTCCGCCCGGCCCCGGCGCTGGAGCATCCGCTCTTGCGAGGCTAGTACCTCCCCAAGATCCCGCAGCATGAAGACCACGCGGTAGGAGTAGCCTTCAGGCAGGTCGTAGAGCAGCCGCGAGATCACCTTGACCACCCGGCCCCTGGCCTGCTCCAGCCAGCCGGGGTCCTGGGCCACCTTTTTCACCGCCTCGAATTCGTAGTACCCTCCCAGGTTGTCCTCGTCGGCTTCGCGCTGCCCGTCGGTCAGGGGTTCCAGGCCCCCGGCCTCCAGCATCTTCATCATCATCGAGGTGCCCGAGCGGGGCAACCCCGACACCAAGGCGATCTCGTCCATTCCCATCTGATCCCTCCGCAGGTCGAGGTTCAGAGCGCCGCCCCGTTGCGGCGACGCAGCAGGTAGAGGAAAAAGGGGCAGCCCAGCAGCGAGGTGATCACCCCGATGGGCAGCTCGGCCGGCGCCAGCACCAGCCGGGCCAGCAGGTCGGCCCCCACCACCAGGACCGCCCCGCCCAGCAATGAGGCGGGAAAGAGGCGGCGGTGGTCCGGGCCCACCACCAGGCGCATGAAGTGGGGCACAATCAGCCCGACGAAGCCGACCACCCCGCTGACCGCCACCGCCGCCGCCGCCAGCAGCGCCGAGACCACCAGCAGGACCCGCTTGACCCGCTCCACCTCCACCCCCAAGTACTGGGCCTGCTCCTCCCCCTGGAGGATTAGGTTCAAATCACGGGCATAACACTGGAGCAGCACTGCCCCGCCCAACGCGTAGGGCCAGACCATGTGCAGGTGTTCCCAGCGGCGGGACGAAAGGCTGCCCATCAACCAGTAGAAGACCCGCTGCAGATCGGCCTGCGAAGCCAGCATCAGAAGCGGGGTCAGGGCCGAGGCCAGGGAGGCCACCGCCACCCCGCTTAACAGCACCACCGTCACCGGCAGCCGTCCCTCCCGCAGCGAGATCCCCGCCACCAGGAGGGCGGCCAGCAGGGCCCCGGCAAAGGCGAAGACCGAGACCGAGCTGATCCCCCACACCCAAAAGTCCAGGGACAGGGACAGGGCCGCCGTGGCCCCCAGCGCCGCCCCCGAGGACACCCCGATGATGTAGGGATCGGCCATGGGGTTCTGGAAGAAGCCCTGCATCGCCGCCCCACTTAGGGCCAGCATACCCCCGACCAGGGCGGCCAATAGCACCCGGGGCAGGCGTATGTCGCGGACTATAGTCAATTCTGGACCCGTTCCCTTTTCGGCCCCGGCTAGAGCTTCCACCACCCGGGCCGGAGGGATGGCCACCGCCCCGGCTCCCAGGGATACCACCACCAGCCCTCCCAGAATCAGACCCAAGGCGGGCAAGACCACCCGCAGGGGGAGTCGTTTCACCCTCGATCCCCAGCGGGATGGAGGAGGGCGGCCAGCGCTTCGAGGGCGAGAAAGGCCCGGGGCCCCGGCCGGGTGAGCCAGTCCGACTCAAGCTGATAGATCCGGCCCTGCCGCACGGCCGGCAGCCGTTTCCAACCTTCCAGTCCCCGCAGCCGGGCCAGTTCCCCGGCAGCGGTCTGGCCTTCGCCCATCGCGGCGCACAGGAGTACCTCCGGGGCCCAGGAGAGGATGGTCTCCAGGTTGACCTGGGGCCAGGCCCCCGGCGCCTGGCGACCCAGGTTCACCCCCCCGGCCGCATTGATGATATCGTCGATCAGGGAGCCGGCCCCGGCGGTGTAGACCGGCTCGCCAAAATAGCCCCACATTACCCTTGGCTGCTCCGCCGAGGAATCGACCCGGGCCCGCACCCGGCCCAGGCAGGCGCGCCAATCGGCCTGCAGGCACCCGGCCTCCTCCCCGGCCCCGGCCAGTCTTCCTACCCGCCCGGCCGCCTCGATCAGCCCGGCCAGGGTCTGCACATCGAGAGAGAAGACCGGGATGCCGGCGGCCCGCAGGGCAGCGATGCCCTCCAGGTCATTGCCCCGCGCCGCCAGCACCAGGTCGGGGGCCGCCCCGACGATCTTTTCGAGGTTGAGGTTGGAGTACCCAGCCACCTTCTCCACCTGCTGCACCTGGGGCGGATAGTTGCAGTACTGGGTGATCCCCACTAGCCGCGGCCCCAGGCCCAGGGCGCAGAGGAGTTCGGTGTTGCTGGGGGCCAGGGAGACGATGCGGGCCGGGGGCCGGGGCAGTGCCACGCTGACCCCCAGGTCATCGACCACCGGCTGAGCCCAGCCCAGGCCGACCCAGCACCAAAAAAGCAGGAACCATCCTCTCATGCCCCACCTCTTGCCGCCACGTTAAAGCGGGTTCGCCGGGTAAGGGGAAAGACATGGGGCGCCCCACCGATCTCCTCCACCACCACCTCCACCCGGTAGACGGCGCTCAGCAAGTCGGCGTTGAGTACCTCGCCGGGCGGACCCCATGACCGCAGGCGGCCCTGTTCCATCAGGGCAATGGTGCGGCAGTACTGGGCCGCCAGGTTGAGTTCGTGGGTGACGCAGAGAATGGCCAGGCCCTGCTCCTCGTTGAGCTGGTGGAGCAGGTCGAAAACCTCGATCTGGTGGTTGATATCCAGGTGGTTGGTCGGCTCATCAAGCAGCAGGAGGCGGGGGCGCTGGGCCAGGGCCCGGGCAATGGCCACCCGTTGCCTTTCCCCCCCCGACAGGGCTTGGGCCTCGCGGTGGGCCAGGGCTAGGATGCCGGTCTGGTCCATGGCGCGGTGGAGCTGGTACTCGTCCTCCCGGCCTGGCCGGCCGAAGCGGCCCAGGTGCGGATGCCGCCCCATGGCGACAATCTCCCGCACCGTGAAGCCGGGGGCGAAGAGGCTCTCCTGGGCGACCACCCCCAGCAACTGGGCCCGCTCCCGGTGAGAGCGGCGCCGCAGCTCGCCCCCGTCGAGGTGAACCCGGCCACCCCGCAGCTCCAGCGCCCCGGCCGCGGCGCGCAGCAGGGTACTCTTGCCGCAGCCGTTAGGGCCGATGAGGCCGAGAAAATCCCCCTCGCCCAGCCTGAGGTCCACCTCGCTAACCACCGACTCCTGGTCGCCATACCCGGCGGTCACACCCGCCAATTCCAGCAGTTTCATCACAAAAAAAAACCGATCTCAGGGGAGATCGGCGCGGTACACCAGACCCGGATCATGGCCTCTCCCACGAAGGCGCTGCATCCCTGAAGGTCCAGGCAGGTCTCCTGACTTCCGGCGCCTGGGGCGCAGGCCTTCCCAATCCCGCAGGATCAGTGGCGTGCGCCAGGGCGAAGCGTGCCGGTTACAGTGGCGGGGCCGCGGCGGCTTTTAACCGCCTTCCCTATTCTCCGGAAACCCTCGGTTTCCGGCACCTGGGCAAGTTGATCCTAAAGATAGAACCCCGAGGCGGCCCGGTCAAACCCGGCGGCGGCGGAACCGTGCCGCCAGCACGAGGATCAGGCCCGCCGCCACGGCGATGGCCGCCAGGCGCAGACCCCCAGGGTTAGCCAGGGCCCAGCCCTCGCTGCCGGCGATGCGCGCCTCGAGTTTCTGATAGATGGGATGGGGGGCCTGTTGCCTGGCTTCCTCGATGGCCTTGCGCGCCTGCCCGACCCATTTCTGGGCCAGATAGCAGTTGATCAGGTTGACGTGGGCCTCGGGCAGGCCGGGGTTGAGGCGAACGGCGGCCCGCAGCCACTTCTCCGCCTCCTGGAGCCGGGCTTCCTTAAGATAGCACCCGCCGTACGCGGTAGAGGCCATGGCCTCATCGGCCGCCGACACGCCGCGGGCGGCGCTGATAGCCATGCCCAGGTACTTGCGGGCATTGGCGTAATCGCCGCGCTCATAGTAGATAAACCCGGCGCTGTACAGGGGCTTGAAGTAGTCGGAGTCCTGCTGGACGGCCTGCAGGTACCGCTCGAGGGCCCGCTGAGGGTCGGCCTGGCGCCCGGCCTTGCCGAACTGGAGATCCAGCCCTTCGGCAAAGAGTTCCTGGGCCCGCAGCGCCTGGGCGGCACCGGGGGCCGGCCTCAGGGCCAGCAGGCAGACCAGGAATCCCAGGGGCAGCAGCATGGGCAGGGGCTCCTACGAGCGGGTCATCTTTTTGCTGAAGACGAGGATAAAAAGGGCCATGGAAAAGGCGCCGATAAAGCCCTCGCTCACAGCTACGGCCCGGGCGTAGCCCTGCGGCAGCACGTCTCCGTATCCAATGGTGCAGAAAGTGACGACGCTGAAATAGAGGCAGGTCAGATACCGGTTAACGTTTTCGGCGATGCCCGCCTGAGGGTTGGCTATGAGGAAGCCGTCCGAGGTCTGGACCCCTAGCAAAAAATAGAAAAACGCCGCCCCAAAGACGACGAGGCTGGAGAAGAGAATCACCCGGGGCGGGCTCTCCCCGTACCCGGACGCCAGGTCCACCAATTTAGACCAGGCCCGCGCCATTGACCAGCGGGGAAGGAGCTTGCGGCGCATGACCATCTCGCGGTAAAAGAAGCGGCCGGCGTCCTGGAAATAGCCGGAGGCGTCGTAGGTACGGCGCAGGTTGCGGTACACCTCCTCGGCCTCTTTGTAAAGACGCTCCCCCTCCTCGGTTGTGCCTGCGGCGATAGCGGCATCGGCCCTGGTTTCCTGCAGGACGACCGCCCCCCATTTGCCTTCTTCGAGTTTGGCCCCTTCGAGCATAGCCCCCAGGAGTTCGGCGTTTTCGAGCCTGGCGTGGTTGAGGTTGGCCCGCGACAGGTCCGCCTTGAGCAGTCGGGCCCCGCGCAGGTCGAGGTTAAAGAGGCTGGCCCCCTGGAGGTTGGCCCGCGACAGGTCCGCACCCCGCAGGTCGAAACCGTCCTGGCTGCTGAGCCTCGCCCCTTCGAGCCGGGCCTGGCGCAGCACGAACCCCTCCATCGAGCGGCCGCTGCGGGCCCAGGATTCGAGCTGCTGGCGGATCTCGGGGCCATCCTTGGGGGCCTTGGGGTCGTGCCAGAAGCACAGGCCGCCCTCGCTCGGGGCCTCCCCCGTGCAGGCCGAGCCGTCGGCGAACACATACGCGCAGGTGGCGGGTGCGGAACCTTCGGCGGAGGCAGTCAATGGCCAGCCTTTAGCATGAGGAGAAGAAAGATCCCCGCCAGGACCACCCCCCCGGCGGCGAACCAACCGATCCGGGCAGGGGTCCAGTTGGGGACCGGCGACACCAGCTCGGCTTCGGCGTAGCGGGCTTGCTCATCGGCGGGGCGGGGCCGCGCCTCCCTGGCGAGGGGAACGGCCTTCTGGTGGATGAAAGGGGCGATGGCCGCATAGATGCGGCGCACATCATTCCAACTGCGGGCTTCGTGGTAATCGGCCAGGTGCGACAGGGGCAACAGTTGCACCTGGCTCAGCCCGGGGTTGATGGGGTACTCGATCTCGGCGCGGACCCGACCCTGCTCATAGCCCAGCAGGCGGACATAGTAAGAGGGCTCGAAGCGATCGTAGTCGAGCAGGCAGCAGCGGTACCGGCATTCACCCAGGGCGTGCAGGCCCTCCTCGACCTGTTCGAGCAGCTTGAGGTCCCTGGCGCGACGCGCCTGCACCAGTCGCTCGCGGAGCCATTTGATGCTGGATGAAGGAGTGCTCTCCATGGCCCTCATGCCCCAGGGCGGGCGCCGGCCCCGGACCAGCCCCTGCCCTTCAAAAGCGGAAGTTCACCCCCAGGCTCAGTTCCTCGTAGCGGACGGTGCGCTCCTTCTCAACCGGCAGCAAGTCGAAGCCCGTCTGGTCCTGGATCTGGCCGGCGAGCTCTTCCCTGGCCTTCTGGGCCACAATGCCCTTGACCGAGAACACCGCGTACTGGCGCAGATCGACGCGGATGTCCAGCCGGTCGTTGAGGGCCTTGCGGGCGCCCAGGCCATAACTGAACTCGGTGTTGTGCTGGAGCTTGGACATGGCCTTCAGGGCGCTGTTGGCCAAATCCACCTTCGCCTGTTGTTCTGGGGTCAGCGGGAGCTTGATGCCGTTGACGTCGGTGGGGATCTGGGTCTGGGGCGCGTCGGTGGAGGTGATGATGATGCGGCCAAAGCCGACGTTGACAAAGGGGGCGATGGGCTTGAGGGGGATGTTCACCATCAACCGCCCTTCGTAGAACAGGGCAGTGGCGGTCTCTTCCCCGCCGACGGTGTTCCTGACACTGCGGGTGGGGCGAGCCACCAGCAGGGAGGTCTCCCCGCCGATGATCCGGCTCGACTTGCCCCACCGCACCCCCATGCCCATGCTCCGGTCGAGGTTGGCGCTCTCGTCGAAACCGACGTTGCTGAGGTACGCCGACAAATCGGCGCGGGCGGGGAAGGCCGTACCAAGGGCGAGCAGGCCGGCTACCGCCATACAGTACCACTTACTTCTAAGCATCGCTACACTCCAGCTGAGAGAAAGGGATAGGGTCAAGGGAACATCTAAATGGTAAAAAAGGCTTTTGCCGCTGGCAAGCCTAACTGTGGTCGAGGGCAGGCACGTACAGCGGCAGGGGCAGGATCAGCCCGTAGGATGCCGGCCCCGGCGGTCCTCCCCGGCGCTCGGCCAAGGGGCGGAGGCTGAAGTGAGCAACCGGGCTGATAGGTGACAGAATTAACCGGGATGATGGGTGACACTGTTGGGTTGGAAAATCGACATCATTCTCGTAGGATCATGTCTCGTTCGTCGACCTTGGCGAGAAGGACGTTGGCGAAGTGGATGGCCCAGATGCCATCGTCGGTTTCCTGGAGGCCGACGTGTAGGAATTTGAGGGGGTTGGCGAGGAAGAGGAGTTTGTCTCCGAGTCGGATGGTTCCCGCCTCGGTGACGCGTTTGACGAGGAAGTGGCCTGGGTATTCGAGCGTGGGGAGCTTGTTTGGGAAGGGTCTTGTCGAGGGTTGGTAGCACTGGCCTGGGGTCTTGCCGTGTAGGGCCTGGTGTGGCCGTTCGTGGTTGTAGAGATGTTGGAAGTTGTTGAAGGCGCGTTGTTGGGCGCCGAGGGTGTGTTTGGGCGGTCTGCAGGTGGCAGCCTTGAGGGTTTTGTGCATGCGCTCATGGGCGCCGTTTTCCTGTGGGGAAGCGGGTCGGATGCGTTGGTGCTGGATACCCAACCTCATCCACCAGACGTTGAGCTGGGAAAGGCCGTGGATACTGCAGGAGGCGAAGGGGATGCCGTTGTCGGTACGGATGGCGTTGGGTAGGCCGAAGCGCTGGAAGGTGCGTTCGAAGATGGGGAAAGCGCTGAAGGTTTTGACGTTAGGTAGACTCCGACAAGTCAGGAGGAATCGGGAGTGGTGATCGGCGATGGTGAGGGGGAAGCAGCAGTCACCATTGCCGGTGTGGAATTGTCCTTTGAAGTCGGCGGTCCACAGGTCGTTGGGCTGCTGGGTATGGGGTGGGACGCTGCCGGGGTGCTGATGGAATCGTTTGCGTCGTCGTTTTGGGACCAATCCCATTCGTTTCAGGAGATCCCCCACGGTGCTGGTGGCGGGCCATTGGGTGATGTGGGGTTGTCTGGGTACCAGCCAGCCGAGGAGTTTTTCGGGCCCCCAGTCGGGGTGTAGTCGTCGGGCGCTACAGATCAGATCGGCCATGTCTTGGGGGATGCGGTGGGGGCAGTGGTGGGGTGCATGGCTGCGGTCTTGGAGTCCGACCAGGCCCTCGTGGTGGTAACGGGCGAGCCATTTGTAGCCGGTTTTTCGGCTGATGTTGTATCGGGCGCATAGCTCGGTGTGGCTGTAGAGGCCGAGGCGGACATCGGCGACGAAGCGGGTGCGGGATTGCATGGGTGACGTCTCCATCCAGGGCATGGGCCAGCCTCCTGCTGAGGGGGCCCACAAGTTAGCGGAAACTGTTACCCATCATCCCGGGATAATCTGTTACCAATCTACCCGGTTTGTACCAAGAGAAACCCCACCAGAGCTTGCTCGCTCAGTTCAAGCCGCTGCCGCCGGTTCATGCCCAGGTTGAGGAGGCCGTGGTGGGAGGGGGAACGCAGGACAAAGCGGCCCCGCACCCCCGCCGCAGACGCCCGCCGGCGCGGGAGCGGCCCGAGACGGTCGACGAGCAACGGCAGGTCGAGGATCTTGATCATGCAGGCGCCGTCGCGGCTCCAGTGGGAACTGGCCGGCAGCAGCGCCTGGACCTGTTTGGGATTGAGACCGGCGCGGGCCGGCAGCCTTTGCAGGCCGCTGCGGGCCAGCCACAGGCGCAGCATGGGCTGGATCAGCTCTGGATTGCCGCCGGCCTCGTGTAGGGCTTCGCACTGCCTGCGCCGCTGCCTGCCCTCCCACTGGAAGACCAGGTACGCCAGGCGCCCTTCCTCGAGGTGTCAATGGTTTACCAAGCCAGGGTGATTCCCAGGAAGTAGTGGCGACCCGCCGCGGTGTACAGATACCGTTCGCCGTCGAAATACCCCGAGGTCTCGTACTTCTCCCCAAGCAGGTTGTTCAGGTGCAGGGCCACCCTGGCCCCGGTCCCGGTCCACCCCACCTCCTGGGACAGGACGGCGTTGAGGACGCGGTACGGGTCGATGGTGCGGGCCTCGTCCTCGGTGTTGTCGAGGTACTGCTTGCCCACGTGCTGGAGTTGCAGCCCCAGCGCCCCGCCCCTGTACTGGTAGGCTAAACGCAGGTTGGCCAGCCGGCCTGGAAAAAGGGGCAAGGTGTTGTCGCCGTAATCGAAGACCACCACATTGCCCTCATCATCCCAGTAGGGGGAGTTGAAATCGGCGTAGTAGTTCTGGCTCAGGGTGAGGTTCCCGTCCAGGCTCCACCTTCCGGCAACAGGACCAGACAGGGCCAGTTCCAGGCCGCGGTGTACGGTGCGGTCGGCATTGCCACGTACCGGCACGTTGTCGTCGTCCACTTGCCCGTAGCGGATAATCTCATTGCGGAAATCCATCCAGTAGAGGTTGAGCCTGGCGCTTCGGCCCCCGCGTTGGTACCCGGCTCCGGTCTCGAAATCCCAGACCTTTTCCGGGTCGATGAGTGGATCGCGCCAGACCAGATGCTGCACCGCGCCTCCATCCACCACCGTATCGGCCCGGGCAAAGAGTGGGTCTGCCCCAAGGTCATCGGGCCCGTCGAAGGCGTCGTAGTACTCGGTATCGGCCGGCTCCTGGCTGGCCTGGGCCGCGCTGAGGTAGAGGTTGAGGGTCTCGCTCAGGTTGTAGTTGAGGCCGAGTTTGGGGTTGAAAAAGAGATTGGTAACCCGGTAGGTGTTGCGCTCCTCGCCAGTGAAATTCCCAGCCTCCTGGTGGCGGAAGCGATAGCGCTTGTACTGGGCCTGCACCTCCCCGCTGAGGTTGAGACGCGAGTCCACCTGCCACAGTTCGCGCAGGTAGAAGGCACCGGCCCGCTGGGTTCCCCTGTAGGCGTAATAGGGCTGGTCTGGACTCACCCCGCCCGGCAGGGCCGCGGCCCACTTCACCCAGCCGCGGTGTTTGCTGGAAAAATCGTAAACCTGGGCCCCGGCGCTGAGCTGCCCCCGGCCGTGTTGCCATTCCAGCCGGCCCAGCCAGCCGTACTGGTCCTTGTCCACCCACTTCCGACGGATCAAGTCCGTGTTCAACAAGGAGTAGCGGCCCTGCCCGTCGCGGGCCAGCACCGTCTGGCCGCCGGCCTCGGTGCTAAGGTAATAATCCAGGGAATCGGCCCCGAACAGATTCTCCTCCCGGGTCTGGATGGCGGGTAAACCAAAAGCCCGCAGGCTCCTTTGGTCCCGATACCCCTCGTAGTATCCCTCCCCGTGTACCTGGAAGAGGGTGTTGCTCAGCCTGAGTCCGGCCCTGGGCTGCCATTCGTGGATCAGTTGGTAATGGGGCTGGTTGAAGTGGTCGGCGTCCTGGGTGAAGTTGGCCCGTCGGTCCTGGGCCAGCACTGATGCGGCCACCGCGTCCCAGGAAGCCTCCACCTCCTGGGGACCGCCGAAGAGGTTTACCTGGAAGCTGCTGCGCTCGCCGTACCGGGATGCGCCGATAAAATAGGCCCACTGCTCCACCCCGGACCGGTCGCGGTACCCGTCGCTGACCATCCTGGAGAAGCGCGCGTGCAGGGCCAGCCCCTTCTCGATCAGGCCAGAATTCATGTCCAGGGAGAGTTTTCGGGTCCCGTAGCTGCCCGTCCCCAGGGCGGCCCGGACCCCCGGCTCTCCGGCTTGGGCAGAGGTGACCAGGTTGACGGCCCCGCCGATGGCGCTGGCCCCGTAGAGGGAGGGGGCCACTCCGCGCTGGAGCTGGATATCCTCCAGGCTGGTGGCCAGGTCGGGCAGGTTCACCCAGTAGACCTGGTGGTCTTCGGGATCGTTGAGGGGCACCCCGTTGATCATCACCCCCACCCCAGTTTGGTCGAAGCCGCGCACCTTGAGATAGCTGTACCCCATGCCAATGCCAGCATCCGCATAAGAATACACCCCGGGCAACTCCCCCAGCAGCAGGGGCAGATCCTGGGTGTGGTAGCGAGCCTCGATGGCCGGCCGGGCCAGGTCGGAGAAGGCCGAGGGGGTCTCCCGCTCTCTGGCCCGGTCGGCCCGGATCTCTACCTCCTGCCCGGGCAGCAGCCGGGCCTGCAACGCCACCCGCAGCCCCTGGGCCCGCCCCGGCGCCACCCGCTGCCTGAAGGGCCAATAACCGACGTGGCTGGCGCTGAGCAACACCTCTGCCTCGACCACTCCCCTAAACCCGAAGCGCCCCAGGCTGTCGCTGGCCACCTCCAACCCCTGGCCCTCCAGGCGCAGGTTCACCCCCGCCAGGGGTTCGCCGCTCTGGTCGTCCACCACCACCCCCTCCAGGCGGGCGGGGATCTGGGCCCCTGCCAGTGCCGAAGTGAGCAGTGCCATCATCATCAGGAAACCGCGCATGGTCTTCTCCTCTGCGCAAAAAAAAAGCCGTTTCCCAACGCGGGGAGAACGGCGGCAATTCCCGATGACTCACCTCGGTGCCCGCGAACGGCGTACACGCCTTCGCCCGATCCGTTCCCTGCGCTGGAATTATCCAGATCAGGTTCATAGGGTGTGATCTCAGCCTCCGCTAGCTGGGCAGCGGATAAGCACCCCTACAGATACCGTAATTATTATATCACCCTCGACGGATCACGCAAGCCCTCATCGCCATTCGAGCAACACCCCTAAGAGGGAGGGATGCCACTGCGCCAAGAGCCCGTACGCCTCCTCGGCCCGACGGGCAGGCAGGCGGTGGGAGACAAGGTCCGCCACCTCCAGGCGGCCCAGTTCGAGCAGGCGCAGCACCACCCCGACATCGTCCATCCAGGTCCACACCCCCGGCTGGGACTCCAGGTAGGGCCTGGCGCTGTTGTGGGCGCCGATCACGCTGAGGCCCTTGCGGTGGACCTCGCGGTAGAAGTTCACCTGGGTCTCGCCCCGAGTGCTGGCCAGGAGCACCACCCGACCGCCGGGGCGGGCCAGTTGGAAGGCGCTGTTGATGGGTGCCGGGGCGCCGGTGGCCTCGATCACCACAGCCGGGGCCTCGGCCAACTCCCCAGCCTGGGCCGGGGTGAGGGCCAGGTCCGCCCCGCAGGAGCGGCTATAGGCCAAGCGACTTTGCTCCGGGTCCACGGCGATGAGGGGCGCCGCCCCCTGCAAACGGGCGAACTTGAGGGCCAGTAACCCGACCAACCCCTGGCCGATCACCGCCGTGGCCTCTCCCAACTCGATGCGGGCCCGGCGCACCCCTTGCAGGGCGATAGTGCCCATGTTGAAGAAGGCGGCGACCTCGAAGGGCACGGCAGCGGGAAGAGAACAGACCTGGCTGGCCCGCACCAGGGCGTGGGCCGCGTGTGGGCCGGCGGCCACCACCCGCTGCCCGAGACTGAATCCCTCCACCCCCGCGCCCACCTTTTCGACCCGGCCGGCAAAATTGTAGCCCGGCCGCTGCGGGTAGCTGCCCGAGGTATTGGGCAGGTTCAGCAGAAAGGCCCGCTCCGTGCCCGGACTGATCAGGGTGCGCTCGGCCGCCAGCAGCAGTTCGCCGGGGCCGGGGTCAGGCAGTTGGCGTTCCTCGATGGCCACCTGGCCCGGACCCGGCCAGACCACGCCCCAGGTTTTCATGGACCCTCCTTTAGCTGGTTAAGGATGGGGCGGCCCCGCACCCCCCACCACACCACCCCCGCCTCAAGGATGAAGCCACACAGCAGCGCCCCCACCCCGCGGGTGGCGCCGGGGATACTCTCAGGCAGCAGGAGCATCACCGCCCAGATGATGCCGATGCGTGCCGGGGCACTGGGCGCCAGGGCCCGGGTGCGGTGCTGGACCAGGGCCACCCCGTGGAAGTAAGCCCGCAGGGCCACGGCCAGCGGGAAGAAAGAAAACAGGAAGAGCGGCCACTGGCAACGACCCGCTAAAACCGGGTCGAGGCCCAGCAGGGGGTTCAACAGATATTCGCGCACCGGGGTCCAGAAGGCCACTGCCATGATCCCGAAGGAGAGCAGCCCGCAGCCGGCGGCAAAGCGGCGGATGGGGTGCAGGCCCTGGGGCTCGGCGCGAAAGGCCGGAGCCAGGCTGCGCACCTCGTTGACCCAGCCATAGGGGAGGTGGGCCAGGGAGTAGACCACGGCCAGGACCGCCAGGGATTCCTGGCCTTCCGGTCCGCGGGCGACGAAGAAGTTGATCAGGGGCCGGCTCAGCCCCTGGATGGCCATCACCAGGGCCAGGGGCCAGAAAAAATGAAAGAGATACCCCATGCCCGGCACCTCCCCGTCTGGGGGCAGGGTGGGTGCCACCCAGCGCCGGTATCCCCACAACAGCACCCCCAAGTACACCAGGATGCCGGTATAGGCCACCAGCAGGGGCAGGCACATGGGTTCCGCGCGCACCAGCCCGCTGGGAACCAGGGCAAATACCGCCCCGATGCTGGCTCCGATGCTTGCCAGGGTGGCGTAGCTGACCACCTCGGTGCGCCGGGCCCGCATCAACAGGCCGGCCAGGCTGCGGTTGAGGCCCTCGCACAGGGGGATGGGCACCAACCAGATCAGGGTCAGGCGCACCGAATCCCCCACCGATTGGCTCAGGCCGTGGCCCCGGAGGATGACCCAGTCCCCCGCCGAGGTAAGGGCCAGGAGGGCCAGAACCAGGGCCAGGCAGGCCCCCCCCATCAGGGCGAAGCCCTGAATCCGCCGCCGGGCCCGGTGGTTGGCGGCCAGCACCAGGCTGAGCTGATTGAGCTGGGAAAGGGGGCTGGCGAGGAAATCGGCCAGCCCCCAGGCCACTCCGTACGCAGCCAGCACCGAGGTGGCCTGGGGCAGGCGTGCCATGCCCCCGCTGAGGAACTGGCTGCTGAATCCCTGGGCGATCAGGGTAAGGGCCAGGGGGGCGATGAAGCGGGCGTACTGGAGATAGAGCATCCAGGCCCGCTATTCGGGCCCGAAGGGATAACCGTTGAGTTGGTCGGCGATGGCTTCGAGCAACTTGCTGATCTCGCGTTTGTCCGCCGCGTCCAGGGCCACCACCCCGGAGGGGGCGCGTTCCACCAGGCTGGTGAACACCCCGCGTCGCTTCAGGATGTAGCGCATGAAGGGATGGGTCTCCAGCAGAAGCAGGGGCAGGACGCGGCGGTGCAGGGCTCTGGCTTCTTCCTCCTTGCCCGCCCACCACAGCTCGGTGATCCGGGCCAGCACGTCCCCCAACTCGCAGGCCGGCATGCAGCCCTGGGCCCCCCGGCGCATGTCGTCGAGCAGGAACTTGCCGGCCGCCCCGCTGAAGATGGCCTTGAGCCGGCCACCCAGGGCCGCCTGGACCTCGGCGATGTGTTTGGGGCCCGGCTGCCTTTCCTCCTTGATGTATTCGATGCTGGGCACCTCCTCCACCAGTTTGGCCAGCTGGTCCCCTTTCAACGGGGCGTATCCATCGGCGTTCTGGACCATGATCGGCCCCGAATACACCTCGGCCATGCGTCTGTACATCCCGACGGCCACGGCCTGGTTGGTGCGCGAGGGGGCCATGGCGATGATCGAATCGGCCCCGGCCCTTTCCGCAGCGCGTGCGTACTGCACTACCTGCGGCACCGAGATGCCGGAGCAGCCGAATACCACCGGCAGGCGGCCGTTCACCTCCTCCAGCACCGCGTCGAGGTTGCGGATGCGCTCCTCCTCGCCAAGGAAGTAGAACTCCCCCACCATCACCGGCCAGACGATGCCGTGCTGGCCGCTGCGGCAGCAGAAGTCAGCGGCGGCGCGCAGGTCCACGGTGTGAATCTCCAGGTCCTCGGTATAGGGGGTGGGCAAGAGGCCGAATAGACCTTTCATGTGCTCGAAGCGGGGCATGGGTTCTCCTTTGTTCCGACAGGGGACAGGGGGTCGCGGGCGCAACCCTTTCAGGAAGGTAGGCCCGACCCTGTTTGGGGGGCAAGCCCTGGGTCAGCCGCCCTTGCGCCCTGCTCCGGGGCTGCCCATCTTGAGGCTCATGCGCCTCGCCCTACTCTGCTGGCTGTCCCTCTGCTCCATCTGCCTGGCGGCCCCCCCCCTGATCACCGCCATCCGCGTCGAAGGCCACACCCGCACCCAGCCCGAGACCATCCTGCGCGAGGTGTTGGTGGGGGTGGGCCAGCCCGTGGACAGCACCCTGGTGGCCGAAAGCGGCCGCAACCTGCGCCGGCTGGCCTTCCTGGGCCAGGTGCGGTTCCACACCCGGCCCAGCCCCGGAGGCGTCGAGTTGGTGGTGGAAGTAGAGGATCTGCACGCCCGCGTCCTCTCCCCCCTGCTGGCCGGCCACCCCGACGAGCTCAGCTACGGCCTGGTGGCCCTCGACTACAACCTGGGCGGCCGGGGGCATCTGGCTCAGCTCAGCCTGCACCACCGCCCCATCGAAGGGGACGAGATCTCCCTCTACTTTGAGAACCCCCGCCTGGGCAGTTCGTCCCGCGCCCTGGGTGCCGAGGCCCGCTGGTCGGCCGAGGGCCACGACCTGGCCGCCTCCTTCTCCCAACCCTTCCGCGCCCTGGGCCAGCCCTGGTCGTACGGGGCGAGCGCCTTTGACACCGAGCAGGTCCACCGCCTCTACCAGGCCAGCGCGGTCCAGGGCCGGTACCGCGAGCTGGCCCAGGGCGGCGCCCTGTGGCTGACCCGCTCCCTGGGCCGGGCCACCAAGTTGCGGCCGGGATTCCGGCTCAGCTTCAGCGACCGCCGCTACACCGCCTCGCCGGGCTACGACTACGCGCCCGCCGACCAGCGGCGGGTGCTGCCCAGCCTGAGCCTGACCCTTTGGCGGCCCCGGTACGCGCAGGATCACTTCCTCCGGCAGTTGGGCCGCACCGAAGATCTACAGGTGGGCAGTTGGCTGACGCTGCGGGCGGGGCTTTCCCGGCGCGGCCTGGGCAATGACCGCAACTTCACCTCCCTGTCCCTGCAACTCTCCCCCAGGACGGCCCTGGGCCGAGGCACCTACCTCTTTGCCACCTTGTGGGGCGGGGTCCAGTTGCACGGCGGGCAGTACCGCGAACTGAGCCTCCTGGCCGAGTTCCTGGGATACCGCCGCCTGGGGGCCAGCCACTCCCTGGCCTTGCGGCTCCAGGCCGAAACCCTGTCGCGGCCCGAAGTACAACGCCAGTTCCTGTTGGGGGCCGACAACGGCCTGCGCGGGGTGCTGCCCCGCCTGTACGGGGGTCAGCGGCGCCTGCTGGGCAACATCGAATTCAGGCCCACCTTCTGCCGCCGGCCCTGGTGGGTGCTGGCCGGGGCCTTCTTCGCGGATGCGGGCATGGCCTGGAACGGCCCGCTCCCTCGACCCAAGGCCGCGGCAGGGGTGGGACTGCGCCTGGGGCTACCCCGCCTGTACAACAGCCCGGTCCTGCGCACCGATTTGGCCCGGGGGTTTGGCGGGTCCTGGTTGCTCTCCCTGGGCCTGGGGCAGTACTTCTGAGGGAGCAGAAAAAGCCCGGCCGCACCTCCTGCCGGGCCTGATCCACCTGCCTTCTGTCGCTTCAACCGGCCAGTAGCGCCACCAGCGCGGTCAGATTGTCCAGGGGGTGTTTCCCGCTCTCCCGCGCCTCGGCCACCAGGTGAGCCGCCAATTCCCCGGCCTCCTGCGACTGCCCCAGCAGAAAAGCGAGGTGCTCTCCCCCCAGGCTGCTGTAGAGCCCATCCGAAGACAGCAGGAGCCGGTCCCCCGCCTGCAGTTCCCGCACCCCAAGCTGGGGCTCCACGGCCCCAACGGTCCCCAGGTACCGGGTCAGGACGCGGCGCTGGGTGAAGTGGGCGGCTCTTTCCTTCGGAAAGCAGACCGAGCCTGGTAAGCTCCCGGGCCCTGGTATGGTCCTCGGTGAGTTGTGCACACGCCCCCTGCCGCCAGTGATAGAGCCGGCTGTCGCCGATATGGGCGAAGTGCAACCGCCCTCTGCCGACGGCCCCCAGGGTCAGAGTAGTGCCCATGCCCCACAGGTGCGGGTTCCTGCCTGCCACCGCCATGAGCCGCTCGTTGGCCTGGCGCAATAGGCACGCCAGCTCGGGCAGGACCACCTCACCCTTCCCTTGTTCCAGACAGGCGGCCCCCCAGTTGCCCACCACCTCCACGGACAGGCGACTGGCAAGTTCTCCGGCCTGCTGGCCCCGCATGCCGTCGTCGGCCACCACCAACACCCTGCCCCCAGCCACGATGGCCGCCTGGTCCTCGTTGTTCTCGCGATCCCCCTTGTCGCTGCAGCTCGCGGCTCGAATGGTCAGCAAGATCCCCTCAGCCGCCCGTACAGTCTGGAGGCATCGGCTACTCATAAAGCGTCGTTCTGCCATCGGTATCCGCGCAGGGGGCTGCCGCAGGCCCGACGCGCCGCGCCAAGTTCGCCTTTGCCCATCAGGGCCTCTGCACATTGGGTTTTAGCGAGGGCTGGTGGAAGAAACGGTAGATGGCCCGGCACCGCTCCAGGCTCTGGCCGCACAGGGCCAGGGTCTCGTCCCAGCGCTCCTGGTCTGCCCACAGCGGCCCATTTTCCTCATGGTCAGCGCCTTGCCTGGCTCCCCGGACCTCCGCATGCGCCGAGTCCACCACGACTTGGCGCAGATCCGACTTCGGGGTCTCGTGGCGCCAGGTGGCGATGGCTATATTGGTGGTCCGTCGATGCCCAAATCCGGAGGAATACACCTTGGAATACAACGCCGCCCTGCGCACCTTCGACTGTGACCCCACCCTGACCGACTCTCAGGTGCTCGACTTCTGTAGTCAGGGCTTCCTGCTCCTGCCCGGCGCCGTGCCCGACGAGATCAACCGGCGCACCTGCTCCTATCTGGAGGGCAAGATCCCCATCAACCCCAGTTATATCCCCGAGGGTCTGACCCGCGCCGACCTGGAACGCATCCGCGCCACCCACGAGCCCAGCACCATCTTTCTCGAAGACTGGTTCATCGAGCAGGTGCTGCTCAACCCCGCCCTGGCAGGGGTCATGCGCTCCCTGCTGGGTCCCAACGTGGGCCTGCCGGTGCTGGCCAGCCACCACCGGGTCGAATGCCCGGCCCAACCCCAGGGCTGGCACCACGACGCCGACCACCTCTTCGGGCCTGAACTCCACTTCGTCGAGGTGTTCTATTTCCCTCAGGATACCCCGCCGGAACTGGGCCCCACCGAACTGGTCCCCGGCACCCATCTGTTCCCCAGCCGGCGCGAGCCAGGGGAAAAGGGGGTGCTGGCCGAGGGGCCGGCCGGCACCCTGGGCATCCACCACCAGAGCATCCTCCACCGCCGGGGCTCGTCCACAGCCACGGGTCTGCGCCACATGCTGAAGTACAACTACTGGCGCACCGCCCCCCCGAAGCGGGACTGGGTCCGCGAACCTGATTTCGATTTTCGCCGGGCCTATTACGGGGGCCACAACACGGCGCGCTATGCGGCCCACATGTTCTACTGGCTGTGCGGCCAGGCCGACCATTTCCGGATCATCGGCGGCCAGGCCTGGCCCTGGTCCAGCGTCAACCAGATCGGCCCCTCGTACGGATATGGCTCCAAGGAGGGCTATCTGCCCGACTGGCGCAAGAACAACCAGGACGGCTATGCCGTTCCCTAAAGAAGCTCCCTGACACTCCAACCCCAGTTGCCCGCAACCCATCCCCGCATCCTCTTCCTGGTCGAGGACCGGCAGACCCTGCTGGACCTCCGGGATGAGCCGATGTATTGCGAGTTCTTCGCTGCCCTGCGGCAGCAGTTGGACAAAGACCTCGAAGCCCCGCTGCCCCCCATCGGCTTGTGCGATGCCCTGCGAATACCGGGGGGGATATCTGGGAGGTGCGCTACCTGATGGAGGGTGAGGTTGGCCTGCAGCGGGCCCGGGCCATGGGCCAGCCCTACGGCTTGGTCTGCCCCCAGTTGAAGCGACAGAGCCTGGCCCACTGGCTGCTGGGCGATCCTCAGTATATGGAGCGGGGGCTTCAGTGCCTCGGTGCCCTGGCCGCCCTGCCCCTTCCTGCCACCGGCTACGCCAACACCCACACCTTCCACGGCGCCACTGGGGCCATGGCGACAGGCTTGGATTATCTGTGGGATGCCCTTCCTCCGGAACAGCGCGAGCCCCTGGTCGAGGCCCTGGTGGCCCGCGCTCTGGAGTTCCACGCCCTCTCGGTGCAGCAGGCCCTGCGCGATCCCCTCGACAGCCACGCCATCATGTACGGCCCGCCCGGCATGCTCCAGGCGGCCCTGGCCCTGTATCACCACCGCCCGGAAACTGAACGCTGGCTGATGGAAATCTTGCGCTATTCCATCGAGGTTTTCCCTGTGTACGGAGGGGACAATGGGGGCTGGGGTCAGGGTTTCGGCTACGGGGACGGGGTCCATCAGCAGACCCTCCACACCCTGTGCGTGGGCACTAGGATCAACCTCTGCGATACGCCCTGGGGCCGCAACAACGGCCGCTTCATGATGTACTTCCAGCCCCCCCTACGGCTCCTACCCCACCTTTGGCGACGGCGGATACAGCCGGCCCAAAAACCTGCAAAAGCAGGTCATGGGCGCCTACGCCCGCATCCACCAGAATCCGCACTACCCGTGGCACGCCGAGGGGATCGCGGTGCCTCTTGCCCCGCCTGGTGCCTATCAGCTCAGTCTGCATTTGAAATGGCTCCTGCCCCCGCCGGCCCGCCCACCCCGGGACCTGCCCCAGTCCCTGCACCAGCGCGACATCAGCTGGGTGGCCCTGCACAGCGACCTGGCCGAGGGCAAAAACAACGTCATGGTGCAGTTCAAGAGCAGTTCCTTCGGCTCTTTCAGCCACAGCCACGCTGACCAGAACTCCTTTGTCCTGGAAGCATTTGGCCGGCCCCTGCTCATCGACAGCGGCTACTATCCCTGGTACGGCAGCCCCCACGACATGAGTTGGACCCGCCAAACCCGGGCCCACAACGCCCTGCTGGTCAACTACAAGGGCCAGGGGGTGTGAAATGGGGCCGCTTGCGGCCGCATTACCGCCTTTGCCAGTAGCCCCTCTTTCGACTACGTGGCCGGCGACGCCACCCCGGCCTACCAGCACCCCTCTCTCACCACCGATACCACCTCCTACCACCTGCGCCAGGACATCCGTGCCCCCATAGAGCTGTGCGCCTATTACGAGGGTGGGGAGCGCATGCGCCGGCACCTGGTCTTTGTCCGGCCCCATGCATTGGTCATCCTCGACGAGGTCCAGACCCGCTTCCCGGCCAGGGTCTAGTTCCTGTTGCACGCCCTGCATCCCTTTGCACTGGACCCGGAACACCGGCTAGTGCAGGTGGTCAACGGCGAGGCCCTGGCCAGGGTCCGCTTCCCCGGCGCCGATCCTCTTGCCCTGTCGCAGACCGACCAGTTTACCGCGCTGCCCGAAATGGGCCTGGCCCAGTCCAGCCCCCGGCAGTGGCACTTGGAGGCCAACTTCGCCGCCACCTCCGGGCGCCGGTGGTTGCTCTCGGTGGTGCAGAGCGGCCGCGCCGGGCAGGAGGATCTCCTGCCCGCGGTCGGGCTCCTCGACGGGCCGGGGGGGGTCGGGTTGCAGATCGGCGAGGCCCAGGTTCGCTTCAATATGGGCCTGGAAGCCTTCAAGGTCTCCTGCCTCAGCCCCGGATCTGGTGGAGCGCCGGAATGGCTCGAATACACCCACTGAGGCTGCGATCAGCCCCCAATGGTCAAAATCCGATACGTTGGTTATCTTTATCACGAGATCGCTCGCCCACCGTCGCCCTGGGCACGCCATGAATCTGTTTGGCAGATCCAAGAAAACCGACAACGAGCAGATGCAGTTGATCGAGGCCATCGGGGACCTTGATCTTAGGTACGTCACCGTCTCCCTGGTCGACGCCAAGGGCGACGAGGAGGACCTGGGCCAGACCCAACTCCTGCTCTCGGACGGCAAGATCTACCACGATGGGGAATCCCTCTTTCTAACCACCCCCGACAAACTCAAGACCCAGGCCGTCAACCAGGAAGCCACCAAGGCCCCTTCCCCCGAAAATTTCACCTCGGCGGACTCGGAGAACGGCGCGCCCCCCCCCGCGGAGAGCGCCCCCAAGCCGATCCTGATCAACAATCAGCGGGCAATACTCAGGTTCATTAAGACCGGCATGCCGTACGAGGTTCCCTGCACCATCGTCCAGCGGGTGCGCCTGAAGCAGGAGCAGATCAACCTGCTGGATTTGGCCGGCATCAAGTCGGCCTTCCGGATCGTGCCTACCGGCATGCCCCGCAACCAGAACAAGCGGCAATTCCTCCAGTACAACTACGTCGGGGATGACCGCAAAACCATCGTCCACCAGGTAACCATGGAGGTCTTCATCCAGAAGACCAACTTGGTCATCCCCCCGGACAACCCCTTGGAAGACTGCCTCACCGAGGTCGTCTTCACCCCCTACTCCTCCCCGGAGGAGGTGCCCTTCGACCTCGATCAGACCCTGCGCGAATTCTACACCTCCATGCGCGCCCTGCCCCCCAGTAAACGCTTGGTCAACCTCACCAAGATCGAGCGCACTACCCAGCGGGGCCTCTCCGCGGACGTCCAGTACAACCACGGGCCCGTCAGCGTGTTGAGCGTGGAGAACGAGGAGTTGCTCACCCGGGTGCGCGGCATCTACCTCAAGAAGTCGAATAAATCGGACCGCGACCGGACCAACAAGTACAACTTGGTCGGCAACAACATCCTGGTGCTTAGCTACATGTCCCACGGCCAGATGAAGAGCTTCCACTGCAAGGTGGTGCCGGTCCAGCGCCAGCGCCTGGGCAACGACCTGGTCCGTCCCAACACCGCCATCGTCCACGACCCTGGCTTCAGGCTACAGGTGATGAACTTCCGCGGCAACGGAGTGATGGTCACTTCGGACATGGAGTTCATCCGCTACCTGACCGGCGAGAACTTGGCAGACTTCGACTTCCATCACCTCACCCCCTACCAGAAAAACGTGCTTGAGAATCTCAAGTCCTACGTCCTTTTCTTCGCCATCTACCCCGAGGTGAAGCGCGACAAATACGAGATCCACTTCCGCAAGCACGAAGCCCAGTTGATCGACCGCTTCATCCCCGAACTGCCCTACAAGATCAAGATGCTCGGCCGCATCGTCCGCACCCAGAGCATCCTGGGGCAGTTGTGCCACAGCATCCAGTTCGACTACGATACCCAGATGTTCCAGTTGGCCAAGGACGAGGTGGTGGTGTGGCGGGTGGTGCCCAAAGTCAGGGGCAACAAGCATTTCCAAGAATTGCTGTTCAAGTTGAGTGGTTTCGAGGCCTACTTGCGCAAGAAACACGAGGAGCAGACTGGGGAGTAAGTCCCCTGCCCCAACGGGCCAAACGAAAAGCGCAACCCCCTTGTTCTGGGGAGTTGCGCTTTGGTGTTTCTGGCTCCGGCGGTAGGGCTCGAACCTACGACATGGTGGTTAACAGCCACCCGCTCTGCCAGCTGAGCTACGCCGGAACACGGTCGAAAACAAGGTTGAGAAAATAGGGGCGGGGTGCGGCCCTGTCAAGGCGGCTCAGGCGGTGTAATGCTCCTTGAGGACCTCGCTGCGGGTGGGGTGGCGGAGCTTCTGCAGGGCCTTCTCCTTGATCTGGCGCACGCGCTCCCGGGTGCGGCCCACGTAGGCCCCGATCTCCTCGAGGGTCATGGGCTCGTGCCCGTCGAGGCCGTAGTACATGCGCAAAACCCGGGCCTCCCCCTCGGTCAGGGCGTGCATGGCGCGTTTGATCTCGTCGCGCAGCTCCTCCTCCAACAACACGTCGTCGCTGGCCGGCAGGGACTCGTCGGGCAGGAGATCCCCCAGGCAGCGGTCCTGCTCGTTGTCGTCGCAAGGCATCTCCAGCGACACCGGCCGCTGGGCCAGGCGCAGCAGGAGGTCCATGTCGCCGGGGTCGGTCTCCAGCTCGGCGGCGATCTCCTCCAGTTCAGGGGGCCGGCCCAGGCGCTGCTCCAGCTTGGTGAGCACCTTATTAACCCGGGTCAGTTCCCCGATGCGGTTAAGGGGCAGACGGACGATGCGGGACTGTTCGGCCAGGGCCTGGAGGATGGCCTGTCTGATCCACCAAACCGCGTAGGAGATGAACTTGAACCCCTTGGAGCCGTCGAAGCGCTTGGCGGCGATGATGAGGCCCAAGTTCCCCTCGTTGATCAGGTCAGAGAGGGGCAGCCCCAGGTTCTGGTACTGCTTGGCCACGCTAACTACAAACCTGAGATTCGCGCTGACCAGGCTTGCCAGTGCCTCCTCGTCGCCCTGCTGAATCAGCTTGGCAACCGCGACCTCCTGCTCCGCTGACAGCCCCACGGAATTCTCGATCTCGTGGAAGTATTGGTCGATCAGCGTATCGGTTTGCAAGGTGGTCATATAATCACATCCCTCCGTGTACGAGTGAGCGAGGAGACTGCGCTCTCTGGGGAGGTGAGATCAGTCGCCCGCGAACGAGGCGGTGGCGAATGGAAGACGAAACGGGGAGTTGTCAGAATTAAAACACGCCCAAGGACGCACTGCGCGACGCGGGGGAGTGTCGCGGTTGCACGGCAGCACGGCCTGAACGGTGGTTAAGCAGTGGAAATGGAACAAATATAGCGTATTGCCAGGCGGGAATTCAAGCTTTTTATAAACTTTTTTTAGCGGAACTTGAGCTTTTGTCAAAAGTTGTGGATGAGGGGTGAGCGTATCCTGCATGGTCAGGCCGCGTTTTTCAGGTCGCCATCGACGAATATCGCCCCGGCGATGACGTGCTCGAGGAGGCGATAGCCGCGCAGTCGCTGCCATCGTTTTTCCGCTTCCCGGGTCAGCTTGAAGGCCATGGTCAGGGTGGCCAGGCGGGAGC
>Ga0194121_10001054_pt1 | contig 48198 bp, 37 predicted proteins | sample TA2MahCa50mmetaG_FD_148609 | JGI IMG/M metagenome (GOLD analysis project Ga0194121, IMG submission 148609) | Freshwater microbial communities from Lake Tanganyika, Tanzania - TA2015020 Mahale Deep Cast 50m | ecosystem: Environmental > Aquatic > Freshwater > Lake | place: Tanzania: Lake...
CACCGCGCTCGCCCCGCTCGCCGCCGTGGCCGCCGCCGTGCGCTCCGCCCGGAGCGCCACGGCCGCCTTCGCCGCGCGGCGCCTCCTTCTTCGCCGTCAGCGCGATGCGCTTGCGCTCGAGGTCGACCTCGAGCACCCGCACCTGCAGCTTGTCGCCGACCTTCACCACGTCGCTCGGCGCCTCGACGAACTGGTCGGCCAGCTGCGACACGTGCACCAGTCCGTCCTGGTGGACGCCGATGTCGACGAACGCTCCGAAAGCGGTCACGTTCGTCACCACGCCCTCGAGCGCCATGCCCGGCTTCAGGTCCTCGAGCCGGGTCACGTCCTCGCGGAAGCGCGGCGGCTCGAACTGGCTGCGCGGATCGCGGCCGGGCTTCTGCAGCTCGGCGAGGATGTCGCGCAGCGTCGGCTCGCCGACGTCGCCGCCCAGGTACTTCTTCGGCTCGATCTTCGCGGCGGCCGCGTCGTTGCCGACCAGCTCCGCGACCGCGACGCCGACGTCCGCTGCCATCTTCTCGACCAGCTCGTAGCGCTCGGGGTGGACCGCGGACGCGTCGAGCGGATGCTGGCCGTCGCGGATGCGGAGGAACCCGGCGCACTGCTCGAAGGTCTTCGGGCCCATGCCGCCGACCTCGAGCAGCTGCTTTCGCCCCTTGAACGCGCCGTGCTCCTCGCGGTGCTTGACGATCCGGGTCGCCAGCGCGCCGCCGATGCCGGCCACGCGCGCGAGCAGCGGCGCAGACGCGGTGTTGAGCTCGACGCCGACATGGTTCACGCAGCTCTCGACCACGTCGTCGAGCTTGCCGGCCAGCAGCGGCGCGTGGACGTCGTGCTGGTACTGCCCGACACCGATCGACTTGGGATCGATCTTGACCAGCTCGGCCAGCGGATCCTGCAGGCGACGCGCGATCGAGATGGCGCCGCGGATGGTGACGTCGAGGTCGGGGAACTCGGCGCGCGCGACGTCGGATGCCGAGTAGACGCTGGCGCCCGCCTCGTTGACCGGCGTGACGATCACCTGCTTCAGCTCCGGCTTCTCGACGGCGAGCCCGGCGATCATCTGCCGCACCAGGCTCTCGGTCTCGCGGCCGTGGGTGCCGTTGCCGATGGCGATCGCCACCGGCGGATGCGCCAGCACGAACTTCGCCAGCTCGGCCTTCGCCTTGGTCTCGTCGCGCACCGGGAAGATCGTGGTCGCGTCGAGGTACTTGCCGGTGGCATCGACCGCGACGCACTTGCAGCCGGTGCGCACGCCCGGATCGATGCCGATGACCGACTTCCCGCCGAGCGGGGCCGCCAGCAGCAGGTGGCGCAGGTTGTCGGCGAAGACGTCGACGGCGAGGCGGTCGGAGCGGAGCTTGAGCTCGACGCGCAGCTCGGTCTCGATCGAGGGCTGGAGCAGGCGCCGGTAGCCGTCGGCGACGGCGGCGCGCAGCTCGCCGGCGAACGGCGACGCGGGCAGGAGCTTCAGCTCGGTCTCGAGCTTCGGCAGCACGCGCGTCTCGTCGGCCTCGAGGTGGACCGACAGCGCACCCTCCTGTTCGCCGCGGCGCACGGCGAGGAAGCGATGCGACGGGATCTTCACGATCGGTTCGCGGAAGTCGTAGTAGGCCTCGAAACGGGTCGGCTGCTGCGTCTTCTCCGCGACGCGCGTCGACACCAGCACCGCCTCGCGGCCCCAGTGTTCGCGGACCATCCGGCGCAGCCCGGCGTTCTCGGCCACGGTCTCGGCCACGATGTCGCGTGCGCCTTGCAGCGCGGCGGCGGCATCGGGCACGCCCTTCTCGGCGGCGACGAACTTCGCCGCCTCGGCGGCCGGGTCACCGGCGGCGGGCTGCTCCAGCAGTCGCTGCGCCAGCGGCTCGAGGCCGCGCTCGCGGGCGATGATCGCGCGGGTGCGCCGCTTCGGCCGGAACGGCAGGTAGAGGTCCTCGAGCGCCGCCTTGGTCGTGACCGCGCGGAGCTTCGCCTCGAGCTCGGCGGTCAGCTTGCCCTGCTCGCCGATCGACTTGAGGACGGTGGCGCGGCGCTCCTCGAGGTCGGTCAGGTACGCGACCCGCTCGCCGATGGTCCGGATCGCCACCTCGTCGAGTTCGCCGGTCGCCTCCTTGCGGTAGCGCGCGATGAACGGCACCGTCGCCCCTTCGCCGATCAACCGGAGGACGGCAGCGACGCCCGCGGCCGGGAGCGCGAGCTCCGCGGCGATCACGGGCGCGAAGTCGGGGGCGGGAGCGGTGGCGGAAGCGCGGTCCATCGATGAGTGCCTGCGGGGACGGGGAGGGTGGAGCGAGGGTCGTTGCGCCGGGCAGAAGGCCCGGCACCTGGAACGGAAGGCCGAGAGGATCGAAAAGTCGAGGGCGTTCGTCGAGGGGGAAGGGGCGAGCGCTGCGGCGGCGCGAGCCGGGGGCGCGCGCGGCGGGCCGCCCAGCGTACGCCATCCGCGCTCACGCCATGGCCGTGTGGTCGCCCCGTCGCCGGCGCCCGCGGCGGCAGCTCCGGGCTCACCCGCCAGCAGCGGCCGCGCCGGCGCGGGTGGCGTTGCACCCGCGCGGCGAGCCCGTCGCGCGAGGCAGCTCAGTCCGGATCCGCCCGAATCAGTCCGGATAGACGAACGTCACCGGTCGCTCGATCGCAGGGTTGACGCTCAGGTGGACCGGACAGGTCAGCGCCGCCTGCTCGAGGATCGGGCGTGCTTCCTTCGGCAGGCCCGGCGGCAGCTCGATGCGGATCGGCAGGCGACCGATGCGCCGCTGCGGGTCGGCCACCATCTGTTTCTCGACGAAGCCGCGCGCGCCTTCGAGCTTCCAGCCGTGCTTGCGCGCCGCGATCCCCATGATTGTCAGCATGCAGGTGACCAGCGCCGTCGCCAGCAGGTCAGTCGGCGAAAAACTCTCGCCAAGGCCCTGGTTGTCTTTCGGCGCGTCAGTTGCGAGCTTCGCGCCAGACGGGCCGTGAGTGGCGCTGCAACGCAGGCCGCCGGAATAGTCGATTTGGATGGAGACCATCGAGTGCCCTCATGATCGGCGCCGTCGCACCCTCACCGCGCGGAGCGTGCGAGCGTGACGATACGCCTGCGGTAGCGTCGCGCGCCGCATCCTCACACTTGTGCCGGCCCGGGAGTCCCTCATGTCCGACCGCCGCGCCTTCTCCGTCGCAATCTTCGCGCGCCATCGCGGGCGGGTGCTGCTGATCCAGCACAAGCGCCTCGCGACGTGGCTGCCGGTGGGCGGCGAGATCGAGGCGGGAGAGACGCCGCTCGAGGCGGCGGCGCGGGAGCTCAGGGAGGAGACCGGGCTCGACGGGCGGTTCGTGGCGGCGCCGGGAACGACGCGGGTGACCGGAACGCCGGCGGGGTTGCTGGCCTACGAAGAGCACCCGGCGGGGAGCAAGGGGCTCCACCTCAACTTCTGCTTCGTGGCCGACGTCGACTCCGACCGGGTCGTCGGCGACGACTCCTTCGGCGAGCATCGCTGGGTTGAGTCGACGGCAGGCCTCGACTGCCCGCCGAACGTGCGCGAGTTGGTGGCGCTCGCGCTGGCGGCGCCGGCGACTGACGGTCCGCTCGTCGCCCTGGCCCGGGCCTGGCTCGCCGCCTTCAACGAGCGCGCGCTCGACCGCCTGCTCGCGCTCTACGCCGACGACGCACGCCATTTCTCGCCGAAGCTGCTGGCGCGCCGGCCGGAGACCGAGGGGCTCGTGATCGGCCAGGCGGCGCTGCGCGACTGGTGGGCCGACTGCTTCGAGCGGCTGCCGGGCCTCCACTACGCCGAGCGGTCGATCACCACCGCGGGCGACGGCTTGGCCGGCCACGTCGTGATCGAGTACGAACGGACGGTCCCGGGCGAGCCGGCACTGGCGGTCGCCGAGGCGTACACGGTGCGCGACGGCCGCATCGCCGAGTCGCGCGTCTTCCACGGGTGATGGGCGCGGTGAGGAGCCGGGGGATGGCACGATCGTCGGCGCCCATCGCCGGGTTCCTGGCGCTGGCGCTGGCCGGTGCCGGTTGCCGACAGTCGCAACCGGACCGCGCGGCAGCACAGCTCACGGCCACGAGTCTGCGCGCCATGAGCTGCAACGTCCGCTACGGCACCGCGGACGACGGCCCGGATGGCTGGCCGTTGCGGCGCGCGCGACTGGCGACGGCGATCGCCGCGGCGGACCCCGAGGTGCTGGGCGTGCAGGAGGCGCTCGATTTCCAGCTCGAAGCGCTGGCGACCCTGCTCCCCGACCACGTGCGCATCGGCGTGGGGCGCGACGGCGGCGCACGCGGCGAACATGCCGCCCTGTTCATCGATTCGCGCGCGTGGAGGATCCTGGAGCACGGCGACTTCTGGCTGAGCGAAACGCCCGCGACGGTGGCGTCGATCGGCTGGGATGCGGCGCTGCCGCGGATCTGCACCTGGGCGCGGCTCGAGTCCTGCGCGACCGGCGAATCGATCACGGTCTGGAACGCGCACTTCGACCATCGCGGCGAGCGCGCACGCCTCGAGAGCGCGCGGTTGATCGCGCAGCGGATCGCGACGGCGACGGGCCCGCGGCTGCTGCTCGGCGACCTCAACTGCGGCGAGGCGAGCGCGCCGCTCGTGGTGCTGCGCGCGGCCGGGCTGCGCGACACGTTCCGCGACGTGCATCCCGCAGCGACGGCGGTCGGCACGTTCCACGCGTTCCGCGGCGGCACGACCGGCGAGAAGATCGACTACGTGCTGGCGTCGACGGGCGTGCGCACGCTCGGGGCGGAGCTGCTGACGGCTCCCGCCGCCGACGGCCGCTGGCCGAGCGATCACCACTTCGTCATGGCGACGGTCGAGTTCTGACGCCGCGGGGCGGCAGGTCGCGACCCGAACACGCCCGCTCCAACCGAAAGCGGCGGCCGGCGCGGTCCAGAGGCGCGCGTCGCCGGAGTCGCCGCGCCGGCCTGATCCCCGCGCCGACCCGGCGTCGCCTCAGCGCACCAGCCCGGCCGCCTCGACCGCCCGGCAGTACTTGCTGATCCGCTCGAGCTTCAGGTCGTGGCGGTTGAGCGCGGTGCAGAGCCAGCTCGGCAGCACGCGGTCGAACTTGACCTCGAGGATGCACCAGTCGGGCGGGAGGAACCAGCGACCGCGCGTCGGGTCGCCCTGGATCGAGAGATCGTGCGACCGCCATTTCATGTTGCGGTCGAGCGTGATGCGCAGGTCGCGCCGCCAGGAGTCGAAGAACGCCGCGCGGTTGTAGCTGACCACGACGGTCGGCCGCAGCCGCTCCGTCTTCGCCAGCACGGAGGCCTCGTCCAGCACGGCATCGCCCGGCTGGTGGCGTCCGGCGCAGAGTTCGCGCACGGTCCGCTCTGCGGCGGCCACCGGCAGCTTGGTGCGCCGCTTGGCCACGCCGAGGTTGAGCCGCTGCTTGATCTCGACGAATGCATGGCTCGCGCCGGCGCCGTAGGTGCGCACCCGCACCTTGCGCCGGTACTTCTCGCCGTCCTGCTTCTCCCAGTAGGCGTCGAGGCCCGGGGAGTCGAGGTAGAGCGAGGTGATCTTGTAGAAGCCGTCGGCGCCGGCGTTGGCGTCGCGGCGCACGTAGGGCGCGATGGTGTCCAGCACCGCCTGCGCCTGCCGCACCTGCAGCAGGTACTTGAGCTCGTACCGATCGAACAGGAGCAGGTCGGCCTTCTCGTCGCGCCGCTGCCGCACGAGGGACGCGCTCATGGCGCGCCCGCCATCGCCGGCAGCACCACGAACCGGCCGGGGTCGAGCTTCGCCGGCAGCTCGAACCTGCCCTCGGTGGTGGTGTCCTCGAGCGTCAGCGACGACTGGTCGTCCATGCGCACGTCGACCTCGTTGCCGCGCAACCCGCAGCGAACCAGCCGCCCGAGCCCGCCGCCCGGGTAGCGCCAGTTCTTGTCGTAGGAGGAGACGCCGACCTTGCAGTCGAAGATGGCCGTGTCGAACACCTGCGGGTCCGAGCCGTCCTTGATGCCGATGCCGGTGACGCAGCCGCGCAGCAGCGCGTCGCGGATAATCGGGTGCGAGCCCTCGCCGACCGAGATCCCCTTGTCGCCGGCGCCCTCGACCCGGATCCGTTCGAGCGTGACGCTGCAGGTCATCAGGTCGAAGCCGTCGTTCAGCGGCTTCACGATGGTGATGTCGGACGCCGTGCCGTCGCACAGGTCGAAGTCGATCGCGTCGGCGATGGCGCGTTCCACCGTGACCCGCTCGAAGACGACGCGCCGGCACTTGCCGAGCCGCACGCCGTCGTCGCCGAGGCGATTGTCGGCGAAGCGGCAGTCGCGCACGACGAGGTCGTCGACCAGGTGGGCCGAGAACATCCCCGAGTAGTACAGCCAGCCGATCGTCGCCTCGCTGCCGCCGACGATCGACACGCGCTCGAGCAGGCTGCCGTCGCAGCCGTGCCCCTGCAACGCGACCACGCCGAACGGCTGGCCCGGATCGAGCCGCTCGAAGCGCACGTCACGCCATGCGACGCGCGACGCGAGCTGCAGCGACACGCCCGGTCCGAGCTTCACCACGCTGCCGGGTGCGATGGCGAGCGTGTCGGCCGGTCCGAGCCGCAGGCTCTCCGTAACCGCCACCGCACCCGACCAGGCGAGCGCGCGCGGCGCCGCCGGCGCGTCCCGCCGCCACGGATGCACGCTGTCGGTGGCGACGTAGCCGTGCGGCGGCCCTTCGCGCACCTCGACGGCGCCGGCGCCGACCGTCCGCTCGCAGGCGAGCGCAAGCACGCGCGGCACCGAACCACCCGCCGGCGCACGCAGCAGGAAGCGGCTCTCGAGCGCCGCCAGCCGCGTGAACGCGCGGTGCTGCGAGAACGTGTCCTGCCCTTCGCTCGGCCGGTCGCGGAACGAGGCGGTGAAATCGCGCCCGACGTGGAGCGCCGCGGCGGGATCGTCGACGACGAGGCGATGCCCTTCGAGGCGCGTCGCCACGCGCCGATCCGCCGGTCCCAGTGCCCCGTCGAAATCGCGATCCTCGTGGAGCTCGAGCGCCGTCGGGGCGGTCTCCAGATCGATCGCGGCGAGGCGCAGCGACGCGACCGCCGTGGCATGCACCGAGAGCGCCGCCTGCGCTGCGTCCGCGACACCGTCGGCGCCGGCTCGCGCCGGCTCGCGCTGCCACGCCACCTCCGCCACCGCGTGCTGCTGCCGGACGGTCTGATGGCGCTCTTCGAGCTTGCGGGCCATGCCGCGGAACGCCACGTCGAGCCAGCGGTCGACCGGCATGCCGGCCGCCTCGATCGCACGCCGCGTCCGCTCCAGCACCGCGAGCTGCCGCGCCGGCGCCTCGTCGCGCAGGCAATCGGCCGCGACGATCGCGGCGACGCGATCGAGGAAGCGCGGGTCCTGCGCCAGGCGCAGGAAGAGCCGGTTCGCCGTCGACTCGACGCCTTGCCCCGCCGGCATGTTGAGCAGCGGGTTCCACAGGTAGCCCGACAGCTTCCCGGCCAGCAGGTCGAGTCCGATCTTCCAGTTGTGCGAATGGTCGACGTGCTGGTCGCCGTGGTAGGCGAGGACGGCGCAGTAGCGGGCGAAGCTCGGGTCGAGGATCGCATCGAGGCGGTCGAGGCCGCGCGCCGTCGGGTCGTGGGCGGCGTCGAGCAGCTCGGACAGCCACGGCCGCCACGACTCCTCGTACCGGTTCCAGCGGTCGTTCTTCTCCCACAGGTGGGGATTCCACGACAGCTCCCATGACGAGTGGATCGGCACGTCGGGCACGAACAGCTCGCCGTAGAAGACGTCGCCCGGCATCTCGCCCACGCGCCGCACGAACGACTCGTCGACCTGCTCCTCCTGCAGGTAGAGCCCCTCGTCCTCGAGGTTGACGTAGAGGCGGACCACGCGCGTGAGCGGCGCCGGCAGGCCGATCTCGCGTGCCAGCTCGAACGTGACCAGGCTCGACAGGCGATCCTCGAGCGGCGTCAGGTTCAGCACGCGCTGCTCGTCGACGAACTCGCGCTTCTTCGTGCGCAGCTTCCACGACTTGCGCGCGAAGAAGAAGTTCTCCATCCGCTGGCCGCGCCAGCTGGCGTCGACCTCGTAGCTCTCGGCGTCATTGACCTCGAGCAGCGCGTTCTGGCGCTGGCGGGCCGATTCCGGCAGGTCGGCGGCGAGCGCATCGAGCGCGGGCCCGTCGATGCGCAGGTCGTAGACGTCGACCGGTGGCAGCGGGTCGGCGGCTGCCGGCGCGACGCGCACGGGCCGCGCCAGCGGCAGGAAGCGCTTCGGCGCGCCGCCGAAGACTTGGCGGATCGCCTGGTTGATCATCAGGCGCAGCGTCCCGACGCGCTGGTCACGCACCAGCTCGCCGTGGAAGTTGCGGATCTCAGCGTTCCAGAAGCTCGAGAGCGCGGCACCCCACAGCCAGAGCGACAGCACCAGGAACGGCGTCGCGAGGAAGACGACGTCGCGCAGCACGTTGCGCGGCCGGCGCATCTCAGCCGCCCTCCGCGAGCGCCGGCGCGAGGTTCTCGCGCGCCTTGCGGATCACGCGCTGCGAATGCGTCGACAGCGACGCCTGCGGGATCCGGCAGCGCAGCGCGACGCTCGCCACCTGGTTGCCGGGGATGCCGGTGAACAGCTCGGCGTATGCCCCGACGCCCGAGCCGGCGCGATGGAGCAGCGCCACTTCGGGCAGCCGGGTCTCGCGCGAGCCGTCGCGGCGCGCCACTTCGCAGCCGGTGACGGCGAATCCGTCCCACAGGTTCTCGATGCGCAGCTGCACGACGAGCTCTTCGCGCCACGGCCATGGTTCGAACATCGCCGCCGGGAACTCGATGCGCACGTCCTCGCCGCGCGGCAGCGCCCACAGCTCCTGATGGCGGAAGAAGCGCGCGTGCTCGACCGGCACGCCGACGGCGCCGAGGACGTCGCGCTCGAGCGGCCGGCGCGGGATGCCGGCCTTGATCAGCCCGCGCGGCGCACCGCGCACCTGCGCCCGGTCCCACTCGTCGGCCGCCGCTGCCACCTCGGCGTAGGCATTCAGCTCGCCGAGCGCCGCAAGGTAGTCGTCGAGGACTCCGGGGTGGGTCAGCGTCAGCTCGAACGCGCGCCGGAGCGATCTCGCCGCCGCCTTGAAGTCGCCGTCCGCGTCGAAGGCGCGTCCCTGCGCCCACCAGAGCTGGTAGTCGGTCGGCAGCCGTTCGAGCAGCGGGACCAGCGCCTCCGCGCCGCGATTCGGCCGCCCGAGCGCGACCCACGCCTCGGCCAGCTGCACTCCGGCCCGGCTCACCGCGTGGGTCCACCGCTGCGCCGGCTGGATGCGCGGATGGTCGGCGAGGAAACGCTCGAGGCGATCGCGCGCGGTCGCGTGGTCACCCGCCGCCGCCTCCGCGCGCGCCGCGTCCGGTTCGGCGAAGGTCCGCTCGTGGAACCAGGCGCGGGCGGCGATGGTGAGGCCGAGGTCGACGTCGTCGGGCACCCAGGCGACGTAGGCCCACAGGCCGCCACCGGTGATCAGCGTCAGCAGCAGGTAGGCCGCCGCCAGCACCCGACGGTGGGAATAGGCGAAGCTGCGCAGCCGCCCGAGGACGGTCACGCGCGACTCCGGACGCCGCCGGCCGGCGCTGCCGTCGCCGGCCCGCTCACAGCTGGATCTGCGAGTGGCCCAGCACCAGCTGCGCGTGCGCCGTCGGGGCGACCCGCTTCAGCTCGGCCAGCAGCGCCTGCTCGGCGCCGGGCTTGCGCGGGACGATCGACCAGACCACCTCGATCCGGCCCGAGCCGTCGCTGTCGACCGACAGGAGGTCGGAGGCCTGGAGGTGGGCGTAGAACGCCTGATTGAACGCGGTCTGGTAGTCGACCTTCTCGTCGATGAGCAGCTTGAGCAGCACCTCGACGCCGGGCTTGGCGCCGACGTTGAAGCGGACCAGGGCGTAGAGGATGGCGCACGCGAGCAGCGTGAAGAGGAGCGCCACCGCGCCGAAGCCGGTGCCGCACGCCATGCCGATCGCAGTGGTCAGGAAGAAGAACGCGACGTCACGGCTCTCCTTGACGGCGTTGCGGAAGCGGATGATCGAGAGCGCGCCGACCAGGCTGAACGCGCGCGCGATGTTGGTGCCGATGATCTGCATCATCAGCGCCACGCAGATGGCCATGATCACCATCGTGTGCACCGTCGTCTGCGAATACGACGGCCCGGCGTGGGTCACCTTGTAGACGTAGCCCACCAGCAGCGAGAGCACGAACGCCCAGCCGACGGCACGGAGCATGTCCAGGACGGGCAGCGTGTCGACGCCCGCCGTCGTCGGGAAGAGCCACTGGAAGAAGTCGTTCGGCGCGGTCGGCACGGCGAGGAACTCCGGCGACGAGAGAAACGTGCGAGTGCGAGCGGCCGGCCGTGCGGCAGCCGTGCCGGATCCGTTCGCCCATCGACGACCTGAAGATCGACCGGATGGTAGCCGAGGCGTGAATCCGACCCTCCCCGAGGCACGGGGGGAAGCGCGAACCTGACGGAGCGCGGCGGGCAGGCTCAGCGCTTGAGCCAGTGGGCGTACTGGATCGGCAGGAGCGCCTGCGGCTTGTCGACCTTCAGCGCCTTGGCCGCGTGGAACGGCCAGTAGGCGTCCTTCAGCATCTCGCGTGCGAGGATCACCACGTCGGCGTGGCCCTCGGCGATGATCGCCTCGGCGGCGGCCGGCTCGCTGATCATCCAGCCGGCGCCGCACGGCAGGCCGACCTCGCGGCGGATGCGCGCGGTGGTCGGCACCATGAAGCCCGGCCCCCACGGGATCTTCGAGATGTCGGGGGTGATGAACCCCTGGCTCACGTCGATCAAGTCGAGCCCGCGCGCCTTCAGCTTGCGCAGCAGCTCGATCGACTCCTCGACCGTCACGCCGCCCTCGATCCAGTCGGTCACCGAGAGGCGCACCGCCAGCGGCAGGTGCTCGGGCCACGCCGCGCGCACCGCGTCGAACGTCTCGACCAGGAAGCGGCAGCGGTTCTCGAAGCTGCCGCCGTACTCGTCGGTGCGCTGGTTAGCGAGCGGCGAGAAGAACTCGTGCGCGAGGTAGCCGTGCGCGAAGTGGAGTTCGAGGAAGCGCACGTCGGCCGCCAGCGCGCGCCTTGCCGCCGCCGCGAAGTCGCCGCGCACGCGCGCGATCTCCTCCTTCGTCATCGCCTTCGGCGCCACCGGCAGGTAGGCGCCGAACGCCAGCGCCGACGGCCCGAGGATCGGCCACGGCTTCTCGTTCGGTCCGAGGTGCTGGTCGCCCTCCCACGGCCGTTGCGCGCTGGCCTTGCGGCCGGCGTGGCCGATCTGGAGTCCCGCGACCGCGCCGTGCTGTTCGATGAAGCGGTTCACGCGGGCGAGCGGCTCCACGTGCGCGTCGGACCAGATCCCGGCGTCGCCGTGACTGATCCGCCCTTCAGGCGAGACCGCGGTCGCCTCGTCGATCACGAGACCGGCGCCGCCGACGGCGCGCGACCCCAGATGGACCAGGTGCCAATCGGTCGCCATGCCGTCATCCGAGGAGTATTGGCACATCGGCGAAACGACGACGCGGTTGCGCAGCGTGACCGACTTGAGGGCGAGCGGAGTGAAGAGAGCGGCCATCGGGGAGCGCGACTCCGGCGTGGAAGGGGTGCGGCACGCTACCGACTCGAGGTCTGCGCTTCGTCTCAGGTCGTGGCGTTCCGATTCCCGACGGTGCCACCTTGAGTTCGCTGCCCGCCCCCCCTGGATGCTGAGAGTCCGCGGATGACCTGGGAGTCGTGGTTCACGACGGCGGTGCTGCTGCTGATGGTGGCGGCGCTGATGAAGAACTTCGCCACCGACATGGTGATGGTGGCGACGCTGGCGTGCTTCATGACCGCCGGGATCTGGAGCAGCAAGTTCCCGAGCCCGGCAAAGCTGGTCGCGGGGCTCGGCAACGACGCGCTGGTCACGGTCGCGGTGCTCTACGTCGTCGTGACCGGACTGTCGCGCACCGGCGCGATGCAGATGCTGACGCGGCCGCTGCTCGGCACGCCGAAGTCGGTCAGCTCGGCGCAGCTGCGCCTGATGCTGCCGTGCGCCATCCTCTCGCCCTTCCTCAACAACACGCCGATCGTGGCGATGTTCCTGCCGGTCGTGAGCGACCTCTGCAAGCGCACCCGCATCTCGCCCTCGAAGCTCTACATCCCGCTCTCGTTCTCCACCGTGCTCGGTGGCATCTGCACGCTGATCGGCACCAGCACCAACATGGTGGTCGCCGGCCTCGTCATCGCCGAAACCGGGCGGCGTGATCTGCTGCGGATGTTCGACCTCGCGTGGGTCGGCGTGCCGTGTGCGGTGGTCGGGATCGCCTTCCTGGTGCTGACCGGACGCTGGCTCCTGCCGAATCGCAAGTCGACGCTCGACGTCGGCGGCGATCCGCGCGAGTACACGGTGGAGATGGAGGTCGAGCCCGGGAGCCCGCTTTCCGGCAAGACGATCGAAGCGGCCGGCCTGCGCGGACTGCCGGGCGTCTACCTGGCGGAGATCGAGCGGCGCGGCCACCTGCTGCCGGCCGTCGCGTCGACCGACCTGCTGGAGGCGGGGGATCGCCTCATCTTCGTCGGCATCGTCGACTCGGTCGTCGACCTGCAGAAGATCCGCGGGCTGCGCCCCGCCACCAACCAGATCTTCAAGCTCGACGCGCCGCGCGCCGAGCGCTGCATGATCGAGGCCGTCGTCTCGAGCCAATGCCGCCTGGTCGGCATGACGATCCGCGACGGCAAGTTCCGCAGCGTCTACAACGCCGCCGTCATCGCGGTGGCGCGCTCGGGCCAGCGGCTGAAGCAGAAGATCGGCGACATCGTGCTGGAGCCGGGCGACACGCTCCTGCTCGAGGCGCACCCCGATTTCGCCGACCAGCAGAAGAACTCGAAGGACTTCTTCCTGGTCTCGAAACTGGCCGATTCGACGCCGCCGGGCCACGAGAAGGCGTGGCTCGCCGCCGGTCTCACCGTCGCGATGGTCGTCGCCGCCGGCTTCGAGTGGCTGTCGATGATGCACGCCGGGCTGCTGACGGCGATGGCGATGCTGCTGACCGGCTGCTGCAACACTCAGGCGGCGCGGCGCAGCCTCGACTGGGAGGTGCTGATCACCATCGCCGCGGCGCTCGGCATCGGCGAGACGATGCGCTCGACCGGCCTCGCGACCACCATCGCCAACGGCGCGGTGAGCCTGGTGCAAGGCAGTCCGTGGGCCGCGCTGGTCGTGATCTACTTCACGACGATGGTGCTGACCGAACTCCTGAGCAACAACGCCACCGCCGCTCTCATGTACCCCATCACCATGGCGACCGCGCAATCACTCGGCGCCGATCCGAAGCCGTTCCTGGTCGCGATCATGATCGCGGCGTCGTGCGGCTTCGCGACGCCGTTCGGCTACCAGACCCACCTCATGGTCTATGGCCCGGGCGGGTACAAGTTCTCCGACTTCCTGCGCGTCGGCATCGCCCTCGACCTGCTGGTGATGGCGGTGACCGTCACGGTGGCGCCGCTCGTCTGGCCGCTGGTGGCGAGCTGAACGAGCGACGCGGGTCGCGCGGCGCTCAAGCAAGTTCCGCCGCGCGCCGCGAACCAGGCGCGGATCACCTGGTTGCCGAAGCGGTCGGGGAGCGCGTCGGCGAGGAGGCCCGGCAGCCCTTCGAACGCGGGCTGCGGCAGCAGCTCGTCGAAGGCGAGCGGTCCGCGGCGCGACGTCGCCAGGCTGGTACCGCCTCTGCACGCACCCCGAAACGACGCGGGTCGCGCCTGTTCTGGCGCGACCCGCGATTCAGCTCGCTGTGCTCGACCACGCGCCGCCGCGGCGGCGCGCCCGTCTCAGATGAACCACGGCAGGAAGATCACGCCGACGACGGTCATGAGCTTGATCAGGATGTTCAAGCTCGGGCCGGAGGTGTCCTTGAAGGGGTCGCCGACCGTGTCGCCGACGACCGCGGCCTTGTGGACCGCGCCGCCCTTGCCGCCGTACTGACCGGCCTCGATGTACTTCTTGGCGTTGTCCCAGCTGCCGCCGGCGTTCGACATGAAGATCGCCATCATCACGCCGGTGATCAGGCCGCCAGCGAGCAGGCCACCCAGCGCCTGCACGCTCCAGAAACCGATCGCGACCGGCGCGGCGACGGCCAGCACGCCCGGCACCACCATCTGCTTGATGGCGCCATCGGTCGCGATGGCGACGCAGCGCGCGGTGTCCGGCTTCGCGGTGCCTTCCATCAGCCCCTTGATCTCGCGGAACTGGCGGCGCACCTCGTCGACCATCTTGTTGGCCGCGTTGCCGACCGCGCGCATCGTCATCGCGCTGAAGAGGAACGGCAGCGCGCCACCCAGCAGCAGCCCGATCACGACGTTGGTCGAGTTGACGTCGAGGAGGATGGTGCCGTCCGGGGCGAGGAAGTGCTTCAGAGACTCGGGGCTCATGCCGGAGTTCTTCAGCAGTTCGCCGGCGCGCGTGCAGAAGGCGTTGAACAGCGCCAGCGCGGTGAGCGCCGCCGAGCCGATGGCGAAGCCCTTGCCGATCGCGGCGGTGGTGTTGCCGCAGGCGTCGAGCGAATCGGTGCGGTGGCGCACTTCCTTCGGCAGCTCGGCCATCTCGGCGAGGCCGCCGGCGTTGTCGGCGACCGGCCCGTAGGCGTCGACGGCGAGCGAGATGCCGAGCGTCGAGAGCATGCCGACGGCCGCCATCGACACGCCGTAGACGCCGCCCAGCCAGTACGACACGAAGATCCCGACGCAGATGAAGATCACCGGCAGCAGCACCGACTCCATGCCGGTCGCGAGGCCGTGGATGATGTTGGTCGCCGCGCCGGTTTGCGACTGCTTGGCGATGTTCTGGACCGGCTTGTAGGACGTGGCCGTGTAGTAGTCGGTGATCTTGCCGATGATCACGCCGACGGCGAGACCGGCGACGATCGCGCCGAACATCTTCATGCCATCGACGCCGGTCGGGAAGGTGAGCGCGCCGTTGCAGAGCCACCAGGTGGCTGCCGCCGTGACGATCGACGCCACGATCAGGCCGCGGAACAGGGCGCTGTGCAGCTGGTGCTCGTCCTTCGCCTTGACGAAGAAGCCGCCGAGGATCGAGCCGATGATGCCGACGGCCGAGACGGCCAGCGGCAGGATCACCATCGAATCGACGTGGGGTTGCTCTTTCCACGCGAACACGCCGATCGTCATCGCGGCGACGATCGAGCCGGCGTAGCTCTCGAACAGGTCGGCGCCCATGCCCGCGACGTCGCCGACGTTGTCGCCGACGTTGTCGGCGATGGTCGCCGGGTTGCGCGGGTCGTCCTCGGGGATGCCGGCCTCGATCTTGCCGACGAGGTCGCCGCCGACGTCCGCGGCCTTGGTGAAGATGCCGCCGCCGACGCGGGCGAAGAGCGCGATCGAGCTGGCGCCGAACGAGAAGCCGAGCACCTGATTCAGCACCCGCTCGCTGTAGCCGTTGCCGCCCGAGCTGTAGAGGTGGGTGAACGCGACGATGCCGAGCAGCGCGAGGCCGACGACGGTCAGGCCCATCACTGAGCCCGAGCTGAACGCGACTCGCAGGGCCTCATTCAGGCCGGTGCGCGCGGCGTTCGTGGTGCGGACGGCCGCGCGCGTCGCGGTGTGCATGCCGAAGTAGCCGGCGAGCGCCGAGAAACCGGCACCGCAGACGAAGGCGATTGCGGTCTTCGGCCCGAGGCCGTTCTCCGCGCTCGACAGCGCGATTACTCCGCCAACCACGATCACGAAGATCGCGAGCCACTTGTACTCGGCCTTGAGGAACGCCGCGGCGCCCTCCTGGACCAGCTTCGAGATCTCGACCATCCGCGGTTCGCCGGGGCTCAGCTTCATGATCTTCATGAAGGTCAGCACCGCGAAGACCAGCGCCAGTGCGGCGCAGACCGCGGCAATCACGAGGAAGTTCATGGGGACTCTCGGGACGTGGAGAACCCGGGGAGGCGCGGACGGTCCAACGCCTTCCCGGGCGCGAAATGAGGGCGGGAAAGTTAGCCGGGGTCCCCGGGCAGTCAATGTGCCGGCGATTCGCGCGACCGGGAATCACCGGGGTGCGAACAACCTTTCTCTGGGGGCGCGCGGCCAGCTGGCCGGCGCAAGTGCGGCCCCCTCTGCTTCCACTTGGGACCGATCGGAAGTCGCCGACCGTGCCCCGGGAACGGTCGCCGTCGTTGCTGAAGTAAAGCTCCGGTTGCCGTCGGCGAGCACTAGCCACGGCCAGTCCCGCAATGAGCGGCCGCCAGACGCCGCGCCCGTTTGCTCAGGGGAAAGCGGCGCGGTCGCCTTGAAGCGCCTCGATCCGCCAGATCCCCTGCGGGCGCGGCTTCGTGGCGAAGTGCTCGAAGCGATCGTCGCGACGGATCGCAGGCCAGATCCACGGCAGCGCCGCCAGCCGGCGATAGGTCGCCATCGGTTTGCGGTGGAAGCGCTCGAGTTGCGTCGCCCGGCCGTCCTCGGCGCGGGCCACCTAGTCGAGCCACTGCTCGCGCAGCGAGCGTTCGAGCGCACGGTTGTCGCCGAGTTTCAGCACCTCGCGCCAGTTGACCAGCACCGTCGTGCCCGGAGCCGGCGCCGCCGGCAGCTCCGCCCCGCCCGCTTCCTCGAGCGAGCGCAGGGTGAACGGCAGCGCGGGCCCGAAGGCGAAGCGCAGCACCTGCGCCGTCCGCGCTGTAATGAGACCCGCAGACTTGACATACGCGAGTTCTGTCACGCTTTCGGCGCGACCAAGCTCGATCGCGTGGTCCTCCGGCTGACCTCGCGTGGTTGCGCTCCTCGCGAGATCGCGCGGCGACTGAACCGAACCCCGGGGTCGATCCGGTCGCGCCTCTCGCGACTGCGGTACCGAATCAATCCCCCGTAGCCGATCGAGATCTGCTGTCGTCTCGGCGCCTTTTGGCTGGCCGCGTTGCGTTCATGCCCCCATCGCCCGCGCCGCTTCCGGCGGCGCGCTCGCGGCGGCCGCGCTGATCCCCGCCGCGGTGCTCGCGGTCGCACCGTTGCTGGTCTCGCCGCTCGCCGCCTTCTCGGCGGCGCTGAGTTCGCGGCGGTCGCGCACGATCAGCGTGCCCGAGCCCTCGTTGGTGAAGATCTCGGTCAGGAGGCTGGCGCGCTGGTTGCCGATGACGTGCACGCGCGCCACGCCCTGGTCGAGCGCCATGCGGATGGCGCTGATCTTGGGCAGCATGCCGGTCGTGACCGAGCCGTTCTCGACCAGCTCTTCGAGGCCGCGCAGATCGGTGCAAGAGATCAGCGAGCTCGGGTCGTTCCGGTCCTCGAGGATGCCCGGCACATCGCTGACGAAGACGAGCTTCTCGGCGCAGAGAGCGCGCGCGAGGGACGCCGCCACCGTGTCGGCGTTGATGTTGAGGACGTTGCCCTGCTCGTCGGCCGAGAGCGGGCTCACCACCGGCAGGTAGCCGGCGGCCAGCAGGCTCTTCAGCAGCGTCGGGTCGACCTGCTCCACGTCACCGACGTGGCCGAAGTCGACCATCTGCGGCGCACCGTCGACGATCACGCTGCGCGGCGCGCGCCGGCGCGCCTTCACCAACCCGGCGTCGAGGCCCGACACCCCCACCGCCTGCAGGCCGACGGCGCGGCACGCGGACAGCACCGCGGTGCCGACCGAGCCATTCATCGTCATCACCGCGACGTCGAGCGCCGCGGCGTCGGTCACGCGCCGCCCCTCGATCATGCGCGGCTGCAGGCCGAGCTTCTTCGACAGCTCGGTCGTCTGCGGGCCGCCGCCGTGCACCAGCACGACGTGGACTCCGAGCTCGCGCACCACCGAGAGCTGCTCGGCGAGTTCGCGCAGCTGGGCCGGCTCGCTGCACGGCGCGCCGCCGATCTTCACGACGAAGGTCTTGCCCTTGAACAGTCGGACATACGGCAGCGCGCGCTTCAACGCGTCCATGGTGGCGCTGCGGTCATCGGCGAACGTCATCGAGAGTTCTCCAGTGCGGCCTGCCGCGGCAGGCTCGCGAGCGCAGCAGCAAGCTGCGCGACATGTTCTTCTTCCACGACCAGCGGCGGCAGGAGGCGCACGACCTTCGGGTCGTGGCTGCTGCCCGCCAGGATTCCGCGGGCGCGCAGCTCGGCGAGGACCTCCTTCGCCGGGCGCGTGCACTTCAGTCCGAGCAGGAGCCCGAGCCCCTGGATCGCTTCGACCGGGCCGACGCGGCACGTCTCGAGGATGCGCTTCGAGACGCGGCGCACGCGCTCCAGCACGCGATCCTCCTCGATCGCCTGCAGCGTCGCCTCGACCAGCGCGCAGGCGAGCGGCCCGCCGCCGAACGTGGTGCCGAGCTGCCCCTTCTTCAATTGCGCCGCGAGCGCGTCGCCCACCAGCAGCGCGCCGCACGGGAAGCCGCCGGCGATGCCCTTCGCGGTCGTCAGCACGTCGGGCAGCACGCCGTAGTGGTCGGCGGCGAAGCCGTGCCCCGAGCGGCCGACGCCGATCTGCACCTCGTCGAGGATCAGCAGCGCGCCGGCCTGCGTGGCCGCGGCGCGCGCCGCCTGGACGAAGTTGCGCGACAGCGCGCGCGCGCCGGCGACGCCCTGCACCGGCTCGAAGATCACCGCGGCGGTGTCGCGATCGACGGCCGCACGCAACGCCGCCACGTCGTCGAACGGCACCCAGCTGACGTCGAATGGCATGCGCGGGAAGGCGTACCAGGTCTCGTGGTGGTCGGTGATGGCGGCCGCGGCGGCGGTGCGGCCGTGGAAGGCGCCGCTCACCGCGACCACCTTCGGCCGCCGCGTCACCAGGAACGCGATGCGCAGCGCGTTCTCGTTGGCCTCGGCCCCCGAGTTCACGAAGAAGACCTTGGTGAGCCCCTTCGGCGCGATGCGCACCAGCGCCGCCGCGGCGCGCGTGCGCACCTCGAGGTCGACCGCATTGCTCTGGAAGAAGAGCCGCTGCGCCTGACCGGTCAGCGCATCGAGCAGCCGCTGGTGGCCGTAGCCGAGCGAGGCGACCGCGTGGCCGCCGTAGAAGTCGATGTAGCGTCGCCCGGTCGAGTCCTCGACCGTGACGCCATCGCCGAGCGCGACGGTCATGCCCATCCGATCGAAGACGTCGAGCAACGGACCGGCGCCGGCCGCGCTCGAAGCGGCCGGCGTGGACGCTGCCTGCGTGGCCGCGGACTGCGCGCTCATCAGTACCACCCCCATCCCGGCAGCTCGAGGCCCGTGGTGTCGGGCAGGCCGAACAGCCGGTTCATCCATTGCACCGCGCCGCCCGCGGCGCCCTTGGTCAGGTTGTCGATCACCGCCGTCACGACCAGCGTGCGGCCGCGCGTGGCGATGCCGAGGCGCACCTTGTTGGTGCCGACCACCTCGGTCAGCTTCGGCGGCGCGGTCGAGGCGACGACGAATGGAGTTCCGCCCGCCACGCGCGCGCGGTCGGCGTAGAGCGCGTTCACCTTCGCCACCAGCTCGGCGGCCGCGACCGGCTCACGCAACGCGAGGCGCAGCGTCGCGTGGATGCCGCGGACGAACGGCCCGGAGTGCGGGACGAACTCGACGTCGGGTTCGCAGCCGCGGCACGCTGCGCCGATCAGCCGGCGCATCTCCGCCTCGTGGCGGTGCGTCAGCGCGTTGTAGGCGTGGAGCGTCGCGTGGCGTTCCGGATGGTGCGTGTTCGCGGCCGGCGTGCGACCGCTGCCGGAGCTGCCGGTCACGGCGCTGACGAAGACATCGCCCTCGACCAGGCCGAGCTTGAAGAACGGCCAGGCGGCGCAGGTCACCGCCGTGGTGAAGCAGCCGGGTTGCGCGGCGTGCGCGGTGGCGAGCCGCTCGGCGTGCTCGGGCACGGCGCAGGTGAACTGCGCCAGCAGCGCGGGCGCCGGATGCGGCTTGCCGTAGATCGCCGCCCATTGCGCGGCGTCCGGGAAGCGGAAGTCGGCGGAGAGGTCGACCACGTGGAACGGGTCGTCGCGGTCGCCGAGACCGGCGGCGAGACGCGCGCCGATCACCTGCTGCGCCAGCGGCGCTGCGGCACCGTGCGGCGTGGCGAGGAAGACGGCCGTGGCGCCGGCGCGTGCGGCGCTGGCGACGGCATCGGCCTCACTCACGAACGTCAGCGAATCGAGCCGCGTGCCACCGAGGTGCGGGAACACCGTGACCACCCGCTCCCCCACCTGGCTGGTGGAGGCAACGGCGGCCGGCGCGAAGTTCGGGTGATGCGTCAGCAGTCGCAGCAGTTCGCCGGCGACGTAGCCCGAGCCGCCGAAGACCACGGACGGGACCGTCGCCAGGTCGTAGCGGCGCTCATCGAGGATGCGGGCGAGGCGGGTGCGCGCCGGGGCACGTCCAGTGGCTGCGCCGGACCTCGCCGGCGCAGCCGGCGTCGCCGGAGCGAGCGCCTGCGCCGTGGCATTCGCCTCGTCGTTGCGTCCCTTAGAGATCATCGCTGCTTCCTCCCGCGGCCGCCGCCATGGCGCGGCCGTTCGCTTCCGTCCCGCTCCGCGCCGCCACCAGCGACGCCAGCCCGGAGCGCTCCACCACCACGCTGGCCAGCGCTTCCGCCTGCGTGCGGGCGTTGCGCGCCGGACAGCCGGCCTGCTCCTCCACCAGCCGCGCGGCGGCCGCGTTGTCGGTCGCCGGACCGGTGATCGCCGTGCACTCGATGCCGTAGCGATCGCGCAGCAGCTGCACGCCGCCCCACGCCGCGACCGGATCGGAGGCGGCGAGGACCACCACCGAGAAGCTCGCGCGGATCTCGGCGGTCGAGAGGATCTCGTTCACGCCGTAGAGGCCGAGCAGGCCGTCGCCGAGCTCGAGCACGATGACGTCGGGTCGCTCGCGCGCGAGGTGCGTGAGGATGGTGCGCGCCGCCTGCGGAGCCGTGTTGGGCGTGGTCGTGACGATGCCGAGGTCGGTGAAGACCGCGACCTTGCGCGCGCCTGCGTCCTCCATCGAGAGGATGTCGCGGCGCAGCGAGACGCCGGTGGTCTTGCCGGCGACGACCCGCAGCCCCTGGTGCGTGAACGACTGCACCAGGCTGCACGCCGCCGCCGTCTTGCCGGCGTTCATGCACGAGCCGACGATCGCCACCACCGGGATGCCGCGCACGTCGAGCGTCTCCTCGACCGGCAACGCGCCCTGCGTGATGTGCGCGGGGACGCCGATGCGCTCGCCGAGGAACGGGAAGTGGAGCACCTGGCCCAGCACCTCGACGACGAACGGCGCGCCGAGGTCGGGCGAGCCGCCGTCGTGGACGCCGATGACGCCGCCGAGGTTCAGCAGGTTCAGCTTGTCACCCGGCTTCACTTCGGCCGGCACGTGGCCGGAGTAGCCGAACAGCGCCTTGCGATGGCCGAGCGCGCCGGCGACGACGTCGCCCGGCTTCACCTGGCTGAAGCGGCCGCTCGGCAGCTCGAGCGTGTTGTAGGTGCTCTTGCTGGTGAGGACGCGCACCGCGACGACGCTGCCCTCCACCGCGTGGATCTCGCCGCCGACGCGCACTTCGCGCGGCAGCCGGCAATTGAGCGTGACCGAACCGATCTTGTCGAGAAGCACCGTTTTCATCGTCGAATCCACTGAATGAAGCTGTCCAGAACCGTCGCGAATCGAGGCTCGCCGGCGCGCGCCGGGACGCCGGCGTCGCGCTTGCGGCGCGTCAGCGCGCCGCCGCCTGCGCGCGTTGCGCGGCGCGCGCCGCCAGCAGCGCCGGCAATCCGAGGATGCGGCTGAAGCCGGCCGCGTCGGCCGCGGTCCACTCCCCCGCCGCCTCGCCATAGACCGCCTTGCTGGCCGCCTTCAGCGAGAACGGCGACGACACGCCGCTCACGAATGCGTGGCCGGTCCGCAACTGCAGCCGCACCTCGCCGGTCACGCGCTGCTGCGTGCTCTCGAACAGCGCCTCCGCATCGCGCGCGGCCGGCTCCACCCATTGCCCCTCGTGGATCCAGTCGCCGTACTGCGCCGCCACGAGCTCCTTGAGCCGCATCTGCCGCTGCGTCAGCACCAGCTTCTCGAGTTCGCGATGCGCCGCGATCAGGAGCGTGGCGGCCGGCGCCTCGAACGCGACCCGTCCTTTCATGCCGAGGATGGTGTCGCCCAGGTGGATGCCGCGGCCGATGCCGAACGGCGCCGCGACGCGGTCGATCGCCTCGATCAGGGCGACCGGGTCCATGCGCCGGCCATCGAGCGCGACCGGCACGCCGCGTTCGAACGCCAGCACGTGCGCTTCGGCCGGACGCAGCGCATCGAAGGCGCCGCGCGTCAGCACCCACGCGCTCTCCGGGATCGACTCGAGCGTGTCGGTCGTCTCCTTGCCGCCGATCGTCACGCCCCACAGGCCGCGGTTGATCGAGTAGGCGGCGCGCTCCGCGCTGACCTCGATGCCGCGATCGCGGAGGTACGTCGCCTCGTGCTCGCGCGAGAAGCCGTGATCGCGGACCGGCGCGAGGATCTTCATTTCCGGCGCGAGGGTCCGCAGCGCGACCTCGAACCGCACCTGGTCGTTGCCCGCGGCGGTGCAGCCGTGCGCGATCGCCTTCGCGCCGAGTCCGCGTGCCAGCTCGGCGACACGGCGCGCCTGCAAGCTGCGCTCGGCACCGACGCAGAGCGGATAGAGGGCGCCGCGGAGCACGTTGCCGGCGAGGAGCCAGCGCAGCGTCTCGCGGAAGAACTCGGCGCGCGCATCGATGCAGTGGTGTGCCACCGCACCGAGTTGGCGGGACTTGTCGGCGAGTCGCTGGCGCTCACCGTCGTCGAGACCGCCGGTGTCGACGATCGCGGTGATGATGTCGGCGCCGTAGGTCGCGGCCAGCCACGGCACGCAGAACGACGTGTCGAGACCACCGGAGAAGGCAAGGACGATCGGCTCGGCCATGAATCCCTCGTCACGCTCGCGCGATCGGTCGCGCGCAGAGCGGAATCCGATCGGGTGCGAAGCTCACCCTGCTGAGGCCTGAACATGCAGGCTGTTGACAACCTCTTTGCAACAAGCCTCAGGGGTGATGGCATGAATATGCCGCGAGTCGCAGAACAATGCAATCGTTTTTTTTCGATTCCCCTTGAAACGAAGTGACGCACGCCGATCGACGGTCGGCGTGCGTCGGCGGCAGTCCGGCGGCCAGGGCGCGCTCAGTCCGTTTCGGTGGGAGCTCCGCTCAGCCGCTCGAACAGGCGGTCGAATTCCTTCAGGGACGAGTAAGCGATGACGATGCGGCCGCTCTTGCCGCGCTCGACGATCGTGACCTTCGTCCCCAGCGCCTCGCGCAGGCGGGCCGCCAGCTTGATCGCGTCGGGAGAGGTCGGCTTGCGTGCGGCCGACTTCGGCGCGGTCGCACTCTCCGCCACGCGAACGTTCCAGTGCTGATCGCGAATGGCGCTGAATAGCGCCGCGCGACGCTCGACATCCGCCTCGGCGAGCAACGCTCGCGCATGGCCTTCGGTGATCACGCCACTCGCCAAGGCGTCAGCATGCTCAGGGGCGAGCTCGAGCAGGCGCAGCGAATTGCTGACGGTCGACCGCCCCATTCCGGCCAGTTCCGCAATCCTCTCGTGCGAGAGCTTCTGCTCATCGGCGAGGCGGCGAAACGCTCGCGCACGCTCCAATGGATTGAGGTCGCGGCGCTGGACGTTCTCGATCAACGCGACGATCAGCATCTCCTGATCGCCGATCGCTCGAACGGTGACGGGGACCTTGCTCAGGCCGGCGCGTTTGGCCGCGAGCAGACGGCGCTCGCCTGCGACCAGCTCGAAACCGCCGGCCGCTTTGGCCCGCACCACCAGCGGCTGCAGCACGCCGTGCGTGCGAATCGACTCGGTGAGTTCGGCGAGCCCCGCTTCTTCGAACTGGGTGCGTGGTTGCCAGGGGTTGGGCGAGATCTCGGTGAGATTGACTTCGGCCGTTCCGGCCACGCTTGCCGCCGGCGTGATCGCCATTGGCTCGGGGGCCGTTTCGGCGGCGCCCTGCAGCAAGAAGTCGAGTCCGCGGCCAAGTCGACGTGGTTTCATCGGTCGCCCCCTCCCAACGTTGGCGACTCATTACCTTGCGCCGTGGCCTGTTTCACGTGAAACATCAACCGGACGAAGGAGTCTGCGGCGGCCAGCGCTCCGCTTCGAGGCCCGCGGAGCCATCGATGGCGCCGTGCCAGGACCGGGAACCGCCACGCGTCGGGTGGCGGCGAAGGGCACTGAACGGACAGCACCCAATGAAGTCAGCCGTCTGACCCGTTCTATTCGTGCGCCCCTGCTCCGGCTCGTTCTGCCGGCACATGACATCGCCGGAACACCGCCTTCCTTCCTCGGCGGGTCGCTGGACCCGCATCGTCGGCGCCGCGATTTCCCTCCTCGTCCTGCACCGACATCCCGTCGCCTCGCGACGGGGCTCATGAATAGGGCGGGCGAATCAGCAGAGCGGCGCGGTGCACCACGCAGACGCCGCCCCGCCGTCACCGGCGCGGCCGGGGAACCGCGTCCGCACGTCCCGTCTCTGCCGCGTTCCGTTTCCTTCTTTCGGACCATCAAGAACGGTGGCGGGAATGACGCACGCTTCTTCACCGCGCGGCTCTCGGTGTCGCATCCACGCGGATGCGCATTCGCCGCGACCACGATTCCCCGCCGAATGCATGAGCTCGCTGCGAAGCGCCGGGATTTGGTGCGCAACGATGAGTCAACCCGTGGCCCCAACGACGCCGCCCCTTCGACCCGCTGAGGAACCAACGCGGCTTTCCGGTGGTTTCGCGCGCCGACCTGAAGATCCGGCGCGGAGGCGCATGCATCGGGCGCGATCGCCCTTCTTCTTCATGAGCCCCGTCCGGAGACGACGGGCTGTCGGTGCAGGACGAGGACGAAAGTTGCGGCGCCGACGATGCGGATCCAGCGACCCGCCGAGGAGGGAAGGCGGGGTTCCGACGCTGGCATGTGCCGACAGACCCAGCCGGAGCAGAGGCGCGCGGATAAGACGCGGTAGGGGACAAGACCGCGTCGGGCTACGATGCTCTCCGTGTTTCACGTGAAACACCCTCGCCGTGGGGGTCGCGGATGGCGAGCTCGGCCGAACCCATGCAAGCACTGCGAGTCCGTTGGTGGGGGGTGGTGCAAGGGGTCGGATTTCGCGCGTCCGCTCGTCGCGCGGCGCTCGCTCACGGCTGTGTCGGCTGGGTCCGCAACCTGGGCGATGGTTCGGTTGAAGCACACCTCCAAGGCGAGGCGGCGGCGATCGACGCGACCCTCACGGCGATCGCCCGACTCCACGGCCGCCGAATCGCCTCGGTGAACGCAACCCCGGCGACGGTCGAAGCAGGCCGTCTCAGCTTCACCATCCTCGGCTCTGCACGATCCGCCGAGGTTCTCCCGGAGAGCGCCGTGAAGCCCGAGGCGCCCACGTGAGCCGGGCAAGCCCGCTTGCACCCTTCGTCGCTGCCGGCAAGTGCGCCTCGCCGGACTCCCTCGCAGGATTCCGATCGGTCGCTTTGTGGTGAACTAAAGTGCAATTTGCGACTCACTTGATCGCCGATTGCGCGCTCGTGGTTGCCGCCCTGCTGGCGGCACGCGGCGCCCGCTCACGGCACGCGGCAGAAGCCCATCTGGGGATTCAGCTGCTGCCGAGCGACGCGCGCTCAGCAACCGGCTGGCTGGCGCGGCTGGCGGCACGGTGGATGGTGGGGTGCGCCGCCGTGACGGCCGTCGCTGCAACCGCGACCTGGACTCTCGTCGGAACCGTCGCCGACCCGGTCGCCGGCCTGTCTGCCGCCCTGCGCATCGGCGCCGAAGCGCTGCTGCTCGCCACCGTCGCAGCGCTGGCCACGCTCACCCCCTGGCGCCCGCTGCTCCCGACGGCACTGGCAGCGACTGTCGTCGCACTCTGGCGCGGACACCTCGCGTTCCCCCTTTTTGCGCAACCGGAATCGGCGGCGCGAATCGCTGCCAACCCGACCGACCTTTCGGCCGATGAGGGGGCACGAGCCATGTCATGGGGGAGCGCGACGGCGACCTTCGCGTTGCTGGCGCTGTCGCTCTTCCTCTTGTGGCTCTGCCTCAGCGTCCCGCGCGCACCGCGACACTCGCGCACCGGTTGAACCGGTGCCGCGGCGCGGCCGGCTGCGGGCACGCTCGCCGGAGCTCGCCGTGAAGGTCGCCGTCTTCAGCGATGTGCATGCCAACCTCGCCGCGCTGCGCTCCGTGCTCGACGACATCGACCGGGTCGGCGTGTCAGCGCGGCTGTGCCTCGGCGACAGCGTCGGCTATGGCGCCGATCCGCGCGCGTGCCTCGACCTGCTGCTGCAATCCTGCGATGTCCTGCTGGCCGGCAACCATGACCTGGCGGCGTCCGGACGCATGCCGCTCGATCGCTTCTCCGGGCTCGCGCGCCACGCGGTCGACTATGCCCGCGATCTGCTGACCGGGCCGCAGCGCGCGCGGCTCGCGGAGCTGACCGACGAGGAGTGGTGGGGCGACCTGTTGCTGGTCCACGCGTCGCCGGCCGACCCGTCGGAATTCCCGTACGTGCGCGACGCCGACGCGGCGCGCGGCCAGTTCGACGGCCGCCGGTTCCGCGCCGCCTTCTACGGCCACACGCACCTGCCGCTGGCGTTCCACGACGATGGCGAGCGGGTCGGCCTCACCGTGCGGCCACGACTCGAGATGGCGTCGGGCGTCCGCTACCTCTGCAACGTCGGCAGCGTCGGTCAACCGCGCGATCAGGATCCGCGCGCCTGCTGGGCGCTCTACGACTCCGACGCACGCACGCTTTCGTTCCGGCGCGTCGCCTACGACGTCGACGCGAGCTCGGCGCGCATCCGCGAAGCCGGGCTGCCTGACGCGCTCGCGAGCCGGCTCCTGGTCGGAGTCTGATCCCGCGCGACGGCGCCGCGCGAGTCGGCGCCGTCAGTTCTCGCGCAGGTACTGCAACTCGGACGGCAACCGGTCGAGCCCGAGCTCGCCGAGACCGTGCTGGAACAGCATCTGCAGGTGCTTCAGCGGCGCCTGGTCGCCACGGAACGAATAGGCGCGCCGCTGCGGATGCCGGCCGACGAACAGGATCAGGCCCATCAGCGAGTTCGCCGACGACGCCTCGGATCCGACGACGATCTCGACCGGCTTGCCGTGCTTGCGCACGACGCGTGCGATCAGGTTGAGCGGCCGGGCGTGCAGGTGGATCCCGTCGAGGAGCGCGAGTTCGATCGTGTCCTGGCGCGTGAACTGCGGCAGGAGCTCCCGCACCGCCGTCTCGAGCGTGAGCATCACCTCCGCCGCCCAGCGCAGCGCGAAATGCAGCGCCTGTTCCAGCAGCGGCTCGATCGGCACCAGCCGCGCGATGGTGGCGTGCGCCAGCGCCTTCTCGGCCTGGTGCCGCTCGTGGAAGTGCGCGAGGTCGTTCACCACCTCGAGCAGGTGATACGCCAGCGAGATGTGGCCGCGCAGCCGGCGCAGCTCGGGGCGCTCATGATGCGCAGTCGGCTTGACGTGCGTGTCGTAGCGCGACTGCAGGCTGTGCACGCCCTGCTTCCAGTACCGCGCCTTCTGCTCGGTCACGTGCTCGGCGACGAAACCGGCGAGGCTGGTGCCGCGCGGCGGCATCTTCTCGCGCACCTTGGCCGCCTCGCGCGCGGTCTCGAGATAGTCGTTCAGCAGGCGCGCGATCTCGTCGGCGCCATCGGCCCGCTTGCTCTCCTTGAGGTCGGGCGGGAGCAGCAGCCGGAACTCGCGCACCTCCGTGTCGTGGGCGCGAGCCGTCAGCGCCGACTTCGGCGCGGCGCCCAGCCGCTCCGCCTCGCGGCGCAGCTCCGCCACGAGCGCGAGGATGCTGCCGCCGAGGTGGCGCGTGCATTCGGCCAGCGCGGTCATGAACAGGACGAGGTGCGACTCGCCCGTGCCCGAGCGGCCGTCGAGCGCGACGCCGTAGGTCCCGAAGCGGAACATCACATGGCCGAGCGTGTGGGCCGCCACGGCGAGGTTGCGGATGCTCGCGTTGATCTCGGCGTAGGTGACCCATGTCCGGTTGTCGCGCGCACCGAACCCGTCGAGCCAGGTTTCGAGCTCGTGGGTCGCCTCCTGCAGCAGCCAGTACTGCTTGCGCGTCAGCTCGTCGGACTTGCCCGGAAGCGCGTCGAGCAGCGCGAACAGCGCAGCCTGCGCCGGCGCGGCGCACACCATCGCGCCGAACTCGAGCTCGCTGACCAGCCGGTCACGCGGACCGGCATCACCGAAGTCACCCACGTCCTGTCGCCCTGCCCTCGGGTTCGCGACGGTTCCCGGAGCCGCTCCCTGCGACCCGGGGGCGGAGGAGCTTCGCAGCCGCACGCCGCTCCTTCAATCAAGGAATCGACTGCCGTCGGCCGAGATAGCCCGAGGATCCGGCCCGGCCGGCCGCCGATCCGCGAGGGCCGCGCCATCTCCAGCCAAGCGACGCTGCAGACCTACCTGAACGAGATCAACGAGGTCCCGCTGCTGGACGCAGTCAGCGAGGCGGCCCTCGCGCGGCGCGTCCGCACGGGTGATCCCGCGGCACGCGAGCAGATGATCCGCGCCAACCTCCGCCTCGTGGTCAGCGTGGCCAAGCGCTACCTGAACCGCGGGCTGCCGATGCTCGACCTGATCGAGGAGGGCAACCTCGGCCTGATGCGCGCGGTCGAGCGCTTCGACCCCGAGGTCGAGTGCCGCTTCTCCACCTACGCGACCTGGTGGATCAAGCAGGGCATCCGCCGCGCGCTGGTGAACTCGGTGCGCACCGTGCGCGTGCCGTCCTACATGATCGAGCTGATCTACAAGTGGCGCGTGACCGAAGCGAAGATGCGTCAGGAGCTCGGTCGCGAGCCGACGCGCGACGAGGTCGCCACCCGGCTCGAGCTCGGCCCCGAGCATCGGCGGCAGATCCGGCGCGCGCTGCGGATCGCGCAGACGTCGACCCAGTCGATGTCGCTCGACGACTCCGAGGACCTGGCCGACAGCCTCGCCGATCCGGGGGCGCGCGAGCCCGACGAGCTGCTCGCCGACTCGCACGAACTCGACCAGCTGCGCCAGCTGCTGCCGCACGTCGAAGAGCGCCCGGCGACGATCCTGCGCCTGCGCTACGGCCTCGATGGCCAGCCCCCGCTGACGCTGCGGGAGATCGGCGCCCAGCTCGGCATCACGCGCGAGCGCGTCCGCCAGCTGCAGAACGAGGCGCTGCAAGGCCTCTATCTCGCGCTGGTGGGGGGGCGCGGAGACGACTGATCGCGACTGGCGCCGCCGCCGGCAAGATGCCGGCGTGCTTCCCGAAGCCGCCGCCACCGCCGCCATCCGCGCCGACCGCACCGCGGGCCCCACGTCGCTCTACGTGCACGTGCCGTTCTGCATCCGCCGCTGCGCTTACTGCGATTTCGCCACGGCTCCCTACGACGCCGACAGCGCGAGGGCGTACGTCCCGCGGCTGCTGACCGAACTGGGTCGCGTGCCGCGCGACGCGCCGATGCGCACGGTCTACTTCGGCGGCGGGACGCCCACGGCGCTCGAGGAGCGCGAGCTCGAACTCCTGCTCGCCGCGGTGCGCGACCGGATCGCGCCGCAACCCGGCTTCGAGTGGACCTGCGAGGCGAACCCGGAGTCGGTCACGCCGGCCAAGGCGGCGCTGCTGCGCGCGCACGGCGTCGACCGGGTGAGCCTTGGCGCGCAGTCGTTCCAGCCGTCGGTGCTGGCGGCACTCGGCCGCGACCACGCGCCCGACCACGTGTTTCGCGCGCTCGACGTGCTGCGCGCGGCCGGCTTCTCGCGCCTCACGCTCGACCTCATGTTCGCCGCACCCGGCGAGTCGGTCGCCGACCTCGAACGCGACCTGGCGACGCTGGACGCGCTGCGACTGGACCACGTGTCGGCCTATTGCCTCACCTACGAGACCGGGACGCCGCTGACCCGCATGCGCGCCGAGGGGCGGGTGACGCCGCAGGACGACGACGCCGAGCTGGTGCAGTACCGCCTCGTCCGCCAGCGCCTGGCCGCCGCCGGTCTCGCGCACTACGAGATCTCGAACTACGCCCGCCGAGGTGAGGAGTCGCGCCACAACCTGGTCTACTGGCGCGGCGAGGAGTACTTCGGCCTCGGTCTCGGCGCCGGCAGCTACGAGCACGGCACGCGCCGCACCACCACGCGCCTCCTGTCGCAGTACCTCGGCGATTGGGACGGCTCGCCGTGGCCGCCGCACGAGGCGGAGACGCTCGACCCGGCGGCGAAGGCGCGCGAGCGCGTCATCCTCGGACTGCGGCTGCGTGCCGGCATCGATCCGCACGAGTTCACCCGCGAGCGGGGGGGCGCGCTGGCCGACCTCTACCGCGACGACGAGCTCGAATCGCTGCGGCGCCGCGGACTCCTCGAGTCGCGCGAAGGCCGCCTCCGCCTCACCGACCGCGGCCTCGAGTTGGCGGACGAGGTCTTCGTCGAGCTGGTGTGAGGACGGGTGGGCAGGGGGACGCCGCCCGGCCTCGCGCGCCGTCGTGTAACGACCGCCGCCGGCTCCGGAAGTAGCGCGGGACCCCTTTCTCCCCGCACCCGGAGTTTGTCATGCATTCCTCGCTCGTCCCGCCGGCGCTGCTGCTGGTCGGCACGCAGACGGCGGCCAACCCCTACAAGGGCGGCACGATCCTGGTCAACGCCGACATCACCGCGACCCTCTTCCCGCTCGACGCGGCAGGCGTGCTGCTGAGCGAGGACGTGCCGTACGACGCCTCCCTCTGCTTCGCCGACTTCTACCTGCAGGTGCTCGAGGCCGACCCGTCCGCGGTGAAGAAGGTCTCGATGACGCCGGGCCTGCAGGTGCACGTCGGGCTCGACTTGTTCTGACGGTTTTCCTCGAACGGCCCGCACCGGCGGGCCCGGCGCCGCCCTCCCGCGGCGCTGCCGGAGGATCATGAGGCCCGGGGTCGCCGTACGCGCGGCGATCCCGGGCTGCTTCGTCTTCACGCGCCACCGGCCGCCGCGCGGGAGCACCGCTACGATCGCACGCCGTTTCCCGCGATCCGACGGAGCGCGCGCGTGGCCGCGAATCACCCCTTCGACCGCCTCGACGAGCTGTGCCGGAAGACCCGCTCGGCGGTCTGCGTCGGCCTCGATCCGCACGATGCCCTCATGCCGCCCGACACCCGGGGGCGCGGTCTCCTGCTGCAGGTGCGCGACTACCTGCACGACGTGCTCGACGCGATCGCCGACGTGGTGCCGTGCGTCAAGCCGCAGATCGCCTTCTTCGAGGCGCTCGGGCCGGACGGCTACACGCTCTACTTCGAGATCGTGCGCGCCGCCCATCGTCGCGGCCTGTTCGTCGTCGGCGACATCAAGCGCGGCGACATCGGCACGACGGCGGCCGGCTACGCCAAGGGGCATCTCGGTCCCGACGACGGCTCGGCGGTCGACGCCGTGACGCTCAACCCCTACCTGGGCGTCGACGGGATCAAGCCGTTCCTCGAAGTGGGGCGGGCGAAGGGGCGCGGCGTCTTCGTGCTGGCGCGCACCTCGAACCCGTCGGGCAAGGAGATCCAGGACGTCGGCGCGGCCGGCGCCGGCGTCGAGCAGAGCGAGGGGGCGCTCTACCGGCGCGTGGGCGCGCTGCTCGAGCAGTGGGGGGCGGCGTGCCGCGGCGCGCGCGGCTATTCCGACGTCGGCGCGGTGGTCGGCGCCACTCACCCCGACGAGGGCGCTCTGCTGCGCCGCGAGCTGCCGCACACCTGGTTCCTGGTGCCGGGCTACGGCGCGCAGGGCGGCACCGCCGCCGACGTCGCGCGCACCTTCGACGCGCAGGGCGGCGGCGCGATCGTCAACTCCTCGCGCGCGATCGTCTTCGCCTGGAAGGAGCAGGAGAAGTCCGGTGGTGCCGCCCGCTGTGCCGAGCTCGCGCGCGCCGCCGCGATCGCGACGACGGAGGCGATCCGTGCCGCTGTCGCGGCGCGCAAGGTCGCGAAGTAGCCGAAGCCGCCGCGCTGTTGCGTGGTCGGTGGCGGCTCGCGTCGGCGCTCAACCGCCGAAGCGGTACTCGCGGCCGTACGCGGCGATCTCGACGCGGTCCGCGCGATGGGGGGCGCCCGGCGCGGCGAGACGCGCGCCGAGCTGCGCCACGATCTGCTCGTGCCACTTGGCCTTGAGGTGGAAGGCGATCACCGTCAACTCCGGTCGGCCGAGCTTCTCGAGCTCCTCGACGAAGAGGCGCGGCGTCAGGTGGCCGACCTTGCGGGCGAGCTCCTCGCGATCGTCCGGGAACGAGAGCTCGAGGAACGCGGCGCGCAGCCGCGGCGTCGCGCCGCTCGTCGATCACGTTCTCGAGGAAGATCGGCAGCAGCCCGGTGTGGTCGGCGTGCGCATGGGTGAGGAAGACGTCGCGAACCCGCGCCTGCTCGACCGGCGTCCGCATCAGCCCGAGCGCGCCGGCGCCTGCGGCGAGCTCTGCAACAGCTCGATCTTCATGGAGCCGTCTTCGACAGGCCGACCGCACCGGTCGAAGCGCCCCTGACGCGACTCCCTGCGGACGACGTCCGCCGGATCACGACCCGTGGTTCGCCGCGGCGGCGCGCGCCGGCATCCGCCGGGTGCGCGCCCACTCGGCGAGGTCGCGGTCGAGCGGCTCGCTGGCGAGGAAGCGCGCGAACCAGTCGACGTGCGCACCGTAGTAGAACAGCATCTCCTGCCAGCCGGGCCAATGGCCGGCGTCGGGGAAGACGACCAGGCGCGACTCGACGCCGCGCTCCTGCAGCGCGGTGAAGTACTGCAGGCTCTGCGTGTAAGGCACCCGGTAGTCCTGCTCGCCGGTGATCACCAGCGCGGGCGTCCTGAAGTCGTGGACGAAGTTCGAGGGCGACCAGCGTTCGTACTGGTCGCTGTGCCACGGGACGCCGCCGAGATCGCGTTCCGGGAACCAGAGCTCCTCGGTCGCGCCGTAGAAGCTCCGCAGGTCGTAGAGGCCCATCATCGCGACCTGGCACTTGAAGCGGTCGGTGTGGCCCTGCATCCACATCATCATGTAGCCGCCGTACGACCAGCCCATCGCGCCGAGGCGGTCGCGATCGACCCAGGGCAGCTCGCAGAGCTGGTCGGTCACCTTCATCAGGTCGCGGTAGACGCGACCGCCCCAATCGCTGCCGATCGCGTCGCAGAACTCCTGGCCGTAGCCGGTCGAGCCGGTCGGATTGCAGAAGGCGACGATGCAGCCCTTGCCGGGATACACCTGCCAATCGCCGCGGAACGCGTCCTGGAACTGGCTCTGCGGGCCGCCATGGACGTTGAGGATCAGCGGGTACTTCTTCGCCGGATCGAAACCGTGCGGCGTGATCACGAAGGTGTGGACCTTGCTGCCCGGCACGTCGCCGTCGAGCCAGAGCTCCTGCGCCGGCCGCAGGTCGATCGCAGCCTCGAACGCGGCGTTGAACCGCGTGAGCCGCGTCGGCGCCGTCGCGTCGGCGCGCTTCACGCAGAGCTCGTGCGGCTCGACGATGCCGCGCCGCGCGTAGACCAGCGAGCCGTGGTCGTCGAGCAGCTCGAAGCCGTCGATCGACGCGTGCGTGTGGACCTGCTTCGGCGCGCCGCCGCCGAGCGGGAGGCGGAAGAGCGGCGTGCGGCCGTGGTGCTCGGCCTGGAAGAAGAGGGCGGGCTCGTTCGCGGCGAAGCGGAGATCGAGCGCGTTCTGGTCGAAGCCGCCGCGTTCGGTGAGGTAGACGGTCCGCCGGCTCGAGAGCTCGAGCAGCGCGACGCGCTTCAGGTCGGACTCGTAGCCGGCGGTCTGCTGGCTGACGTACGCGATCGTCTTCCCATCCGGCGAGAAGAGCGGCAGGCCATCCCAGCCGTCGCAACCGTCGGTCAGGTTCACCGGCGCGTCGGGGCGGTCGAGCTCGACCAGGAACAGGTCGGAGTTGGTGGAGCTCGCCGGATCGGGATCGTGGTTCGACATGAAGACGAGCCGGCGGCCGTCGGGCGAGAAGTCGTAGGCGCGGCCGCCGCCGAGCACGAACGGCGGGCTGTCGAACGGCCCGGGCGTGAGGTCCCTCACGACTTCGCCGGTCCTCGCGTCGACCAGAAGGACATGGGCGACCTTGCCGTCCTCCCAGCTGCTCCAATGGCGGTAGAGCAGCGAGTCGTACATGCGGACGGCGAACTTGCCGGCGGCGATCGCGTCGTCGCGCGACTGCTGCGCCGCGGCGGCGCACGGCAGGTCGGGCCACACTTCACTGGTCACGGCGACGAAGCGCCCGTCGCGCGACTGCCGCGGCGCCGAGACCCCGCCCGGCCAGCGGGTGAGCTGGCGCGGCTCGCCGCCATCGACGGCCAGCGTCCAGAGCTGCTCGCTGCCGCTGCGGTTCGAGAGGAAGAGGAGCGCCGCGCCGTCCGGCGTCCACTGCGGATCGTGGTCGCCTTTCTGCGCGAACGTCAGCTGGCGCAGCCCCGCGCCGTCGACGCCGACCAGCCAGAGCTCGCTCCAGCTGGTGGCGGCCGCCACGTCGAATCGCTTCACCGCGAAAGCGACGCGGCGGCGGTCGGGCGCGAGCGCCGGTGCCTGCACTTGGGCGACGCCGTAGACGTCGGCCACGTCGAAGGCGCGGCGCCCTTCGGGCGCCGCCGTAGCGTCGGCTCCGAGCGTGGCGGCGGCCCACCCACAGCACCAAGTGGCAATCAGCATCGATGCGTCCTCACGTCGTCAGCCGGCAGCGGCACCGGCGCCAGGTCGAGCCCAAGGTACGCCGCGCGATCGCCGTCGCGACGGGATTCCGGATGGAGGGGTAACCTCGCCTGTCATGTCGTCGCCGTCCACGGTTGCCGCGCTCGATCTCCCACCGGGAGCCAAGGTCGTAGTCACCGGCCAGCAGGTCGGACTGCTGACCGGACCGCTGTTGACCGTGCTCAAGGCAGCGCGGGCCATTTCGTACGCCGCCGAGGTCGCCTCGTCCCCGGCGACAGCGGCCGTCGTGCCCCTCTTCTGGGCTGCTGCCGACGATCACGACCTGGCCGAGGTGCACCACACCTACGCACTCAATGCTCAAGAAGAAGCACAGAAGTTCAGGATCGATCTCCCACTTGAATCAGCCGCTGCGAGTGAAGTTGAGATTCCGCCAGATTCCGCCAGGCGACTGCTGGAGGAGTTGTTCGCCGCGGCCGGGGTCGAGCCGGCGGCGTTCCCCCTCACGCCATTCCTGCCGGTGGGAGGGGACACCCTCGCCAGCTGGTTCTGTCGGGCGCTGCGCGCCGTGCTCGGCACCCATGCGCCCCGGATCGTGGTCCCGGCGCAGCTGAACCGAGCCGGCCGCTCCGTCTACGACCAGGCGTTGCGCGACGACGGCGCCATCCGCGATGCGCTCGCGGCCGGCGCGGCCGCCAATCAGGCCGCCGGCCTCGCGACACCGCTGCCGGTCGACGCCGACCCGCCACTGTTCGTGATCGAGCGCACCGCCCGCTGGCGCGTCCGCCACGGATCGCGGAGCGGCGAATTCCGGGTCGGCGAGAAGACGCTGAGCCGGGCGGCGCTGCTCGATCTCGCGCACGACGGCACGCCGCGCCTCTCGGCCAACGTCGCGCTGCGGACCATCCTCCAGGCCGCGACGTTGCCCTGCATCGCCTACGTCGCCGGCCCGACCGAACTCCTCTACTACCGGCAGCTCGAGCCGCTCCATCGCCTGTTCGCGGTCCCGTTCCCGACGCTGGTCCGTCGCCCCCATGCGACGTTGCTGACCACCGCTGCTGCCCGCGCCGCACGCAAGCTCAACCTCGAGCCCGACGCGCTCCGCGCCGCCCTCGATGCGCGCGCCGCCGCCGGGCCGGACCGCGCCGCGGCTGACCCGCTCCTCGCGCGCGGCGAGCAGTTGCGCGGCGAGGTCGCGGCATGGCTCGCGACGCTGCAGGAGGGCCGCCCCGCGCTGAAGAGCGCCACCGAGCGGCGTTCCACCCAACTGCTGCAGAGCTTCGACGGCGCGCTCGAACGGGCGCGCGCGACCCTCGCCGATGGCGCGCTCCACGCTGGCGCGCGCTGGTCGACGCTCGAGCGGTGCGTCCGCCCGCGCGGCCGCCCGCAGGAGCGCGTCCTCAACATCCTGCCGTTCCTCGCCGAGCGCGGCCCGGCGCTGATCGAGCAGCTCCTCGCCCTGCGCGGGGAACCGGGAGCGGACGGCGTCGTGCCCCACTCCGTCCTCTGATCGCGTCCCTCTGCCCGCCGGAGTCCGTTGCCATGGCCGATGTGCTCGCCTTCGGTGCCCACCCCGACGATCTCGAGATCGGCTGCGGCGGAACGCTCGCGCTGCTGGCGCAGCAGGGTCGCTCTGTGGTGATGGTCGACTTCACCCGCGGCGAGCTCGGCACGCGCGGCACCGTCGCCGAGCGGCGCGCCGAGGCCGCTGCCGCCGCCAAGGTGCTCGGCGCCGCCGCCCGCCTGAACCTCGAGCTGCCCGATGGCTTCCTGCCCTTCGCCGATCCGCAGAGCGGTCACTCCGCCCGCGAGCTCGCCGTCACCCGGGTCGTCGACCTGATCCGCGAGCAGCGCCCGCGCCTGCTGCTGGCCAACTTCCCGCGCGACGCCCATCCCGACCACGTCATCGTCGGCGATGTGGTGAAGCAGGCGCGCTACCTCGCCGGCCTGCGGAAGTTCCAGCCCGGCCGCGAACGCCACCGTCCCGCGCTCCTGCTCCACTACTTCGAGCATGAGCAGCACCCGCCCACCTGCGTGGTCGACATCTCGGCGGTGATCGAGCAGAAGCTGGCCGCCATCCGCTGCCACCGCTCGCAGCTGCACGACCCGACGCGCGCGGAACCGCAGACCGCGCTGTCGCGCCCCGATTTCGTCGAGCGGCGCGCCGCGCGCGACCGCTTCTTCGGCGCGCAGGCCGGCGTCGACTGGGCCGAGCCGTTCTTCACCGACGGCCCGCCGAAGATCGCCGATCCGATGAGCCTCTTGCCATGAGGTGCGCATGAACGCCGGCATCACCGACTTCCCGCTCAAGATCGGCATCGCCTGCTATCCGACGCATGGCGGGAGCGGCGTGCTGGCGACGGAGCTCGGCGTGGCGCTGGCGGAGCGCGGCCATGAGGTCCACTTCCTCGCCTACAGCAAGCCGCCGCGCCTCTCGCGCTTCCACCCGCGCATCTTCTGCCATCTGGTCGAGGTGTCGGAGTACCCGCTGTTCAAGTACCCGCCCTACGACCTTGCGCTGGCGTCGAAGATGATCGAGGTGATCGAAGAGCGGCGCCTCGACGTGCTGCACGTCCACTACGCGATCCCGCACTCGATCAGCGCCTACCTCGCGCGCCAGCTGATGCCCGCGCGCCGCTTCGGCATCGTGACCACGCTGCACGGCACCGACATCACGCTGGTCGGCAGCGGCAACTCCTACCGCGACGTGACCCGCTTCGGCATCGAGCAGAGCGACGAGGTGATCGCCGTGTCCGACTGGCTGAAGAAGGAGACGCAGCGGATCTTCGGCGCGACCAAGGAGATCCAGGTCGTCCCGAACTTCGTCGACGTCGCGCGCTTCCGGCCGCGCGAGGGACGCGCGTCGCCGCTGCTGTGCGTCTGCGCCGAGGCGCCGATCGTGATGCACGTGTCGAACTTCCGGCCGGTGAAGCGGCTCGCCGACACGGTGCGCGCGTTCGCCGATGCGACCACCGGCAGCAAGGCGCAGCTGGTGCTGGTGGGCGACGGCCCCGAGCGCGCCGCCGCCGAAGCGCTCGTCGCCGAGCTCCATCTCGGGGAGCGGGTCCAGTTCCTCGGGCTGGTCGACGACGTCTCCGACCTGTTGCCGTTCGCCGACGTGCTGGTGGTGTCGAGCGAGAGCGAGAGCTTCGGCCTGGCGGCGCTCGAGGCGCACGCGTGCGGCGTGCCGGTGGTGGGCTACGACTCGGGCGGCATGCGCGAAGTCGTCGAGGACGACAAGAGCGGCTTCCTCGTCCGCTTCGGCGACGTGCCGGCGCTGGCGGCGCGACTGCGGGCGCTGCTGTCCGACGTGACGCTGCGCCGCGACTTCGGCGCCCGCGGCCGCGCGCGCGCGGTCGAGCAGTTCGACCTGGTGCGCCTGCTGTCGGTGCACGAGCGCGTCTACCACGCGGCGATCGCGCGGCGCGGCCAGGCCGCCCGCGCCTGAGCGCCGCCATCGTGTCCGCCGACCGGCCGCTCTATTTCGACTGGGCCGCCACGGCACCGCTGCGCGATGAAGCGCGCGCCGCCTGGCTGGCGGCGAGCGAACCGGAGTTCGCCAACGCATCGAGCCTGCACCAGTGGGGACGCCGCGCCCGCGCCGAACTGCAGCGGGCGCGGCGCGGTTTCGCCGCGGCGCTCGGGTGCCAGCGCGATGACCTCTTCTTCACCGGCAACGGCAGCGAGGCGAACCTGCTTGGCCTCGCCGGCGCCGTCCAGGCGCTCCTGCCGCACCGGCGCCATGTCCTCCTCTCCGCGGTGGAGCACCCGAGCGTGGTCGCCCCCCTCGAGCGGCTGGCGAAAGCCGGGGCGATCGAGCTCGAACGGGTGCCGGTCGACCGGCGCGGACGGGTTGATCCTGAGAGTTTGGAGGCGCGTTGCCGCCCGACGACCGGCCTGGTCGCGCTGCAGGCGGCGAACCACGAGATCGGGACGGTGCAGCCGGTCGCGGCGGTGGCCGCACGCCTGCGCCCACGCGGGGTGCTGCTGCACTGCGACGCGACGCAGGCTCTAGGGAAAATCCCGTGCACGCTGCCGGCTCTCGACTGCGACCTGCTGGTCGTTTCGCCGCACAAATTCGGCGGGCCGCGCGGCGTCGGCGTCCTCGCGCGCCGCGCCGGCGTGGCGCTGAGCACGCCGCTCTCTCCGGAACGGCAGGAGCAGGGGTTGCGCGGCGGCACGGAAGACGTGGCCACGATCGTCGCAGCCGCGGCGGCGTTGCACGCGACGCTGCGCGACCAGGATGAGGTCGCCCTGCGCCTGACCGCCCTGGCGCGTCGATTCGCAGCGCAGCTGACGACCGCGCTGCCCGACGTAACTCTCTATTCCGACGTCGAGTACGCGCTGCCGGGCCTGGTCAACTTCGCGCTGCCCGATCTGCGTGGCGACTGGTTGGTGACTGAACTCGATCGGCGCGGCGTTGCGGTCAGCCATGGCGCGGCCTGCGCCTCGCTGGCGGCCGTTCCGTCACCGGTCCTGCTGGCGATCGGCGCGTTGGAACTCGCCGCCAACGCGATCCGCGTCTCGATGGGACGTACGACGACCAGCGACGACGTCGACCTGCTGGTGGCGCGCGTGGTCGCTGCAGTGGTTCAACTTCGTCATCGCTGATTTTTTTTCGGAGTCGCAACGTCGCTGCAACTCGCGCCTCGTCACGACTTGCACGCACGAAGAAGAACGGGTGCCGAACGCGTCGTGGTCGAGAGGTCGTTGACGATCCTCATTCTCACCGCCTAAAACTTGTGCCCTCGCGGTGAAGAGGGGAGCGAGCGAAGCGTGTTCGGGGCGCGTTTCAGCGCCGAACGCGACCGCTGAACCCCGCGGCAGCGCGAGCGCGACGGAACCGGTGGTGGCGATCACTGGATACGTCGTGGACTGGTCGCGGGAAAGGTTGGCGAACCCTTCTCGCGGCCGGGTCGAAGAGCGCGGGGATCGCGGCTGCGGCGTAGCGCCGGAGTCGTCCCCCGCCTCCGTGGGAAACAGGTGAGGCGAACGCCTCACCCCCTGGTTCGAGCCGTCCGCAGGTCCCGCCATCCGTGGCCCCGCCCGCAACCGCGCGTTGCGCCGGCGGCCCCGGGGGCTTCCCCGTGGCCGGCACGAACGATTTCCGAGCCCGTTGCTTCCCGGGTGGGCGACCCGGGGCCGAGGGGGGGGAACCGTCCGATGCTGCCCGCCAAAGCGGTCTCACTCTGGCACGCCGTGCTGGAAAAGGTCGAGCAGAAGACCACGCCGCAGCAGTTTGCGACGTGGTTCCGCAACCTCGAGGTTGCCGAGCTGGGTGACCGGCGGGTGGTGCTGCGGGTGCCGAGCAAGTTCCACCGCGACTGGATCGTCACCTACTACCGGGAAGTGGTCGAGGAAGCCGTTGCGGCCGTGCTCGGCGGCGCGCGCGAGCTCCACCTCGAGATCGGCGGGAAGTCGCCCGACGCGTTGAGCGCGCGGCAGGCGGCGCTGGCGGCCGCGCCGACGAAGCCGGGTGGCACCGCGAACGGTGGCGCCACTGCGCCGCCGAGCGCGGCAGAGGCCGGGCGGTCGGAGCGACGTCCGCCGCTGCGCAGTGACGGCACGCGACCGAATGGCGCCGTCACCGCGACGGCGCGGGTGGGTGCCGGCGCGGCCGCCGTCGGTGTCCGAACCTGCGGTGACCTGCCGCTCACCGAAGGCTTCGACTTCGCGCGCTTCGTCATCGGCCCGAGCAACCAGCTGGCGGCGGCCGCCGCCCGTTCGCTGGCGACGGCTACGACCGCCGCTCTCGACTTCCACACGCTGTTCGTGGTCGGCGCCACCGGCACCGGCAAGACGCACCTGCTGCAGGCGGCCGCGCGCGCCGCCGCCGAGCCGGCCGACGGCCGTCAGGTCGCCTACGTCCGTGGCGAGAACTTCCTGAACGAGTTCGTGACCGCCTGCGCCCAGGGTGCCGAGGCGACCCATCGCTTCCGCGAGCGCTGGCGCAGCCTCGACGTCGTCTGCTTCGACGACCTCCAGCTGCTGGCGGGCAAGAGCGGCACGCAGCAGGAGCTGGTCCATACGCTGAACGCGTGGAGCGACCGCGGCGCGCGGCTGCTCTTCGCCGCTTCCTGCGCCCCGGGGGAGCAGCTGGCGCTTGATCCCGCGCTGCAGGCGCGCCTGGCCGGCGCCTACCGGCTCACGCTGCGCGCGCCGGACCGCGAGACGCGGCGGGAGCTGCTGGCGGCAAAGAGCCGCCAGCGCGGTGAGGGGCTCGCCGGTGACGTGCTCGACTTCCTGGCCGACCTGCCGACGGGCAATGTCCGCGAGCTCGAGGGCGCGCTCACCAGCGTGATCGCCGGCGCCAAGCTGACCGGCACCGCCATCTCGCTCCGGACGGCCCGCGCGGCGCTGGAAGAGGATGCGCTGATGCAGCGGCCGGCCTCTTCGCCGGACAGGATCCTGAAGGCTGTTTGCAACCACTTCGAGGTGACGATGGCGGACATTTGTTCGCCGCGTCGCCCGCAGGCGCTCTCCTTCGCCCGACAGGCGGCGATGTACCTGTTGCGCGAGCGCACGGAACTCTCGCTGTCCGAGATCGGGGCGCTGCTTGGCGGGCGCGACCACACCACGATCCTGCACGGCATCCGCAAGATCGAGGAGGCCGACGGCAGCGACGGTCGGGTGCGTGACCACCTCACCCGCCTGCGGAGCCTGCTCGAGCGGTGACGGCGCGCAACGCCGGTTCGACACCAGCAAAGCTTCTGGAGCGGGTGGCAATCGACGCGGTTGCCACCCGCCGTTCGTTTCAGCCGGCCGCGGCGCTGGCGGCCCTCCAGAGCCCGGGGATAGCTGCGGGACAACCCGGTCGGCAGTGGTCTTGAGCTTCTGCGTTGCTCCACCGCCCATCGCGCCGCTGCCGCCGGCGCCGCCGCTCACGCGGCATTTCTGGATTGGAGTCCACCAGCTGCCCCCGCGAGCCATGGTCCCTCCGGTGCTCGCAACTCCTTTCGATTCAATGAGATGAAGCTTCGGCCGCCGTGCTTGTCCCAATTTGTGAGAGGGCAATGACAGGAACACGAAGGAGATTTCCTTCTCTTTCTTCTTTCAGCGCGGCCCCACTCCACCCGGCACGCGAAACGGCGTTCGCCCGGTCTGACCACCCACCTCGTCGAAGCCGCGTGTTCCCGCCGACTCGCTACGGGGCGCATGAACCAGGAGGGCTAGAATCTCGCGCCATTCGCGCAGCGCGGCGCGGGCGTCGGCAGAGGGGGATCAAGGGGGAGGCATGAAGCTTCGCTGCGATCGTCGTGCGCTGCAGGAGATCGTCGGCATCGTCGGCGGCGTCACCGCCAGCCGGGGGACGCGCCCGATCCTGCAGCACGTCCTGATGAAGACGCAGGGGAGCGAGGTCGAGTTCCTCGCCACCGATCTCGAGGTGGCCCTGCGCTGCCGCCATACCCCGATCCTGATCGAGGAGCCGGGCGTGCTGGCGCTCCCGGCCGCGACCCTCGGCAACATCCTCCGCGAGGCGCAGGGCGAGACGATCGACCTCGCCACCGACGGCAACGTCGCGCTGTTGCGGTCCGGGCGCGGGCAATTCCGCGTCAGCGGGGAGAACCCGGCCGACTTCCCTGAGGTTGCCGTCGGCGAGGCGACCGACTTCGTCGACTTGCCGGCACCGCTGTTCCGCGAGCTGGCCGAGCGCACCGAGTTCGCCGCCAGTCGCGAGCTCGGGCGCTATGCCATCGACGGCCTGCTGGTCGAACTCGAGGGCAAGACGATCCGGATGGTCTCGACCGACGGCCGCCGCCTGGCGCTGGCCGAGGCGACGCTCGAACAGCCGGTCGCGAACTCGGTGAAGGAGATCGTCCCGCTGAAGGGCGTGACGCACTTCCTGCGGGCGCTCGGGCCGACCGCCGAGGTGGTGGGGCTGCACCTCAGCAAGCGGCGGGCGTTGCTGCGCTGCGGCAACACGGTCCTCACCGCCACTTCGCGCGACGCCGAGTTCCCCGACTATCGCGGCGTCGTCCCCACCGACGACGCCGGCACGCAGGTGCGCCTCGACCGCGACGAGTTCTTCCATTGCGTGCGCCAGGTGAACGTCATGGCCGGCGACGACGCGCCGGCGATCACGCTGACCTTCGGCGAAGGCAGCCTGGTCTTCGCCGGCAAGCACGAAGGCCGCGGGGACGCCCGCAGCGAGATGCCGGTCGACTATGTCGGGCCGGAGGTGAAGATCTCGTTCAACCCCGCGTTCCTGCTCGACTTCGGCAAGCTGAAGCTGCCCGAGCAGCTGCCGTTCACCTTCCGTGACGCGACCGCGGCCTGCGCGTTCCGTCCGGGCCAGGGGTTCGTCTACGTCGTGATGCCGATGAGCCTGTGAGCGCCGGCGTGGCGGAGCGTGAACCGGGTCGCATGCAGCGGCGCCAGGAAGCGGGAGTGCCGCGACTCGGCTCGATCCTGGCGAAGCTCCGGCTGCCGGGACCGGGCCAGATCGCGCTGGCGCGGATCCAGGCGTCGCTCGAGGCGGCGTTCGGCGCCGCGGCGAAGGGTGAGCTGCGGGTGGCGAGCTACCGCAAGGGCCGCCTGCTGCTCGAGGTCCGCTCCGCGGCGCGCGCGTTCGAATGGCAGGCGTTCGCGCGCGACGACGCGCTCGCGCGCCTGCGCGGACAGCCCGGGTTAGAGGAGTTGTCCGAGGTCGCGTTCCGGAACGGCGCGTGGAGGGTTCATGGCCAGCAATGATGCGAGAGTGGCGGCGACGGCGCCCGGCGACGAGCCGAAGAAGAAGAGCGGCGCGTACGACGCCTCCTCGATCAAGATCCTCGAGGGCCTCGAGGCCGTCCGCATGCGGCCGGCGATGTACATCGGCGACGTCACGCTGCGCGGGCTCCATCACCTGGTGTACGAGATCGTCGACAACTCGATCGACGAGGCGATGGCGGGCCACTGCCGGACGATCCATGTCAAGATCCGCGTCGACGGCTCGGTGTCGGTCGAGGACGACGGCCGCGGCATCCCGGTCGACCTGCACCCGACCGAGAAGATCCCGACGGTCGAGGTCGTGCTGTGCAAGCTGCACGCCGGCGGCAAGTTCGACCACGACACCTACAAGGTCTCGGGCGGCCTCCACGGCGTCGGCGCCTCGGTGGTGAACGCGCTGTCGGAGTGGCTCGAGGTCGAGGTCTGCCGCGACGGCAAGGTCCACCACATGAGCTTCGCGCGCGGCGCGCGGCGCACCGAGATCAAGGAGCTCGGCCACACGACCAAGCGCGGCACCAAGGTCACTTTCAAGCCCGACGCGAAGATCTTCCAGGAGACGACCTACAGCCACGAGACGCTGGCCAAGCGGCTGCGCGAACTCGGCTACCTGCTCGGCGCGCGCGGGCTCGTCATCCAGCTCGACGACGAGCGCTCCGGCTGGAGCGAGACCTACAAGTTCGAGCGCGGCATCGCGACCTTCGTCGAGAACCTGAACCAGAACAAGACGCCGGTCCATTCGACCGTGATCCACCTGCAGAAGGAGGTGGAGGTCCCGCGCGAGAAGGGGGTCGACAAGCTCCAGATCGACGTGGCGCTGCAGTACAACGACGGCTTCCACGAGGACGTCTACTGCTTCGCCAACAACATCAACACGCACGAGGGCGGCACCCACCTCTCCGGCTTCCGCAGCGCGCTGACCCGCACGCTGAACGCCTACGCGAAGAAGGCCGGGCTGATCAAGGACAACGAGGCGCCGCCCGCCGGCGAGGACTTCCGCGAGGGGCTGGCCGCGGTGATCTCGGTGCTGGTGCCGGACCCGCTGTTCGAGAGCCAGACCAAGGTCAAGCTCGGCAACGCCGAGGTCGAGGGCGCGGTGCAGACCGTCGTCAACGACCAGCTCGGCGCCTTCCTCGAGGAGCACCCGGGCGAGGCGAAGTCGATCGTCAACAAGGCGCTGCTGGCGATGCGCGCGCGCGAGGCGGCGCGCAAGCAGCGCGACCTGGTGCGCAAGAGCGCGATGGGCGGCGGCGGCCTGCCGGGCAAGCTGGCCGACTGCCAGACGCGCAAGGCCGAGGACGCCGAGATCTACCTGGTCGAGGGTGACTCGGCCGGTGGTTCGGCCAAGCAGGCGCGCGACCGGCGGACGCAGGCGATCCTGCCGCTGCGCGGCAAGATCCTGAACGTCGAGAAGGCGCGCCTCGACAAGATGCTCGGGCACGAGGAGATCCGCACGATCATCACGGCGCTCGGCACCGGGATCGGCGCGGACGACTTCGACCTCGCCAAGCTGCGCTACGGCAAGGTCATCATCATGACCGACGCCGACGTCGACGGCTCGCACATCCGGACGCTGCTGCTGACCTTCTTCTACCGGCAGATGCGCCAGCTGGTGGACGGCGGGAAGATCTACGTCGCCGCGCCGCCGCTCTACCGGATCAAGCGCGGCCGCCACGAGGAGTACGTCCACAACGAGGAGGACCTGCTCCGCATCAAGCGCGACCTCGGCGTGAAGCACGCGAAGCTCGTCATCGCCGGCGCCGGCGGCGCGGCGAGCGGGACGGTCGAGGGCGACGCGCTGAAGCCGCTGCTCGACCAGCTGGCGAGCCTCGAGCGCGCCGGGCAGGCGCTCGAGCGCCGCGGCGTGTCGCTGCGCGAGCTGGTCGCGGCGGGGAGCGGCACGCCGGCCGTGCTGCCCGCCTACCGCGTCGCGGCGGCGAGCGAGGTGAAGTGGTTCGCCGACGATCGCGCGCTGAACGCGTGGCTCGATTCGGTGCGCGCGAACAAGGCCGACCTCACCGTGAGCTACGAGGGCGACGAGGCGGCCGACGTGCGCGTGCAGGCGTTCCGCGATCGCGGCGAGATCGAGGCGGCGCTGCACGCGCTGGCGCGGCACGGCCTCGGCATCGACCAGGTGTTCGGCGCAAGGGCGGCGCCGCCGGTCGCCCCCTTCACGCTGACGCTCGAGCAGGGGACGCACGCGCTGCACAGCCTGCGCGAAGTGGCCGAGACGATCCGCCGCGACGGCGAGCGTGACCTCGAGATCCAGCGCTACAAGGGTCTCGGCGAGATGAATCCCGAGCAGCTGTGGGAATCGACCATGGACCCGAAGATCCGCACGCTCTACCAGGTGCGGGCGGAGGACGCGGTCCGCGCCGACAGCATCTTCACGGTGCTGATGGGCGAGGAGGTCGATCCGCGCCGCCAGTTCATCGAGAAGCACGCGCTCGAGGTGCGCAACCTCGACGTGTGAGCGGGCCGGGCCGGAGGCCGCCCCCCGTCGCGACCGGGAAGGAGTTGCCGCTCGCTCAAGCCGGGACGCCCGCGGCGTCGATCGGGAACGACGAGGTTCACCGATGCGCACCGCGACCAAGATCTCGTCCGTGAACGCCGGGCAGGTGCTCCGCGCCGAGGGGCTCCTCACGCCCGAGCAGCTCGATGAAGTGCAGCGTGAGGCGGCGACCACCGGCGAGCGGATCGCCGACGTCATCCTCGCCCGCGGCCTCGCCACCGAGTACGACCTCGCCAAGGCGATGGTCCACCAGCTCTCGCTGCCCTACATCAGCGCCAGGAACTACGACCCGCCAAAGGACGTCCGCGCGATCGTGCCGCCGCAGACGCTCCACCAGCACCGGCTGCTGCCGCTCGACGTGTTCGGCGAGGTGGCGCTGTTCGCCACCTTCACTGACCTCGACCCGCAGGTGGTGGCCGACCTCGAGGCGGAGACCGGCAAGCGGCTCGCCTTCGTCATCGCCCAGAAGGGCGAGCTCGAGGCGGTCCTGAACGAGCGCTACCCGCCGGAAGACCTCGGCAAGCAGGTGGCGAGCCGCCTCGACCAGCTCTTCGGCCAGTAGTCGCACCGCCCTGCCGCGCGGCGGCGGACGTCGACCGGATCGCGCCCTTTACCTGGCGCCATCACCTCGGCTCCCTTGCGGACTCACCGTCCCCGCGAGGAGGTCGCCATGCCGAGGAACACGGGTATTCGGGCGCGTGCCGGCGTCGCGTTCGCCGCCCTCCTGCTCGCGGCCGGCTGTCTCACGGCCGAGTCCGGGGGCTCCGCCGGATCGGCCTCGCTGGGCACCGTCCCCGCCTACGCGATCACGCTGCCCGAATTCACGGCGGGCGTGACCACGGTCGGCGATCTCGCTGCGCGCTCGATCTTGACCGCGACGTCGCCCAAGGTGTCGCTGAACGTGGTCTGGGTCGACGGCGGCGTGATCGTCCAGCAGTCGCTCGCCGACTTCAAGGCGGCCTACTCGAACTGGGACAAGTTCCTCGTGAAGGCGTGGACGCCGGGCTTCTCGATGCCGACGCCGACGATCACCATGTCGAACCAGTACCGCCTCATCGTCGCCTCGCTGGCGTCGAAGGGCGGCGATGTCGGCGTGGTCATCGAGCCGCCGGCGGAGGGGCCGAAGAAGCGGACGCCGTGAACGGACGGACCGGCCGCCGCCCGCGCGCCAGCCCCCAGTCCATGACGCAGACCTCGCCGAAGCGGCCGACCATGAGGTTGCCCGGCTTCAGGTCGCGATGGATGACGCCCTTGCTGTGCGCGTAGGCGGCTGCCGCTCTCGAGTTGGGATCGAGGCGACGCCATGGCCGTCTCCGCACGGCTCCGGCGCTTGGGGGGAGCGCCGGCACCATGGAGAGCAGCGGGAGCCGGTCGCGGGCGTCACCCTTAAGGGGCTGGCAGTCGGGCGCCGCAGGGGGAAAACTCCGCCTTACCGTACCTCTCGGTGCGGCGGGCGCTCGAGGCGGCGGACACTTGGACCTGCTTGGCAACACGGCGTGGCTGGTGCGGGTCGCTTCCCGCGTCGATCCGGAGGGGTTGGCGCAGGTGCGGGCGGTCGCTCGGGCGCTCTGCGAGCGGCCTCCGGCTGGCGTGAGCGACATCGTCGCGGCGTACGCGACGGTGACGGTCCATTTCGATCCCGCCGTCGTGGCGCGCGCGGCGGTCGGCGCCTGGATCGACGCCGTGCTGGCGCGCGGTGCGGCGACGCCGGGCGCGGCCGCCACCGCCACCACCGCCCACGTCCTGCCGGTCCGCTACGGCGAGCCGTTCGGTCCCGATCTCGCCCTCGTCGCCGAGCGCTCGGGGCTCTCCGCGGCCGACGTGATCGAGCGCCACGCGGCCGGTCGCTACGTCGTCGCGGCGATCGGTTTCACGCCCGGCTTCGCCTACCTGGCCGGCCTCGCTCCGGAGCTGGCCACGCCGCGCCGCGCGACGCCGCGACTCGAAGTCGCGGCCGGCAGCGTGGCGATCGGCGGGGCGCAGACCGGCGTCTACCCGCTGCTGTCGCCGGGCGGCTGGAACGTGATCGGCCGCACCAGCGAGCGCTTGTTCGATCCGGCGCGCACGCCAGCGGCGCGGCTCTGCGGCGGCGACTCGGTGCGCTTCGAGCCGGTCGCCGCGCGGCGGTTCGCCCGGCGGTTGCGGACGGTGGCGCTACCACCAGCGGCGCGTGCCGCCCCCCTGGCCCGCGCGATGAAGCGCGCCGCCGCCTTCGAGGTGCTCGAGCCCGGCACGCAATCGTCGCTGCAGGACCGCGGTCGTTCCGGCCACGCGGCGCAGGGCGTCGCGCCTGGGGGCGCGCTCGATCCGCTGGCGGCGGCGGTCGCCAATCGCCTGGTCGGCAATGCGCCCGCGGCCGCGGTGCTCGAGTGCGCGCTGACCGGGCCGCGGCTGCGCGTGCTCCGTCCCGTGCGCGTCGCGCTCGCCGGCGCGCGCGTC
>Ga0194121_10001056_pt1 | contig 48133 bp, 36 predicted proteins | sample TA2MahCa50mmetaG_FD_148609 | JGI IMG/M metagenome (GOLD analysis project Ga0194121, IMG submission 148609) | Freshwater microbial communities from Lake Tanganyika, Tanzania - TA2015020 Mahale Deep Cast 50m | ecosystem: Environmental > Aquatic > Freshwater > Lake | place: Tanzania: Lake...
GACACGCGGCCTGTGGGGCGCGCTGCGCGGGCTCGCCAAGGGACTTGGGCAAAACCAGCCGGTGTACGCCGAGGGCACGCAGGCGATGACGACGATGGAAGGCTTGCGCGGACTGATGACGACCGGCGGAGCGGCGGGCTTGCCCGCGGGAGTGTGGATTCTCATCGCTGTCGCATTGCTCCTGGGCCTCGCGATGCGCTCGACGGTGTTCGGGCGACATGTGCTCGCGATCGGATCGAACGAGGAGACGGCGCGGCTGTGCGGTCTGCGCGTCGAGCGCACCAAGGTGCTCGTGTATGTGCTCGCGCTCACCTGCGCGGGCATCGCGGCCGTCTTGCAGACCGCGTATCTCTCGATGGGCGATCCCACGACGGCGCAGGGCTACGAGCTCAAGGTGATTGCGGCCGTCGTCATCGGAGGCGCGAGCCTCTCGGGCGGGCAGGGCTCGATCGCAGGTACGCTCGTCGGCGCGCTGATCATGACGGTGGTCGACAATGGCTGCACGAAGCTCGGGCTCGACAACTGGGTGCAAGAGCTCGTGACCGGTGGAATCATCGTCGCGGCGGTCGCGCTCGATCGCCTGCGCGCGCGGAGCTCGGCAACATGACGCTGCTCGAGGTGGTCGTCGATTCGACCGCGGATCTGCGGCGCGCGGAGGAAGGCGGCGCCCAGCGCATCGAGCTGTGCTCACGGCTCGAAGTCGGCGGCGTCACGCCGACCCGCGGCCTGCTCGAACTGGCACAGGCGCAGTCGAAGCTCCCGCTGTGCGTGATGGTGCGGCCGCGCGGCGGCGACTTCACCTACGACGCGGCCGAGCTCGACTCGATGCGCGAGAACATCGCGTGGCTCAAGGAGCGCAAGGTGATGGCGGTCGTGTTGGGCGTGCTGCGCGCGGATCGCACGCTCGACATCGAGCGCATGCGCGAGTTCGTCGCGCTCGCGCGTCCGCTCAAGGTGACCTGCCACCGCGCGTTCGATCGCACACCGGACACGCTCGCGGCGCTCGACGAGCTCATCGCGCTCGGTGTCGACCGAGTGCTCACCACCGGAGGTGCGAGCGACGCTCACGCGGGTCGGCGGGTGCTGCGCAAGCTCGTCGAGCGCGCCCGCGGCCGCATCGTCGTGCTCGCTGGCGGCGGAGTGCGCGCCCACAACTGGCGCGAAATCGTCGCCGATGGCGGCGTGCGCGAGATCCACAGCTCGACGGTGTTCCCGCTGGACTGAACGCGCTCCGAGCGGCTATCACAGGCGACATGCGCTTCCTGCTGCCCATCGCGACCCTCCTCGCCGCGCTCCCCGCTGCGACCGCTCGAGCGCAGGACGACGCCGCGAAGCTCACCGAAGGCGTGAAGCTGTTCGAGCGCGTCGGCGTTCCCGGTCCGCTCGCGGTGTTCGGGGACAAGGCCTTTGTGATCGTGGCGGCCGAGCATGCGGGCGTGCGCGCGGCCATCGTCGCGGGTGGGCGCATCGGAAGCGGGCGCGTCGTCGTGTTCGGACACAACGGCTACGCGGGCCCGGCGGCCAAGCGGCCCGGAGAGACGCCACGGCTCATGAAAGCGCTCGTCGAGTGGACTGCGAAATCGAAGGCCCGCACGCTGAAGGTGGGCACATATGGGGGCATGTTCGGCGGCCTGTTTCAGGAGGCCGGCTTCGACGTCGTCGAGCTGCCGCGCGGGGCCAAGCCCAACGGCGTCGACAAGCTCTCGCTGATCGGCTGCTCGCCGCTGTCGCTCACGGCGGAGGAAGCGGCGTGGCTCGGCGACTGGGTTGCGAGCGGCGGTGGACTGCTGTGCGGCGACACTCCGTGGGGCTGGCTGCAGGGGCACCGCGGGACGCGCATCGAGCAGCAGCCGGGGCAGGGCCTGATCGCTCGCGCCGGCATCGCCTACGCGGACGGCCTCACTGGCGCGACGGACCCAAGCGGCCACATCGCCGTGGGTCCGATCGCGCCGCTCTTGCACGCGGCGCGCGCGCTGGACTTGATGATCGGACTCGATGCAGGCACGGCGACCGCCAGCGAGGCGGACATCGCGCAAGCCCATGGCGCGCTGCAACTGGCGCTGCGCTGGATGCCCGACGGCGAGGTCACGTTCCGCGAGAAGCTCGAGCGGCTGGTCAAGACACGCGAGGCGCAGCTCGTGGCGACCGAATCGCGGCCGATGCGGCGCAGCGAAACGCTGCCGCGCGCGCTCTTGGGCATCCAGCTCGAGATGCTGCGGCGCCTGCCGACCTCGAAGGTGCGCGCCCACGAGAGTGCCGCCGACTTCCCCGGCGACGTGGAGGCCCTGCCGCAAGTCATCGCGCTCGAAATCGACACGTCGTTGGGTGGATGGCACTCGACCGGCGCGTACGCGCGGCCCGGCGCCAAGATCGAATTGCAGTTGCCGAGCGACGCGCTCGGCCGCGGATTCAGCCTGCGCATCGGATGCCACACCGACACGCTGTGGCACTTGGACGAGTGGAAGCGCGTGCCGGAGATCGCGCTGGAGGTTCCGGCGCTCGAGAAGCTCACCACCGCGGCCAATCCGTTCGGTGGGCCGGTGTACGTCGTGGTACCCGAGGGCTGCACGGCCGGACGACTGCGCGTGCAAATGCGCGGCGCGATTCCGGCGCCGCGATTCCTGCTCGGCGAGACGACGCGCGAGGCGTGGCTCACCGTGCAGCGCACGCGACCGGCGCCGTGGGCCGAGATCGGCTCGCGCAAGCTCGTGATCAGCGTGCCGTCGAGCGCGATTCGCTCGCTCGAGGATCCCGAGGCGCTGATGCGGTTTTGGGACACGATCCTCGACGCGCAGGCCGAGCTGGTCGGCATTTCGAAGGACCGGCCGCGGCCCGAGCGCTTCGTCGCCGATCGCCAGATCAGCGCGGGCTACATGCACTCTGGCTATCCGGTGATGACGCACCTCGATGTCATCGACTCGGTCGTGAACCTCGCGCAGCTCCAGACGGGCGATGGCATGTGGGGCTTCGTGCACGAGCTCGGGCACAACTTGCAACGCGGCGAGTGGACCTTCGATGGCACGGGCGAAGTCACCAACAACGTCATCGGGCTCTACTCGCTGGAGCGATGCTGCAAGCTGCCGGAAGGCGAGCGCGGACATCCGGGCGTGAACCAGCCGCCGTCGCTCGAGAACTACATCGCGAACGGCGCCCAGTTCGCGCAGTGGCAGTCCGACCCGTTCCTCGCCCTCTCGATGTACGTGCAGGTCCGCGACGCGTTCGGCTGGGAACCGTTCCGCAAGGCGTTCGCGAACTACATCCCGCTGTCGAAGGACGAGCGGCCGCAGGGCGACGACGAGAAGCGCGACGCGTGGCTCGTGCGGCTCTCGGAAGCGACCGGCAAGAACCTCGGCCCGTTCTTCCAAGCATGGGGCGTGCCGACGAGCGAGAAGGCGCGCAAGCTCGTCGAGCGTCTCCCGAAGTGGCTGCCCGACGCGCTCGCCGGCAAATAGGCGCTCAGCGTCGGCGCAGTTCGACGCCCGCGCCGGATGCGAGCTCCACGAAGAGGTCGTTTCCCGAGCGCGACACGGGCGCGCCGAGCGCGTCGAAAGCTGCTCCGCCAAACGGATCTCGCAGACGCACTCGGCCGCCGCGCTCGGCGTGGAGCTTCACGCGCGTGGTGCGACCTGCGCGGCGAGTCGCTGACACCCGCAAGGCGCCTTCGGCGCGCAAGCTCTCGAACTCGACATCCTGCCAGCGCGCGCTCGTAGCGGGAAAGACGCGCACGACTCCGCCCCACGACTGCAGCAGCATTTCGTGCACGGCCTGCGCCGCGAGCATGTTGCCCTCGAGCGTGAACGGCCGGTATGTGAACTTCGAGTGGCCTTGGCCCGACTGGTCGCCGTTCAGGTGGAAGCCGTTGCGTCCGGTGAAGGCGAGGTAGATCTCGAGATGGGCGAGTGCGGCATCGGCACGCCCTGCTCGAGCGAGCATGCAGGCCATCCACGAGAAGCTGTAGCCCGTCCACCAGTCCGTGCCGTGCGCGAGGATCGCGTCCAGAGTCGCGTCGACGAGCTTGCGCTCCGCTTCCCCGCCTTCGACAGACACGAGTCCGAGCGGATGCAGCGCGAGGGCATGCGAGAAGTGACGATGCGACTCCGCGTAGGGCACACTTCGTGCAATCGTGAGTGCGCCGGTCGCTGCGTCGATGTCGAGCGGCTCGAGGCGCTCGAGCAGTGCACGCCAACGTGTCGCGTCGTCCTTGCGCTCCAGTTCCTCCGCCTGCCGCGCGAGCGCGCCGAAGAGCCAGCGCAGGAGCGACTGGTCGTAGTTCGAGTTCGGCGCGAGCCACGAACGCTGCGAGTTGTCGAACATCTCCGGACTCGACGAGAGCGGCAGTCGCAGCGCGCCACTGTCCGCTGGTTCGAGCAACGCAGCGAGAGCCGATCCGGCGCGCGAGCACCACGGATACGCCGTGCGCGCGAGGAACTCGCGATCCTGTGTGTAGCGCCAGTGCTCGTCGAAGAGAAACGCGAGCCACGCCGTGTTCGTCGGCGAGAGCGAGTACTGGCCCCAGCCCCCCATCGCGCGACCGCCGAGCGTCATCACCCCGGGCACGACCAAGCCCCGAACACCGTAGAAATCGCGAGCGAAGCGCTCGAAACGCGGGGTGAGGGCGTCGAGGTGCGCGAGGAAGCACAGGCCCGCCTGCGCATGGCCCATCGTTAGCTGTGCCCCGTAGGTCGTCTGCGTGTTGAGGTCGTTGTGGTAGTCGCCCTTCCACGGCGGAAGACCGCCGGAGTCCGCGGTCCACAGTCCTTGCAGCGCGATCGGAGCACCGCCGTGTCCGAGCTGGTCGACGCGCGAGCCGGCTCCGTAGAGGTAGCGCGCGAGGTCGTACTGGCGCTGGACCTCAGCGTCGGGCAGGCGCACGGACGAGGCGCTCCAGTGCCGCGACCACCACGCCGCGTGCTGCTGCCGTGCATCCTGCGGGAGCCGACGCGCGACGCGTTCGCTCATCCAGTCCGCGCTCTGCGGCTCGCCGACGATGCGCTCGACGCTCAGCGTGAATGTGACGCCCGAGGGGTCGCGTTGCTCCGCGCACGCGACCGCGTAGCTCATGGAATCCGTCGCGGGCTGCACAAACCACTGCACGGTCGCGGCTCCGCCGACGAGCGCGGGTTCGTAGCCGAGTTGCTTCACGGCCGCGGGCGCCACCAGCTTGGCGACCGGCTGTCCGCTGTCGACGCGCACGATGAGCACGCCCGCATGGGCGTCGACACGCGCCGTCACGCGCGCGGGGGAGAGCTCGACCAGTGCCTCGGCGGTTCGCAGGTCGAGCGCGAACTCGCGCACCTCGCATCCCTCGACGAACTCGAGTTCCAGTCGCCCGCCTGGCAGCTTCGTCGGATAGGCGACCGTGTCGTAGGGCACATCGAAGAGCTCGTGCAGCTCCTGCTGCGGGCCATGCGCCACGAGCTCCTTCATGCGCGCGTAGGTCCAGTCCTTGCGCTGCAGCGTCTGAGGCGTGCGCTCGTCCCACAGGTCGCCGCGGTCGAGCGAGAAACGCAGCGTGCGACCTTCGCCCCACACGAGCACGCCGAGTGCGCCGTCGCCGAGCGGGAGCCCGTCGTCCCAGCGGCTGACGGGAGCTGAAAGAACGAGCGGGGCCGGCGCATGCGAGGCCTGCGCTGCGAGCGCGAGGCAGAGCCGCTCAAGCATGGTGGAACACCTCGCTCATCGAGGTCCACCACTCGCCGGGCGCGCGCGCGGCGAGCGGCTCCTGGCAGGGCTCCGTGAGCTTCCACCAGCGCTGGGTCTCGGGGTCCGCCGCCATGCGCGCCATGTCCGCGGCGAAGTCGCTGCCTGTGTACTCGAAGTACGCGAAGAGATAGGGACGAGCGTCGTCGAGCTGCTGCAGGAAGATCGAGTAGTTCCGCAGGTTGCACGCCGAGATGCGCGCGAGCACGCTGGGCCACACGGCGGCGTGCATGCGCACATAGTCTTCGACCTTGTCCCGCCTCAGCCGGATCACCATGCCGTAGCGCTTCATGGCGAGACTGTAGCGACTCCACGCGCTACAACGGGTCCATGCTCATCGCACTCGTGCTGGCTTGCACCGAGATCCGAACACTCGATCTTGCCGCAGACACCGCGCGACAGGTGACCGTGGATCGCGACCCCGCGAAGTACCTCGGTCATCCCACCACCGCGCTCCTCGGTGACGGCCGCACGATTTTGTGCGCGTATCCGGAAGGCCACGGCAAGGGCGCGATCCGCATCGTTCGCAGCGAGGACGGTGGCCGCACATGGGGCCAGCCGCAGCCGGTTCCGGCGAGCTTCGCCACGAGCCTGGAGACGCCGACTCTGCACCGCTTCACGCAGCGCGATGGCAGCGAGCGCGTGTTGCTGTTCTCCGGTCTCTATCCGGCGCGCATGTCGCACTCCGACGACGGCGGTCGCACTTGGACGGAGCTCGCGCCGATCGGCGAGTTCGGCGGCATCGTCGTGATGTCGTCGGTCGTGCGTCTCGCCGATGGATCGCTTGCGGCGCTCTTCCACGACGACGGCCGTTTTCTGAAGCAGGGCGGCAAGGCGGCCGGAACCTTCACATTGCTGCAATCGGTGTCGCGCGACCTCGGGCTCACTTGGAGCGCGCCGACGAGCCTGTGGAGCGGCTCTGAGGTGCACCTGTGCGAGCCCGGTGTCGTGCGCTCGCCGGATGGACGCGAGCTGGCGATGCTGCTGCGCGAGAATCGCCGTCGCGCGCAGTCGCATGTCATGTTGAGCGGCGACGAGGCGCGCAGCTGGAGCGCCCCACGCCCGATGAACGCCGCACTCACGGGCGATCGACATGTCGACGCCTACGCGCTCGATGGAAGGCTGGTGCTCACCTTCCGCGACATGGCCAAGGACAGTCCCACGAAAGGCGACTGGATGGCGTGGGTCGGTCGCTACAGCGACATCGGCGCCGGAGCGAGCGGCCAGTACCGCGTGCGCCTGATGGATAACCACCACGAATACGACTGTGGCTACGCGGGGCTCGAGATCCTCGACGACGGCACCTTCGTGGCGACGAGCTACGGGCACTGGGTCAAGGGCGAAAAGCCCTACGTGGCGAGCGTTCGTTTCACGCTTGCCGAGTTCGACGCACGCGCGGCGGCGGGACCGCGCTAGGCCTCCCGCGAATTTTGCGGCGGTGGCTTGAAACCCCGGCGCGAAGTTTCTGTACCTGCTGCGCGTCGGCACCCGGCCGACAGGAAGCGACCCTCGATGAAACCCCACCGCGGAACCCTGATCCTCGTTCTCGGCATCCTCTCGCTCGTTTGCTGCGGCCTGCTCGGCATCGCGGCGTGGCTGATGGGCAATACGGACCTGAAGGAGATGGCGGCTGGCACGATGGACCCGACGGGACAGGGCATGACCAACGCCGGCAAGATCTGCGGCATCATCGGGACCGTGCTCACGATCCTCGGCGCGATCTTCTGCATCATGTACTTCTTCGTCGTCGTGTTGATGGCGAGCGCGCTGGCCTGAGCGCGTGCGCGTCGCGCTGCGCCGCATCCCCGCCACGCGATGGCCCAGCATTCCGCGCTGGGTCATCGCGGTGCTGTTTCTGTGGGGCGCGGCCGTCGTCGGTGGCGCGTGGCTCGCGCGCCGCAGCGACATCGACTTCGTGCTGTGCCAGTTCAAACGCGTGACCGGACATCCCTGTCCCGGCTGCGGCTCGACGCGCGGCGTGCTCGCGTTGCTCGCAGGTCGACCGCTCGAGGCGTGGCTGTGGAATCCGCTCGCGATGAGCGCGCTCCTCGCATTCGCACTGCTCACGCTGCTGCGAGCCGCGACCGCGCAGCGTCTTGCGCTCGAGCTCGACCGTCGCGCACGCGTGGTCGCGTGGTCGCTCGGCGGCGCCCTCCTCGTCGCGAACTGGATCTGGCTCTGGGACCGCGCCTGAAGCGCGTTGAAGCGAAAAAAACGCGCGGGCAGGGCGTCTGAGGGCGCCGGCAGGGCCGCGCGCGCGGCTATGACACATCGAGCCCTTGTCCGCAGGGCGGGGTAGGAGCGATACTCTCTTCTGTACATCCGGAGTGGCCCGCGAGTGCGCGGGTCCGGCAACCTGGGAGGACATCCCAAGGTGCCAGGAGCGCCCCGCAAGGGCGATCGATGTGGCCAGCAGGCCCCGCAAGGGTCTGACGGCAACGAAGTGTCCCGCGGCGTCCCGCAAGGGTCGCAGCGCTCCGGTGGAGTTCCCCGTCTCCGACAGAGGACACCACCGTGAAGAAGAAGCGTCCGAGCGCTTTCACCCGTTCCATCGGCCCCGCTACGCACCCCGACCACCACCTGTGGCGCAACGGGAAGCGCTGGTGGGTGGCGTTCACCTACCACACCGAGTTTCGCAAGCACCGCATCCGTGCTTCGCTCGAGACCACCGATGTGGCGCTGGCGCGCGTGCGGCGCGACGAGCTCATGGCCGAGATCGCGAAGGAGGCCGGCAAGAAGCTCTCCCTGCGCTTTCCGCGCTACGGCAACGGCGGCCCGCAAGCGGCCTAGCCCTGGGGCGGGCAGGCCCCGACGCATGAGCTGAAGTCGCGCGCGGACATCCTCGAAGTCTCGGCCAAGGCGAGCCTTGGGGCTCGGGGGGCGTCTGTCCTATGAGCCGTGCATGGATCGCGAGCTTCGCAGACCTTGGCTCGTCGCCGTCTGGCCCGGCATGGGCGGCGTGGCGCAGATCGCGGGCACATACCTCGTGCGCGCGCTCGACATGCAACCTCTCGCGGAGCTCGACGCGCGGCCCTTCCACGCCACGCAGTCGATCGCCGTGAGGGACGGACTCGTGCAGCCGCCCGATCGGCCGCGCAGCGTGTTCTACGCATGGCGCAATCCGGGGGACGGGCGCGACCTGATCGTGATGCTCGCGGATCAACAGCCGAGCATCGACGCCGCGCGCTACGGCGAGGCGCTGCTCGATGTGGCGGCCCAACACAGTGTCGAGCGCGTCTTCACCTTTGCCGCGATGGCGACGCCGGCGCACCCGAGCGCGGAACCGCGCGTATTCGCCGTCGTCACCGACGCGGCGCAGCTCTCCGACATCGACCGCGCGGGCGTCAAGCGTCTGCAGGAAGGCGAAATCACGGGGCTGAACGGCGTGTTCGTCACGCTCGCGGCCGCGCGCGGCGTACTGGGAATGTGCCTGCTCGGCGAATTCCCCTTCTTCGCGGTCACGGTGCCGAACCCCAAGGCCTCCGCAGCGGTGCTGCGCGTGTTCTCGGAGCTCTCCGGAGTACCGATCGGTCTGGCGGAGCTGCTCGCCGACGCACGACGCATCGAGAAGGGGCTGATCGAGCACCTCGAGAACCTCCAGAAGGCTGCACAGCTCGCGGCGAGGAGCGTCGAGACGCCGAGCAAATACAACGAGGAGTTGGTCGAGTCGGGCCTGCAGGACCCGTTCGCGCCGGCGCCGGATGTGATCGCGCGCATCGAGGAGCTCTTCGCGCAGGCGCGCCGCGATCGCTCGCGGGCGCTCGAGCTGAAGGCGGAGCTCGATCACCACGGACTGTTCCGCGACTACGAGGACCGCTTCCTCGACTTGTTCAAGCGCGCGAGCTGATCCGCGCGCACTGTCACCAGCGCGAGCGGCGCGGCTAGTGGGCGCGCAGGCTGCTAGCCTGACGCCATGCACCTCGCGTTGTTCCCGCTTCTCCTGCTCGTCCCGGCGCAAGCTCCCGAGCGCGTCTCCAGCGATGTCATCGTGTTTCCGGAGAGCGTCGAGAGCGTGTGGGCCGCGTTCACCGAGCCGGCGGCGATCGCGCGCGCGCTCGCGGTAAACGAGGTGCGCGTCGAGCTCAAGCCGGGAGGCCAGATCGAGTGGAGCGGCAGCAGCGTCGCACAGCTCTGGCAGCGTCGACGCGTGCTCGCCGCGGAAACGCACGCCATGCTCGCCTTCGCTTTCGATCCACCGGCGGGAATCGACGAGCGGATCGCCCGCCGTGCCAGTCAAACTTGGAGCGTCCTGTACTTCGAACCGCTCGCCACCGATCGCACGGAGGTGACGGTCTCGACCGTGGCGCAAGGCGAAGGCGAAGACTTTGGTCTCGCAGTCGAGCGCTACGCGGGCGAGGCGCGCGCGTGGGTCGCGGCGGTGCAGGAGTCCTTCGCGACATCCGCAGCGAATGGCGCGAGCGCGCTGGCGTGGGCGGCCGTGAACGAGTGGGTCGATGGCGAGTGGCTTGCGCAGACGACGGGCAAGGACGGCAAGGTCAGGCGCGAGCGCGTGAGGCTCGAGCCGATTCTCGGAGGCCAGTTCCTGCTCGAGGAGTTCTGGAGCGGCGATGAGCGTGAGCTGCAGCGCGTGGCGCGCTCGATCCATGGACTCGACCCCCGCAGCCGCGGCACGCGCTGCTGGACATTTGCAGTCGATGGAACGCGCGCCGAGTCGACTCTGCGCTGGGAGGGCGATGCACTGATCCTGCGCGACACTGTGCGCGCCTCGGAAGGCGTGGCGAAGCGCATCCGCAGCGATGGCGCGAACGCGCATGTGATCGAAACGCTGGTAGGTGGCTCGAGCGTGGACTCCCAGCGCTTCGAGCGCGTCGCGAGTCTGCCCGCGGACTGGAAGCTCGCGGACAGGGACGCTGTGCTGCCTGCGCCCGCGTTCGGGGTCAACTCGGAGCTCGTGCCGTCCGATCTGCAGCGCACGACGGCGATCGTCGACGCGTCCACAGCGCGCATCTGGAGCGAGCTGACTAGGTCGGCGAGCCTCGCGAAGCTGTGGAACGTGGCCCACGCCTCGATCGAGCCGCGCATCGGCGGAATGATCCTGACGCACTACGACGAGGCGGGCGCACTCGGGGATGCGCGCGGCATTCGGCACGAGATCCTGGCTCTCGATCCGGAGCGCATGCTCGCCTTTCGAACGCTGCCCCCGGAAGGTGCGCCGGAGTTTCTGAAGGCGTGGTGTGCGCAGGGCTGGCACATCGTGCGGCTGGCGCCCACGGGCCTCGAGCGCACGCGCATGACCACGACGGGGTGCAACTACGACAGCGACACGGCGGCGGCGCGCGACTTCTTCGAGAAGGGCAACGCTTTCGTGCAGGCGGGCATCACGCAGCGCTTCGCGGCGGGCATGGCGCGACCGGATGCGCTCGCTCGCCTCGCTCCGCTGCTCGGCGCGGAGTACGACGCGACGACGGTGACGCCGACGGGCGAGGCTCTGCGCGCTCGGACGCGCTGGAGTCGCTGGTGCGGGCCGTTCGTCGCGTGGGAAGGTCGGCTGGCTCCTCTGGAAGCGGAGGAGCTCGCGGACCACACGCTCGCGCTCTACGGCAACGACGCCGAGCGCGGGCCGTGGTTCTGGAAGTTCGGCGCGGACGGCTCGGTGGCGAGCGGCGGGCTCGTGGCGGAAGGCGGGCAGGGCGTCGGCCACGACTGGCACAGCCACGCCGTCGGCGGCCAGATGCGCCACATCTATGTGCAGATCGTGCCCGACGACCGCGACTATTCGTACAGCGCACAACCGAGCCGCGACGAGAGCACCACGATCGTCGCGCTCGACTATGTTCGTCGCTAGCGACGACCGCTCCACTCGAGCATCTGCTGCTCGAGCGACTCGGGATACGAGAGCTTCGCGTCGATCACATTGCCCTGCTCGTCCCGCAACGCTTCGAGCCGCGGGAAGACGAACGCGCTGTAAGCGGGGACATCGAGCATCGCATAGCGCGCGACCACCTCGTCGCGCAGGCGCGGATCGAAATGAACGCCGTGGCCCTCGATGAGCTCCTTCGCGGCCGCGTAGTCGCCAGTGCTCTTGATGCGCTGCACGAGGGCGAGCAGCTCGCCGCAGGCCGCACGGAACTTGCGCGCATCGAGCACTCGCAGGTAGGTCTTGCCGTCGCGATCGACGCGCGCGAGCGCATCGGGGTGCTGCTTCTCGATCCAGTGCACCACGAGCTGCCGGTTGCGCATGTGGTCCTCTTCGAGCGCGTCACCGGCGGGCACGCGACGCAGCTGCTGCAGTCCACCGTTGCGCACATACTGCTCGTAGCAGGCCAGCGACGCTTCCTCCACATTCTCGAGCAGCCCCAGCTCCGCGAGCTTCGGGTCGGCGATGAACCACAGCGCGACGAGGTCCGCACGCGCTTCCTCGAGCGTCGAGTAGTGCTCGCGAATCCACTGCGCGGCGTCGCCTTGCCGCTCCGGCGCCTGTCGGCCAGAGGCGTGCCCGATCACCTCGTGCATGTTGACCAGCGTGTCCCTGGTCGCCGACTGCCAGCGCTCCGCGCGCGCGAGCTCCGCCGCGTCCCACGCAAACTCGGCGCGCGCACGCGGCGAGGCCGAGCGATCCTGCGCCTCGATCACATTCGCGAGGCTCACCGACTTCGAGCCGTGATGCTCGCGCACCCACGGATCGTTGGGCAGGTTGATCCCGATCGGAGTGATCGGGCCTGAATCGCCCGTCTCGATGATGACATCGATCGAACGCGCGCTGATGCCGATGACATCGGGCTTGCGGTACTCCGGCGCGTAGGGCATGTGATCCTCGAACCACTGCGCATTCGCGGCGATGGCCTTGATCTGCGCGGCCTTGCGCGGGTCCTCGTAGCTGACGATCCCCTCCCACGCGCCCTTCACGCCGCGCGGATCGACATAGACCTCGACGAACGAGTTCACCGTATCGACCGGCGACTGCGCGTCCGCGACCCACGCGACATCGTAGGCAACGCGATCTTCGCGCGCGCCCGTGCGGTAGAAGCGGATCTGTGCCGCGAGCGCGCGGCGCATCGGATCGCTCGCGAGCGGAAGCGCAGCTTCGAGGTGCGCGACGATCTGCTCGAGCTCGAGGGCGTACAGGCCTGCCGGAATCCCCGCATCCGGGAGACCGATGCGCCACGGACGCTCTTCGATGTCGCCGCTCGCACCGATCACCACAGTCGAGTTGAGCGCGTACTGTTCGTCGAAGCCCTCGAGCCGACGCAGCGAGATGCCGGAGCCGTAGAAGGTCGCGGCGGACGCCTGCACGATGTCGAGGCCGCCAAAGCCGCGCTTGGCGGTGACCATCGGCTTGTGCTCGGGATCGAAGAGCATCGGCCCGAGGCGCGCGACGAGGCTGCTGGCGCTCTCGCCATCGCGCAGCGAAATGCGCGCGCCATCGCGCTGGGCCGCCTCCGCCGCCGCCACGAGCGCACTCGGTGCGATCTGCAAGCAGAACTTGCGCGCGGTCGTGTTGTTGTACGGCGAGTTGTGGATCCAAAAGAGCTTCATGTAGCGCCGCAGCTCGAATAGCGTCGCGGGCTCGATGCCGCGCGAGTGCACGAGGAGCTCCTCGCCGAGTTGCTGGATGTCGAGCCCCTCCGCGCAGCGCTGTTGGAGGTAGATCGGACGACCGGCGACCGCCGCTTGGTAGAGATGCCAGCACAGAGCCCGCTCGCGCGGCGCGAGCCGCTCGAAGCCGTCGGCATACACGCGCACGATGGCGGCATCGTCGACGCGCTCGAGCAGATGAATGCGCTCAGGCGTTCCACAGACGCGGCACGACTGCAAGGCAGCGAGAGAAACGGCGGCGAGAACGGCGTGCTTCATGGCAGCATCCTACGCAGCGAGCCCGTCCGCGTTGCTACCATGCGCCGCGTGAAGCCCGCGCGCGCGCTCCCGCTGCTACTCCTCGCTGCTTGCGAGGATGGCGCCCCCAAGGCGGTCGGACCCACGGTCGAGCTGCTCGCTCCCGACGGTGTGTTCGAGGGCGAGTCGTTCAATGTCGAATGCAAGGCGAGCGGCTTCGACGGCGCGCCGGTGGAGTACATCTGGAGTCACTTGGGGGTGCAGCCGCGCCTCGAGGTCGTCGCGCAGGGCGGGGCGGTGCAGACTCTGGTGGCGCCGCAGTGGTTCGCGGATGTCGATCTGGTGCTCGAAGTTCTGGCGCGGGCTGGAGAGCGCGTCGCGACGGCGCAGCGCACGATTCGCCTGCGCGCTCCCGACAATCCGCCGAGTGCGGAAATCGCGGCCGTGAGCGCGTGCGAGTGCGGCGAGATGATCTCGCTCACCGGACAGGCGCAAAACGAGATCATGCAAGCGGTGAGCGCGACTTGGCGTCAGGTCGGCGACGGCCCGCGCATCGCCATCGACAGTTCCGACCGCCTGCAGGCGCTGTTCATCACGCCTGAGCACGAGGGCCCCTATGGGCTCGACCTCGAGCTCACCGTCCGCGACGCGGGCGGCGGCGAGGGCAAGGCGCGCCACCATGTCGATGTCACCTGCGATCCCGCCTCGGTCCCGCTCCCCGCTGGACAAGAGCTCGAGCTCGTCGCGCGCACAGGCACGCCGAACGAGCTGCCGCGCGGCAAGTGGATGATCTCGGGCACGCTCGAGCTGCCCCCGACCGGCGCGGGCCCGAGCGAGGCCCTGCTGCGCTTCGACGCGGGCCGATCGACGGGCGCCGCGCTCAAGCTCGTGTGCATGGGCGACGAACTGCAGATGCTGACTACGACGCTCGTGGCGAGTCCCGAAGGCGTGTGGCACGAGCCTGAGTTCAAGCGCGTCATGCCGCTGGGACCTTGGCCCGCGCAGGTGCCCTTCGGCTTCGAGTTCGAGAGCGACGGGCGCGAAGTGCAACTGCGCTTCGGACCAGCGGGCGCGAGGGATGCGTGGCCTCAACTGCCGTTCGAGGTCTACTTGCTGCTCGACCGTCGTCCGCGTGCGTTTGCGATCGATGTGTTCGGCGCCGAAGCGAAGCTCGGGCGAGTCGCGCTGCTCGGTCGCTAGCTAGGTGGAACGCAGCGACTCAAGCTCTTCCCAGCGCGCGTAGGCCTTGTCGAGCTCGGCCTGCAGCTCGAGGCGCCGCGCGCGCGCCTTGTCGAGCGCGGCGCGCGGACCCGTGTAGAGCGAGGGATCGGCGAGCTCCGCATCGGCCGCTGCGATCGAGGCTTCGAGCTGCGGGATGCGGGCTTCGATGGTCGCGAGCTCCTGCTCCTGCCACGGCGTGATCTTCTTGCGCGAGGGAGCGGATGCCGCGGCGCTCGCAGTCGCGCTCGCAGCGGGCTTCGCGCTCGGCTTCGTCGCGCGCGCCTCCTCGCGCTCTGTCGCGAGCTGTTCGAGCAGTCCGGACATGTCGCCGAAATGCAGCCGCGCATGGCCTTCGCCGTCGAGATACAGCACCTGTGTCGCCACGCGATCGAGGAACCAGCGGTCGTGGCTGACCAAGATCGCGGCGCCCTCGAACGCGAGCAGCGCCTCCTCGAGTGCGCGCAGGGTCGAGAGGTCGAGGTCGTTGGTCGGCTCGTCGAGCACGAGCACATTGCCGCCCTGCAGCATGAGCTTGGCGAGCATCAGGCGATTGCGCTCGCCACCGGAGAGCCGGCGCACGGTCGAGCGCTGCTGCGACACGGAAAATCCGAAGCGGTCGAGGTAGCTCTCGGCGCGCACGACGCGCTCCCCCACCTTCACGATCTCGCTGCGGCCGGCGAGCTCCTCGAGCAGCGTCGCGTCGAGCTTGACATCGGTGCGCATCTGGTCGACGCCCGCGAAGCGCACCGTCTCGCCGACGCTGCGCGTGCCGGTGTCCGGCGCGAGCTCGCCCTGAATCATGCGCACGAGCGTCGTCTTGCCGGCGCCGTTGGGCCCGACGAGTCCCAAGCGCGTGCCCGGCCGGAGTTCGAGATCGAGCTTGGGCACGACCTCTTGTCCGCCGAAGCGCTTCGAGATGCCGTTCAGCTCGAGCACGCGCGTCCCAAGTCGCGGCCCGGTCGGAAACTGCATCTCGAGGTCGGCCGAGAGCGCGATCGGCGCCGCATCGACCGTCTGGTGATAGCGCCGGATGCGTGCTTTCTGCTTGGTCGTGCGCGCCGGAGCGCCGCGGCGCATCCACGCGGTCTCGCGCCGCAGCAAGTTGAGGCGCGAATCCTCGGCCTTGCGCTCGCTCGCGAGGCGTTCGGCGCGCTTCTCGAGATACTCCGCGTAGCCGCCCGCGTAGGAGCACAGCGCACCGCGATCGAGCTCGACGATGCGGTCGCAGACGCGATCGAGGAAGTAGCGGTCGTGCGTGACGAGGAGCAGCGGCGTGCGCGTCTCGAGGAACCAGTCCTCCAGCCAGTCCGTGACGAGCGCGTCGAGGTGGTTGGTGGGTTCGTCGAGCAGCAGCAGCTCCGGACCGGCGAGCAGGAGCCGCGCGAGCGCGACGCGGCGGCGCTCGCCGCCCGACATCGAGCCGCAGCGCGCCTCGGGATCGCGCAGACCGAGCGCTTGGAGCGTGCTCTCAACCTTGTGCTCGACATCGTGCCCGCCGAGTCGGTCGAGCTCCGCATCCAGACGCGCCTGCCGCGCGATCGCCCGCTCGAGCGCGTCACCCTGCGCGCGGCCGAGCTCCTCGTGTACGCGCTCGAGATCCCGCAGCACGCGCTCGCGCTCGACGAGCCCGCCGCGCACGACCTCGCGCGCCGTCGCGGCGCCATCGAGCTGCGGATCTTGCTCGAGGTAGCCGAGCCGCAGGTCGCGGCGCAGCACGCGCGTGCCCTCGTCCGGCTGTTCGAGCCCGCACAAGATCTTCATCAGCGTCGACTTGCCGCAGCCGTTGGGGCCGACGAGCCCCACTCGCTCGCCCTCGCCAATCATCAGCGAGACGCCGGAGAGCAAGGCGCGGTCGCCGTAGCTCTTGGAAATGCCATCGATCGAGAGGAGCGACATCGCTCGGAGATGATGACGCGCGCACCGGCGTCGCGCCAAGTGCGCGTCCGGCTCGTGCACGCGAGCGGTCCCGTTCGTGTCGGCATCTCGCGCTACGACGACGCGCGCAGGGCGCGTTGGAACGCTGCGGAAGTGGAAGTCCTCGTGCCGACGGCAGGCGAGGGAGAAGTGCATGTTCAGCTTCCGTGAGGCGTCGGAGCGCGTCGAACTGGAAAGTCCTTCCGCTCGAGGCGGCGTCTCGCCCGTCGCGAACGCACGCTTGTGCGCCTCCATCGCAGCAGCGCGGTGGATCTGGAATAGTCTTGAGACGGTGAAAAAGCTCCTCGTCGGACTGGCGGTCGCGCTGCTTGCGCTCGTCGCGCCGCTGCTGCGCCCCGCGGGCGAAGCGGCGGCGCCCGATGCCGTGGCCAGGCCGGAGGCGTCCGCCGAGCCCGCGGCGCAGAGCGTCGAAGCGGCGCTCGCGGGTCCCGAGACCGTGCGAACGGATGCGAACGCGCGCGAAGAGTCGTGGTCGGATGTCGAGAAGGTGCACGGGCTGGTGATCGAGGCGGTGCGCGACCGGCCGGTCGCGCAGCTGGCGATCGACGGCGCACTCGAGGGGCGGGGCGTGCGCCGCGCTCGCACCGATGCGCAGGGCCGTTTCACGCTGGAAGTGAAGCCTGGACTGGTGCGCGTCACGGCGACGCCGCCCGATCACGCCGGATGGTGCGAGCACATCGTGCTCGAGCGCGGGCGAACGGCGAGCTTCACGCGAGAGCTCGGCGGAGCACCGCTCCCGCTGCAGGCGTGGACCTCGCGGGGTGACGCGCTCGAGCCGCTCGAAGGCGCCGAAGTGCGCGTCGTCGCCGTCAACGACGATGCTGCCCTCCACATCGGATGCCCGATCTACAAGGGCGCGCCGACGGCCTCGACCGATGCTCGCGGGCAGGCGAGCTTCACGACGCTTGCCGGAGCGATTCATCTCGTGCAGGTGCGGGCGGAAGGCCACCACTCGCGCACATTCGTGCTCGATCTCGAGCGCCGCGCAATCGAATACAGCGTGGAAGTCGTGCTCGAGCCGATCGGCGCTCCGATTCGAGGTCGCATCCTCACTCCCGAAGGCCAGCCGCTCGCGGGCGCGCTGGTGATGATCGACATCCGTCGCAACGCGGCCGCCGGAGCGTCCCACTTCGCCCACCTCGCGACTCGCGACGGCCAGCCGAAGGCCGAGCTCGAAGCCGAGCTGCATCCGCCGTTCGTGGCGACCGGTCCCGATGGCCGCTACGAGATCCACGGCCCGCGACGCAACTCTCCCGGGCTTCTCGACGCCACGCTGCTCGTCTTCCCGCAACGCGACGGCCTCGTGCACCACCACTCGTTGCCGCTGCCCACGGCAACGCTCGATCTCGCGCGCGACCTCGATGTGCGGCTCCCCGTGGCGCACGAGATCACGGTCGAGTTCGTCAACCCCGACAATGTCGCCTTGAAGGACGGCCCCGCGAGCGCTCGCGGCATCGACGGTCGCGCGTTTGCGCCCGAGCCGCGCTTCATCCCGGGGCAACAGCTCACTCAGACCGCGGGGCGCTACTTCGCCACCGAGAACGGCATCTTTCGCTTCCTGCACGCCGGAGGCACCGTGCGTGTCGGGCTTTCCCCCGGTGGCGTCTGGCGTGGTCAGGAAATCGGCATCGTGATTCCGTCCGATGGCAGCAAGCGGTTCTTCCACTTGACGCTGCCGTACTGAGCGAGCGCGCGAGCGAGCGCGCAAGATACCGCGCTCAACCTCGTCGCGGAGCTTCTCAAGGTCGATGCCGCACCGCAGGGTCCGCCTCCCGCACTGCTGCACCTTTTTGGTCTTTCTGGTACCTAAGCTCAGGCCATGAAGATCGCCTCCGCCGCCAGCGCGTTTCCCAAGTACTACTACGACCAGAAGACCGTGCAGCAGTACCTCGAGCGCATCTGGGCCCACAAGCCCGAGATCGTGCGACGCTTGCCGACGCTGCTCGAGAACTGCGGAGTCGAGGCTCGTGCCTTCGCGCTCGAGATCGGTCGTTATGAGGAGCTCGATGGCTTCACGCAGTTCAACGACGAGTGGATCCGCTCGGCGCTCGAGCTCGGGCAGACGGCCGTCCAAAAGGCGCTCGATCGTGCCGGACTCGCCGCGCGCGATGTCGATCTGATCTTGTTCTCGACGGTCACCGGCCTCGCCGCACCGTCGATCGACGCGCGCCTGTGCAACAAGATGGGCTTCCGCTCGGATGTGAAGCGCATGCCGCTCTTCGGCCTCGGATGCGTCGCGGGCGCCGCGGCGCTCGCGCGCGCCACCGACTTCGTACGCGGCCGTCCCAGGGGCGTCGCGCTCGTGCTGACGATCGAGCTGTGTTCGCTCACATGGCAGAAGGACGATACTTCGCTCGCGCATGTCATCTCTTGCGGCCTGTTCGGCGATGGCGCCAGCGCTGCCGTGGTCGTCGGCGCCGAGCATCCCGCGCGCGGCGTGCGCGTCGTCGACACGCGCTCCGTGTTCTACCGTGACACCGAGGACATGATGGGCTGGCGCATCGGCGCGCACGGTTTCAAGATCGTGCTCTCGCCCTCGGTCCCGAGCGTCGCGAAGGAGCGCCTCGGCCCCGACTGCGCCAAGTTCCTGGCCGAGCATCGCCTTGCGCCGCGCGACATCTCTTTCTGGGTCTGCCACCCCGGCGGCCCGAAGGTGCTGGAGGCAGCGCGCGACTCGCTCGGGCTCGACGACGAGGCCGTCGCGATCTCGTGGCAGTCGCTGCGCAACGCCGGCAACCTCTCGAGCGCGTCAGTCATGCTGATCCTCGAGCGCACGCTCGAGCAGCGTCCGCCGCGCTCGGGCGACAAGGGCGTGCTGCTCGCGATGGGCCCGGGCTTCTGCTCCGAGTTGCTGCTGCTCGAGGCCTGAGCGCGCTAGACCGCGCGCCGCGCCTCGCGCTCCGCGTACTCGTAGTACGCAGCGGTCAAGCGCTGCGTGCGCTCGCCGGGCTGTCCGCTGCCGATGCGCTGCTCCCCCACTCGCACGACGGGCACGACGCCGCGCGCGGAGCTGGAGAGGAAGCACTCGTCGACGCTCGCGAGTTCCGCGCGCCGCAGCCGCTCTCGCCGGATGCGCAGGCCGAGTCGGGACGCCAGGTGCAGGAGCACCATCAGCGTGATGCCTTCGAGCACGCCATCGCCCGCGGTGAGGAGCTCGTCGCCACAAAAGAACGCGAGGTTCGAGCTCGAGCACTCGAGCAGGCGGTCGCCGTCATCGACCAGCGCGTGCTCGTAGCACCCCTGCGCACCGAGCGGCAGCGGCTTGCGCTCGCGCACGAAGTCCGTGGTCTTGATCAGGGGCTGCGCGCGTCGCAAGTGCGGCGCAAAGTCGAGCGCGACGCCCTCGCGAATGAGCTTCTCGGGCACCGGCACGAAGGGCGAGAGCGCGAGGAACATGTCCGCGCTCGTGCCCTGCACGGAATGCACGACCGGCAGCACATCGAAGCGCACGCGCGCGTCGGCGAGCGGATAGGCGCGCACCGCGGCGTCGAGGCCTGCGCACAGCCGCGCACGGTCGAGCGGCTTAGGCCACCCCAGCCCCGCCATGGACCGCTCCGTGCGCGCGAGATGCTCCTCGAGCCACAGGAAGCGCTCGTGGCCGAAGGTCCGCAGGGCGGAGTACACGCCGCCGGGCATGCGCTCGAGCAGGTCGTGCACCGTGCCCGTGCCAGTCTCCACCGCGAGTGGACGCAGTCCGTCCGGCGCGAGCGCGAAGAGTTGCAGGTCGCTCGACATCGCGCACAGGGTAGCGGCCGCTTTGCGTCGCGCGAGCTACCATCGCCCCATGCGCCCCGCCCTCCTGCTGTTCTTCTTCGCGGCCGCCTGCGCCGCCCCCGCGCCCACTCAACCCTCCGACGCGGTGAGCGCGCGCGTGCGCGCCCTGCACGCCGAGCTGCCCGTCATCGACGGCCACAACGACCTTCCCGGCGCCATGCGCGAGCGCACGCGCACCGGATTCGAGAGCTGCGACCTCTCGCAGCCGCGTCCGGAGTTCCACACCGACATTCCTCGGCTCTTCGCCGGTGGCGTCGGTGCCCAGTTTTGGTCCGTGTTCGTCTCCGCGTCCACCGAAGCGTCCGGCGACGCGCTCGAGCGCACGCTCGAGCAGGTCGACCTCGTGCACCGCATGGTGCAGCGCTGGCCCGAGCACTTCGAGCTCGCCTCGACGGCCGCCGACATCGAGCGCATCCGTTCCAGCGGCAAGCTCGCCTGCATGCTGGGGATCGAGGGCGGCTATTCGATCGAGAGCTCGCTCGCTGCGCTGCGCATGTTCCATCGCCTCGGCGTGCGCTACATGACGCTCACGCACTCGCTCTCGACCGCGTGGGCCGACTCTTCGACGGACGCGCCGCGCCACGGCGGCCTCGCGCCCTTCGGCGAAGATGTCGTGCGCGAGATGAATCGCATCGGGATGCTCGTCGACATCTCGCATGTTTCCGACGACTGCGTGCGCGATGTGCTGGCGCTCTCGAAGGCTCCCGTGATCGCGTCGCACTCGTCGGCGCGCGCGCTCGCGGATCACCCGCGCAACCTGTCGGACGAGCTGCTGCGTGCGATCGCCGCTCGCGACGGCGTGGTGATGGTGAACTTCGGCTCGAGCTTCATCCATCCCGACACCGCCGCCAAGACGCAGGACAACCTCAAGGTGCAGCGCGAGCTCGCGGCCAAGTTCCCGGACAAGGCCGACTACGACAAGGCGTGGGCCGACTACCGCGCGAGTCGCTCGTTGGAGCGCGGAACCGTCGAACAGGTCGCCGACCACATCGAGCACATTGCACGAATCGCGGGCGTCGAGCACATCGGCATCGGCTCCGACTTCGACGGCGTCTCGCTCTTGCCCGAGCGCCTCGACAGCGTCGACGACTACCCCAACCTGACCCAAGTGCTCGTCGATCGCAACTGGAGCGACGCCGACCTGCGCAAGCTGCTCGGTGAAAACCTGCTGCGCGTCCTGCGCGCGGCCGAGCGCGTCGCCGCGGCCAACTAGCGCTCCCGCGCTCCCGCCTCTGGCGCGCGCCACCTCGCGGGGCCGTTCGGCAAGTCGCTGTCGATGCCCGCGGTGCCGCCGAGTCCGCAGGTCCCGCCGCTGCGCGACGATCGAGGTCTCGTGAACAGCGCGCAGATGGTCGGAGCGTCCACTGTGCGGCCTGAGGAGGCTGAAAGTTGGTGGGCACGGTCGAGGAGCGCGGGTGCCGGGATGGCCTGGCGAGTGGTAAGAAATGTGGGTGGCTGCGCTGTCGGGTGGCTGGGACCTTCGTTGGAGAGATGCGCATGATCGTCAAGCAGTACTACCTCGGTTGCCTCGCTCACGCCTCGTACCTGATTGCGGACGAGCGCTCGAAAGTCGCGGCGGTGGTCGATCCGCAGCGCGATGTCGGCCAGTACCTCGAAGAGGCGCGCAGGCTCGGCGTCGAGATTCGCCATGTGCTGCTGACGCACTTCCACGCCGACTTCGTCGCCGGACATCTCGAGCTGCGCGCGCTCACGGGGGCGCGCATCGGCCTCGGAGCCAAGGCGAGGGCCGAGTACGAGTTTGCGGCGCTGAAGGACGGCGATGCGCTCGAGTTCGGCGACACGCGGCTCTCGATTCTCGAGACGCCGGGGCACACGCCCGAGGGCATCTCGATCGTGGTCCACGATCTCGCCAAGGACGCGCGCAAGCCGCACGCGGTGCTGACGGGCGACACGCTGTTCATCGGCGACATCGGGCGGCCGGATCTGCTCGCGTCGGTCGGAGTGACGGCCGGCGAGCTCGCTTCGATGCTGTACGAATCGCTGCACGGCAAGCTGCTCGAGCTGCCGGACGAGACGCTGGTCTACCCGGCGCACGGCGCGGGCTCGATGTGCGGCAAGAAGCTCTCGAACGAGCGCGTGTCCACGATCGGCGAGCAGCGACGCTTCAACTACGCGTTGCAGCCGATGACGCGCGACGAGTTCGTCGCGCTCGTCATTGCGGACCAGCCGGACGCGCCCGCGTACTTCGCGTACAACGCGACACTCAATCGCAAGGAGCGCGGCACCCTCGACACGCAGCTCGAGCAGGCGCTCAAGCCGCTCGCGCTCGACGCGGCGCTCCTGCTCGCGAACCAAGGCGCGCAGCTCGTCGACACGCGCTCGCCCGCGGACTTCGCGGGCGGCCATCTGAAGGGCAGCATCAACATCGGCCTCGAAGGCAGCTTCGCCACATGGTCGGGCTCGATCCTCGATCCGAAGCGTCCGGTGATCGTGATCGCGGAGGTCGGTCGCGAGCAGGAGGCCGCGGTGCGCCTCGGCCGCGTCGGGTTCGAGCGGGTAGCGGGCCACCTGAAGGGCGGCATGGGCGCGCTCGCGGACCGGTCCGAGCTCGTCGCGCGCTCGACGCGCATCACGGTGCAGGCGCTCGCGGAACGCCTCGCCGAGAAGCACGCGCCGCTCGTCCTCGATGTACGCACGCCTGCGGAGTGGAACAACGGCCACATCGAAGGTGCGCTGCACATCCCACTCAACCGCCTCCAGCAGCGCATGGCGGAAGTGCCGCGCGACACGAAGCTCGCGGTGATTTGTCGCTCCGGCTATCGCTCGTCGATCGCGACGAGCTTGCTGCATGCCGCCGGCGTGCACGATGTGATCGACATCGGTGGCGGCATGGATGCGTGGGGGCGTCTGCAGTCGGGCGGCGCGGCGGCGAAGGCCTGAACACCGGGCTACCACGAGGAACAGGAGATATCGACATACCGTATTGGCCCTTGTAGATCGCGGGCATGACGCTCGGAGCGTTCGTGCCGCTCTCCGCGCGGACTTCCGGCGAGTTGATCGGCATCTCGAGCGGCTACGCCGAAGCCTACGCGCTCCCCAAGCCTGCGGGCAGCGAGCGCTGGATGCTGTGGTTCGCGCTCGGACTGCCGCTCGGCGGACTCCTCGCGGCCTTCGTGTGCGGCGGACCGCACAGCGCGAGTACATCCGCAGCTCTCGAGCAGAACTTCCACATCAGCAACGCTGGGTAGTGCGCGCTGTTTGCGCTCGGCGATCTGCTCGTCGGCTACGGCTCGCGCATGGCGGGCGGCTGCACGAGCGGTCACTCGATCGTCGGCATCGCGCTCGGTGCGAAGTCGAGCTCCGTGGGCACGATCAGCTTCATGCTCGGGCGGCTCGCGGCAACATGGCTCCCGATCGCACTCGCGGGAGGCATCGCATGAAGCCGCTCGCATTCCTCGCGTCCGGGGCCGTGCTCGGCTTCCTGTACTCCATGGCGCGCGCCACGGACGCGGCGACGATCGTCGGCATGTTCCGCCTCACGGACCTGCACCTGTTCGGCGTGATCGGCGCGGCGATCGCGACTGCCGCGCTTGGCATCGCACTCTTGAAGCGCTCCGGCGCGCGCGGCGCGAGCGAAGAGTAGATCGCGTTCCAACCCAAGCCGTGATCACCGCGCCGTGCTCGCCGGCGGGGTGATCTTCGGCCTCGACTGGAGGCTCTCCGCCACTTGCCCGGGCACCGCGCTCGCGCAGCTCGGGGAAGGCAAGCTGTACGCGCTGCCGACGATCGCCGGCATCCTCGCCGGCGCGTGGATCCAGCAACGCCTGGCCCAGCGCACCGCGGTCGCGCCCGTGCGCACCTGCTGAGCGGAAAGCCGCGTTGGCGTGGGATCGGCGCCTCAGGCGCCCCCACCCGTGACGCGGGCGAGTTCGAAGCGCGCGCGGGCCACCGCGGAGCGAGCTTCGGTTCGACATCGATGATGGCGTCGTCGACGAGCGCGCCGATCGCGATCGCCATGCCGCCGAGCGTCATCGTGTTGATGTTGGCGTCGAGAGCTTCGAGCGCGAGCACGGTGATGAGCAGCGAGAGCGGCAAAGCGAGCAGCGTGATCACGCTCGCGCGAGTGCTGGCGAGAAACGCCGCCACGACGAGCACGACGAACAACGCGCCTTCGACGAGCGCCGTGACGGTGTTGTCGATCGCGTTCTGGATGAAGGTCGCCTGCCGAAACAGGTTGCGGTGGACCAACATCCCCTCGGGCAGCGCCGACTGAATTTCGTCGAGCGCGGTGTCGAGCCGCTTCGTGAGCTCGAGCGTGTTCGCGCCGGGCTGCTTCTGGATGGCGAGCACGACGCCGGGCTCGATCACGGGCTTCCAGTTCTCGTCGCGGCGCGAAGATGCTGCCGTGCCGCGCTTCTGGGCGGCGCCGATCGAGACGGTCGCGACATCGCGCACGGTCACGGGCACGCCCTCGCGGCGCGCGATCGCGACCGCACCGATGTCCTCGAGGGTCACGATGCGACCGATGCCTTCGACGAGCACCTCCTGCTCGCCCATGCGCAGCACGCCGGCCGCGACATTCTCGTTCGAGGCGCGCAACGCCTCGAGCACCTCATCGGCGGTGATGCCGTAGGCGCGCATGCGGTCGGGATCGAGCTGCACTTGGTACTGCTTGGTGTCGCCGCCGATCGGAGTGACCTGCGAGACGCCGGGCACCGAGAGCAGGCGGCGGCGAACGAGCGTGGTCGCCGTCGTGCGCAGTTCGAGCGGGCCGTGCTTCGGCGAGGTGAGTGAGATGAACAGGATCTCGCCCATCACGCTGGAGACCGGCGCGAGCTTCGGCGGCTCGACGCCCTCGGGTATCGCGCCCGCGACGGTGCCGAGCCGCTCCGCAACCGTCTGCCGCGCACGCTGAATGTCCACGCCCCACTCGAACTCGACCCACACGACCGTGATGCCGAGCGCCGTGCCCGAGCGCACGCGCCTCACGCCCGATGCGCCGTTCATCGCGCTCTCGATCGGGAATGTGACCTGCGTCTCCATCTCCTGCGGAGAAAGGCCGTGGCCTTCGACGAGCACGGTGACGGTGGGCGCCGTCAAATCCGGAAAGACATCGACGGGCATGCGCAGCGTGACGGCCACGCCGAGTGCCATCGTCACGAGCGCGAGGACCACGACGGTGAGGCGCTTCTCGAGCGAGAGTCGGATGAGCAGGTTGATCACGCTTGGCTCCCGCTCAGTGTTGGTGACCGTGGTCCATGGACGCGCCGCCGAGCGACACGAGCCGCACGACATAGCCGCCGCGCGTGACGACCCGCTCGCCGTCCGCGAGCCCGCCGAGCACCTGCACGCGCTCGTGATCGCGCAGACCCAGCGAGAGCGCGCGCCGCGCGAAGCTCTCGCCTCCGACTGGCACCCACGCCGTCGGAACCCCGTTGTCGGCCACCACGGCCGAAATCGGAATCGAGAGCGCGTTCGCCACGCTGTCGGTCGCGAGCCCGAGCTCGGCCAGCATCCCTTCGCGCAAGCGGCCATCGGCGTTGTCGAGCTCGAAGCGCAGCGCCAAGGTGCGCGATTCCTCGTTGATCCGTGGCGCGATCCATGGCGAGCCGACGAGCTCGCGTCGCTCACCGGCGAGCCCGAGGAAGCTCACGAATGCACGCCCTTGCAGCTGCAGCTTGTGCAGGTCGAACTCTGAGGCACGAGCTTCGATCCACACGCGCGACGCATCGACGATGCGCGCGATCGAAGTGCTCGTTTCGACGCTCGCGCCCACCGCGTGCGGTGCAGCCGCGACGACGCCGTCAATCGTGGCGAGCACGGGCAGGCGCATCACGGGTGAGCCGCTCGCTGCGTCGAAGGGGGCGCGCTCCCCGAGCAGGCGCTCGACCGCTTGGCGCTGCGCGTTGGCGACCTCTTCCTCGTGCACCGTGAGTTCGACCTCGCGTCGTGCAGCCTCGATCTCGGGCAAGGTGCTGAGGCCATCCGGCTGGAGCGTGAGCAGTCGATCGAGCTCGCGCTGCGCGAAGCCGCGCCGCAGCTTCGAGTGCTCGATTTCGTGATTGGCATCGAGCAGGCGCATCTCGAGCTCGAGTCGCAGCGTGTGCAGTGCGGCCAGCGTGGCGGAGTCGCTCGGCGGTTCGATGTAGGCGAGAACTTCGCCCGCCTTCACGCGCTCGCCGACGCGCGGCAGGGCGCGCTCCTTCGCGGCTACGAGCCGACCCGCCGCTGGAGGCAGCACATCCGCGCTCGCGCCGTCGCGCAGTCGCACGCTGGCGGGCACCACCAGACTGCGTTCCAGATCGACGCGTCGCGCGGGCTCGTGCAGGAGACCGATCTGCCACTGCTGCTCGAGCAAGAACGACACATCGCCATCGACATGCTCGACGGCGCGCGCCGCGGCGTCCGCCGTCGCTCGATCGGCGTGCACACTCGCGCTGCCGAGCGCGAGCACCTCGCTGGCCTGCGCGCTCGCGACTTGAACCGCGAGTGCGAACTCTCGCCCGTGGCGGCGGGAACGAACTCGACGATGAAGATGCCCTCGCGCGCGGGCGCCTCGACCGTGCGGCTCGTCTGGCCGAGTCGCAGGGTGATCGTGCCCGCGCGCACGGGCTCGCCGCTCGCGAGCACCGTGAGGTGCACGAGGACACGCGATGGCTCGCCGCGGACGAACTCGGGGTGTTCGACATGGGTCGACAGCCGCTCACCGTGCGCGGTCCACGCACGCGGCGGCGCCCCGTCCGGTTCTTCCGAGGCCGCCAACACGGGAGCACTCGTCGGCCAGCTCCGATCGCAGGAGACGAGCGGGAGGACGATCGAGACGACAGCGAGAGGGACATTCTTCAAGCGCGGACCTTCCACGATGCAACGAGACTTGAGCGAAGGCGGCGGCTCGCACGAGCACGCCGGAGCATCGCGAGCACGCGACGCGGGCACGGGCGATCGAAGCTAGATGCGCAGCGGAAGGAGCGGCGGAGGTCCGGCGCGGGACCGGCACCAACCTCGGGCCGAGGCGCGCGCGGAGACGACCGCGCGAGCGCCGACACTCTCTGAAGCGAAGGAGACACAGGGCGCGAGCTCGCGCGCCGCAGTCTCGACATCGCGCTCGCCGTCGCGATCTCCGCGGCCGAGCTGAGGCGCCATGGGAAACTCGAGCAGCAGCTCGAGCGCGCCGTCGGAGAGCTCTTTCTCCGTATCGCGCTCACTGTCTTCCACCGCGTGCGCGCGGCGATGCCACTCGGCGTGGTCCATGTCGCGCACCTGCGAGGCGACGAAGTGCAGGTGCTCGCCCGCACCGCCGTGGGCGTGCACGAGCGCGGCCGTTCCGCCGAGCGCCTGCACGAGCACGACCCACAGCGCCCAAGCAAGGGCGAGGATCGAGATCCTCATCGGACGGCGGGAGCGGTTCGAGGCGGCGCGCATCGGCCTCGCAGCATGCGCGAGTGCGCCGCGGGCGTCAGGCACGAGCTTGGAGCTCCCGGCCAGATCGAAGCCGCGTCGGCGGCCGATCGGCGCGCTCTCGCGGCGACGGCGCGGGTCAGCGCTTGAACTCGAGCTTGGAGATGAAGTCGACCCAAGCGGCTTCGAGGGCGGCGATGTCGATGCCGTCGAGGGCCTTCTCGAGGGCGTAGCGGCGGGAGGCGACGCCGACCTCGGCCTTGGCGCGGCGGTCGTCCTTGCGGCCTTGGGTCTCGAGCAGGGCGAGGTTGCGGGCGTAGTCGAGCTTGAGCTCGTTGAAGTAGGTGTCGAGCAGCTTCGACCACTGCGGGTGCTTCGCCACGAGCGGCGACTGGCGCAGGAAATAGACCATCGACCAACCCTGCGCGTAGCACAGGCCGACGCGGTCGCCGCGGTAATACTCGGGCTGCTCGAAGCGCAGGATGTCCTTCCACGGGACGAACTTGGCCTCGTCGACGGCGCGCTGGATGATCCCGAAGCGCCACGAGTTCACGCCGATCTTGCGCACCTTCGAGCCGACCACATCCGCGCCCGAGAAGTAGTCGCCGTGGCCCTCGTTGAACCACGAGTGCGGCGGCACCTCGCCGGCCGAGTAGTGGATGTATTGGTGGAAGGCCTCGTGGTAGAGCACGATGAAGGTGTTGGCGTCGCTCGAGCGCTTGCCCTTTTCCTTCACCTGCGCGTCGTAGAAGACGAGCTCCTCGGCGGCGTAATTCCAGTACCCCGCCGAACCCGGCGGGCCGCCGTAGGCCATGTACTCGTTGCGATCGCGGCACACGCGCACGGTCGAGACGGCCTTGATCTCCCCGGCGGGCGGGAAGAGCTTGATGTACTCCTTGCGGATCGACTCGATGTCCGCGAGCAGCGTGCGAATCAGCGGCTGGTCGTTGGTGTGGTAGAGGACGATGAAATTCTCGGTGTCCTCGGCCTTCCAGCCGCGCACCATCTTGCGCCGCACCTCGATGCGGTAGTCGACGCCGCGCAGGCCGGAGCGCGCGTACTTCTGCTGCAGCTTCGTGAGGTCTTGGCCCTCGGGCTCGGAGAGGTCGGCCTTCTCCGCCATGTGGCGCCAGATTTTTTCCTGCTCCTCGAGGTCCGAGGGCGCGCAGGTCGCGACGAAGGCGACGGTGCGCACGCCTTCCTGCCGGTACGCGTAGCACCAGCCGACGAGCTTCGCGCCGCCGGGGCGCCGCAGCGTGAGCGTGTAGATCGTCGAGGTCCAGCCGCTGCGCGGCTTGCCGGGCTGGGCACGGCCGAGGTCCCAGCCAGTGTGGCGCTCGAACCAGCGCTCGAGCGTGCTGACGGGCGGCGGTGGCGGCGCTTCCTTCTCGCGCTCGACGGGCTTGGCCTTGCTGCGGCCCTCTTCGTCCTCCTCGGGCGCCGGGGGCGGGACCGGCTCAGGATCGGGCGGCGGCGGGTCGGGCACGAACACAATGTCGACCACCGAGAGCTCGGGGCGCGCGGAGCGGCGCTTGGCCGGGTCGGGATCGAGCTTCTCCGCGAAGTAGAGCGCGACGAACTGCTCGTCGGGCTGGGTCGGGATCGCTTCGTAGTCGCGCGGGCGATCGAGGTCGATGCCTAGCTCGGGGAATCGCTCGCGCGTGTAGCCGCCCTGCGCGGGGGAGGCCGGCGCGAGCGAGGCGACGAGGCATGCGAGCACGAGGAGCGCGCGGAGGACTGCCATGGAGATAGTCCGAACATGGTACGCCGGGCGCGCGCCGTTGGACCTGCTCCCTTGCAACGGGGACGGGCGGCGGGGTACTTCGTGCGCGATGGACGGCCTCCCGCGATCGATCCCCGGAGTGTGCGACGTCGAGCTGGTGCGTGGAGCGGCGGCGCGCGCGGACGCTCCGCCGGGTGCCCTGCTCGAGGTGGCCCACGGCGCGACGCGCGCGGCGGACTTCGACGAGCTCGCCAGTGCGCTGCGCGGCCCGTTCCCTCCCGGACTGCGCGAGTTCTTCTTCGTGAACACCGATGTCGGCGCGCCGGAGCTCTCGAGCGCGGTGGCGCGCGAGGTCGCGCTCGCGCGGCCGGAGTGCGTGCTGGCCGTCGTGCGCTGCCGAGTTCCGCGCACATTCCTCGACTGCAATCGACGCATCGCACGCGACACGCTCGCGCGGTCGAGCGCAGCCGGCGAGATGACGCCCGGCTTGCAGCCGTGGGTGCAGGACGAGCGCGATCGCGAGCTCCTGCTCGAGCGCTACTTCGCCTACCGCGAGACCGTGTCGCGCGCCTTCGAGAGCGTGCGCGCGCGCGGCGGCTCGACGCTCTTCGTGCACACCTATGCGCCGCGCTCGATCGACATGGCGATCGACGAACACATCGCGCAGTCGCTGCGCGCGGCCTACGCGCCCGAGCGCATCGGCAGCTGGCCGCTGCGGCCCGAGGTCGACCTGATCACGGCGGATCCCGAAGGCGTCGAACTGGCGCTGCCCGAGCTGGTCGTGCGCGCCGAGCGCGAGTTCACGGGCGCTGGCTTCGAGGTGTCTCGCAACAGCGCCTATCCGCTGCATCCGGTGACGCTGGCGCACGAATTCGCGGCGCAGCGGCCGGCGTCCGCGCTGTGCCTCGAGGTGCGCCGCGACCTGCTCGTGCGCGAGTTCGTGCCGTTCGTCGAGCTCGCCACGGACGCCGAGCGCGTGTCGCGGGCCGCCGCGCCGCTCGCGCGCGCCTTCGCGCCGTTCGTCGCGACGCGGGCCTAGCCCTCCGCGGCTATTCTTGGCGCTCGCCATGCGTGAGACCGCCGCCGTCCTGACCCTCGATCGCTTCGCCACTTCGGACGCCAAGACGGCCCACGGCCTCGTGCGCGGGCCCTGCCGCTTCGAGGTGATCGCGCTCGTCGACGCGCTCGCCGCCGGGCGCGACGCGGGCGAGCTGCTCGACGGGCGCGCGCGCGGGATCCCCTCGTTCGCGTCGCTCGACGCGCTGCTCGCCACCGGCCGCAAGCCCGATGTCGTCGTGGTCGGCGTCGCGACGCAAGGCGGAGTGCTGCCTCCCGCGCTGCGCGGAACGCTGCTCGCAGCGCTCGAGCGCGGCATCGGCGTCGTCAACGGCCTGCACCACTTGGTCGGCGACGAACCGGAGCTGCGCGCGGCCGCGGAGCGCAGCGGTGCGAAGATCGTCGATGTGCGCCGAACGAAACCGCGCGCGGAGCTCCACTTCTGGAGCGGCAAGATCGCGCAGGTTCGCGCGCCGCGTCTCGCGCTGCTCGGCACCGACTGCGCGCTCGGCAAGCGCACCACGAGCCAGCTGCTCGCCCAAGCGGCGCGCGAGCGCGGCATCGAGACCGAGGTCATCTACACCGGCCAGACCGGCTGGATGCAGGGCTGCGGCTGGGGCTTCGTGCTCGACTCGACGCCCAACGACTTCGTGTCGGGCGAGCTCGAGCACGCGATCGTCGAGGCCGACCGCGAAGCGCGGCCCGACCTGATCGTGCTCGAAGGCCAGTCGGCGCTGCGCAATCCGTCGGGCCCGTGCGGCGCCGAGTTGATCCTCTCCGGAGGCTCGCGCGGCGTGATCCTGCAGCACGCGCCGGCGCGGCACTGCTTCGAGGATCAGGAACATCTCGGCAACATGATTCCCTCGCTCGCCTCTGAAATCGCGCTGATCGGCATGTACGGCGCGCAGGTGCTCGGCATCGCGCTCAACCACGAGCACCTCAGAGAATCCGAGCGCGCCGCGGCGCGGGAGCGCATCGAGCGCGAGACGGGCCTGCCGGTTGCGTATCCGCTGCTCGAGCCACTCGATGCGCTGCTCGATGCCGTGCAGGCCTATGTGAAGCGCGAGACGCGCGGGTGAGAATCGCCGCGGTCCGCTCGCGCCTCGAGCGCATTCCGCTGTCGCGTCCCTACGCGATCGCGGGCGGGAGCTGGGACGCGGTCGAGATGGTGCTGGTCGAGCTCGAGGGCGACGACGGCACGCTCGCGTACGGCCAAGCGTCGCCGGCGGAGGAAGTGACGGGCGAGACCGCGGAGCAGGCGGCGCGTGCGCTCGCTCCCACGCGACTCGAGTGGCTCATCGGTCGCGAGCTCCGCGAGCTCGAGGCGCTGAAGATCGAGCTGCGGCAGCGCATCGACGGCCCCGCGACGCGCGCGGGGCTCGACATGGCGCTGCACGATCTGGCGGCGAAAGCGGCCGGGAAACCGCTGGTGGAGTGGCTGGGTCGCGCGCACGGCGCGCTGCGCACTTCGATCACGATCGGACTGAAAGGCGTGCCGGAGACGATCGCGGAAGCGGACGAGTACGCCGCGCGCGGCTTCGCGCTGCTCAAGGTCAAGACGGGCGCGGACATCGAGCTCGACCTCGAGCGGCTCGCGAAGCTCCGCGAACGCTTCGGGGCGCGCGTGGAGCTGCGGATCGACGCGAACCAAGGCTACGACCTCGCCGCGTTTCGCAAGCTCGCGGCGCGCGCCGACGCGCTCGACCTCGAACTGATCGAGCAGCCGATGCGGCCCGAGCTCGACGGCGAGCTGGCCGCGTTCGCGTCACTGCGCGCGCGACTGGTTGCGGACGAGAGCGTGCATTCCACGCGCGACCTCGCGCGCCTTGCGAGCTGCGGCAGCCCCTATGGCGGCCTCAACATCAAGCTGATGAAGAGCGGCGGCCCCGGCGGCGCACTCGAGCTCGCGCGCGCGGCGCAGGCCGCAGGCTATCGGCTGCTGTGGGGCTGCATGGACGAGAGCGTGCTCGGCATCGCGGCGGCGCTGCACTGTGCGCTCGCGCTGCGCGCGACAGCTTGGCTCGATCTCGACGGCAGCTTCGACCTCGCCCGCGACCCATTCCGCGGCGGCTTCGCGCTCGAACAGGACACGCTCTCCACTCTTCCCGGCGCCGGTCTCGGCGCGGAGCCAGCCCCATGAACACGCTCGATCGACGCACCTTCCTCGCAGGATCCGCGGCCTTCTCGCTGCTCGGTGCGTGCCGCGCGCCCGCGGGCGAGACGGACTGCGACCTGCTCCTGTGCGGCGGCACGATCCTCGACGGCTCGGGCGGCGCACCGTTCGTCGCCGACCTCGGGCTGCGCGCGGGGCGGATCGCGTTCATCGGGCAGGGCAATCCGCGGCGCGCGCGGCGCACCCTCGATGCGCAGGGCCTGTGCGTCGCGCCCGGCTTCGTCGACATCCACACGCACTCCGATCGCACGATCTTCGAGTGGCCGCTCGCCGAGAGCCGCATCCGGCAGGGTTGCACGACCGAAATCACCGGAAATTGCGGCAGTTCTGCGGCTCCGCGCGTCGCTGGAGAGGACGAGAGCGCGACGACTCGCGCGCGCTGGGGCGATGTCAGCTCGTACGCGCGCGCGTGGAACACGCAGGGCGCCGCGCTCAACCATGCCCTGCTCGCGGGGCACGGCACGCTGCGGCGCGGCGTCGTCGGCGAAGTCGACCGGCCCGCGCGGGCCGAGGAGCGCGCCGAGATCGCGCGGCGCTTCGAGCTCGCGCTCGAGCAGGGTGCGTGGGGCCTCTCGAGCGGGCTCGAGTACGTGCCGGGTCTCTACACGCCGCAAGCGGAGCTCGAGGACCTCGTGCGCATCGCTGGAGCTCGCGGCGTGCTGTACGCGACGCACATGCGAAGCGAGGAAGCGGAGCTGCTGGAAGCGATCGACGAGGCGCTGGCCACTGCGCACGCGGGCTCGGCGCGGCTGCAGGTCTCGCACTTGAAGGCGGCGGGCCGCAACAACTGGCACTTGCAGGACGAGGCGCTCGCACGCATCGAACGCGCGCGGGCAGCGGGCCTCGATGTGAAGGTCGACGCGTATCCGTACACGGCGTACTCGACGACGCTCTCGATCCTGCTCGAGCCGTGGAGTCGCGAGGGCGGCTCGGAGGCGATCCTCGCACGCCTCGCGGATGCAGCGCAGCGCGAGCGCATTCTGCGCGAAGTGGGTCCGCGTGTCGCGACGGAGCTCGGCGGCTTCGAGCTCGTCGTGATCAGCTCGGTCGGCGCGCCCGCGGCGCAGGAGTGCGTCGGCCGCAGCCTCGCGGAGCTCGCGCAGGCATGGAGCGTCGCGCCCGAGGAGGCCTTCGTGCGCGTGCTCGAGCGCGGACGCGCCGACATCGGCTACATCGGCCACGGCATGAGCGAGGAAAATGTGGCGCGCGTGCTCGCGCACCCGCTGGTGATGATCGGCTCCGATGGCCGCAGCATGGCGCCGACGGGGAGCGCCGCCGACGACCGCCCTCATCCGCGCTCCTACGGCACATTTCCGCGCGTGCTCGGCCGCTACTGCCGCGAGCTCGGCGCGCTCGACCTGCCGACGGCGATCGCGAAGATGACCTCGATGCCGGCGGAGCGCGTCGGCCTGCGCGACCGCGGTCGCATCGCGCTGGGAATGGCCGCCGATCTCGTGCTGTTCGACGCGGCGCGCGTCGCCGACCGCGCGACCTTCGAGGAGCCGCAGCGCTACCCCGAAGGCATCGAGCATGTCTATGTGAACGGCGTGCCCGTGGTGCAGCACGGCAAGGTCACCGGCTCGCGCCCCGGCCGCATGCTGCGGCGCGAGACGCCGGGCTAGCTGCGCAACGAGTGGTGATCGAGCTCGCGCACGGTGGCGCGCGCGCGCTCGAGCACCTCCTTGGGAGCCTTGCGGCCGTAGTTGGCTGCCGCGAGCTCGAGCGCGAGCGCCGCCGCGCGCGAGGCGAGCTCCGCGGGCGCGCCTTCGCGCTCGAGACGCTGCGCGAGATCGGGCGTCACGACCGTGGCCGGATCGTCACCGAGGCGCGCGGCGAGGTACGCCGGGTAGAGGCGCGTCACATCGCCGCCCGGACGGATCAGGCGCGTCTCGAAGTCGGCCGCCATCGCGTGCTCGTCGGCGCTCGGAAGGCCGCGGCGGCGGCGCGCTCGCAGCACGAGCAGGAGCACGACCAGCGCTATGACCCCGCCGACGACGAGCGCGGGCGGCGAAAGCAGCGAGGACTCGGGCGGAAGGACATCGGCAAGGGCGGGCTGCATGGGGCGGCGGATGCGCAGCGGGAGCGGCTGCGAACGGAGGACTTCATAGCGTCCCGGCGCGGCGGAAGTGAAGTAGGCAAACTCGATGGGCGGGACCTCGCGCACGCGTTCCTCGGTCACGCGCAGCTCGCACTCGATGCGCAAGGTGCCGTCGACGAGTTCGGAACGCTCCGAGAGCACGCGCAGGCCGTCGAAGGGGCCGATGCGCGGCGCCGCGAAGTGGCCGAAGTTGCCTTGGCCCGCGATCTGCGTGGTGAGCAGCAGCACGCCGCCGACCTCCACCTCGCGCGGCTCGGCCTCGGTCAGGATCGTGAAGTTCCCCACTGCGCCGCCGAACTGCGGTGGGCGGCCCTGCTCGGGCAAGGCGAGGGCTCGCAGGCGCGCGATCGGACCGCGCACGCGCGCATCGACGCGATCGCGCGGCAATCGCCCGCGAAACGGGTCGTCGTCGAAGGCACTCGCGTAGGCGAAGCGCAGCTCGGTGCCGTCGAGGACGAGCTCTCCGGGCGACTCGGGCAGCCACTCGAAGGCGAGCGCGTGCAGCGCGAAGGTGCGGCCGTCGCGCTCCGCGTCAGCCTGCGGAGTGGCGAAGGCAAGCTCCCCATCGAGCGCGAGGCTGCGCGCGCCGACCGGCTCAGCGAGCGCGAGCCAGCGACCGCCGCGCGGCGCTCGCATCCACGGCGCGCGCAGCTCGACGGGCAGGTCGAGCGAGCGAGCGAAGAGCGGGACGAGCTCGCGCTCGAGGAAACCCCGCTCGATGCCGAGCAGCAACTCCACGCGCTGGGGAACGCCGGCATGCGCCTCGGAGGTGGGCGTGGCGAACTCGAGAAACACCCGACCGTCGCCCGTGAGGTCGCGCGGCTGCGACTCCGGGAGTTGGGCAGCGGGAGCCGCGCTCGCGAGCAACAGGGCGAAGGGCGCGAGCGGCGCGGCGCGGGTGAACGGGGCCATCTGGCGGCAGCCCGGCGCGGGGCGCGCGGGTTGGAAGCAAGGTAGCGCCGTCAGCTTGCGGAACCTACACCGGCGAGCCTTCAGGGCTCCGTGGCGCGTTTTGCTAGCATCCTCGTCTCGTTACTCTCGGCCGCCCGATCCTCGGCAGTTTCTCGGCCGATCGCAGCAAGCAAGCAGACCCTCATGGGCCTCCAACAGATCAGCGACGGCGCCGACCATCAGGAGATGCGGCGCTTCGTCAAGTCGCTCCTCGACGACGTGCACGCCCTCGAGCAGATGCTCGCGCAGGGCATGATCGAGTCCGGCACGCGCCGAATCGGCGCCGAGCAGGAGATGTTCCTCGTCGACCGCGCGCTGCAGCCGGCCAAGCTCGCGCAAGTGCTGCTCGCCAAGCTCGGCGCCGAGAGCTACACGACCGAGCTCGGCCTGTTCAACCTCGAGGCCAACCTGCTCCCGCAGGTGCTCGGCGGCGACTGCTTCGCGCGCATGCACGGCGAGTTGACGATGCTGCTCGAGCGCGCGCGCGCGGCGGCCGCGGAGGAGCAGGCGCAGGTCGTCCTGTGCGGCATCCTGCCGACGCTCGAGAAGGCGCACCTCTCGCTCGACTACATGACTCCGAGCCCGCGCTACCTCGCGATGAACCGGCTGCTGACGCAGATGCGCGGCGGCAAGTTCGACTTCCGCATCAAGGGCGCGGACGAGCTTTCGACCTCGCACGACAATGTGATGCTCGAGGCCTGCACCACGAGTTTCCAGATCCACTATCAGGTCTCGGCCGAGGAGTTCGCGGGCTGCTACAACCTCGCGCAGGTGATCACCGCGCCGTGCCTCGCGGCGGCGGTCAACTCCCCGACGCTGCTGCAGCACCGCCTGTGGCACGAGACGCGCATCGCGCTGTTCCAGCAGTCGCTCGACACGCGCAGCGAGCACATGGCCGAGCGCGGCCAGCGCCAGCGCGTCAACTTCGGCGAGCGCTGGGTCGACGACTCGATCCTCGAGATCTACCGCGAGGATGTGGCGCGCTTCCGCTCGCTGATCGCGATCGCGTCCGACGAGAACCCGCTCAAGTTGCTCGCGCAAGGCGGCGTGCCGCAGCTGCGCGCGCTGCGCCTGCACAACGGCACCGTCTACCGCTGGAATCGCCCGTGCTACGGCATTTCCAACGGCAAGCCGCACCTGCGCATCGAGAACCGCGTCATTCCCGCCGGTCCGTCGGTGATCGACGAGGTCGCCAACGCGGCCTTCTTCGTCGGCCTGATGTGCGCCGCCGCGGAGTTCGGCGATGTGACCGCCGCGATGAGATTCGACGACGCGCGCGCGAACATGGTCGCGGCGGCGCGCTACGGGCTGCACGCGCGCTTCCGCTGGCTGCGCGGCCGGGCGTGGAGCGCGGACGAGCTCGTGCTGTCGCAGCTGCTGCCGATCGCGCGGCGCGGGCTGGCGAACTCGAAGGTCGCGGCCAACGACATCGATCGCTACCTCGGCGTGATCGAGGAGCGCGTGCGCGCCGACCGCACCGGCGCGCAGTGGTCGCTCGACTCGCTCTCGTCCATGGGCGAGCGCGGACGCCCGCTCGAGCGCTACCGCGCCCTCACGGCGGCACTGATCGAACGGCAGAAGACCGGTGCGCCGGTTCACGAGTGGTCACTCGCCAGCCTCGAGGAGCGCGACAACGCGCGCGAGAACTACCGCACCGTCCGGCAAGTGATGAACAAGGACTTGTTCACCGTCCGCCCCGACGACGTGGCGGACCTCGCCGCCAGCCTGATGGAGTGGCAGAAGATCCGCTATGTGCTTGTGGAGGACGAGCACGGGCACTTCGTTGGCCTCGTCTCGCACCGCGCGGTGTTGAGCATGCTCGCGCGCGCCAAGGCGGGCGATGGCTCGACGCGCAGCGTGCGCGAGATCATGCGCGCGGATGTCGTCACCGTGTCGCCCGAAACGAGCTCGCTGCAGGCGCTCGAGCTGATGCGCCGCAACAAGATCGGTTGCCTGCCGGTCGTCGAGGATGGACGGCTCGTGGGCGTGCTCACCGAGCACGACTTCATGGAGCTCGCGTCCGTGCTGCTCGATCGCTGGCTCAAGGACGCCTGAGCGAGCGGCCATGGGCTGCGCGCTGGAAGTGCCCGCGGTGGCCATGCCGAGGGTCCTCGGCCGCGCGGGCCGCTCCGGCGGCCCCACGCTCGTCGTCACCGCAGGCATTCACGGCAATGAGCCCGCGGGCGTGCGCTCGGCCGAGCGCGTGCTTGCCGCCCTGCACAGTCGCGGCACTCCGCTCGCGGGCGAGCTCGTCGTGCTCGTCGGCAATCGCGCGGCACTGGCGCGAGACGCGCGCTTTCTCGACGAGGATCTGAACCGCCTGTGGACCGCCGAGCGCCTCGCGGCGCTGCGCACGCGCCCGAGCGCGCACGACCACGCCGAGGAACGCGAGCAGCGCGAGCTCGCGGCCGAGCTCGAGCCGCTGCTCGCGCGCGAGGGGGTGACGCTGCTCGACCTGCACTCGACCTCCGGCGACGGCCCGCCGTTCGCGCTCGCCGGAGACACCCTGCAAAACCGGCGAGTGGCCTGCGCCCTGCAGGTGCCCTTCTTGCTCGGGCTCGAGGAGACCGTGCGCGGCACGCTCGTCGAGCATGTCGGCGCGCTCGGCCATGTCGCGATCGTGGTCGAAGGCGGGCAGAGCCGCGACCCGCGCACCGCCGAGCTGCTCGAATCCGCGCTGTGGGTCACGCTCGTCTCGAGCGGCGTCGCCAGCAAGGGCGACCTCCCCGAGTTCGAGCTCCATCGCGAGCGCCTGCGCTCCGCCGCGCGCGGTCTGCCGGCGGTGATCGAGGTTTCGCATCGCCACGAGATCGCGCCCGAGGACGAGCGGCGCTTCGAGATGCTGCCCGGCTTGGTGGGCTTTGCGCGCGTCGAGCGCGGCACGCTGCTCGCTCACTACGGCGGCGGCCGCGAGCGCCCCGTGCACGCGCCGTTCAGCGGGTTGCTGCTGCTGCCGCGCTACCAGAGTCAGGGCCGCGACGGCTTCTTCCTAGGAACCAGCGTCTCGAGCGTGTGGCTCGTGCTCTCCGCCGCTCTCCGCCGCCTGCACCTCGAGCGCCTGCTCGGCCGGTTGCCCGGCGTACGCGTCGAGGAGCGCGCGGGCCACTCGCTCACCATCGATCGGCGCATCGCGCGCTTCTTCGCCGCGGAGCTGTTTCACCTGCTCGGCTATCGCCGCCGCGAGGAACACGGCCACGCGCTCGTCGTCTCGCGCCGCAACGACCGCCTGTAGACGAAGCGAGGACGCCGCGCACCGAGCGTGAAGCGACGCCCTCTGTGAGCTGCGCGCCATGCCGCGGGAGCGAGCGCGACGCGCAGCGGAGCCGGAATCCCTCAGCGGGCCCGGTTGCGCGTGTCCATGCTGGTGATCGAGGTGCCGATCGGCGCGCTCGACAGCGGAGTGCCGAGCACGCCCGGCGCGGTGATCGGGCTGCACACGAGCTCCTGCGTCCCTGAGTTGACCCACAGAAGCTTGGTGCTGGTCGCGTCGAAGCGCAGGAGCGCCATGTTCGCTTGCGTGCCGCTGCCGACGAGCGACAGCGTGCCGTCGGGCGTCGCGTTGCTCGGGTCTTGGTCGACCGCGTAGCAATTCCACGCCGCGTTCGCAGTGTCAGCGATCATCAAGCGACGACCGTCCGGCGAGAGCGACATCACGAGCGGGTGGACCATCGTCAGGAACGGCGACCCGGCGAGGGGCGTGAGCGTGCCGGCGGCGAGGTCGACCGAGTGCACGGCCATGCGCGGCGAACCGATGTGGCCCGTGAACACGAAGCGACCCGACGCGTCGAACAGGCAGCGGAACGGGTCGGTGGCGTTCGTGCGCACACTGCCGCGGTAGGTGAGCGCGCCGGACTGCGGGTCGATCGAGAAGATCTCGAGCTCGTCGCCAGTCGAGTCGGGAACCGCGAGCATGCGACCCGTCGGGTGCACGGCGGGCGGCCACAGATAGCCAGAAACCGCCGTGGAACCGAGTGAATCGAGCGCGCCCGTGTTCGCGTTGAAGTCGTAGCGCACGATGCTCGGACCGCTGTTGCCGTTGGACGCGAGGTACGCGCGGCGACCCGAGGGATCGAACGCGAGGCCCGCGTTGTTGCGCGCGGTGCCCGTGCCTGTGCCCGGCTCCATCATCCCATGCGGGTCGAGCGCGTGGAGGCTGAGTGCCGGCGAGCCCGTGGAATTGCCGTGCGCGACGATCAGGTGCTCGGAGTACGGATGCACCGAGACCGTGCGCGGATCGACGCCGCCGGTGCCGAAGGGCGTCGAGGGAAGGTCGACGAGCTCGCCCGTGTTGGTGTCGAACGAGTACTCGTACACCGCGTCGTTCGCGATGCTGGTCGCATAGACATTCTCGGTCACGAGGCGATACGGCACGTGGCCGCGCACGAAGTCGAAGTCCGAGAGCGCGTTGCCGCGCAAGTGCACGCCGACTTCCGCGAAGGTGAGCTGACCATCGGGCTCGATGTCGTACACGAGCAGGCGGCCGTCGGTGAGCGCGGCGTAGGCCTGCGAACCGCGCGGCTCGACCTCGATGTGCGCAACCGGCGCGACTCCGGGCACGGTCGCGGGCGACAGCGCGGCGGGCGCGCCGCTGAGCGAGTCGAGCGCGAACATGCGGATCGCGTTGCCCGAGGCGGACGCGACATACAGACGCGAGGCGTCGGGCGTGATCGAGAGCGCGATGTCGCCCGTCGCGGTGATGTTCGCGGGACTCCAAGCGAGCGCCACGAGCGCGCCCGTCTGGGGCGTGATGCTAAAACCCCAGAGCGTGCCCGTGGGGCCGCCGCCGACATAGAGACGCTCGCCATCGGGCGCGATGGCCAATTCGCCAGCGCCGACGCTCGTCGGCGAGAAGCTGACGCCGCCATAGGCGCCCGTGATCGGATCGATGCTCACGCTCGCGACCACGCCGTCATCGCCGAGCGTGGCGTAGAGCGCGCTGCCAGCGGGCGAACAGACGAGATCGCCCAGCGCATTGCCCACGACCAGCGTTCCGGCGGTGAGCGCCGTGAGCGCGCCCGTGTCGACCTCGATCGAGTACGCGTGCAGCGTGCCAGCGCTCGTCGCGGCGAAGAGGAAGCGACCGTCGGGTGAGCAGGCCATCGCCGTCACATTGGCGTCGAGCGTCTCGCTGCCGCTCGCGGCCTCCAGCTCGTCGCTGAAGAGCTTGAGGCGGTGTACATCGAGGCGCGGACCGTTCGAGACAAAGGTGTACAGACCCCAGGGATGGACCGTGACATGGGAGATCCCCGCGCCGCTCCACTGCCAGCCGTTGGGAATCAGGTCACCGCCCGTGGGACGACGCCAGAAGTTGGCCAGCGTGCCGGCGCCGCCGTCCGCGAGGATCAAGCCGCGCGCGAAAGGCGGCACGACATCGAGCGTGTAGGTTTTCGACGAGGATTGGCCGGTGCAATCGGTGGTGGTGATCTCGAAGGCCGCCACCTCGAGCACGATCGGCACGCCCAAGAGTTCGCCCGTGGCCGCGTCGAGTGCAACACCTTCGGGCAGCTTGCCCGAGGTCAGCGTGAAGCTCGACCCTTGACCGGACTCGAACACGGGCACGAACTTGGCGCGCACGCCTTGGCCGAGTTCGCTGGGTAGATGCGGGTAGCTGAAGCTCGGAGTAGCGAGCAGGACCTCGACCTGAAGCTGCACGGAGGTCGAGCCCGCGGCGTTGGAGGCGGTGACCGTGTAGGTCGCGTCCGCGGTCACCACATCCGGCGTGCCCGAGATCTCGCCCGTCGCTTCGTTGAAGGACAGGCCGCTCGGCAACGCCGGCTCGATGCTCCACATCGTCGGGTCTCCGCCCGAGGTCTGGGGCATCACGGGCGCGACCTCGCCGCAGGGCTGGAACGAGAAGTCGAAGCTGCCGTAGTTGATCGCCTGGGGCGGCTGAAGGCCGCCTCCTCCTCCGCCACCACCGCCTCCACCACCACCCGAGCAAGCGGTGAGCATCAGGGCCGAGGCGAACAGGGGGAGCTTGTGGAACATGGGCTGCATGGAGGGATGGACCTTCGGATAGTGAACCGAGCAATCGCCTCCGCCCTTCGGCCTTGCGCCGTTCAGCGGTGAAGCTCTCGTCAGCGCGCACGCCCAACTCTGGCAGCAGATGCAAATTCCTTCCAGTTGCCCGCGGCCCCTTGCGAGCGCGCGAGCGCGCCGCGCCCGCGCACCGCGCCCGACGGCCACTTGGCCGCCCGCTCCCGCCCCGTACACTCTCCGCCCCATGGATGACTGGAAGCCGAACATCGACACCTGGCAAGCGCGGCTCGCGCAGTGGCAAGCGCGCTTCGACGCCGAGTACTCCGCCCTCGCCCGCAAGCGCAAGGGCTGGTTCAAGAAGCTCTCGGCCGGCGAGCTCGAGGACATCGCCGCGCAGGCCCGCAGCGCGGCCGGTGACGACCTCGCCAAGGAGCTGTTCGGCTTCCTCGCGGAGCTGTGCGACGCCTACCGCGCCGAAGCGCTGCCCCAGCCGCGCGCCAAGGTGCGCGCGTGGATCGGCATGCAGCCCGAACTCCTCCACGCCGCGTGGAGCTTCAGCGTGCAAGCGCTCGAGCTCGCCCGCGGCGCGGACGCCCAGCGCGCGCTCGAGCGCGGCCTCGCCGCCGCCTCGATCGTCGACGTGCGCGTCGACTTCAACGCCGTGCTCGAGCTGCTCGGCCGCTACTCGGTCGCCGCTCGCAAGGCCGACATCGACCCCAAGGCGCTGTTCGCCTCGACCGCCGCGCTCTCCAACCGCGGCATGGGCGGCGGCGGAGCCCACTTCAGCCAGATGCTCGCGGAATTCGAGGCGTCCTCGTACTTCCGCGACAGCGTGCGCCCCAAGCTCGCGCGCGCCTGAGCGTGCCGCGTCACGCCCCTACTCGCTCTCCACTCACTCTTCGGCGAGCAACTTCATGATCGTCGCGTCGTAGAGGTCCGCGGGACTGTCGTTCCAGCGCACCTTGCCGTGCCGATCGATCAGCACGACATAGGGAATCGAGGTCGCCTTGTAGGCGAGCGAGCACGCGCCGCTGTCTTGGAAGACGGGGAAGTTGTAGCCCTTGCTCTTCACATGCAGGAGGATCGACTCCGGCGTCTGGCCCTGCTGGTGGTCCGTGACGCCGACGAGCGCAAGGCCCTTGGAACCGAAGCGGCGCGCGAGGTCGATCATGAAGCTCTCTTCCTTCGCGCAGTTGGGGCACCAAGTGGCCCAGAAGTACAGCGCCGCGACTTGCCCGCTCAACATCTCGAGCGGCGCCGGCTCGCCGAGGATCCAGCGCTCGGCCTTCCACGGCGTGGCTTTCGTGCCGAGCAGTTGCGCGAAGCCGAGATCCGACTTCATGTTCTCGGTGCGATTCGACCGCGGAAAGTCCTTCAGGAAGCGCTCCATGTCGGCGATCGCCTCGCTGCCCTTCAGCAGGTGCCGCCGCGTCATGGCGCGGTACTCGAGCGCCTTCTCGACATAATTGCGGTCCATCGAAAACTGCTCGAGCACCGAGCTGTAGGCGTCCTCCGCCTGCGCGAGCTCGCCGCTGAACAGGAATGTCGAGCCGCGCATGTGGCGCGCACGCGACGCGATCAGCTCCTTCGGCGCCTCCGTGCAGACGCGATCGAAGAGCGTGCGGGCCTTCGCCATGTGCGCGCTCGCGAGCTCGGTGTTGCGGTGCAGCACCTGCGCGCCGCGCCCAGCCGAGAAGAAGCACACGCCGGCCTCTACCAGCGCCTGCCGCGCGCGCGGCGCCGTCGGGAAGTCGCGCGCATAGGCCTCCCAACGCCCCGCCGCCTCCACATAGGCCGCCTTGTTCTTGAGCTGCAGTGCCGCCTCCCAAGCCTGCGACTCCGGCGTCGGAGCCTGCGGCGTTTGGACGGGAAGCACGAGCACGGCGAGCAGGGCGATCAGGTTCACGAACGACTCCTCGAGCGGAGCGCGCGCCCCCGCTGGCATTGTGTACCTTCGGCCAAGGCCAACCCGTTGGCCAGAGAAAAAATGTCGGCCAGACGCGGAGTTCCAGCGCGGCCGCCGCGCGCTTCCCGCGCGCAAGCGGCGATTTCTTCGCGCTCTGCATGCTCCGCCCAAGGTGGCGCGACCATCCGAGGGAACGCGAAGGAGCCGCGAGCACCCGCGACCCGATGGGAAGGCTCGCAAGAACGCCCGCAGCGTCCTAGAGGCCCTCCCCCATGACCGCCGAAGCCCCCTCCGAAGCCTCCGCGGACGACCCGCTCGCGCCGGTGGCCGTGGCGCGCACGCACAAGGCGGGCGTGGCGCGCGAGTACGGGCTGGTGCTCGCGGCGGTCGGCATCGAGTGCGAGATCGTGCACTCGCCCGAGGAGCTCGCGCTGGTCGTCGCGCGCGAGCACGCGCCGCGCGCAAACTCGGAGCTGCGCCTCTACGCCGAAGAAAACCGCGGCTGGCGCCGCGCCGAGGAGCTGCCGCTCGCGATCAGCGAGAGCTGGCCGGCGGTGCTCGCGTGGTGCAGCGCGCTCATGCTCCACCATGTCTTCAGCGCCCAGCGCGTGTTCGGCCTCGACTGGTGGAACCGCGGCGGCGGCCGCGCCGCGCTCGTGCGCGACGGCGAGTGGTGGCGCACGGTCACCGCGCTGGGCCTGCACGCCGACGGCCTGCACCTGCTCGGCAACCTCGTGTTCGGCTCGCTGTTCATCGCCCTCGTGGCCGAGATCCTCGGCGCGGGGCTGGGCCTGCTCGCCGTGCTGTGTGCCGGAGCGCTCGCCAACCTCGCCAACAGCCTGTTGCAGGAGCCCTCCTTCCGCTCCATCGGCGCCTCGACCGCCGTGTTCGCCGCGCTCGGCCTGCTCGGCGGCCACCGCTGGCAGCAGCGCGCCCTCGTGCGCCGCCTGCGCCGCTCGAGCTGGATCCCGCTCGTCGCCGCCGCCTTCCTGCTCGCCTATCTGGGCTCCGGCGGCACGCGCGAGCTCGGCGTCGAGTCGAGTGTCGCGTCGCGCGTCGATGTCCTCGGCCACGCGCTCGGCTTCGCCTCCGGCGCTCTGGTCGGCGCCCTGCACGCGCGCCTCGGCTCCAAGTCGCTGACCGCCCCGCGCCTGCAGCCGTGGTTCGCCCTCGCCACCGCGCTCCTGTGGTGCGCGGCGTGGTACGCGGCCGTCGGTCGATAGGCGCGGGAGATGGGCGCGGGCGCTAGGCGGGCGCGCAGCGGCGCGGTAGAGATGGGAGTGCGATGGGGATCGATGCGGCGGGGGTGCGGGAGCTGATTGCCGCGGGCGAGGGGCGGCAGGTGGAGTTCAAGCGCGGGCTGCCGCGGGACGAGAAGACGGCGCGCACGCTGGTGGCATTCGCGAACACGCGCGGGGGGATGCTGCTCGTCGGGGTCGGCGATCGGGGCGAGGTGCTCGGGGCGCCCAAGCCGCGGGCGACGCTCGCGCGGCTGCGCGCGATCGCGGGACATGCAGTCGAGCCGCCGGTCGAGGTCGAGCTCGCGCTGGTGACGCTGGAGGAGAAGCCGATCGTGGCTTGCTGGGTGCCGCTCTCGGCGCAGCGGCCGCACGCGGTGCGCCACGGCGACGGCGAGCTCGAGACGGTGGTGCGCGCGGGCTCGTCCAATCGCATGGCGAGCGGCGCGACCGAGCGCGCGATCGCCAACGCGACGCGGCGGCCGCTCGATCCGCTCGAGCGCCGCGTGCTCGACTGGGTCGGCCTCGTCTCGCGCGGCGGCGCCGCCGCCGATAGCCGGGCGAATGTCGACGGATTCTGCGAGGCTCAGAACATCGGCCGCCAGCGGGCGCGGCGCGCCTTCATCGAGCTCGAGCGCTCCGGCCACCTCGTCGGCCACGGCCTCGGCGCGCGCCGCACCTACTCGCCGGCCTGACGCGAAGCTCTCGCAGTCGCGCGCGCGAGTTGGCAATCTCTCGCGCACCATGTCGCGCACCGCCGTCGTCGCCCTCGCTCTCGCCGCCCTCTCGCTCTCGCAACATCCCGCCGCGTTGGACTTCGGCCAGCGCTTCCGCACCGCCGCGCAGGAGCCGGGCCTGATCGTGCCGCTCGTGCTCGATGTCAGCGCGACGATCCCCAAGGTCGACGCGACCACGGGACAGCAGCTCGCCGACAGCCTCGAGCCCTACCTGCGGCAGGTGTTCTTCGCGCCGGGCTCGATCCCGGGCGTCGAGCGGCTCGGCGTGGTGAAGCACGAGGTCAAGTCGGGCGAGCTGCCCGGCACGATCGCGAAGCGCGCGCGCATCGGAGCGGGCATGCTCAAGTACCTGAACGCCCAGTACGACGAGCGCCGCGTCAACGCGGGCGCCAAGCTCAATGTTCTCGAGCTCTCCAACGGCTCGCTGCAGCTGATCGTCGACATCCAGCGCTACCGCCTCGCCGCGTGGCACCAGACGCCGGAGGGGCAGTTCGTACTCAACATGTACGTGCCGGTCGGCGTCGGGGCGCCCGAGTCCCCCACTCCGTCGGGCACCACCAAGATCGTCGACCGCGTGCGCAATCCGGCCTGGACCGAGCCCAAGACCAAGCAGGTCTTCCCTCATGGCGACCCCGGCAATGTACTCGGCGGCTATTGGATCAAGCTCGACCCCGAGGGCCTCGGCGGGGTCACGGGCATCGGCCTGCACGGCTACACCGGCGCCCCGAGCATCGACTGGCTGAGCAAGGGCTCCTCGAGCGGCTGCGTGCGCATGCTGCAGTCGGACATCGACCGAGTGTTCGAGCTCGCGCTCGAGGGCACCAAGGTCGCGCTGGTGCGCTGAGAGCGCCGGTTGGGGCAACGCGCTGGCACCACGGTCGGCGGAACTGGGCTAGCAGCGGCGGGTTGTGTGCAATCGGGGTACCCGCTGCATGCGTTTCGCATACTCTCAGAGCCCCCTCGGAGACCCACCTGCCATGCGCGTCCTCACCACGCTCGCCCTCGTCCTCGCCAACGCCCTGCCCGCCCTCGCGGGCGAGCCGATCTCGTGGAGCAAGGACTTCGAGGAGGCCAAGGCGCGCGCGGCCGCTGAGAAGAAGGTGCTCTTCGTGGCCGTGAATATGGACGGCGAGGCGGCCAACGACCGGTTGGCGGAGAAGGTCTACGCCGACAAGCGCATCACCGCGGCGGCGGGGCTCACGGTCAATGTGATCGCCTCGCGCTTCGACCACGCGGCGGAGAAGCGAGCGTGCACGCGCTTCCAGGGACTCGAGTGCATCGACCACAAGCGCTGCGACAACGCGGTGCGCTCGAGCGTGCTCAAGGCGGATGCGAACGGCTATGTGGTCGCGCCCCAGCATGTGTTCCTCGGGCCCGATGGCGCGGTGATCCTGTCGGTGCCGTACGAAGTGAGCGCGGAGGAGCTGCAGTGGTGCTTCGCCAACGCGATCAAGGCCGTCGATCCGGCGGCAGCGAAGGCCGTGCCCGCGAGCGGTCGCCCGCCGCGGCGCCTCGTCACCGGCGGCGTGTTCGATCCCTCCGGCGTGCCGGGCGCGAACCTCGCACCGCCGACGCGCGAGCAGGTGCTCGAGCTGATCAAGGAGCTCAAGGGCTCGCTGTGGGGCGAAGGCCGCATCGAGAAGATCCAGCGCGTGCTGCTGTCGCCGGAGCCCGAGGCGATCGAGTACATCGGCTCGGAACTGAAGAACGAGCTCCTGGGCCGGCGCGGCTGGTTCCGCGGCATGCCGGGCGGGCCCGCGGGCGCGGGCGGTGGCGAGGATGCGCCGGATCCGCGCGACATCCTGATGCACGCGATCGGCGTGCTCTCGCCCTCGGTGTACTGGAAGCTCGTCAGCGAGTACCTCGACAACGACGACGAGCAGCTGCGCAACGAGGCGATCGTGGCGCTCGAGCAGCTCGCCGTTCCCGACTCGACGCGCGCGATCTCGGCGGCGATCGGCAAGGAGAAGAACCTCGCCTGCAGGAAGGACCTGATGCGCGCGCTCGGCAGCGCGGGCGCGAACGACGACAAGGCGCGCAAGGCGCTGCTCAAGTTCGTGGCGAGCGAGAAGGATCCGCTCGTGCGGCTCAACGCGATCGTGGCCTTGGGTTGGCTCGCGCCGGGCGCGGACATGAACAAGGTGCTCGGCGAGCTGCTCGCCAGCGCGCAGGCGGACGACCGGCGCGCGGCTGTCGTGGCCATGGGCCTGTCGCGCAACGAGGGCTGGATCGAGGTGGTGGAGAAGGCGCTCGCCAAGGATGAAGACGCGGCCTTCAAGACCGCCGCGGAAGCCGCGATCAAGGTCATCAAGGGCGAGAACCTGTCGGTGCTGCGCGCTCCGCTGCGCGCCATCTGCGACGACGGGCTCGAGCGCGAGAAGTTCTTCGGCAACGGACAACTACAGATCCCGGGCTTCGGTGGCGGCGCGCCCGGCGGTGGCGGCGGCGGCCCAGGCGGCGGCGGCGGCCCAGGTGGCACCGGCGGTGGT
>Ga0194121_10001063_pt1 | contig 47961 bp, 44 predicted proteins | sample TA2MahCa50mmetaG_FD_148609 | JGI IMG/M metagenome (GOLD analysis project Ga0194121, IMG submission 148609) | Freshwater microbial communities from Lake Tanganyika, Tanzania - TA2015020 Mahale Deep Cast 50m | ecosystem: Environmental > Aquatic > Freshwater > Lake | place: Tanzania: Lake...
GCGGCCTCGCGGCGGACGCGCGCTACCCCCACGCGGTGCTCGCGTGAAGCTCGTCGTCAACGGCCGCGCGCACGAGCTGGACGTGCCGCCGCACGCGCTGCTCCTCGACGTGCTGCGCGACCGCCTCGACCTCAAGGGCGCCAAGCGCTCGTGCGACGCGCAGGTGTGCGGCGCCTGCACGGTCCTGGTGGACGGCCTCGCGGTCAGCGCCTGCACCTACCTCGCGGTCGAAGCCGAGGGGCGCACGGTCCAGACGGTGGAAGGCCTGGCCGCCCAGGACGGGCGGCTCGCCGCGATCCAGCAGGCGTTCCTCGAGCGCGGTGCCGTGCAATGCGGGTTCTGCACGTCCGGCATGCTGCTGACCGCGCAGGCGCTCGCCGCCGAGCAGCCGTCCCCGAGCCGCGACGACGTCGTCCACTACCTGCGCGGCAGCCTGTGCCGCTGCACGGGCTATCGCAAGATCGTGGACGCGATCGCGGGCGCTCCCGCGGAGCCGCCGCATGACGAGCCCGCGGGCCTGCCGCCGCTGCGCGTGGTCGGGCAGTCGGTCCCGCGCGTGGACGGCGTCGAGAAAGTGACCGGCCGCGCGCGTTACGTCACCGACCTCACGCTGCCGCGGATGGCCCACGCGCGCGTGCTGCGCTCGCCCTACCCGCACGCGCGGGTCCGGCGCGTCGACACCGCGCGGGCGCGCACGCATCCCGGGGTGCTCGCGGTGCTCGCGGGCGCCGACCTCACGTGGTGCGACCCGTTCTTCGGTCCCGCGTTCCGCGACCGGCCGATCCTCGCGGTCGACGCCGCGCGCTACGAGGGCGATCCCGTCGCCGCGGTGGTCGCGGTGGACGAGGCGACGGCCGCCGAGGCGCTCGAGCTGATCGACGTGGACTACGAGGCGCTGCCCGCGGTCATCACGCTCGACGAGGCGCTCGCCCCCGGCGCGCCGCTCGTGCACACGGGCCAGCCGCTGTCGGGTCACTTCGCCGACCTCTCGACGCTCCGCCCCGAGCCCGGGACCAACGTGTGTCACCGCTTCCAGTACGCGCGCGGCGACGTGGCGCGCGGCTTCGCGGACGCCCACCTCGTGCTCGAGGACACGTTCGACTTCCCGCGCGTGCAGCACTACGCGATGGAGCCGAACGCCGCGCTCGCCGCCTGGGACGAGACCGGCGGGCTCACCGTGTGGGCGGGCACCCAGAACCCGTACTCGGTGCGCGTCGAGCTGGCCAAGATGTTCGACGCGCCGCTCGCGAGGATCCGCATCGTGGTGCCGCACCTCGGCGGCGGCTTCGGCAGCAAGACCTACGCGAAGCTGGAGCCGCTCGCCGCCGTGCTCGCGCGCGCGGCGGAGCGGCCGGTGCGGCTCGCCGCCTCCGCGGCGGACGCCTTCCACACCGTGCGGCGCTGCAGCTCGCGCGTCACCGTGCGCGTCGGGTTCGCGCGCGACGGGGCGCTGGTCGCCTTCGAGTGCCGCGCGGACTTCGACGTCGGCGCCTACGCGGACATCGGCCCGCGCGTCATCCAGAAGGCGACGTACACGGCGACGGGGCCCTATCGGATCCCGAACGTCGCGCTGGACGCGCGCGCGGTGTACACGAACACGACGCCGGGCGGCGCCTTCCGCGGCTTCGGGGTGCCGCAGCTCGCGTGGGCGCTCGAGTCGCTGATGGACGTCGCCGCGGAGCGGCTCGATCGCGACCCGGTCGACCTCCGGCGCCAGAACCTCTTCGCGCACGGCGAGGAGTTCGCGCCGGGCGACACCCCGATCGACGGCAAGCTCGAGGAGAGCCTGGGCCGCGCCGCGGAGGCGATCCAGTGGACCCGGGCGACGCCGCCGGGACGCGGGCGCGGCGCGGCGGCCATGCTCAAGGCGTCGATCGCGCCGAGCGTCTCGGAAGCCATCGTGCGCCTGCACGCGGACGGCAGCGTCACCGTCCTCGCGAGCACGGTGGAGATGGGCCAGGGCGCCCGCACGATGCTGTCGCAGGTCGCGGCGGAGGTGCTCGCGGTGCCGATCGCGCGCGTGAGCGTCGCGACGCCCGACACCGCGATCACGCCCTACGACCAGACGACCAGCTCGAGCCGCTCGACCACGCTGACGGGCCGCGCGGTGATGGAAGCGGCGGAGGACGTGCGCGAGCAGCTCTTCCGCGTCGCGGGCCCGCACCTCGGCGCGACGGCGCGCGACCTGGCGCTCGACGACGGCGCGGTCGTGGCGGGTGCGCGGCGCCTGACGTATTCCGAGGTCCTCGCGCTGCGCTTCGGCATGAGCGGCGGCGAGCTGATCGGCCGCGGCATCGTGGCGCCCGGACGCACGAAGGCGCCGCTCGGCGGCAGCACGCCGTTCTGGGAGATGGCGGGCGGCGCGGCGGAGATCACCCTGGACGAGGAGACCGGCGCGATCCGCGTCGAGCGCTACGTCTCGGTGGCCGACGTGGGTCGCGCGATCAATCCGCTGGTGCTCGAAGGCCAGGACGAGGGCGCGGTGCTCCAGGGTCTCGGCCACACGCTGGTCGAGGAGATGATCTACGAGGACGGCCACCTGCTGAACGGCACCCTGCTCGCCTACCGCGTGCCGCGCGCGGACGACGTGCCGGAGCTCGTGTGCCGGTTCGTGCAGAACGCCGACGGCGCGGGGCCGTTCGGCGCCAAGGGCGCGGGCGAAGGCAGCCTCGTGCCGGTCAGCCCCGCCGTCGCGAACGCGCTCGCGCGCCTCGCCTGCGTGCGCCTGCGTCAGCTCCCGATGACGCCCGAGCGCGTCTGGCGCGCGCTGCGCGCCCGCCCGCCCCGCTGAGCGTTACGGCAGGCAGGGCTCCAGGCACCGGATCATCTCGTCGATCTCCGCGCGGCTGACCGTGAGCGACGGCATGAACCTCAGCGTGTCGGGACGCGGAGCGTTGACCAGCAGGCCGCGCTCCATCGCCTCGGTCACCACCTTGTTGCTGTCGCCGCGGGTGAGCGCGAGCGCCAGCAGCAGCCCGCGCCCGCGCACCTCGCCGTGGCCGTGGCTGGTGGCGAGCGTGCCGAGCCGCTCCGCGAGATAGGCGCCGGTCTCCCGCACGTTCGCGAGGAAGGCCGGCGTGTTCACGGTCTCGAGCACCGCGCAGCCGACCGCCGCCATCAGCGGGTTGCCGCCGAACGTCCCGCCCTGGTCGCCCGGCTCGAAGCACGCGGCATCGCTGCTCGCGACCAGCGCCGCCAGCGGCACGCCGGCGCCCAGCCCCTTGGCGAGCGTGAGGATGTCGGGGCGGATGCCGACGTTCTCGTAGTGGTAGAGACGGCCCGTGCGGCCGATGCCGGTCTGGATCTCGTCGAGGATCAGCAGCACGCCGCGCTCGCGCGTGAGCGCACGCACCGCACGGAGGTAGTCGTCGCCCGCGGGGATCACGCCCGCTTCGCCCTGGATCGGCTCGAGCATCACCGCGACCGTGCGGTCGGAGATCGCCCGCGCCATCGCGTCCAGATCGTTCAGCGGCACCTTCACGAAGCCGGGCACCTTCGGCTCGAAGAGCGGCTCGAACGCGGCCTTGCCCGAGGCGGACATGGTCGCGAGCGTGCGCCCGTGGAAGCTGCCGATCGTGGTGACGATCTCGTAGGCGCCGCCGCGATGCGCGCCGCCCCACTTGCGCGCGAGCTTGATCGCGCCTTCGTTCGCCTCCGCGCCGCTGTTGGCCAGCCACACGCGGTCGAGCCCGCTCGACTCCGCGAGCAGCGCGGTGAGCCGCGCCATGCGCTCGTTGTGGAACGCCGGGCTGCAGTTGATGAGCCGCGCGGCCTGCGTGCGGAGCGTCTCCACGATCACCGCGGGGCTGTGGCCGAGGCAGTTCACGGCCCAGCCCTGGATGAAGTCCAGATACTCGCGGCCCTCGGTGTCGCGGAGCCAGGAGCCGTGGCCGTCGGCCATCACGATGGGCGGGCGCTCGGTCACCTTCATCACGTGCGCGGTGGAGGGGTTCGTCATGCCGTTCATGGTGAGGCGCGGGCGCCATGGGCACAAATCAACAATCGTGATCGTGACGATCAGCGCCGCGCCCGTCGCGGGGCGTACAATCCGCCCGCGGGAGGACGGCGATGAACGACGCGCGCGGGGCGCTGGAGGAGCTGTGGCGGGATGCGGAGGGCGCCGGCGAGGCGCTCGCGCGCGTGACGCTGACCGGCGCCGATCCTCTCCTCCCGACCGATTTCAAGATCGGCACCGCGGCCTCCGCCGTGATCGCCGCGACCGCGCTCGCGGCCAGCGAGGTCGGCCGCCTGCGCGTCGGCGTCGCGCAAGCGGTGTCGGTCGACGCGCGCGCCGCGGTCGCCGCGTTCAAGAGCGAGCGCTTCCTGCTGGTGAACGGCGCGCCGCCCGCGGACCCGCGCGGCGAGATCTTCGGCTTCCACCGCGCGGGCGACGGGCGCTTCATCCAGCTCCACGGCGCGCTGCCCCATCACCGCGACGGCATCATGGACGTGCTCCAGTGCGAGGACCGGCGCGAGGCCGCGGCCGCCGCGGTCGCGAAGTGGCGCGCGCAGGACCTGGAAGACGCGCTCAACGCGCGCCTGCTGCCCGCCGGCATGGTGCGCACGCGCGAGGAATGGCACGCGCATCCCCACGGGCGCGTGATCGCGGCGCTCCCCGTCCTCGAGATCGTGAAGATCGGCGACGCGCCGCCGCGGCCGCTGCCCGCGCTCGCCGCCGACGCGCTCCCGCTCGCGGGCCTGCGCGTGCTCGACCTGACGCGCGTGATCGCGGGCCCCGTCAACGGCCGCACGCTCGCCGCGTACGGCGCCGACGTGCTGCACGTGAGCAGCCGGCACCTGCCGAACATGGACCGGCTCGTGATGGACACCGGGCTCGGCAAGCTCGCGACCGCGCTCGACCTGCGCACCGCGCCCGACGCGGCGGCACTGAAAGCGCTCGTGCGCGACTGCGACGTCTTCTCGCAGGGCTACCGCCCGGACACGCTCGCGCGCCTCGGCTTCGCGCCCGAAGACCTCGCCGCGCTGCGTCCGGGCCTCGTGTACGTCTCGCTGTGCGCGTACGGCCACACGGGGCCGTGGCGCGCGCGCCGCGGGTTCGAGACGCTGATCCAGTCGGTGAGCGGCATGGCGCACGAGCAGGGCTTCGGCGGCGGGCTCGACACGCCCCAGCACCTGCCCGCGCAGGTCGTGGACCACGCCACCGGCTATCTCGGCGCCTTCGGCGCGCTCATCGCGCTCGCGCGGCGCGCGCGCGAAGGCGGCAGCTGGCTCGTGCGCGTGTCGCTCGCGCAGACCGGGCGGTGGGTCGACGCGCTCGGCCGCGTCGACGGTCGGCGCACCGCCGATCTCGGCGCCCAGGACGTGCAGGACCTCATGGCCGACATGGAGACGCCGTTCGGCCGGCTGCGCTACGTCACCCCGGCGGCGCGCTTCTCCACGACGCCCGCGCGCTGGGCGCGGCCCGCGGTCCCGCTCGGGACGCACGCGCCCGCCTGGCCCGCGTAACGCCCTACGAGCGGCGACGTCGTCGCCTACGCGTTGGCGCGGGCGATACGTGGTTCGACCTGAAGTCCCGCGCCAAGATCTGATACGACAGAAAGGTCACGCCGGCGAGGACCAGCATCACGGCGACGCCGAAGGTGCCCTACGGGAGGAAGCAGCGATCGAGACCAAAACCTTGCCGTCGCACTCCAACGCTTCGATATCACAGACAAGCCGCGGGCCGATTTTCTGATTGGCATGCTGCGTTAGTTTCAGCTGGACCGAATCAAGATTTCCCGGCTCAACGCCTACAACCGTGCCGTCTGGCGCGACGCCGAAGATGACCATCCCTTCGCCTACTTCGGGTGTTCACCGTTGCAACAAGCGACTCAAAGCCTTCCTTCTGGAGCGCCAGCGATCTCGAACTCAACACGCTGCGACTCTCCAAGAGCTTTCAGGGCTGCGGCTTCGATCGGAGTCATACCGTGGGGCTGGTTGAGGGCTACTTCAGCGCGTAGGGATTGATCGGCGTGCCCACGCCGCGCACCACGGGCAGCGGCGGGGCGACGAGCAGGAACGCGTAGCGGCCGTCCTTGGCGCAGTCCTCCGCCAGCTCCTCGAGGAAGAAGATCTCGCCGAGCGTCAGCCCCATGTTCGGGATCGCGACCACGTGGAACGGGTTGCGGAAGCCCGGGATCTCCGACGGCCGCACTTCCACCGCGTAGTTGTCGGTGCCGATCGCGGCGATCTGCTTCGCGTGCAGCCACGGCGCGGTGTGGACGGACACGCCGGGGAACGGGTCGAGGTCGAAGTGCTTCCAGTCGTTCCGGTCGAGGTAGCGCGTCGTGTGGCCCGTGCGCACGAGCAGGATGTCGCCGGGCAGCACCTCGACCTTGGCGGCGGCGGCCGTCGCCTCGAGATCGGCCACGGTGATCGCGTAGCCGGGCTCCAGCGCGCGCACGCCCTTGTGGCGGGCGACGTCGAGCAGCACGCCGCGGCCCGCGAGCTTGTCCTTCGTCTTGAAGATGCTGTTCTTCGCGGCGCCGGTGCTGCTCACGAGCGAGGCGTCGTAGCCGTTGTACATCTTCCCTTCGTAGAAGATGTGCGCGAGGCTGTCCCACTGCGTGACGCACTGGAGCGGCATCACGATCCAGTCGTCGGAGCCGCCGTAGCCTTCGGCGGCCTTCACTTCCTCCGGCGTCTTCGGCGCGTCGCCGCCGTCGCGGAACATCGCGTGGATCGGGTTGAAGCGCTGGCGGGTGCCGCTCTGCGGCCCGTTGCGGTCGAGCGGGATGCCGAGCGCGAAGACCTTGCCGGTCGTGGCGAGCTTCGCCGCGGCGGCGATGCGCTCGGGCGTGATGTAGTTCAGCGTGCCGAGCTCGTCGTCCGGGCCCCACCGGCCCCAGTTGCGCACGGCGAGGGCGATCTCGCGAAGGGCGGCTTCGTTCGTCATGGGCGGGCCCCGAGATGGCCCCCCAGCCCCCCCAGGCGCGGCGGCATCACTTTCCGCCGGCCGGGGCGGGCATCGCGCCGACGGGCTCCGCGCGCGGCACGCGGCCCGGGAGCGCCGAGACGAAGAGCGTCGTGAGCAGCGAGATCCCCGCCATCATCAGCAGGAGCGTCGTGAACCCCGCGCCCTTGACGACGGGGCCGAGGAGGTACACCGCGCCGGACGCGACGCCGAACGAGATCGCGAGCCGGATGCCGGCCACGCGGGAGCGCATCCGGTCGTCGACGTACTGCACGATCATCGCGTCCACGAACGGGATCGCGCCGAACACGAAGATCATGAAGAGCAGCATCAGGCCGTAGAGGGGCCAGCCGGTCGTCTGGGCCGCGACGAAGAACAGCGGCACCTGGGCGGCGACGATCGGCAGGTAGATCCACTTGAGGGGGAACCTGTCGATGAGCTTGCCCACCACGAGCTGCGCGAAGGACGCGATCGTGTAGACGACCGCGAGGAGCACGCCGAGCGTGGCCGGGTCCTCGACGATCCCCGCGAGGCGCTCGGTGAGGAACGCGCCGTTGCCGTTGGTGGTGAAGTTGAAGATCATGCTGCTCGTCGCGCCGGCGAGCGTCATCACCAGGATCACGCGGATCATCACCGAGCGCGGCAGGTCGAGCTGCTTCTTCGGCCGCTTCGCCGGCGCCATCTCCTCGCGCGGCACCGTGAGCCAGAACAGCACGCCGCAGACGAGCGCGAGGACGCCGGGCACCGCGAACGCCGCCCGCCAGCCGAAGTACTTCACGAGAAGCCCCGTGAGGATCGCGGCGGCCGCGATGCCTAGGTTGCCGGCGAGGCCGTTGACGCCGATCGTGAAGCCCGGCCGCGTGGAGCTCTGCACGAGCATCGGGATGCCGACCGGGTGATAGATCGACGCGAACGCCCCCAGGATGGTGAGCGCCGCGGCCAGGTGCCACACGCCGCTCGCGGTCGCGATGAAGAGGGCGGAGGCGCCCATGCCGAGGAAGAACACGATCATCATCGCGCGCCGGCCCCAGAGATCGCCGAGCCGCCCGGACGGCACCGAGCCCAGCCCGAACAGCGCGAACGCCGGCGCCGTGTAGGGCATCAGGTCCTGCCACGCCATGCCCCAGTCCCGCGCGATGGCGACGACGGCGGTGGCGAAGATGAGCAGGAACAGGTGGTCCATGGCATGGCCCACGTTCAGGAGCAGCGTGGTCGATCTCGAGTGCGACATCGATGTCCCTCCGAGCCCTAATCTAGCGGTATTCTCGGGGCCGTGGGCAACAGCTTCGGGCGGATTTTCCGGGTCACCACGTGGGGCGAGTCGCACGGCGGCGCGACCGGCGCCGTGGTCGACGGGTGCCCGCCGCGCCTGCCGCTGTCGGAAGCCGACATCCAGCCCGACCTCGACCGGCGCGCGCCCGGCCAGAGCGCGATCGTCACCCAGCGCAAAGAGACGGACACCGTCCGCATCCTCGCCGGGGTCTTCGAGGGCCGGACGCTCGGGACGCCGATCAGCATGCTGATCCCGAACGAGGACCAGCGCTCCGGCGACTACCGCGAGGTCCAGGAAAAGTACCGGCCGAGCCACGCCGACTACACGTACGACGCGAAGTACGGCGTGCGCGACTGGCGCGGCGGCGGGCGCACGAGCGCGCGGGAGACCGCCGCCCGCGTGGCCGCGGGCGCGATCGCGCGCAAGGTGCTCGCGACGCAGTGGAGCGTCGAGGTCGTCGCGTGGGTCTCGAAGGTGGCGGCGCTCACGGTCGACTGCGATATCGAAAAAGTCACGCGCGCACAGGTGGACGCGACGCCGATCCGCTGCCCCGATCTCGTCACCGCCGAGCGCATGATCGCGGCCGTCGAAGCCGCGCGCAAGGACGGCGACTCGCTCGGCGGCGTCGTCACGTGCGCGGTGCGAGGCTGCCCGGCGGGCTGGGGCGAGCCCGTCTTCGATCGCCTCGAGGCGGATCTCGCCAAGGCGGTGATGAGCCTGCCCGCCAGCAAGGGCTTCGAGATCGGCACCGGCTTCGCGGGCACCGAGCTGCGCGGCTCCGAGCACAACGACGAGTTCTACATGGAAGGCGGCCGCGTGCGCACGCGCACCAACCGCTCCGGCGGCGTGCAGGGCGGCATCACCAACGGCGAGACGCTGTACTTCCGCGTCGCGTTCAAGCCGACCGCCACCATCATGCGGGAGCAGGCGACCGTGAGCGCCGCCGGCCAGGACACGACCATCAAGGGCCGCGGCCGCCACGATCCCTGCGTGCTCCCGCGGGCAGTCCCGATGGTCGAAGCCATGGCCGCGCTGGTCCTCGTCGACCACGCGCTCGTGCACCGCGCCGTCGCCGGCCGCTAGGCCTGACGACCGGCGCACGTTTTACCCACATTCGACCCCCGCCACCCTTTTACCTGAACTCAATGACCACAGGCATTTAGCGTCCTTTCAATCACAGGCTGTCATCCCGCTGACGCCGGCGAGAAGAATTGACAACGTGAGGCGACTCCCGCAATGATGCCCGGACGGTAAATCCGCTTCGGCCAACAGGAGTTGCGCGGCCATGACGATCAAGAAGGCAGTTGCGGTGACGCTCATCGGGGCGCTGCTTTCACCGGTCTCGGCGGCCGCACAGGCGCCAGCCAAAGCCGGCGTGGTCACCACCCTCGAAGGCAACGTCACCGCCCGCCGCGTCGCGCTCCCGTCACCGATCCCCCTGAAGTTCAAGGACGACGTGCTGCTCCAGGACACGGTCACCACGGGGGACAAGTCGCTCGCGCGCATGCTCCTCGGCGGCAAGGCCGTCGTCACCGTCCGTGAGCGCTCCACGCTCACGATCACCGAGGTGCCCGGCCGCTCCACCATCGAGCTCGAGTCCGGCAAGTTCGCGCTCGCCGTCGCGCGCGAGAAGATGCGGCCCGGCGAAGAGATCCTCATCCGGACGCCGAACGCCGTGGCCGGCGTGCGCGGCACCGTCGTCGTCACCGAGGTCGTGCGCCAGGGCGCCCAGGCCGGCGGTGGCGCCCCCGCGGTGCTCACGAACTTCTACGTCCTGCGCGGCAACATCTTCGCCCAGCAGCTCGATCCGACCTCGCGCCAGCCCGTCGGCGCGCCGCTCCAGGTCGGCACGCTCCAGGGCTACTCGCAGGCGGGCAACGCCGCGCCGCGCGTGGCGCCGGTACCGCCCGAGCAGGTCTCGCAGATCACGTCCGGGCTCCAGCCGACGGGGCCCAAGGGCGGCAGCGACACCGGCAAGGAGCAGGTCAAGGCGCAGGCGCTCCAGGCCGCGGTGACGCTGCTCGGCGCGCTCAACGGCGGCAGCTTCGCCCTCGCGACGGCCGCGCCGGCCCCCACCGTGAGCGGCGCCGTCGGGCATGACTCGTACGCGCCGATCATCACGGACGTCTCCGGCGCGCTCGACGACAACGCGGCGCTGATCAAGCAGATCCAGGCGCTGCTCACGCTGCTCGCGCAGATCTTCGGCAACTTCACGCTCACGAACCAGGCCGCCCGCTCGTTCAGCGGCACCGTGACCAGCACGCAGACGACGCCGCTCGTGACCTTGAACAACGCGACCGTCCTCCAGTTCGGCGACAAGAGCTTCTTCGAGTTCGCCCCCGGCTCGGACGTGACGCTCGCCGGGCCGCTCACGCAGTTCGTCGACAGCACGCTCGTGACGCAGGGCCATTTCCTCGCGATCGCCGGCAAGCTCACCAGCACCGGCACCGGCGCGCTGATCGACCTCGATCCGTCGTCCGTGACCAGCACGAGCAGCGCGCTCTTCGACTTCGACGGCGCCACCATCAGCCTCGCGGGCCCCCTGCTCACGGACGTCGGCGGCTCGCTCTCGGTCAACGGCCCCGTGGTGACGATGTCGAGCTCCACCCTCACCAGCACGAGCGCCGATCCGTTCGTCACCCTCAACGGCACCACGGTCACCGCCGACGCCGCCCTCACCATGTCGAACTCGAAGATGACGCTGGCCGGCCCCCTCCTGAAGGCGACGAGCCTGAGCGCCAAGGACGCGACGTCGGCCACCGGGCCGGCCATCCAGCTCGACAACGCCAGCTCGATCACCTCGACGGGCAGCGGCGCCCTGATCCAGCTCGTGACGCCGAACGGCGACGTCGACGCCCTCATGAAGCTCTCGAACAACTCCTCGGTCACCCTGGCCGGGTCGTTCCTGAACGTGAACGGCACGGGCAGCGGAACGTCGTCGGACCCGAGCAGCACGCCGATGGTGCAGGTGCTCAGCGGGTCGAAGCTCACGGGCAGCTCGTCCTCCGCGCTCGTCGATCTGACCAACGCGGCGACGCATTCGGGGCTGCTGGCGATCAACTCCTCGAGCACCACGTCCGGCGCCTCCGTGTCCCTGGCCGGTCCGGTGCTCGCGGCGTCCGGCTCGACCGTTCGAGCGAACCGCCTGCTCGCGGTCCACGGGGGCGGCAGCCTCACCGGCACCGGCTCGGGCGCGCTGCTGAGCCTCAACAACACGAAGCTCACCCTGTCGACGTCCGGCAGCACGCCGGGCGACGTCCTCGCCGTGTCGGGCCTGAACGGCTCGACGTTCGCCACCGTGGACCTCGCGGGCGCGCTGCTCACCGCGAGCAACGGGAGCGCGCTGAGCACGACGGGCGGCCTCTTCCACGTCGGGAATGGCGGCAAGGTGACGGCGAGCACCGGCACGAATCCCCTCGTGTCGCTCAGCGGCGGCACCCATACGATCGGCACCGGGAGCGCCGCGATGTTCCAGCTCACCGGCCGCACCACCGCGACCGCGAGTGAAGTTGTGGACACGCCGGGAGTGACCACGACCACGAGCACACTGACGATCGGGTCGGATACGCCGCTCGTGCTGACGGGCAGCGGCGCCTACCTGGAGGCCTCGAACAGCGCGTCGATCAGCGCCGCCAGGGGCGCCGACATCGACCACGCGTTGGTCTCGGCGACGGCGCCGCTCCTCAACCTGAAGTCGGGCGCCTCGCTGACCACGAGCAGCAACGGCATCAACCTGATCAGCAACGCCAAGCTCACGACGACCACCGACCTCGTGCGGATCGACAACGCCACGCTGACCGTCGCGGGACACGCCATCCGCGCGATGGGCGGCAGCTTCCTCAACGTGAGCGGCGACCTCTTCTCGCTTGCGAACGGCGGCCGGCTCACGATCACGAGCGGCGGCGCGCTCCTCATCAGCGGCGGCGCGGTGGTCAAGATCAACGGCGGTCTCATCAACTTCAGCGGGACCGGGAACATCGTGTCGATCACCAACAGCTTCACGCCGGGGAGCTGCCCGTCGGTCAACTGTGGCACGGGGGCCCTGGCCAGCGCCGTCAGCTTCCAGAACTCGGCGACCTCCGCCCAGGTGAGCATCTCCAACAACGCGATCAAGAACCAGGGCACCAACACGCTCAACGTCTCGGGCTCGGCCATCATCGTCGACGGGACGAGCGCGAAGCTCATCATCAGCGGCCAGTAATGTAGACGCGGGGGCGATACACGCCCCCAAACCCGGCACCTAACCGCTCGCTCCCCGGCGGAGAAGCACGGCGCGGCCGTGCTTCTGCGCCGGATCGTCGTGAGCCTCGGAGACATCACCGCGTTGTCGCAGCACCGCAGCACCGGAGCACAGCACCTACCCGATCCACACCGGCGGCCGTCCGGCCGCGCACACGACACGAGGAGGCACGGCAGCATGACGAAGTTGAAGCGAACCGTGGCGCTCGCACTCATCGGGGCGCTGCTCTCACCGGTCTCGGCGGCCGCACAGGCGCCGGCCAAAGCCGGTGTGGTCACCACCCTCGAAGGCAACGTCACCGCCCGCCGCGTCGCGCTCCCGTCACCGATCCCCCTGAAGTTCAAGGACGACGTGCTGCTCCAGGACACGGTCACCACGGGGGACAAGTCGCTCGCGCGCATGCTCCTCGGCGGCAAGGCCGTCGTCACCGTCCGTGAGCGCTCCACGCTCACGATCACCGAGGTGCCCGGCCGCTCCACCATCGAGCTCGAGTCCGGCAAGTTCGCGCTCGCCGTCGCGCGCGAGAAGATGCGGCCCGGCGAAGAGATCCTCATCCGGACGCCGAACGCCGTGGCCGGCGTGCGCGGCACCGTCGTCGTCACCGAGGTCGTGCGCCAGGGCGCCCAGGCCGGCGGTGGCGCCCCCGCGGTCCTCACGAACTTCTACGTCCTGCGCGGCGACATCTTCGCCCAGCAGCTCGATCCGACCTCGCGCCAGCCCGTCGGCGCGCCGCTCCAGGTCGGCACGCTCCAGGGCTACTCGCAGGCGGGCAACGCCACGCCACGCGTGGCGCCGGTACCGCCCGAGCAGGTCTCGCAGATCACGTCCGGACTCCAGCCGACGGGGCCCAAGGGCGGCAGCGACGCCGGCCAGGAGCAGGTCAAGGCGCAGGCGCTCCAGGCCGCGGTGACGCTGCTCGGCGCGCTCAACGGCGGCAGCTTCGCCTTCGGGGCGCCCGGCGCCGTGACGCCGTCCACCACGGACATCGTGTCCAACGAGTCGTACGCGCCCCTCATCACCGACGTCTCCGGCGCCCTGAAAGACAACCCCTCGCTCCTCGCGCAGCCGTCGGTCACCGTCGCGTCCGACCCACTCGCGGATCTCCGCGGCACCTTCACGTTGACGAACAAGGCGGCGCGCACGTTCACCGGCGTGGTCAACAGCACCCAGACGACGCCGCTCGTCAAGCTCACGAGCGCCCAGCTCACCCAGACCGGCGCCGTGAGCTTCTTCGAGTTCCCGGCGGGCTCCGACGTCACGCTGGCCGGCGCGCTCGCGACCTTCGTCGACAGCTCTCTCAGCACGCAGGGCCACCTGGTGGCGATGGGCAACGCCACCGTGCGCACCACGGGCACGGGCGCGCTGTTCGACCTCGACCCGTCGTCGATCACGTCGACGAGCGACGCGCTCTTCGACATCGACACCTCGACGGTGTCGCTCGCGGGCCCGCTCCTCGTCGACGTCGGCGGCACGCTGTCGGTGCAGGGCTCGATCATCACGATGAACGGCTCGACCGTCAGCAGCGCGGGCACGGGCGCGCTGATCGACCTCAACGGGACGACGCTCGTCGCCGACGCCGGGCTCAGCATGGTGAGCTCGACGCTGACGGTGGCCGGGCCGCTGCTGAAGGCGACGGGCATGACCGGGAGCGACGCGACCGCCGCGAGTGACGCCGCGATCGTCATGAGCACCGGCAGCAGGATCACGTCCACCGGCACCGGCGCCCTCGTCCAGCTCACCAACCAGAACGGCGACGTCGACTCGATCCTCAAGATGTCGAACAGCTCGACGCTCACGCTGGCCGGACCCTTCATGTCGGTGAGCGGCACCGGGAGCGGTAGCTCGTCCACCGCCAGCGGGACGCCGATCGTGCAGGTCCTCAGCGGCTCGACCATCACGGACACGTCGTCCTCGGCGTTCTTCGCCCTCACGAACGCGACCGTCAATGCCGGGCTCCTCGGCATCAACTCGACGAGCACCACCTCCGGGGCGTCGGTGTCGCTGGCGGGCCCCCTGCTCTCGGCCTCCGGCGGGACGATCAACGCCAATCGCCTGATCGCCGTGCACGGCGGCGGCAGCTTCACGAGCACCGGGTCCGGCGCCTTGCTGAGCCTCAGCGGCACCCAGCTCAAGCTCGGAACGAACGGGAGCACGCCGGGTGACGTGATCGCGGCGTCGGGGCTGAACGGCTCGACGCTCGCCACGGTGAGCCTCTCCGGGCCGCTGCTCAGCGCCACCAACAGCAGCGCGCTCACGACCACCGGCGGGCTCGTGCACCTCGCCGCCGGCGGCAAGATCACGGCGAACACCGGCGCCAACGCGTTCGCGTCGCTCAGCGGCGGCACGCACACGATCGGCAGCGGCACGGTGCCGCTGCTCCAGATCATCGGCCGCACGACGGCGACCGCCAGCGAGTCGGTGAGCACCCCGGGCCTCAACACGAGCACGAGCTCGCTCACCATCGGGTCGGACACCCCGCTCGCGATCACCGGCACCGGCAACTGGTTCGAGGCCTCGAACAGCGCCTCGGTCAACATCCGGAGGGGCGCGGAGATCGATCACGCGCTCGTCTCGGCCACCGCGCCGCTGATGGCCCTCAAGTCGGGGGCGACGCTCACCACGGCCGGCAACGCCCTCGACCTCGTCAGCAACGCGAAGCTGACCTCGACGACCAACCTCGTCACCATCGACGGGGGCACGCTCAACATCGCCGGGCACGCGATCAGCGCCCGGGGCGGCAGCTTCCTGAACGTCTCCGGCGACCTGTTCTCGATCGGCGGCGGCGGCAAGGTCTTCATCACGAGCGGCGGTGCGATCCACATCAGCGGCGGCGCGGTCGTCAAGGTCAACGGCGGCCTCGTGAACTTCAGCGGCACGGGGAACACGCTGAGCATTTCCAACAGCCTCGGGACGACGGGCGGCTGCTCGACCCAGTGCGGGTCGTTCGGCAGCAACATCCTGCTGCAGAACAGCGCCAGCTTCGGCAACGTGAGCATCAGCAGCAACGCGGTCAAGAACAGCAGCGGCAACACGTTGAGCCTGACCGGCGCCGCAATCATCCTCGACGGCTCGACGTCGAAGATCATCATCTCGGGCAACTGACCGGCACGGGGGACCCCAGAAGGGGTCCCCCAATCCCCCCCGACGGGCAGGCCCCGGCAAAGCCGGCGCCGGCCCGAGTGTGTCGGCACATGTTCCGGCCGCGATGTTCGCGACTGTCCCCTGTTATGCTTCGCCCCTATGAGATTCGGGATCTTCTACGAGCTGCAGCTCCCCCGCCCCTGGGCCGACGACGGCGAATACCAGCTCCTCCAGGACGCGCTCGCGCAGATCGAGCTCGCCGACAAGCTCGGCTTCGACTACGCGTGGTGCGTCGAGCACCACTTCCTCGAGGAGTACTCGCACTGCGCCGCCCCGGAAGTCTTCCTCGGCGCCGCGAGCCAGCGCACCCGGCGCATCCGGCTCGGCCACGGTGTCATCCAGCTCCCGACCAACCACCCGATCCGCGTCGCGGAGCGCGTCTCGACGCTCGACCTGCTCACCGGCGGCCGCGTGGAGCTCGGGCTCGGCGAGGCGCAGGGCCCGGTGGAGCTCCATCCGTTCGGCCGGCGCGTGCGCGACAAGCGTGACGTGTGGGAAGAGGCCGTCCAGGCGCTGATCCCCGCGTTCACGAAGACGAAGTGGGAGTGGCACGGGCAGTACTTCGACTTCCCCGCGCGCAACGTGATCCCGAAGCCCTACCAGAAGCCGCATCCGCCGCTCTGGGTCGCGTGCTCGAACATCCAGACCATCGCGAGCGCCGGACGCTGGGGCATGGGCGCGCTGGGCTTCCAGTTCGTCTCGGCGGACGCCGCGCGCGCCTGGGTGAACCGCTACTACCTCGAGCTCACGAAGAACCTCGGCAAGCTCGCGGACTATCCGACCAACCCGAACATCGCGATGGTGAGCGGCTTCATGTGCGCGCCCACCGACGAAGAGGCGTTGGCCAAGGCGTCAGGCTGGACGTTCTTCGTGTTCTGCCTCTCCCACTACGGCCGCCACGGCATCCCGAACCCGGGCGAGAGCAACATGTGGGAGGCCTACCAGGAGTGGCGGCACACCGACAAGGCGCAGGAGACGCTGCGCAGCGGCCTCATCGGCTCGCCGGCGACCATCCGGCGCAAGCTGCGCGAGTTCGAGTCGACCGGCGTCGACCAGGTCATCCTGCTCGCCCAGGCGGGCCGCACCACGCACGCCGACATCTGCGCCAGCCTCGACCTCTTCGCGCGCGAGGTCATGCCGGAGTTCCACGCGCGGGAGGCGGTCCACGAGCGCTGGAAGCAGGACGTGCTCGCCGGGCGCGTGGAGCTGTCGGACGAGGGCGCGGACACCTACAAGCTGTACGCCCACCAGAACGAGGACATCGTGCGGCTCACGCCCGACGAGCTGAAGGCCAAGATGGCGGCGAAAGAGCGCGCCGCCGCCGGAGGAGCGTAATGGACCTGTACGACGCGATGCGTTCCACGTTCGCCGCCCGCGACTTCACGGCCGATCCCCTCCCCGACGCCACGCTGGCGAAGATCCTCGACGCCGCCCGGTTCGCGCCGAGCGGCGGCAACCGCCAGGGCTGGAAGGTCGTCGTCGTCCGCGACCAGGCGACCAAGGACCAGCTCGCGACGCTGAGCGGCGTGGCCGCCAAGCGCTACGCGGCCCAGGTCGCGAACGGCGAGGCGCCCTGGAACACGATCGACCCGCCGCGCGTGGACGCGACGACCATCGAGAGCACGCCGCCGCCGAAGCGCCTCATGGAGCCGCTCGCCAAGGCGCCGGTCGTGCTCGTGATCTGCGTCGATCTGAAGGTCGTGGCGTCGATCGACCAGGAGCTGAAGCGGATCGGCGTCGTCAGCGGCGCGTCGGTGTACCCGTTCGCGTGGAACGTGCTCATGGCCGCGCGCGCCGAGGGGTATGGCGGCACGATCACCACGCTCGCGATCGCGCAGGAGCCGAAGATCCAGGCGCTGCTCGGGCTGCCCTCCCACGTGGCCGTCGCGGCGGTGATGCCGCTCGGCCGCCCGACGCAGATGTTGACCAAGCTCAAGCGCAAGCCCGTCGCCGAGTTCGCGATGCGCGAGCGCTGGGGCGGCGCGCCCTTCGGCGCCTGAGCCCCGCGCCATGGAGATGCGCGACATTCCGTTCGGCACCACGGACTGGTCGGCCGTCCCCGCCACCGAGCACGCCGGCGAGCGCGGCAAGGCGCTGTGGCGCACGCGCGACTTCGGCGGCATCCGCGTGCGCATGGTGGAGTACACGCCGGGCTACGTGGCCGACCACTGGTGCGAGAAGGGCCACATCCTGCTCTGCCTCGACGGCGAGCTGCACACCGAGCTGAAGGACGGCCGCGTGTTCGTGCTGACGCCGGGACGAAGCTACCAGGTGGCCGACGGCGCGGACGCCCACCGCTCGTCGACGGCGACCGGCGCCAAGCTCTTCATCGTCGACTGACCAGAGGGGGGGCCCGATATGGCCCCCACACCCCCCAGCGCTCACAACCGCCACGGCGCCGCCGCGGCGGTGTTCGGTATACCCTCTGCGGTAATGAAGCTCGCGCTGCTCGAAGACCGGGTGGAGCGCGGGACGCCGCTCGCGCTGGGCGCCGCCGACCGCGTCCTCTATGTCGTCACCGGCGACGTCGAGATCCAGGACCGCGACGGCGCGCGCATGCTCGGCGAGAACCAGGCGTGGCACGGCGCCGCCGCGCCGGTCGTCCACGCGCGGAGCTCGGCCACGCTCTGGCGCTGGGAGCTGCGCGACGGCGCATCGCCGAACGACGGTGGCGTGGTGAAGCTCGAGCGCGAGGTCGATGTCGCGCGCGCGGGATCGCTCATGCGCTGCGATCGCGTCGACTTCCCGCCCGGCGGCGTCGCCTACACCCACACCCACCAGGGCCCGGGGATCCGCGTGCTGCTCCACGGGACGTTTCGCGTCGAAGTCGAGGGGCGCTCGACGGCCGTCGCCCCGGGCGAGGCGTGGTTCGAGCGAGGGCCCGATCCCGTCTACGCCGAGGCCGGGCCCGACGCGCCGGCCGCGTTCGTCCGCGTGATGGTGCTGCCCGCCGCGCTCCTGGGGAAGAGCTCGATCCGCTACGTGAAAGCGGAAGACCAGGATCGGCCCAAGAGCCAGCGCTACAGCGTCTTCGTCGACGCGCTCCTCGCCTAGGCCGTCACCCGCTCCGCGAGCGCACGCAGGAGCGCCGCGCCGTCGCCCCGCCACGCGCTGCCGTGCATGCACGCGAGCGTCGTCGCGGGCAGCTCCTTCGCCAGCCGCTCGAGCTGAGCGCGCGTGTCGCGCGCGTGCGCGTAGTAGTCGAGCGAGCCGCGCAGCTTCTCGCTCGGGCCGAGGATGTCTCCCTCGGTGAGCGGCGTCTCGCCGAGGCCCGGCTGCGTGAACAGATCGCCGCAGAAGAACGTGCGCGACGCGGGCTCGAACAGGTAGCCGCACTCCCAGGCGTGCGGCACGTGCGGCGCGTCGATCCAGCGCACGCTGCGGCTCCCGAGCGACAGCGTCTCGCCGTCCGCGAGCGCGCGCGGCGCGCGGTCGCAGGCGTCGCCGTTGACCATCGCGTTCACGCGGCTGCACACGGGCACGGCCTCGGGCGCGACGGCCAGCAGCTCGTTCAGCGCGCCGGACTCGTCGTTCTCCCAGTGCGAGAAGGCGACGAAGCGCAGGCGCGCGACGGGCACCACGGCCGCGATCGCCTCGCGCGTGAGCGGACCCATGCCGCGCGGCCCGGTATGGAAGAGCAGCGGCGCGTCGTCCACGACCAGGTACCGATTGAACGAGAAGCCGCCGGGGACGGTCGGGACCGGGGTGGAGATCCGGTAGATCCGGTCGCCGATCTCGTCCACCCGGGTGGTGGTCTGCGCGTTCGTGATCATGAGCTCCCTCCGCCCACCACTCTAACGCGTCGCCGGGGCGATCCCGGTGGCACGCCGCCCCGTGGCTCGGGTATGCTCACCGCGCCATGATTGGTGAATCGCACTTCCGGATCGGCGGCGAGCGCTTCGTGACCGGCGCGGGCCAGTTCACCGACGACGTCCGCGTGCCGGGCATGCTGCACGCCGTCGTCGTGCGCTCGCCGCACGCGCACGCGCGGCTCGTGTCCATCGACGCCCGCGCGGCGCTCGCGGTGGCCGGCGTGCAGGCGGTGGTGACCGCCCGCGACGTGCCCGCGAGCGCGATCATTCCCAACCGGGTCGCGGCGCCCGCCGGCACCGACCGCTACCTGCAGCCCGCGATCGCGCGCGAGGTCGTCCGCTACGTGGGCGAGCCCGTCGCGCTGGTCGTCGCGGACGATCCGTACGTGGCGCGGGATGCCGCGGATCGCGTCGAGGTCGTCTACGAGCCGCTGAGCCCCTGCGCGTCCACGACCGTGGCGCTCGCGGCGGGCGCGCCGCGGCTCTTCGCCGGCACCGACTCGAACAACGTCGCGACCATCACGATGCGCGTGGGCGACGCGGACGCGGCGCTCGCCGCCGCGCACACGGTCGTGCGGGAGACGTTCTACTACCCGCGCCAGACGGCGGCGGCGCTCGAGACGCGCGGGCTCGTGGCGGTGCCGCCCGATCCGAAGGGCGGCGAGCTCCACCTGCTCGGGTCGACGAAGTGCATCCACATCAACCGGACGATCCTCGCGAAGATCTTCGACATCCCGGTCGGCGCGCTGCGGCTCACGGAAGTCGACGTGGGCGGCGGCTTCGGCGTGCGCGGCGAGCTCTACCCCGAGGACATCCTGATCCCGCTCGCGGCCATGAAGCTCGGGCGCCCGGTGAAGTGGGTGGAGAGCCGCCGCGAGAACCTCATGGCGACCAACCACGCACGCGAAGGCACGTGGCAGTGCGAGCTCGGCGTGGACGCGCAGGGCGCGATCGTCGGCATGCGCGCGGTCATCCATGCCGACATCGGCGCCTACGTTCGCACGGCCGCGCTCGTCCCCGCGGAGTTCGGCGCCTCGCTCCTGCCCGGGCCGTACCGCGTGCCGAACTACGCGTGCGACCTGTGGAGCGTGGTCACGAACAAGACACCGGCCGGCACGCTGCGCTCGCCCGGGCGTCCCGAGTGCAACTTCGTGCGCGAGAGCCTGCTGGACCGCGCGGCGGCGGCCCTCGGCCTCGACCCCGCGGAGATCCGGCGGCGCAACCTCATCCGCCCCGACGAGATGCCGTACGACGTCGGGACGAAGTCCTTCGGCGCGAACACCATCTACGACTCGGGCGACTTCCCGGCGCTCTTCGACGAGCTGCTGCGCCGCCTCGACTATCCGCGCGAGCGCGAGGAGCAGCGGCGCATCAACGCGGCGCCTGGCCCGGTCCGTCGCGGGATCGGCCTCGCGGTCTACATCGAGAAGACCGGGCTCGGCCCCTTCGAGACGACCCAGGTGGAGGCGCTGCGCGACGGCACCTTCGTGGTGGACACCGGCGCCTCCTCGATGGGGCCGGGGCTCGAGACCGTGCTCGCGCAGATCCTCGGCGAGCACCTCGGCGTGAAGCCGGCCCGCTTCACGGTGCGCCACGCGGACACCAAGGCCGTGGAGAGCGGGATCGGCACCTACGGCTCGCGCGGCACGGTCACCGCGGGCAACGCCGCGGTGCTCGCCGCCGCGAAGCTCGTGACCGAAGCGCGCACGCGGGCCGCCGAGCACTGGAGCATCGCGGCCGACGAAGTGAAGTACGACCGCGGCGAGCTCTCCGCGCGCGGCCGCAGCATGATGCTGGCCGACCTCGCGGTGCAGAAGAAGCTCGCCGCGGGCGCGTCGTTCGAGGTGCCGAAGATCACCTACGCCGGCTGCACGTGCGCGGTCGTGCTCGACGTCGACACCGAGACCGGCGTGGTGACGCTGCGGCGCATCGTGGCGGGCGCGGACGTCGGCCGCGCGGTGAATCCGGCGCTCGTGGACGGGCAGCTCGTCGGCGGCGTCGCGTTCGGCATCGGCAACACGCTGCACGAGAGCCTCGTGTACGGCGCGGACGGCCAGCTGCTCACCGGCACGCTCATGGACTACGCGCTGCCGTACGCGACGGATATGCCCCCGGTCGAAGGCTTCTACCAGGAGATCAAGGCGAAGACGAACCCGCTCGGCCTGCGCGGCCTCGGCGAGTGCGGCAACCCCGGCATCGGCGCCGCGGTGGCGAGCGCGCTCGCGGACGCCGGCGTGCCGGGCGCGGGGCCGGTTCGCCGCCTGCCGGTCACCCCGGCCACCACGGTGAGCGCATGAGGAATCCGCTCGACAGCTTCCGGCTCGACGGTGAAGTCGCGGTGGTCACCGGCGGCGCCGCCGGGCTCGGACGTGCGGTGGCCGAGGCGTACGCCGCCGTCGGCGCGCGCGTGGCGATCTTCGACATGGCCGCGAGCGGCGACGACGCCTACAAGGTCGACGTCGCGGACGAAGCGCAGGTGAAGCAGGCGTTCGCGGACGTGATGAAGCGGCACGGCCGCGTCGACGTCCTCTTCAACAACGCGGGCATCGCGGTGCGCAAGCCGACCGCCGAGCTGACTGTGGACGAGTGGAACCGCGTGGTCGGCGTGAACATGACCGGGGTGTTCCTGTGCGCGCGGGAGGCGGCCAGGCACATGCTCGCGGGCGGGCGCGGCGGCCGCATCGTCAACACCGCCTCGATCATGGGCTTCTCGGGCGGCGGCCTCTACCCGAACATCTCGTACCAGGCGACGAAGGGCGCGGTGGTCAACATGACGCGCGCGCTCGCGGTGGAGTGGGCGAAGCAGAACATCCGCGTGAACGGCATCGCGCCCACCTGGATCCGCACCGCCCTCACGAAGGCGATCACCGAGAACCCCGACCTCGTGCACCGCATCGAAGCGATGACGCCGATGGGCCGCCTCGGCGAGCCGGAGGACATCGTGGGCGCGGTGCTGTTCCTCTCGACGCGCGCCTCCTCGCTGGTCACCGGTCACACGCTGGCCGTCGACGGCGGCTTCCTGGCCCAGTAGCGCACGCAACAACGCGCGGGCGGGACGTTAGCCCAGCGCGGCGTCGAGCGTGACGCCCTCGATCGTGCCGAGCGAGACGCCGACCGCCGCCGCGATCGTCGGCGCCACGTCGCGGCTCCGGATCACGGGCAGCTCGACGCCGCGACGGATCGCCGGTCCCGCGGCCACGAACAGCGCGTGGTTGTCGGGATAGCTGCCGCGCTGCCCGTGCGTGCCGAGGTACTTCGGCGGCCCGTGCTCCTCCTCGCCCGCGTCGGTGTCGCCGAACGAGTAGCCCGGCGCCGCCTCGAACATGACGTCCGCGACGAGCCGGTTGTCCGCGGGCAGGGGCAGCCCCATCGCGCCGTACTCGGCCGCCGGCCACATGCCGCTCACGCCTTCCATCCCCGCGATCTCGCGCGCGAGCTGCGCGAGCGCCGCCGGATCGCCGTCCAGCCCGTACAGCGCGCCCGCGCCGTGGTTCATCACGAACCGCGCCTGCCGCGCGGCGCCGAGCGCGCGCAGCCGGACGTTCGGACGGATCTCACGCGCCGACGGCAGGAACCCGTGGTCGGAGACGACGAAGACCGTCGTCTCAGCGCCGAGCGTCGCGAGGAAGCGGCCGATCAGGCCGTCGACGTACTCGAGCGCCCAGTACGCCTCCGGTGAGCGCGGCCCGTGCAGATGCTGGAGGCTGTCGACGCAGAGGAAGTGCATCAGGAGCAGGTCGGGCGCGTGGCGCTCGGTGACGTGCGCGGCGACCCGCGCCACCATCGCGTCCTTGAGGAAGCGCTTCGGGAGCTGCGCCCACTCGCCCTGGCGGTCCATCGGGAAGCCGAGCGCGCGCAGCTCCTCCCACACCGCCGGCGCGGTCTGCGACTCGAACACGCGCTGGTCCTTGAAGAACGGCAGGTTGAAGTCGAGCGAGCGCGCGTTGCGCGTCGCGGGCCAGTCGATGGCCGCCGTACGGCGGCCGGCGGCGTGCGCCACGTCGTAGACCGTGGGAACGCGGAGCAGGTCGACGGCGTCGTAGACGGGGTCCCCGGTCAGGTCCTCGGCGGCCCCCGTCGCCCGGTTCAGCACGTGGTTGGCCACCACGCCGTGGGCGCCGGGGCTCACGCCGGTCACCAGGCTCACGTGCGTGGGCCACGTCGTGCTCGGAAAGACCGTCTCGACCCCCGCCGCGTGGGCCCCTCGGGCGGCGAGCCCCCGCAGGCTGGGGAGCCGCGCCTGCGGGTCGTCCCAGTAGAACGCCGCGAATCCGTCGATGCTGACGACGACCACGCGATGACGTGCTGGCACAGGTCTCGCCCTCCCCGTTTGGATCATAGTAGCGGCAGGTTACGCGTGCTATCGTTCCCGGGAATGGCCACCGCCCCGGTGCATGCGGTCGATCCTCGGCAGACATGGACGCGCGACTCCCTGACGCCGCGGGACTGGCTCGTGCCTGTGCCCGAGGCGTGCGTGGCGGAAGTCGACGCGGTCCTCGCGAAGATTGGTCCTACCCCACCCCCGCTCGACCTGCTCCGCCCGGGGGACTTCGACCTTTCCGCCACCCAGGCGCTCATCGACCGCGTCCGCACCAAGCTCCACGACGGCGAGGGGCTCGCCGTGCTCGACCGCTTTCCCGTCGAGCGCTACGCGCCCGCGCAGAGCCGCGCGCTCGGCTGGCTGCTGGCCTCGATGCTCGGGCCGCTCGTCGACCAGAAGTGGGGCGGCACGCGCATCTACGACGTGAAGGACTCGGGACAGGCGCTCGGCTACGGCGTGCGCCGCTCGATCACCAACCTCGGCCAGCCCTTCCACACCGACGGCGGCTGGCTCACCCACACGCCGATGCTCGTCGGCCTCTTCTGCCTCGAGTCCGCGGAGAGCGGCGGCCTCAGCCGCTTCGTGAGCCTCGCCACCGCGCACGAGCGCTTGCGCGCGACGGCGCCCGACCTCCTCGAGCGGCTCTACCAGCCGTTCTGGTGGGACCGCCAGGCGGAGCACGGGCCGAACGATCCGCGCGTGAGCCGCCGGCCGGTCTTCGAGCGCGACGCGCGCGGCCTCGGCGCGCGCTGGTACGAAGACTACGTGGTCAAGGGCCACGAGCTCGCCGGCGAGCCGCTCGATCGCGCCGGCGCGGACGCGCTCGCCGCGCTGCGCGAAATCGTAGACGCGCCCGGACACTGGGTCGAGTTCCGCATCGAAAAGGGCCAGCTGCAGTACCTCAACAACCGCCGGTTCGCGCACAGCCGGACCGCCTTCGCGGACAGCGCGGGCGATCGCAAACGCCACCTGCTGCGCTTCTGGAACCGGGAGGAAGGCACACCGCAGCTCGAAGGCCAGTGACGGACTCCTGGCTCATCGTCTACTCCGCGGCCGTCCTCCTGCTCGCCTACATCGTCCGGGGTGTGGCGGGGTTCGGCTCGGGCCTCATCGCGGTCCCGCTCCTGTCGCTGTTCTCGCCGGTCACCGCGGTGGTCCCCGTCGTCGTCTCGCTCGACTACATCAGCTCCGCCGCCCAGGGCGCGCGCCACTTCGGGCACGTCGCGTGGCGGGAGCTGGTGCGGCTGATCCCGTTCACGCTCGTCGGCGTGCTGCTGGGGCTCGTCGTCCTCCGCGCGGTGCCGCCCGCGGTGCTGAGCCGCGCGCTCGGCGGCTTCGTCGTCGCATACGCGATCTATCAGCTCCTGCCGCTGCCGGCGCTGCGCGGCTCGCGCGTCTCGGCCATCTTCTTCGGCCTCATGGGCGGCTTCGTCGGCACGCTGTTCGGCACGGGCGGGCCGTTCTACGCGATCTACTTCAACCTGCGCGGCCTCGACAAGGACGCGTTCCGGGCGACGTTCGCCACGAACTTCCTCATCGACGGCGGCGTGCGGCTGGTGGCGTACATCATCGCGGGCCTCTTCGGGTGGACGACCGTGAGCTGGGTCGCCATGGCGCTGCCGATCGTGGCGGCGGGCCTCTACATCGGCGGGCGCATCCACGTGAACATGAGCCAGAAGAACTTCGTGCGGCTGGTGAGCCTCATCCTGATCGCGAGCGGCCTCGCGCTCCTCATCCGCGGCTGATGGCGAAGCGACGAGTGGTGCTGACGGGCGCGGCGGGCTACGTGGCGCAGCGGATGTTCGCGGAGCTCAGCGAGCGCTGGGACCTCGTGCCGATCGACGTGCAGGCGGCCTCCCGCACGGGGGGTGCGCCGGTGCCCGGCCTCGTGGTCGCCGACCTCACCGATCGCAACCGCGACGCCTATCGTCATCTCTTCCGCGGCGCCGATGCGGTCATCCACTGCGGCTACGTGCGCGCGCCCGGCCTCGACGCCACGACGTGGCAGAACAACAGCGACGCCAAGTACTGGGCCGAGCACGACAACGTGGCGCTCGCCTACAACGTCTACCGCGTGGCGCTCGAGGAGGGCGTGCGGCGCGTGGTGATGGCCAGCTCCAATCACGCGGCGGACTACTACGAGCGGCTCGTGTGGGCCGACCGGCTCGAGCTCGTCACGCCGGAGATGCCCCATCGCTCCGACAACTGGTACGGGTGGGCGAAGGCCGCGTACGAGCTCCAGGGCTTCGTGTTCGCGAGCGGCAAGGTGGACGGCCGCACGCTCGAGGTCGTCCAGTGGCGCATCGGCGGGCCGCGCGACGACGACGTGGAGCGGGTCGAAGCGGGCGACGTCAAGGCGATGCACCGCGCGCTCGGCGCGTACCTCTCGCGCCGCGACCAGGTGCAGCAGGCGATCCGCATGGTGGAGGCGGAGGACATCCGCGACGAGCACGGCATCCCGTTCCTGATCGTCTACGGCATCAGCGGCAACACGCACCGCTTCTGGAGCCTGACGAGCGCGCGGCAGAAGATCGGCTACGTGCCGGAGGACGACAGCCAGGTGCGGTTCGCCGACGAGATCGCGCGGATCACGCGCGCCGCGAAGCCGGGGCCGCAGCGCCCGCCGAAGGACCACGCCTGAGCGGTCAGGCGGCCGCCATCTCCGGCTGACGCGTGAGGCCCCGCACCGGCGAGTGGAGGATCACCGCCGCCTGCACGAGGAAGCCGAGCGCGGCGACCACGAGACAGATCTCGGCACCCCACGCGCCACCCACCGCCGCGCCGATGGCGGCGCCGAGCGGACGCGCGCCGTAGGACGTGATGTTGATCGCCGACACGCGGCCGAGCAGCGCCCCCGGAGTGACGGTCTGCCGCAACGTCGCGGTGCTGATGACCCACACGATCGGGCCCACGCCGACCAGGAAGAAGCTGACGCCCGCGAGCAGCGCCGAGGGCGCCCAGATCGTCGCCACCATCACCAGCGCGGCGGCGAGCCCGCACACCGGTCCGAGCGCGACCACCCAGCCGAACGGCAGCGCGCGCACGATGCGCGGCGCGAGCAGCGCGCCGACGACCATGCCGACCCCGTACGTCGCGAGCGTGACGCCGACGGCGGAGGCCGACAGCCCGAGGCGATGCATGGCGTAGGGCACGTACACCGCCTGCAGCGCGAAGAACGCGGTGTTGAACACGAACTGCGTCACGAAGACCGGGCGGAGCAGCGGGTGGCCGAAGACGAAGGCCGCGCCCTCGCGGAGCTCGCGCAGCGGCGCGCGCGAGGTGACGACGCGCCCGGCCGGCTCACGCAGCCCCGCGAGCAGGAGCACCGCGCACGCGGAGAGCGCCGCGGCGAGCGCGAAGGCCGGCGAGCCGCCCATCCATCCCGCGAGCGCGCCGGCGAGCGCGGGGCCGGCGACGAACGCCGCCGTGCGGGCGAGCTCGAGCCGGCCGTTGGCGGTCACCAGCGCGCGGGCCGGGACGAGGCTCGGCAGCAATGCGGGCGCCGCCACGCTGTAGGCGACGGTGCCCACCGCGCCGACGAAGCCGAGCGCGGCGAGCCCCGGCAGCGTCAGCGCGCCGAGCTGCGCGAGGGCCAGAATGCCGAGGAGCGAGAGGACCCGCAGCGCTTCGGCCGCGGTCATCAGGCGCGCGCGTGAGACGCGGTCCGCCAGCAGACCCGCGGGAATCGCCAGGAGCACGAACGGCAGCGTCTGGGCCGCCTGCAGCCAGCCCGTCTCCGCCACGCCGGCGCCGAGCGCCATCACGGCGAGCAGCGGTGCGGCAGCGAGCGCGATCTGCTCGGCGGACTGCGCGGCGAGATTGGACCAGGCGAGGCGGCGGAAGGTGGCCGGGAGCGTCGGCGTCGCGTCCATGCCCGGATATACGGCACGGCCGGGAAAAGGGGTGGAAGGCCCTCAGTCGGCGTGGAGCCGATCCGACAGCCGGACGGCGATCCCCAGGCCGCTCCACGCGCGCATCGCATGCTGGCGCGCGCTCAACCCGTCGACACGATAGTGCCCGGTCGCGTTGTCGACCACGAGCGTGTCTCCGTCCCACGTGGCGAACCCGCCGCAGAGTATCGGCTGGTTGTTCGCGGCGATCGAGTGCGGCACCTCCCAGCCGCCGCTCCCGAGCGCGTGATAGGGCACGACCCAGAGAAATCCCGTGGTGGTGATGACCCATTTGAGAGGCAGCTTGTACTGCAACAACATCATGAACATCGGGGAGCCCTTGACGTAGCGCTTGACCTTGTAGGTGGCCGCCTCCGCCGCCTCGGCCGCGAAGCCCGAGGCGTGGCGGTTCGGAAACGCGTGACGCCGGCGGGCCGCGAGGCCCTGACGGAGCCGCTGCCAGTTCCCGGCGGCGCGCTGGTGGCGCGCCTGGGCTGCCGCGGCCGCGATGGCCGCCGCGGCGGCGGCCGCCGCGGCCGCGAGCGCGTTCATCGGGGCGACGACGGGGCCCACGTTGAGCTGCAGGCGAATCGCCCGGCGGCAGAAGGGGCACTGCAGCTCGACGGCGCCCTCGGGGCCCTGGCAGTGCGGATAGCATCCCGGTCCACCGAAGCGCGGGCGCGGCGCCTGACATGGCATGCCTTCCCTATTACACTGGCTCGACGTCCGGAGAGGAGAACTATGGTTGATGCCCTGATCGCCGCCCTCGACCGCGCGCCGGCGGTGGTCGTGCCGCTCGTGAAGCAGGCGAACCCCGCGATTCTCAAGCGGCGGCCCGCGCCCGGCGAATGGTCGATCCACGAGAACGCGGTCCACCTCGCGCAGGTGCATCCGCTGTTCTTCGCGCGCCTCGACCTCATGCTGGCCGAAGACAACCCGGCGATCGTCCCCTACGATCCGGGCCGCGACGATCCCGAGGACGCGCTCCTGAAGCTCGACCTCGACGACGCGCTCCGGCGGTTCGAGGCGGACCGCGCGCGGCTGGTCGCGCGCCTGAAGACGCTGCGGCCGGAGCAGTGGCGCCGCCCCGCCGCGCACGGCGAGTACAACGCCTACTCGATCTTCATCATGTTCCGGCACCTCGCGCTGCACGACTTCGACCACGCGTACCGCATCGAAGAGCTGGTGCTGCGCAAGGACTGGCCCGCGCCAATGCCCCTACCCGCGTGAGCGCCGAGCTCCGCGCCGCCGACCGCGTCGACGTGCTCGTCATCGTCGACAACAGCACCGACAGCCTGTCGACTACGCCGAAGCACGTCGTCCCGGAGTGGGCGGGCCTGCACGCGGCGGGGCGGCTGCCCGCGATCTCGGGCGAGGCGATCTGCCGCGCGCATCACGGGCTCTCGGTGCTGATCACCGCGTACGTCGGCGACGAGCGCCGCACGGTGCTCCTCGACGCCGGTCCGGAAGGCGCGACCTTCCGTCACAACGCCGGGATCCTCGGGGTCGAGCCCGGCGCGATCGACGCGGTCGTCCTCTCGCACGGCCACTGGGACCACGGCGGCGGGCTCGTCGCGGCGCTGGAGGCGATCGCGCAGGCTCGCGGGCGCGCGGTCGACTGCTACGTCCACCCCGACATGTTCGTGCAACGCGGCTCGCAGCGTCCCGACGGCGCGGTGTTCGTGCACAAGCCGCTGGCCGGACCGGACGCGCTCGGCGCCGCCGGCGGGCGCGTGGTGGCGACGCGCGAGCCGCACCTGATCGCCGACGGGCTCTTCGCGGTGAGCGGCGAGGTCCCCCGCAAGACGCCGTTCGAGACGGGCTTGCCGGGGCACCTGCGGCAGGGCGCGCACGGGTGGGAGCCGGACCCGCTCATCATGGACGAGCGCTTCCTGAGCGTGCGCGTCCGGGACAAGGGCACGCTCGTGGTCTCCGCGTGCTCGCACGCGGGCATCGTGAACGTGCTCGCGCACGCGACCGAAACGTCGTCCGTGCCGCTCTACGGTGTGATGGGCGGCTTCCACCTCGCGGGCGCGACCGAAAAGATCATCCCGGAGACGGTGGCGGGCATCGAGCGGTTCGCGCCGAAGCTGCTCGCGCCCGGGCACTGCACCGGGTGGCGCGCGATGAGCGTGATGGCGCGCACGTTCGGCGACGAGCTGGTCCCCACCGCCGTCGGCAAGCGCTACCTCCTCTGACCGCGCCCGCCGGGAGCGTGGTATACCGATGCTGACGAGGCACCCATGAGCGACATCCCGAAGCTCAGCGGCGATATCCGGCACCTCATCCCGAAGCTCGGCCTTCGCAACTACTGGTATCCCGCCATCCTCGACAGGAAGGTCGGCGCGCGGAAGCCGGTGAAGGTCTCGATGCTCGGCGAGGAGCTCTGCCTCTTCCGCGGTGTCACCGGCAACGTGGTCGCGATCCAGGACGTGTGCCCGCATCGCGGCGCGCGGCTGAGCGAGGGCGACTGCCACTATCGCGGCACCGTCGCCTGCCCGTACCACGGCTGGGTGTACGACGAGGGCGGCAAGAACGTCGCCGTCCTCTCCGAAGGCCCGGCGTCCGGCGTGTGCGGCAAGCCCGGCACCGAGGCGAAGGTCTATCCAACCCGCACGCTCAAGGGCGTGGTGTTCGTGTGGGTCGGCGACGGCGACGCCGCGCCCATCGAAGAGGACGTGCCGGAGGAGTTCTTCGACCCGGACGCGCTCGTCATGACGGGCGAGGTGACGTGGCGGTGCAACTGGGAGGTCGCGCTCGAGAACTCGATGGACGCGCACGTGAACTACGTCCATCGGGACGCGCTGGTCGTCGCGCGCACGGGGTTCATCGCCCGCGGCGCGCAGGGCGAGCACCCGATCTTCGTGGGCAACGGCTTCGGCGGCGACGTCGCCGAGAGCAACTACATGCGCAAGAGCCCCGCGCAGGACGAGTATCCCCACGGCTGGAAGTGGCCGAAGTCCAACCGGCGCCGCTTCTGGACGTGGCTCACGAAGCCCCTCGCGGAGCGCGCGCGGCGCCACATTCCGCCGCCGCGCTCGGCGCGCTGGTGCGGCGGGCATCACCTGCCCGGCATGTTCCGCACGGAGTTCGCGTACGACTTCTACACGCGCATGTGCGTGCCCGTCGAAGAGCACGTCACGCGCGTGTGGTACTACCACTACCTCAAGCCGAAGACGGCGCTCGGACGCCTGTGGCAGCGCGTCCTCTACTACGGCGTCCATCGCTGGATCATCGAGTACAACTTCTCGCAGCAGGACGAGCGCGTGATGCTGAACCAGCGCTACGACACGCCGGAGAAGCTCTCGGGCACCGACGCCGAGGTCATCCAGTGGCGCAAGCTCGTCGTCACGCGGCACTTCGGCGGGCGGGATGCGCCGTTCGAGTACAAGAACCCGAACGGCTGGGCGCCCGACGAGGTGCCACTCGAGCGCATCTCGGTCCGTTACCTTCAGGAGCAACGGGCGCGCGCCGCCCGCTGAGGAGACCGCCATGGCCTTCACACCCGCCGGACTCGACCACGTCAACATCTTCGTGCGCGACTGCAAGAAGTCGCACGCGTGGTACACCGACATCTTCGGCTTCCACACGCAGGACGTGATGGACAACGAGCGCGTGCGCGGGGTGTTCCTCTCGTGCGATCCCGGCCACGCGCACGACATCGCGCTGTTCGAGGTGGGCCGCGACGCGCCGGGCCCGCACCCGCGCGGAGTCGGCCTCAACCACGTGGCCTGGCGGATGAAGAGCCTCGAGGACCTCGCCGAGATGTACGAGCGCCTGAAGGCGAAGGGCGTGCCGATCCGCGTGATCGACCACACGGTCTCGCTCGGCGTCTACTTCTCGGACCCCGACGGCAACGGCCTCGAGGTGTACTACGAGCAGCCGCGCAGCGAGTGGAACCAGGACCGGCCGTTCTCCGAGAAGACCGGCAAGGGTCGTTTCCCCGGGCCCTGGGACGAGGCACTCCGCTCCTGAGCTACGACCTCGCGGTCGTCGGCCTCGGCATCGTCGGCGCCTGCGCGACCTGGGCGGCGGCGAAGACCGGCGCGCGCGTGGTGGCGCTCGATCCCGCGCCCGGCGGCGGGACCAGCCGCACGTCGTTCGCGTGGATCAACGCCAACCGCAAGGAGCCGGACGCCTATCACCGGCTGAACGCCGAAGGCATGGCCGCGCACCGCGAGCTCGCCCGCGAGCTCGGGGACGCGTTCGGCCACCGGGCCGGCGGGTCGCTCGAGTGGGCGGTGGGCGTCGAGGCGACCGCCGAGCTGCGGACGCGCGTGGAGCGTCTCGCGCAGCGCGGCTACGCCGCGACGTTCGTGCCCCGCGACCACGCGCTCGCGCTCGAGCCCGGGCTCGCGATCGCCGCCGACGTGCAGGAGGTGGCCTTCTTCGGTGACGAAGCGTGGATCGATGCGCCACGCGCGGTCCGCACACTGCTCGCCGCGGCGACCGCGCGCGGCGCGGACGTTCGTCCCGGCACGGTGACCGTCCGGCGCGAGGGCGAGCGCGTGGTCGCCGTCGCGGCTGACGGCCCGCTCGACGCGCGCGCAGTGCTGATCTGCGTGGGCCCCGCGACGCAGGCGTTCCTCGCGCCGCTCGGCGTCACGATGCCGGTCGATCAGGTCTACGGGCTCCTCGCGGTCACGTCCCCGGTGTCGGCCACGCCCACGCGCGTCGTGCACGCGCCGGGCGTCCACCTGCGCCCCGATGCCGACGGCGGCCTGCTACTCGGCACGGATGATCTGGACGGGCCCATCGTGCGCGACGCCACGCCCGGCGGACGCGCCGAGATCGCGGCGCGGATGCTCGAGCGGGCCGCGCGCGTCTTTCCGGCGGCGGAGAAGGCGGAGGTCGTCGAGATCCGCGTGGGCGCGCGGCCGATGCCCGGCGACGGTCACACGATTGCGGGCGGCATTCCGGGGCTCGAGAACGCCTGGATGATCGCGACCCACAGCGGCGTGACGCTCGGTCCGCTGCTCGGCCGCCTGCTCGCGGACGAGATCGTGCACGACCGTCCGAGCGCGCTGTTCGGGCCGTTCCGTCCCGCGCGCTTCCTTCGCGCCTAAGGGCTACAGCCCGCGGCGGGCGTGCCTCTGGGCTTGTGCGGGACCAGCGTGCACCCGAACGTGGCGGGCTGCTTCGCCCACTCCGCGAGCGTCGCTTCGAGGCGCGCCAGCGTGCGCTCGCGCTTCGCCAGCCCGATGCCGTAGATCGCGAGGTCGTTCACGAGCCGCGTGTAGAACGTGTGTGGGGCGTCACCGTTGTTGCCGACGCAGGGCGACGGCTTCTGCGCATGCCGCAGGAGATGGCCGAACGCGGCCACGTAGCGCGCGAGCACCGGCTCGTCGCGCAGGCTCTCCGGCACCTCGGGAAAGGATGCGAGAAATTCCTCGACGGTCATCGGGGCATCCAGGGGCGTGCGCCGGACGTGCGCGGGAACCTCGATTCGCATGGTGACCCTCCCGGCGCCAGTATAGCGGCGCCCCGTCACGCCGCGGCCGTGTGCTCCTCGACGGGCGCCCACGGCGCGTCTTCCTTGAGGCGGCCGATGCAGGCGAGGCAATCGATCTTTCGCCGGTACCCCTCGCCGGACTGGGCGAGCACGCGCCCGTCGTCCGCGAGGCAGCGCCAGCGGTACTCGTCCGCATCGTCGCGGTACACGACGAACTTCACCGTCGGCTCCTTCTGCTAAGCTCCGGCCATGAAGCTGGCCGGCAGGGTCGCGATCGTGACGGGCACGAGCCCGAACATCGGCGGCGGCATCGCGCAGGGCCTCGCGGACGAGGGCGCGCGCGTCGTGTGCGTGGACGTGATGCCCGAGAACGCGCGCGAGTGCGCGGCCTGGATCACCGAGCGCGGCGGCGAGGCGCTCGGGCTCGTGTGCGACACGACCGACGAGGCGCAGGTCGAAGCCATGGTGACGCAGGTCCGCGCGGCGTACGGCGGCGTGGATGTGCTCGTCAACAACGCCGGCATCCTCGGTGGGCAGAGCGTGCTCGACATGCCGCTCGAGCGGTGGACGCGCCAGCTCTCCGTGAACCTCACCGGCACCTTCCTCTGCACCAAGCACGTCGCGCGCGCGATGGTCGAGCGCGGGCGCGGCGGCAGCATCATCGTGATCGTCTCGACCGCCGGCCATCAGGGGCAGGCCGGGAACATCGGCTACTGCACGAGCAAGAGCGGCCTGCTCAACTTCACGCGCGCCGCCGCCATGGATCTCGCGCGCCACCGCATCCGCGTGAACAGCCTCACGCCCACCGCCACCGACGTCGCCGAAGGTGACGAGCGCGCGGTGGGCTGGGGCCGCGAGCGTCCCCAGCGCGGCGCGCGGGCGCTGGACTTCGCAAGGATGGTGCCGACAGGCGAGCTGCCGAGCCCGCGCCACTATGCGCGCGCGGCGGTGTTCCTCGCCGGCGACGACAGCGAGATGATCACCGGCTTCGATCTTCGCGTGGACGGGGGCGCGATCGCGAAGTACTGGCCGTGGATTCCGGGCGCGTGACCCCGCCATGCGCCTGAATCGCATGATCCAGGCCGTCGACCTCCACTGCGCCGGCGAGCCCGGGCGTGTGATCGTCGGCGGCGTCCTCGACGTGCCGGGCGCCACGATGTACGACAAGATGCGCCATCTGGAAAACCACGCCGACGGGTTGCGCAAGCTGATGCTGCGCGAGCCCCGCGGCTATCCCGGCGCGAACTGCAATCTGGTCCTGCCGCCCACGCGCCCGGAGGCGGATGCGGGCTTCGTGATCATGGAGCACGTCGAGTACCCGGGCATGTCGGGCACCAACACGATCTGCACGGTGACCGCGCTGCTCGAGACCGGGATGATCCCGATGCGGGAGCCCGTCACCGAGCTCACGCTGGACGCGGTGGCCGGGCTCATCCGCGTGCGCGCCGAGTGCGCCAACGGCAAGGTCACGAGCGTCCGCTTCCAGAACGTCCCGGCGTTCGCCGTCTACCTCGACCGCAAGATCGAGGTCCCGCAGCTCGGCACGGTGACGGTGGACGTCGCGTACGGCGGCATGTTCTACGCGATCGCGGACGCGCGCGCGTTCGGTCTGGCGCTCACACCGGACGAGGGCCGCGACATCGTGCGCATCACGGAGATGGTGAAGGCCGCGGCACGCGAGCAATGCCCGGTGACGCACCCGGACCAGCCGGGCTTCACGGGCGTGTCGATCGCGCAGCTGAGCGGTCCTCCGTCGAACCCGGCCGCGCACATGAAGAACTGCGTGACGGTTTCGACGGGCGCGTTCGACTGGAACAAGCCGTCGACGTGGACGGGCGTGATCGACCGCAGCCCGTGCGGCACGGGCACGTGCGCAAGAATGGCGACGCTCCACGCACGGGGCCAGCTGGCGCTGGATCAGGAGTTCGTCCACGAGGGCATCCTGGGCACGACCTTCACGGGAAGACTGATCGAGGAAACGCGGGTGGGCAACTACCCGGCGGTGATCCCGACGCTGTCTGGCCAAGCGTGGATCACGGGCTTCGCAAGCTATGTAGTGGACCCGACCGACCCGTTCCCAGAGGGTTTCACGCTAGGCGACATCTGGTAGCTGAGCGGACGTCGTTGCTGTTCGGCAGTTGATCGATCGGCGATGCCAAGCGCGCCGAGGTCGCGGCACCGTGCTGTTGCGTGAACAATGGTCAGCGTGCGCGAAGCGCCACGCCGCGCTCGCGGGGGTGCCGTCGACGACATTGGCGGTCGGGAGTGGGCAAAGCCCGCTCCCGACATAGCCCGGAGCTCGCCGCGCCCCCGCGAGCGCGGCGTGGCGCTTCGCGCACGCTCTCCGTTATTCGAACATCAGCACGGTCCGCGCGACCTCGCCGGCTTTCATCGCGCGGAACGCATCGTTGACGTCCTCGAGACGCCGCTTCTGCGTGACCATCTCGTCGAGCTTCAGCCTTCCCTGGCGGTAGAAGTCGATGTAGCGCGGCATGTCGACCTTGAAGCGGTTGCTGCCCATGCTGCAGCCCTGGATCTTCTTCTCGCGCAGGAACTGCGGGCCGTCGAGCTCGATCTTCTGGCCGACGGGGATCATGCCGATGACGGTCGCGGTGCCGCCGGGCTTGATGCAGTTGAACGCCTGCTCCGCGGCGATCTTGAGGCCGATCGCCTCGAACGAGTAATCCACGCCGCCCCCGCCCGCGAGCGCGCGGATCTGCTTGACCGGATCGTCCTTCGACGCGTCCACCGTGTGCGTCGCGCCCACTTCCTTCGCCTTCGCGAACTTCCGCTCCATGGTGTCGACCGCGATGATCATGCGCGCGCCGCCGATGCGCGCGCCCTGGATCGCGGCGAGGCCGACGCCGCCGCAGCCGAACACCGCCACCGTCGAGCCGGCCTCGATGCGCGCGGTGTTGAGCACGGCGCCGACGCCCGTGGTCACGCCGCAGCCGATGAGCGCCGCCTGCGCGAACGGCATGTCCTTGTCGACCTTCACGATCGCGTTCTCGTGCACCAGCATCTTCTCCGCGTAGGCCGAGAGGCTCGCGAACTGGTTCACGGGCGTGCCGTTCCACGACAGCACGGGCGGCTGCTCCTTCGTGCGCGCCGGCCGCGTCTGGCAGAGGTGCGTCTTGCCGGTCAGGCAGTACTCGCATCGTCCGCAGAACACCGACAGGCAGCAGATCACGTGGTCACCCGGCTTGAACTCCGCCACCTGCGGGCCGACCGCTTCGACGATGCCGGCGGCCTCGTGGCCGAGGATCGCGGGCGTCGGGAATGGATAGAAGCCGTCGACGAAGTGCAGGTCGCTGTGGCAGACGCCCGACGCGACGGTGCGCACGAGCACCTCGCGCTCGATCGGCGTGGCGACGTCGACGCTCTCGATGGTGAGCGCTTTCTGGGGCCCGTGGAAGACGGCAGCTTTCATGTCACACTCCTTGCCGGGTCGGCGACCGATCATACAATGACGCCGCGGCCGGGTTCTCCCACCGCCCCAAGGAGTCACGCCATGCCAGGAACCACCGGTTTCATCGGGCTCGGAGCGATGGGCGGCCCGATGGCCCTCAATCTCGTCAAGCACGGGTTCAGCCTCGTGGTGCACGACATCGACGCGGCGAAAGTCGAGCGGCTCGTCGCGAAGGGCGCGAAGAAGGCGGACTCGGCGCAAGCCGTCGCCGCCGCGGCCGAGCGCACGATCGTGATCGTGGAGACCACCGCGCAGGTCGAGTCGGTCGTGGCCGGGATCAAGCAGGGCGCGAAGCCCGGCCACGTCGTCGCGTGCATGAGCACGATCGACCCGTTCGTGGCCCGCCGGCTCGCGGACGAGCTCGCCGCGCAGGGCGTCGCCATGGTCGACGCGCCGGTAAGCGGCGGCACCGAGCGCGCGGCGTCGGGCGAGCTCTCGATCATCGTGGGCGGCGACGGGAGGACGGTGGACGCGTGCCGCGATCTCTTCCAGGCCATGGGCGCGCGCATCTTCCACATGGGCGGCCTCGGCCAGGGCCTGGCGATGAAGCTCGTCAACAACATGCTGATCCAGGTCAACACCGTCGCGGTGGCGGAAGCCCTCGTGCTCGGCGTGAAGGCGGGCCTCGATCCGCAGGCGATCGTCGACGTGGTGAAGGTCAGCACCGGGAACAGCTACGCGTTCGAGATGCGGGCCCCGCGCATCCTGAAGCGGGACTTCGCGCCCGGCGGCACCGTCGACATCTCGTTCAAGGACCAGGAGCTGGAGACGCAGTTCGCCAAGCAGCTCGGCGTGCCCGTGCTGCTCGCGAACGTCACCCAGCAGGTCTACCAGATGGCGCGCGCAGCGGGACTCAACAAGGAGGACGGCTCGGCCGTCGTGAAGATCTTCGAGCGGCTGGCCGGTGTGACCGTGGGAAAGGAAAGCTAGAACATGGCGACGTACGTGCTCGTGCACGGAGCGTATCAGGGCGGCTGGATCTGGAAACCGGTGGCGACGCGCCTGCGGGCGGCGGGCCACACGGTGTACGCGCCCACCCTCGACGGCTGCGCCGAGCGCGCGAGCCAGGTGCGGCCCGGCATCACCGTGGCCACGCACGCGCAGGAGATCGCCGGGTTCCTCGTCAACGAGGACCTGCGTGACGTAGTCCTCGTCGGCACCAGCTCGGGCGGCATGGTGATCCAGAAGGCGTCGGAGCTCGCGCGGGACCGCATCGCGCGGATCGCGTTCGTCGACGCGCTCGCGCTGCTGCCCGGCGAGCGCGTCGACGCGATCGTGAAGCGGCCGGCGCCGAATCGCGTCGGCGAGCTGACGACGGGCCCGTCGCGCGAGGACGCCGCGAACCGCATGTTCAAGGACCTGGATCCCGCGACGAAGGCGTGGGCCCTCGACCGCCTCACGCAGCATCCGATCGCCGCGCTCGAAGCGCCCATGGTCGACACGAAGTTCTGGGACCTGAAGTGGAACGCGCTCGTCGTGCGCTGCACGCAGGCGGTGAACCCGCCGGAGCATCACCAGAAGCGCACCGCGGAGAAGCTCGGCGCGAAGTACGTCGAGCTCGACACCGGCCACTACCCGATGCTCAGCGCTCCCGAGGAGCTGACGCGCCTGCTCATGTAGGCGCGTCACGCACGAGGCTGTGCCGCACACTGACCATCACGCGACGATCTTCGTCCCCGCGGACGCCGCGGAGGCCATCGAAGCGGTCCGCCTCGAATGGGACCCCGATATGGCGGCGCAGATCGCCGCGCACCTGACGCTCGTCTACCCGCACGAGGCGCCCGATATCGACCTGCTCACGACGCGTCTGCAGGCGCAGGCCCTGAGCACCGCGCCGTTCCGGTTGCGGCTCGGCGGCCTCGGATGCTTCGACCGCCCGGAAGGCGGCGTCTACATCGACGTGAAAGATCTCGACGGCGGCTGTCGCCGGCTGCGCGAGCAGCTCCTGTACCCGCCGCTTCGGCGCAGCACCTTTCCGCTCCACGTGACGATCGCGCACCCGCGCACCGCGCGCCGCCTGCGCGAGCTGTGGGAGAGCAACGCGTATCGCCGCTCGAACGCCGAGTTCACCGTGCGCGAGATCGCGATCACCGCGTTCGACGGCACGCGCTGGGAGACGCTTTCGCGCTATCCCCTCACGCGGCGGTAGCGACGCCGTGAGCGAGGTCGTGGTCGGGCGGGTCGCGGACTTCTCGGACGCCGAGCGCGACGCGCTGCGCCGCCTCACCCTCGCGGTCTACCCGCCCGGCGCCGCGGACGAACCGGCGCACACGAAGCGCGAGTGGCGCGCCGGCGACTGGGCTGCGCGCCTGTACGCCGCGGACGGCACCCTCGTCTCCTACGTCGGGATCACGTTGCGCGAGGCGCGGCTCGACGATGGGCCCGTCCTCGTCGGGGGGATCGGCAGCGTGAAGACGCACCCGGACGCGCGAGGCCAGGGGCTCGCGGCGCGGGGGATCGAGCAGGCGCTGGCGTTCATGCGCGAACAGAAGTCGGCGTTCGCGCTCCTCGTGTGCCGCCCGCCGCTCGTGCCGTACTACGCCGGGCTGGGCTGGCAGAGGTTCGGTGGCCGGCTCCTCGTGCGGCAGTTTGGCGCGGTCGAGCACTTCACGTTCAACGAGGTCATGACGCACGCGCTCCGCGAGCCCGCGCCGCGGGCCGGCACGCTCGACCTGCTCGGCCCGCCCTGGTGAGCGCCTACTTCGGCGCGAGCGCCGCCCGCATCTTCGCCAGCGCGCTGCCGTAGATGTGCACCGGCCGCAGCACCAGGGCCACGCGCTGGTCGCCCTCGGTGATGCGGTCGTACTCCTCCCAGTCCCTGCTGCGGCGCCGCGTGGTCGCGCTGAAGATGTGACGCCGCGCTTTCGCGAGCGTCTCGGGATCCGCGTTGCCGGAGTGGACCATCTCGACCGTGCCCTCGAACACGAGGAACCCCGACCACCAGTCGACGTGCGAGACGAGAATCGAGCAGCGCGGATCGCGCAGCAGGTTCTTGAACTTCATGCGCGTCTCGGTGATCGACACGCCGACTCCGCCGTCGCGCGGGTACGTGGTGACGATGCTGAGCTGCGGCATGCCGTTCTTGCGGAACGACGTCATCACGCCCTGCGGGTGGTCGTGCAGGAACTGCTCGATCTGCGGAGACAGCGGGGACGCGGTCGCCATCGGGGGCTCTCCTTGCGTAAGGGTCAGGCGATCGCGCCGGCGGCACGCAAGGCCGCAAGCTTCGTCGCGTCGTAGCCGAGCACGGTGCCGAGGACTTCGTCGGTGTGCTGCCCGGGCGTCGGGACCGGACCCACGCGCCCCGGGGTCTTCGACATCTTCACGGTCACGCCGGGCACGTACATCTCGCCCGCGACCGCGTCGTCCATCTTCACGAGCATCTCGCGCTCCCAGAGGTGCGCGTCCTTCGCGACCTCGGGAATCGTCCGCACGGGCGCGGAGGGAATCCCCGCCGCCTGCAGCGCCGCGCACGCTTCGTCGCTCGTGCGGGTGGCGCACCACGCCTCGATCCTCGCGCGGCGCTCGGCGGCCGGTGAGCTGCCGGCAAGCGGCGTGTCGTCGTCGGGGCCGCCGACGATCTTCATCAACGCCGACGCCATGTGCCGGCCCGCCGCCGCGATCACGACGTAGCCGTCTTTCGTGCGGTACGGCGGACGTCCGCCCTCGCCGCCCTCCTGCCCCGTGGACAGGTAGTACGACGTCGGGATCTCCACCATCGTCAGCGCCGAGTCGAGCAGGCAGACGTCCACGAGCTGGCCTTCGCCGGTCCGGTCGCGATGACGCAGGGCCGCGAGCGTGCCGATCGTCGCGTGCAGCGCGGTGTACCGGTCGGCCACGGAGGTCGCGGTACCGATCGGCTTGCCTTCGAGCTGGCCCGTCAGCGTCATGAGCCCGCTCATGGCCTGCCCGAGCGAATCGAAGGCGGGGCGCTCGGTGTACGGCCCGTACTGGCCGAAGCCCGACACCGACACGAGGATGATGCCGCGGTGCAGCGCGCGCAGACGCTCGTAGTCGAAGCCCATGGCCTTCATGACGCCGGGCCGGAAGTTCTCGAGGACGACGTCCGACTTCTTCACCAGCTCCGCGAAGACCGCCTTGCCCTCCGCGGAGCGCAGGTCGATGCAGACACTCTTCTTGCCGCGGTTGTACACCGTGAAGTAGACGCTCTGGCCGCGCACCATCGGCGGATGCCGGCGCGTCTCCTCCCCGCCGATCGCTTCCAGCTTGATGACCTCGGCGCCGAGGTCGGAGAGGATCATGCCCCCGCGCGGGCCGGCCTGGAACCGCGCGAGCTCGAGCACGCGGATGCCGTCCAGCGCGAAGCTCACGAGGCCACCGCCTTCCGCACGTCGGCGAGTCGCGCGTACGAGGCGAGGACGCGCGGCTGGTCGTCCACGATGTGGCGGATGATCACGTCGGTGTAGCCCATGGCGGCCAGCGCGCGAAACTTCGCGGTCACCGTCTCCACCGACCCGTAGACCGGCGCGTCGGAGGAGAAGCCACGATAGCCGCCGCGCACGCGCGCGCCGGCGATCGCATCCGCCTCCGCGTCCGACTCCCCGACGTAGATGTCACGGCGGATCGCGATCGCGGTCGGCGTGCGCTGGTGCTCCCGGCAGCGGCCGCGGTAGTACTCGATCAGCGCCTGCGCCTGCTTCGGCGTGAGCCCCGGCGAAGCGAGCCACGCGTCGCCGAGTCGCGCCGCGCGGTCGACGGCGGGCTCCGCGGTGGCGCCGAGCCAGAACTCGACGGGCTCCGCCGGCCGCGGCGCCACCCGCCCCTCGCGGAACTGGAAGCGCCCGGACGACGATACGACTTCGCCGTGCAGCAGCCGGCGAATCACGTCGAGCGACTCCTCGAACATCGCGACGCGTGCCTTGACCTTCACGCCCATCGCCCCGAACTGGTCGTCGCCGTCACCGAGCCCGGTCTGGAGGATGAAGCGGCCGGGCGCCAGCGCCGCGAGCGTGCCCACCTGCTCCGCGAGGAGGACGGGATTCCAGAGCGGGAGCAGGAAGAGCGCGCCGAACGGCTTGTCACCCCACTCGGCGAGGCAGCGGGCGAGGATCGGCACGTTCTGGTAGTACGGGCCGGGCGTCGCATGGTGATCGCCCACGAAGAGCGAGTCGAGGCCGGCCCGCCGGGCCGCGGCCGCGCGCTCGATCATGAAGCGTGCGCCCGTCCGGGCGTCGACGGTCGCGCTGAAGCTGCTGGTCAGGGACACTCCGATGCGCATGGCTCCTCCTGGACCGACGCGAGCGATTGAGTATCGCCCACCCCTGCCGTATCGTGCGCGGCATGAAGGTCACCCGCCTCGAGACCTACGCGCTCTCCGCTCCGCTGCCGCAGGCCGTGCGCACCTCCACGCACCGGATCACGCAGGTCAGCGAGGTGATCGTGAAGCTCGCCACCGACGCCGGCCACGTCGGCATCGGCGAGGCGCACGGGCCCTTCCTCTTCCAGGGCGCCGACGGCCTGCGCCAGGTCAACGGCATACTCGAGACCATCACGCCGCTCGTCGTCGGGCGCGATCCATTCGAGGCCGAGGCCGTGTGGCAGGACCTTTTCGCGCTGACGTACACGAGCGTGCGCGGCATCCCCACGCTCGCGCGGCAGGCGCGCGTGCTCGTCACCGCGATGAGCGCGATCGACATCGCGCTGTGGGATCTGAAGGGCAAGGCGGTCGGCCGTCCCGTGCACGCGCTGCTCGGCGGCGCGCTCGTGCCGCGCGTGCCCGCGTACGTGACCGGCTTCTACTACCGCGACGGCGAGAAGCCCGACGACGTCGTCCGCGAGGCGGCCATGTACACCGAGCTCGGCTACAAGACCGTGAAGGCGAAGGTGGGCGGCCTCACGCCGGAGGAGGACGCCGCGCGCGTGGGACGCATCCGCAAGGCCGTCGGCAAGGACGTCGCGATCATGCTGGACGCGAACCAGGGCTGGGACCTGCCGACGGCGATCCGGGCGGCGGAGCTCTGCGCGCCGCACGAGCCGTTCTGGCTGGAAGACCCGATGCCGTGGTTCGACGAGCGCCGCGCGCTCGAGCGGCTCAAGGCCTCGACGCGCATCCCGATCGCGGCCGGCGAGACCGAGTACTCGCCGTTCGGGCTGCGCACGATGATCGCGAACGACCTCGTGGACTACGTGATCATCGACTCGACGTGGGCGGGCGGCCTCACCACCTGGCGCAAGGCCGCGGTGCTGGCCGAGCTCTACCAGGTGCCGATGGCCGCGCACCACGATCCGCAGATCCACGTGCACGCGGTGGCCGCGAGCCCGACCGGCTTCATCCTGGAATCGTTCGCCGATCCCACGCGCGACCCCCTCTGGTTCGAGCTCTTCCGCGAGCGGCCGGAGATCCGCGACGGCTTCATGGCCGTGCCGGACGCGCCCGGCCTGGGCCTCGAGCTGCGCGACGACACGCTGGAGAAGTACGGCGTGCGGGTCGGCTGACGCTCAGGTGACCGACACGATCGTTCGCGAGCTCCGGCCGACGGATGCGCCCGCGTTCCACGCGCTGCGCTTGCGCGCGCTGCGCGAGCATCCGGAAGCGTTCGGCCGCACGCCGGAGGAGATGGATCCGGTCGACGTGTGGGCGCGCCGGCTCGCGGAGGACGCGGGCTCCGACCACGACTTCATGCTCGGCGCATTCGGGGGCACGACGCTGGTCGGCATCGCCGGCTGCCATCGAGAAACCTCCGCCAAGCATCGGCACATCGCGTTCATCTGGGGAATGTACGTCGCGCCGGAGCATCGCCGCTCAGGCCTCGCCCGCGCGCTCCTGCACGCGGCGATCGCGCGCGCCCGCACGTGGCCCGGCCTGGATCAGCTCTGGCTCGACGTGGTCACCGCGAACACCGGCGCCCGCGCGCTCTACGCCGCGTGCGGGTTCACCAGCATGGGCATCAAGCGGCACGCGCTGAAGGTGGGCGACCGGTACTACGACGAGGAGATGATGGGGCTCGACGTCATGCCCTGACCGGCGTCGAGTCGCGCGCCTCTTTGGCGAGGCGGTCATCACGCTCGCGCAGCAGCCAGTACACCACGCCGAGCACCACGGTGGCTCCCGCCAACGCGGCAATGGTGCTCGCGGGCGTGCCGCTGGAATCCAGAATGACGAACTTGCGACTCAGCGCGATGAGCGCGATGAGCACAACGGTCTTGACCTGGATGATGCTCGAGCGCCGAAGGGCCACGCGAACGATCGAATGCTTGAACTCCATGGCGATGAGCAGCGTCATGATCATGCCGAAGAGCGCCTGAAAGACGTCATGTTCCAGCGGGTCCAGCGCGCCGCTGAGCAACATCAGCACGACGCGGATGACCAATTGCACGAGCGCGAGGACGATGACCACGGCGATCACCAGACTCAGAACGATCGCAACGATCTGCTCGAAGCGCTCGTACACGGACATGATCGGCCAATGCTCCCGTGTGTCCGCAAAGAACTTCGAAGTCGCGTGGCGCTTTTTTTCCATTGGTCGCTCCGTTCTGCGTCACTTGAACTGCTGCATCACCTCGCCGGCGAAGCGCCGCATCGACGCGGTGATCTTCGCGTGGGGCAGATAGCCGAAGCTCAGCTGCGCCAGCAGGTGCTGCACGCCGGCGTCACGCATCGCCGCCACCTGCTCCGCGACCCGCGCTGCCGTCCCGCACAAGGCGCCGGTCTCCAACGACCACTTCGTGCCTGCCTCGTGTGACACCGCGGGATCCGTGAACGGGTTGAGGAAGGCGGCGTCGACGTGGAAGTCGCTCGGGTTGTACGCCGTGCGCGCGTGGATCATGTGCTCGCGCGTGTGCAACACGGCGGCACCGAGCGTGTCCTCCGCCTCCGCCTGGCTCTCGCCGACGTAGACGTGGCGCCACACGGCGGCCTGCGCCCGCAGCCGCGCGCGCGTCGCGTCGTCGTGCCCGCCCTCGCGCAGCCCCTGCTCGTAGAGCGCGAGCCGCTCGGGAATGCGCGCGAGCGGGATGCGCGGGGTCATGATCGGCAGGCCGAGCCGGCCGCACTCCTGGAACGACGCCGGCGTGACCACGCTCCGCCAGATCGGCGGGTGCGGGCGCTGGACCGGGCGCGGGCGGAGCGCGGGCATCCGAAGGTCGAAGTACTTGCCGTGATACTCGAACGGCGCCTCCGTCCACGCGCGGGTCAGCACTTCCAGCGCCTCGTTCGCACGCTCGCGCGCGTCGTCGCTCCGCAGGCCGTACCCGACGAACTCGTACTCGTTGTAGATGGAGCCGCGGCCCACCCCGACGTCGAGGCGACCGCCGGAGAGGTTGTCGAGCAGCGCGAGCTGCACGGCGAGCCGCACGGGATGGCGCAGCGCGAGCTGGATCACGGAGAACCCGATGCGCACGCGCGAGGTCTTCGCCGCCAGCGCGGACGCGAACGGGATCGGGTCGCAGTACACGGCTTCGCCGGTGAAGTTGTGCTCGGTCAGCCAGACGCCGTCGAACCCGAGCGTGTCCGCGAGCACGGCCTGCTCGAGCTGCTCGGCGATGGCGGCCTGGTCGTCGTCGGGCCCGGGGGAGTGAGCGAGCGTGAGCCAACCGAAACGCATCACAGCTTCGCGATCGCCGGGATCACCTTCGCGCCCATGAGCTCGATCGAGCGCATGGTGGTCGGGTGGTCCATCTTCGACTCCTGGGCCTCGAGCAGCAGGTGGCCGACGCCGATCTCCTTGTGCACGAGCGCGAACGTCTCCGCCACCTCCTCGGGCGTGCCCGCGACGATGAAGTGCTCGGCGACCAGCTCCTCGTAGCTCATCTGCGACAGCGTGCGCGGGCGCGCCTTCAGCGCGAACTGCCTGGCGGCTTTCGAGCGCATGCCGACGGGCTGGAACCAGTCCACCGGCGCGCGCAGCGTCGGCCCCATGCGCCACACGAAGTGACGCCCGGCCTCGAGCGCCTTGGCCTTCGTGTCCGCGGTGACCGCGCAGATCAGGAACCCGAGCTTGTCGGGCGTGACCTCGCGGCCCGCCTCGGCGGCGCCCCGGCGATAGAAGTCGAACAACTCGCGCGCCACGGCGAACGGCACGAGGAACGGCACGTACGTGTAGCCGAGCCGCCCCGCCCACACGGCGGTCTCCGGGCTCGCGGTGCCGGGCACCCAGATCGGCGGATGCGGCTTCTGCAGCGGCAGGCACCACGGGTTCACGTGACGGAAGTGGTAGTGCTTGCCCTCCCAGCGGAAGGGGCCGGGATCCGTCCAGCACTTGAGGATCAGGTCGTGGCACTCCTCGAAACGCTCGCGGTTGTGGATCGGGTTCGTGTTCGCCCACCACGTCTCGACGCCCACGCCGCGCACGAACCCGGACAGCACGCGCCCGCCCGAGATGAGGTCGGCCATCGCGATCTGCTCGGCCATCCGGACCGGGTTGTCCTCGATCGGTAGGATGTTGCCGAGGATGAGGAGCTTGGCGCGCTTCGTGGTGCGCGCGAGCACCGCCGCCGTCATGTTGGCGCCGACGTTCACGCACGACGGCGTCGAGTGGTGCTCGTTGATCATGAGGCCGTCGAACCCGACCTCGTCGGCGAGCTCGTACTCGGTCAGATAGCGCTGGTAGTTCGCGGCGGCCTTCTCGCGGTCGAAGAAGCGGTTGGGGAACGCGAGCCGCAGCGACGGGTACTTGTCGCCCTCCGCGTCCGGATACTCGTGGTGCGGCATCTCGCTGAAGTAGTAGAGCTTCACTTCGTGGCCCCCAGGAACTCGAGCACGAGCCGCGCGAACGCGTCCGGTTGCTCGACGGGCGGCAGATGCCCGCACTTCTCCAGCACGCTGAGCGTCGCGTTCGGCAAGGCGCGCCGGTAGAGCTCGCCGCACTCCACGGGCACGATGCGGTCCTCGCGGCCCCACACGACGAGCGCGGGGTTGCTCACGCGCGGCAGGAACCGCGCGAGCCGCGGGTTGTGCATGTACGGCTTCCAGGTCAGTCGCGCGGTCATCTCGCGGTTGCGCTCCGCGATCTCCAGCTCGGCCGGCGTCGGCGCCTTGCCGAAGAGCGCCTCCCACTCCGGCACGGTGGCCGGGTCGTGGACGGTGAGCGCGCGCAGCTCCGCGGGCGAGTGGAAGAAGATGTCGAGGATCTCGCCCGACTCCGGCTTGAGCCCCGCGGGCGCCACGAGGATCAGCCGCGCGAGCGCGCCCGGGCTCATCGCCGCCATCTCCGCCGCCGTCCAGCCGCCGATCGAATGGCCGAGCACGTGCGGCCGGCCGAGCTTCGCGGCCTCGATGAACCAGAGATGGAAGCGCGCGAGGTCGTCGATGCCGTCCATCCATTCCGCGTCGCCCGAGCGCCCGAAGCCCGGATGCGTCGGCGCCCACACCGTGCAGCGCTCCGCGACCTGCTCCATCCACCGCGTCGCCCCGCGGTTGCCGCCCGCGCCGTGCAGCACGAGCAGCGGCGTCCCCTGCCCGCCGACCCACGTGTGCACGTCGACGTCGCCGACCCGGATCGTCTCCTCACGAAATCGCATGGGCCGTATTATGCTCCGACCGCGATGGGTAATCGTCTCTCCGGCAAAGTGGCGGTCATCACCGGCGGCGCGTCCGGCATCGGCCGCGGGATCGCGCAGCGTTACGTCGACGAGGGCGCGCGCGTCGTGCTCGCGGATCGCAACGGCCCGCTGGTCCAGGAGACCGCGAAGGCGCTCGGTGCCGCGGCCGCGGCGGTCGAGATGGACGTGACCCGCGAAGCCGACGTCGAGCGCGCGGTCGCCGAGGCACGCGCGCGGTTCGGTGGCGTCCACATCGGCGTCAACTGCGCGGGGCTCGGCTACTCCGTGCCGCTCACCGAGCAGACGGAAGCGCAGTGGGACACCGTCGTGGACGTGTGCCTCAAGGGCGTGTTCCTGTCGATGAAGCACGAGGCGCGCGCCATGGCGCCCGCCGGCGGCGTCATCATCAACATCGCGTCCATCAACGCGCGTCAGCCGGGCGCCGGCCTCTCCGCGTACTGCGCGGCGAAGGCGGGCGTCGAGATGCTCACACGGGTCGCCGCCCTCGAGCTCGGCGCGCAGAAGATCCGCGTGGTCGGCATCGGCCCCGGGCTGATCGACACGCCGCTCACCACGTTCCAGCAGGAGCGCCCGCACGTGCGCGAAGCGTTCCTCGAGAACGTCCCGCTGGGGCGTGTCGGCACCACCGACGACATCGCGGGCGCCGCGCTCTTCCTCGCCTCCGACGACGCGAGCTGGATCTCCGGCGACACGCTCTTCGTCGACGGCGCCGCGCTCACGAAGAAGTTCCCGGAGCTCGGCCGCTTCCGGCGTCCGGGCGCCTGAGCGGCGCTCAGGCCGCGCGCCGGCGCGGGCCGCTCACGCGGCTCCACAGCGAGCCCGCGCCCGCGAGCAGGTGGCGCAGCGAGCGCGTGCTGTGCAGGTCGCTCGGCTCGTGCCGCGCGGCGCGATCCTCTTCCTCCCGCCCGTCGGAGTCGAACGGCAAGGAC
>Ga0194121_10001066_pt1 | contig 47876 bp, 48 predicted proteins | sample TA2MahCa50mmetaG_FD_148609 | JGI IMG/M metagenome (GOLD analysis project Ga0194121, IMG submission 148609) | Freshwater microbial communities from Lake Tanganyika, Tanzania - TA2015020 Mahale Deep Cast 50m | ecosystem: Environmental > Aquatic > Freshwater > Lake | place: Tanzania: Lake...
CGTTTTTTGAATACCTTTCAGCTAAAAACTCATCCTCTAGTTTTGTATTTCCATAAGGATTAATTGGCACTCGTATACTACTTTCTGAAATTGGAGTTCTTTTTGGATTTCCATAAACACTTGAGCTACTTGCGTAAACTACTTTGATGTTGAATTCCTTTGCTATTTTGAAGATATTTTCAGTACCTCTGATATTCACATCTACGTATTCATCCTGATTTGTAAATGATTCTTGGACATCGGTAAGTGCAGCTTCGTGGAATATGCCATCTGTATTTTTTAATACCTCTCTTATATTTTCAAAATCTCTTATGTCGATTTTGTGAAATTCATAATTCTCTATTGGTTCAAGGTTCTCTAGCTTTCCTCTCACTAAACTATCAATTATTACAGGAGTATGATTTTGTCTAACAATTTCCTTAACTAAATAACTTCCAATGAATCCAGCGCCACCGGTTACAGCTAACCTCATGTCAACTGTTTATTTTGCGCTTCTTTAAGTCTTGATAGAATCTAAAACTAAATAAATAATCAGAAAAAAGTCTAGACAACCAACTGATCATCTATGACCAAAATAATGGAAATGGGCTCTTCAGAGCTGATTCAATCAATTCAATCAAGTAAACTCAAAATCTGTGTAATAGGAATAGGAAGAATTGGACTACCCACTGCGTTATCGTTTGCAAATTCTGGACTTTCAACTATTGGTGTAGATATAAATTCTGAACTGGTATCATCCATTAACTCAGGTATATTTCCACTCAAGGATGAACCAGGTTATGATATAATATTTGAAAACGTAATTAGAGAGAGAAAATTTTTTGCAACTGCAAAAATTGAAGAATGTATTCCGCAATCTGATGTAATATTATTATCTCTCCCAACCCCAATGGATAAAAATAATGTACCAAGTTATTCTGCACTCGAATCAGTAGGTAAACAACTTCATGAGTTGCTTACTCCCGGTTCATTGGTAATTGTAGAAAGTACGATAGAACCTGGATTTATAGAGGATGTATTAATTTCTATAATAGAAGGTGATGGAAGCCGATTAAAGGCAGGAAAGAATTTTGGAATAGGAGTATGTCCAGAAACCGCCAATCCAGGACAAATCCTTAATGATTTTGAAAGACTACCAAGGCTTGTTGGGGCAATTGATGAAAAAACTGCTAATATTATCACAAAAATTTATCGACACGTATTCACAGTAGAACTAATTCCAATGCCTGACTGTAAGACTGCAAATGCAGTAAAACTCACGACAAATGTTTTTCGTGATATTAACATTGCATTTGTTAATGAGCTTGCAATATTATTTGAAAAAATAGGAATCGATATTATGAAAGTGCTTGAAGCAGCAAAGACAAAATATAATTTTCAAGTTCATTATCCTGGGGCCGGAGTTGGAGGACCATGCCTTCCAGTCAACTCTTACCAAATGCTTAATCTTGCAAAGCGTGTAAATGGCAATCTAAACATTGTCAGAGTAGGACGAATAACAAATGAATCTATGCCGGATCACGTTATAGAATTACTAAATGATGGATTTGCAGAAGCCAAAAAAAATATCAGGGGATCAGAAATACTTATTCTAGGTATATCGTACAAGCCTGACGTAAAAGACATTCAGCTGAGTCCTGCAAAACATATTGTAGAAAAACTATTGGCAAATAATGTGAAGGTCAAAATCTATGATCCACACTATAAATCCACAGAAGTGTATGGGATACACACAGAAGGAAATTTTGTCGATGCATTAACAGGCACTGATGCTATTGTAATTGTGACTGCACACAAGGAGTTTCATGATCTTGAGCCAACATTTCTGACTAGCAAATTGAGAACACCTATAGTTATTGACTCTAGAGGAGTTGTAGATCAATATTCTGCAAAAAAAGCAAATCTGATATTTCGAGGACTAGGCCGTGGTAAGATCTAAAACCATACTGAAGACAAATTCAATAAAAGACATACTAACTCTACGATACAATTCCACATCTGCAGCCCAAATTGAAAAAAAGACCTGGAGAGATTTTGCTCAAAGAACTGTACAAGAAAATGTATCTGAGCATGTAGAGAATTTGATAACTGTAAACCTTGCAAAATCAATTAAAAACTCTAACAAAACCAAAGCCGCAATTGCTCTGAGCAGCGGCGTGGACTCTACATTGGTATTATCGCTTTTAAAACAAACTTGTCCGGACGTGAAAGTAAATGCAATATCGATCAAATTTGCAAATAGTGTTGATGAGTCAAAATATGCAGCAAGAATTGCCCAAGAATTTGATATCTCTCACGAAATAGTCTATATTGAGAATTTTCTAAAAGACTTACCGGCCGCACTTGATCTAGTAAAACAACCATTTTGGGATTTGCACTGGTATCATGTAGTAAAAAAGGCAAAAAGCATTGGGGAGATAATTGTATCTGGAGATGGCGGAGATGAGCTTTTTGGAGGCTATACATTCAGATATGAAAAATTCCTCGCGCTAACAAAAAGGACATCGTCTCCTCTTGCAAAAGTCAAGGCATATCTGCAGTGCCATGAAAGAGACTGGGTTCCAGACCAACAAGACGTATTTGGCAAAAAGATAGGCTTTTCATGGGATTTGATCTACTCGAGGCTTTTGCCATACTTTGACAATAAACTAGACTCGCTATCACAGGTTTTTCTGGCGGATTTTAATGGTAAACTTCTCTACAATTGGATCCCACTGAACAAAAAAATTCATGATCATTTTGGAGTTAAACAGGTGACACCGATCCTATCAAAGCAGACAATTGACTATGCTACTCATCTTCCATCAAAGCTCAAATATGATCCACAAAGCAACACCGGCAAGCTCATCCTAAGGGAAATCATCAAAAGTCGTGGTCTTGAAAGATTACTCATAAAGAAAAAGCAAGGATTCTCTGTAGACACAATGAATCTCTGGAAATCCCATGGCTATGATCTGTGCAGTCATTATCTGTCTGACTCTAGAGTAGTAAAACAAGGATGGATTAATGATGCCTGGATAAAAAAACACTTTGAAAAAAATCTTGATGCTCGATATGTTAACAAATTCCTGGGAATCTTTGCACTTGAGATCTGGTATAGACTATTTGTCACTAAAGAGATAAAACCTAATCATAAATTGTCCGTCTAGCTTTTTGCCAAGTGTTTACTCATTATTTCAACAAAACTCTTTGCCATCTTTTCCCAACTGAATTCTTCTTCAACAAACCTCCTTCCGTTTTCACCAAATTCTTGAGCAAGCTTTCTGTCATTTAGTAATAGTGTTATCTTTTCAATCCATGTTTTGTAATCTTCCCTTTGCACAAGAAAACCAGTCTTGCCGTCTTTCATCAGTTCTGGAATCCCGCCTGCATTTGTGGCAATGACTGGTTTTTTCATCAATTGTGCTTCTTGCAGAGTCAAAGGGGACATGTCAATTCCGCTTGGCAATGCATACACATCAAGCGATGCCATGTATTCTCTTACCTGATCTGGATACTGCAAAGCACCAAGCCACTTGAAATTTTTGTACTTGGATAGTACGTCGGTTATTTTTTGTCTGTATGGCCCGTCTCCTGCCCAGTAAAAGGTGACATCTGGCATTGCCTTGATCACATTTTGCAAAGTGAGAATCTCTTGTGTTTTTCCCCATATCCATGCTCCTTGCAATAATCCGACACATGGATGTTCTAGCTTCATTCCTTCTACTGGATACCATCGTGTTGCATCAATTCCGCCATACAAAACTTCGACCAGCTTTTCCGGATAATGCTGTTTTACAATTGGCTCCAAATAGTTGCAAATTGGAATTATTGCTGTTGCACCAGAAAAACATCGTTCTGCATTTTTGTCTCGTTGTTGTAATGCAAATCGTCTGATCGGTGATTTGTATAGCGTCTCTTTTGCCCACTTGATCTCAGACCAATAATCACCTCGTAGCAAAATGAATAATGGAATTTTTGCCTCTATTGTAGCAAGGCCAAAATGCGCCTGTCTGTCTATGAATACTGCATCTGGCTTGAACTCTGAAACCAATGCGTTGAATTTTTTTTTACTTGGAAACCAATCTCTTATGTTTTTACTTGGAAATCCAGTATAGATCTCTAGATCGTGGACCAGTCTATATTCCACACCAAACTTGGTTAACGCATCACCGAACTCTTTTAGGTGGAAAAACTTTGATCTCGCCCCAGCAATAAGCAGTCTCATTTAGTTTCTCACCGGCATATACAATAATCAAAATTTCGTTTTTGTGAATTTATTGTATTCAATTAATTTTTATTTAGCAACTTGGGGGTCAAGCTTGATTTGAAAAGTATTATAGTTGATTATTTGGCATGCCCAAAATGTGGCAAAGACCTAGCGCTAAAGTCGAAAAAATCCATCAGTACTGAGGTAATTGAAGGGCATCTTTTCTGCCAAAACAGACACAAATTCAGCATAATTCGAGGGATACCAAGATTTGTTACCGACAAGGACATGGGATTTGTAAAAACAGAGGATGCCTTTTCTTCAAAATGGAACACCTTTAACAAAACGTATCATCAAAAGAACTGGCTTTTACACCAGCAAAACTGGTTTTTGAGCAGATTTGGCTGGAAGACGCTGAAAAACTTTAATCGATTCCTAAAGACGCGCACAATGATTTTGGATGCTGGAACCGGAATCGGAAACAGTGCCAAACTCTTCTCTGCAAATCCCGATGCTCAAGTTTTTGCAATAGATGTAAGCTCTAGTGTTGATTTCGCAAACAAAAGATATGGAAATACTCCGAACATTCACTTTATTCAGACAGATCTCAGACAATTACCATTCAAGAAAAAGTTCTTTAATTTCATCTGCTCTGATCAAGTTTTGCATCATACCAAGGACACAGAAACATCGTTCAAGTATCTGACAAAATTTCTGCAAAAAAATGGACAAATCTCAATCTATGTGTATAATAAAAAAGCGCCAATGCGTGAATATGCTGATACATACATACGGGAATTAACCACAAACATGACTGAAAAAGAATGCATTGAATTTTCTAAAGACATGACATATCTTGGCAAAGCATTGTCTGATCTAAAAAAGAAAATAACCATTCCAAGAGACATTCCAGTTTTGAAAATTAAAAAAGGAACGTATGATGTGCAGAGGTTCATTTATTGGTATTTTCTAAAATGCTTTTGGGCTGAGGATGGAAATTTTGAGCGAAGCGTTGGTGTAAACTATGATTGGTATTATCCAAAGTTTGCTTATAGACACACTCCTGATGAGGTGAGAAAATGGTTCAACGATGTAAAGATAAAAGTAATTCACTTTAACGAAATTGAAAGTGGAATAAGCGTTAGTGGAAAAAGCTAATTAATTTGGCTTAAGTATAATTCGAATATCTGTACCTGTCTTGTCATTTCCAACGATCTTTGGATAATATGCATGGATGTCTGTACGAGATCTGATCTTTTTTGTAATCTTTTGTATTGCACCTTCTAGTAATGTTGGTGGCCTAAACACATCACATTGTATGATTTGATAGTTCACACTTATTGCAAGTTTGGATAACGTATATTTAGTAAAGTGAAATGTGATGGATTTTTGTATATTGATAAATCTAATATTGTTTTATTTGAACAGTTTGGGACTTCAACGAAAACTATTCCGTTTTCATTTAGATTACTCTTAATCTTTTTTAAAAATTCAACTGGATTAATTAAATGTTCAAGTACATGAGAAATCCAAATTATGTCATATTTTTCATCATGAACAAAATTTTCGATAAATCCGGAATGGCATTCACCTTGTCGCAATTTTTTATTTATCCGTTCTACGTTTCTTGCATCTGGCTCGATTCCAACTACGTCAAATCCAATCTCTTCAAACCAAAACATGGTTTGACCAGATCCGGCGCCTATGTCCAAAAATTTTTTCTTGTTTTGAAGATATGGTTTACAATATTTGTATTGTGATGTCCATTGTCTCTTTTTTCCCTTTGAATCAACATCAGTAAAATCTGAATCTAATGCCTTTTCAGATCCTACTATGTCCCAAAACTCCTTTCTGTAATATTCTTCAATTTTTTGTTTGATTGACTCAGAGTTACCTGTAAAAAATAACTTACAATTATCGCATTTGTAAACTGGTAGCCCAAAATATGACGTTTCTGAAAAAGTACTAAATTTTTCACTAGAGCATACGAAACAATTCATTTACGATCCCTATTGCTTACACAGGTGAAATGTGATTATCTGCATGTCTTTTCATCTAGTGATGCTGTCTTTATAAGAAATATTTATGGCATGGAAATAATTCTGTGGGGTTCCTGTATCAATACAATCATTAGTATGTTGAAATTTAATTGCGCGAACATCACCACTCAAATCGATTATCTCTTGAATTGCATCTGTTAGTTGTAGTTCGTTTCCTACTCCTGGTTTAATTTTCAGCAGAGCATCAAAAATCTTGGGTTTGAATATATAAAGTGGCATAATTCCCAAGTTAGTTTTTGGTTGTTTTGGTTTTTCATCCAGTCTGGATACATGATAAATTCCATTATCTGATCTTGATATCGTTGCTATCCCATATGATTTTGGATTTGGAACCTCTTTAACGAAAAAGATTGCATCAGCATTTGATTTTCTATGTGCGTTAATCAATTTTGTAATTGGACTTGAATTGTTTCTTACATATGCATCTCCAGCATGAACAAGAAATGGTTTTGTGCCTACAATTTCTTTTGCTGTTAATACCGCTGCACCAAATCCTCTTGGAGAATTTTGATTAATCCAAACTATGTTGGAAGCTTCAATTTTTTTAAACAAATCCTTCATCAAGTTATAATGATTATGATCAATTTGCCTCAGATAATCTAGATAGTCTTTTTCTGGTGTAAAATGATCCTCAATCGATCTTTTCTTTTTTCCAACTATGAAGAAAAAATTTCTTATTCCTGCATCAAAAAGCTGTAAAAAGATATGCTCAATTAGAGGTCTTACTACTATTTCATTAAACGACTTGGTGAATATCGGAACCATTTCTTTTGGTTGATCTTTAGTTAAAGTTAGTAATCTGGTGCCATGACCTGCAACAGGAATAACAGCAGTTTCGATCAACAGTCACTCTATTGTTGTTGGTTATAAAAAGAAATAGAGGAATTAAAAGTGAAAAAATTCCTGTTTACACGATTATGTTTTTACATGTTTTAAAAATTAAAACTATTTTTAAAGGATAAAATGATCAACAATATGGTAAACTCGATTAAACGACTAATCAAACGTATAATTGGTCGTGATGGATATGCTGTTTTGCTCAACACGAAATTAGGATCTAAATTGCATGATTGTGCTCACTCGAATTCATCCACATCTAGAGATTTTTTATTGCAAATGCTGCCTAAATCCTCAATTGGCCTGGAAATTGGTGTAAATGATGGTGATTTTTCAGAACGAATTTTAGAAATAGTGAGACCAAAAAAACTTTACCTGATTGATCCTTGGAAATTTTTTGATGATGATAAGTATTCGACATCACCATATGGTAGAAAGAATATAGATAATCAAAACATGATGGACATAAAATATGAGAATGTTAAAAAAAGATTTTCGACCCTAATTAATAAAAATCATATTGTTATTTGTAGAGGGCTCTCAGAGGATCTCTCCAAAACATTTGGGGATAATTATTTTGATTGGATTTATGTCGACGGCAATCATTTCTATGAGTTTGTAAAAAAAGATCTGGATTTGTATTCATCAAAAGTAAAAATTGGGGGATTTATTACCGGAGATGATTATTATCCTGGTGATTTATCTGGTAATGGAGTCAAAAGAGCAGTTGATGAATTTGTTAGTTCTGGACTAGCAAAATTAATACAGTTAAAAAATAATCAATTTATCTTACAAAAAACTGCTTAATTTTATGTAAATGATAATTATATCAGATTTCATGATGTCATCTAATGTCTAAATTTACAAATATTGTAAACCTGATGTCAAAATGTGTTTATTTAATCGTCTTTTAGGTAACACTTGATATATTGATATTCACTAAAGAAGTTGTGCATAGGAAGCTGTTATTTCGTTCTTGGTTTTATTTTAGAACTGGCTGGAGTACATATTTTGCTTTCATTTTAGGTGCCGTAAATACACTTACTGTGACATATTATTTGGCAATAGATAAAGCACCTGACCTTAAGGCCTTATTTCCTAGCTTTATGTATTATGGAGCTGTTTTCATATTAATTGCGGTTCCAGTTCTAACAGTAATAGGATACATTCATTTTAAAAAATCTTATTCATACAAAGCAGAAGCTGATATTGGCTTTGAATCAAACCCGCATTTCCGCAGAATGATACAAAACTCTGAGATCATGATCCCTCTTTACATAGAACTTTTGGAACTATTAACCAAAATATCTCAAAATGAAAAACTTACTAGTGCTGAAATTGAAAAAATATCAAAAATCAAAGATGACTTATCTAACTATGCAACCAAAAAAACTTTAAACTAAATAATTTACTGATTGTTGCTTGACCAAAAAACCTAAAATTACATTTTTGTATCGCGATTGCGTTGGTCTGTCTGACAAACACTACTTCACTCATCATAGAAACTTATTGTTAAAAGCTTTGGCTCGTACAAATGAAGCTGAGATCAACTATGTATTGTCGGATAAAATTTTTGATATCTCAAAGTTAGAAGGTAAAACGGATATAATTTTATTATACGATAACGACAATACTGGTCATGATTGTGTTCCAGATGAAATCACAGGAATAAAGAACTCAACAATACCGATTATTGTAAAAATAGGTGATCCATGGGCTGCGCGCAATTTTGACGCAAGAAAAAATCATGAAAAATACAAAATTGATGCCTATTTTGGGACGTACGCATCAGAATTTTTTTATAAATACTACCCCCGTGACTTCAAATACAAAGCAGTTCTTTACGGCATTGAACCTACATTATATGAAAATCTTCTTCCATTCAAGGACAGAATCAAAGACAAAATTCTAAACTCTGGTGCGATCGCAAGCAACAAACTAACTAATCGAATTTTCGCCAAATTGACAAAAGGTGAAGCAGATCCAATTAAACATTACAAGTTAAGAACAATGTGCAATGATCTCAAATATGTTGATTATACCACAACCACCGCACATGAATATATTGGTGACAAATACCAGCTATACTTACAAAAATATGCTGCCGCGATTACTGCTACTACTGACATTTACACTATAAAATATTTTGAAATGCCAGCTGCTGGATGCATGACTTTCATGGAAGTCACTGATAAAAATTATGCAAAAAATCTAGGATACAAAGATGGTGAAACAGCAATTTTCATTAATGAAAAAAATTACAAGGAAAAATTCGGGGAATATATGGCTGACATCAATAATCCAAAGTGGGAAGAAATTGCAAATGCAGGGAGAAAATTTGCCCTAGAAAAATTCAACAATGATCAAGGAGTTAAATCATTGATCGAACTGATTAAAGAGTTTGTCAAGTGATGCATTTAATGTATTTGAACTGAAAAAATCAATATATTGTTCTAGTCTAGTTGTTTACTGTTGATTGTTAATCTTCGACCATGTACAAAAGACGACTGGGATACAATTCTAGATCTTAGAAATACTTTTTATGAAGAATCGTTCTACCAACAAAAAAAACCAATAACAAAACAAGAGCATTATGAATACATGAAAAAACAGGAGAAAAACCCATCTTTCCATCAATGGATGGCAGTAAGTAATGATAACGTGGTTGGATACATCCGAATATTAGACTCTGATATCAGCATCCTTGTTTTACGACAATATCATAACAAAGGAATAGGAACAATAATGTTGCAATTAGTAGAGAACGAGGCTAAAAAATTGGGAATAAAAAAACTTAGAGGCCTAGTCAGAGCAAGCAACACTGGTAGTAAGCAAATTTTTCAAAAAAATGAATATGAACTAAAGATGTACTGGTTTGAAAAAGATCTTAATCAGTAGAAAATATTAAAAAGATCTGTGTATCGAATTTGTTTTAAATAAGATCATTTCAAGCTAGTTTAGCAATGAGACAAAAGATAGTAATTATTGTACTGATCTGCGTGATAATTTTTTCATTTTCATATGGGATTGGAGTAGGCCTTTACAGGCTTCCACCATATTCTGTTCTCGATACAATACATGACAAACTAAACCCTATTGATCGTGGTGATAGTATATTATCTGTTAATGAAAATGTAGCATCTCTCATAAATATTAACAATGAAAGTGATGTTGCCACTAAACGTGCCTCTCTTATACAATATATCTGGAAACAAAATGGTTTTCCACACGATAAGCTTCCATCCGATGTTAGTGATGTAACAGACGATAGATACTCTGATCTGCAAAATCTTTTACGAATAGAAAAGCTCACCACACAAATGGAACATAATGTGGATTCTATTGCATACCTATTTTTGGCAAAAAACAGTAACAACAAGCTAGTCGTTTATCATCAAGGCCATGATGGTGATTTTATTCTAGGAAAAAAATCAATTCAATTCTTCTTAGACAATAATTACTCCGTACTTGCATTTTCAATGCCTCTCACAGGAATGAATAGTCAACCTGTTGTATTTCTGCCAAATTTCGGCACGTTGAAATTGACAACCCACGATGATTTACAATTTTTAGAATCTGAACAGTTTTCGCCAATAAAGTATTTTGTAGAGCCGATTGCAGTTTCGCTAAATTATTTGGATAAAAACTACGACTTTGAATCCTATTACATGACTGGAATTTCTGGTGGTGGATGGACAACTGCATTTTACGCCTCTATTGATACTAGAATAACCAAGAGCTATCCAGTTGCAGGTACAGCGCCTATGTATTTGCGATTCAACAATCCAAAAAATATCGGTGACTATGAGCAAATGCTGCCTGACCTCTATAATTCTGCAAACTACTTGGACCAGTATATCATGGCTTCTTATGGTTCTGGAAGAGAACAAATGCAAATATTTAACAAAAACGATCCATGTTGTTTTTCTGGAACTGGGTTTGTTACATATGAAAACCTAGTAAAAGAAAGGCTTGCCAACTTAGGCCAAGGAAAATTCTCTGTATTATTAGATGAGGCTAACAAAGAACACTCGATTTCGGAAAAATCTCTTAACGCAATACTGCAAAATATGCAAAACTAGTGATTATTGTTCTGATTTACTAAGGTCAAATCTATCGTAATCAATTTTGTAAATTTTCACATGATATTCGAATCCTGTCTCCTTTGAATCAAACTCTTTAATCAAAAACGGATATTTTTCTGCATTGTAGAAAGCATCTTTTAAAAATTCTTGGCGATATGGCCTATCATCAGCTACAACATGATCTAATCCTTCTCCTCTATTGCTTTCTATGAATTCCTTCATTGTATTATATCCAGGAGAAAGAATTTTTGGCCCAAATGACACTTCCTTACTTAGAACTGGAAAATGCCCCTCCATCGCTGTAACTCTGATGTATCTTGATTCAGGATAATATTGATTGATCACTTTTGTTGTGCTGCTTACATGTTTTGCAATCTCGAATGCCTCTCTTTCATGGTCGTAATCGACGCTCTTTACGGATAAAAATGCCATTGATGATGCAATCGCAGCAATGACTATGATTATGACTATGCGTCTGATTCTTTTTTGAAATGCCTGTATTGCTAGTACTGCTAAAACAGAAAATACTGGATACAAGACATACAGATATCTGCCTTCTTGTATGCCGCGGCTGTATGCGTATAACGCAGGAATTGACAAAAGAACTATTGTTACAACCAGCATTATTCCACCCTTTTCTTTTTTTCTTAACACCAACAGAGCTCCAATAGGTGTCAAAAATATGAAAAATGGAACCATCACTAAGCCTAGAAATTTCACCAAAGCCTGAATTCCTGTTAGAATATACTTTAGCACACCATATGTTTCTTGATTTGAGCTTGCTTCAATTCCATACACTTGAGCTCCGCTGATCAAACCGTCTGTGGTGGTCTCACTCCCACTGGTAGCTATCTTTACATATGAAAACGGTAACATGGTCAAAAGGAAAATGCAAAGAGCAATGAGATATCTTCCTATGGTCTTTCTCTCTTTTTTGTTTCTTACAAAGAACATTATTGTTAGCACAAAAAACAAGAATATTCCCTCATAACGAACTTGTACTGCAAGTGCGACTATGCTAAATGACAGATAGACAAGATTTCTTCGTGAGCTCAGACAAAACACAAGTCCTAATGTAACGAGCAATATGTACATCGATTCACTTATTCCAAGTAATGAATTTTGTATAGTTCTTGGTTCTAAAGCAAACAAAAATGCTGCAAGGATGGCATACTTTGACTCAACAAATCTTTTTGCTAGCAAGTACACTGGAATTATGGTCAATGTAGAAAGCGAGACAGTCAGAAGTCTCTGTATTGTCATGTAATCCAAGAAATTATCTGAATGAAATACAGAAAAGAAAAGCGACAGAAATAATGGCCAACCGTTATTGGATATTGGAGTCTCTGGAAGCTGACCAAGTATGCTGGTATCGACAGCATATCTGAAATAGAATAATCCATCCTCAGTGACTGGGATCCCATATGGAAAAATCGTCATTTTGATGATAAATGACACTATTCCAATTGCGCAAAGAGCAATAATGCTATTAGTTGTAAAATAATTGCTTGCTTTTTGTGTAAGGCTCATACGAATCTGATTGTTATCTCCATCTAGTCTCTTTTGAGTTTGTTCATGACGTAAAAGAATATGGTCTCAGCAAAGGTAGCAAGTACAAGTGCAGTGGCCATTCCGTTTATGCCAAAAGTCATACCGAGCAAGATTATCGATGATGTCAAAATTCCAATGTATATGCCAGAGCTGACTATTATGATCTTGATCCTTTCATTTCCAAGAAATTTTGAAGTGTATGTCAGGTTTATTGTAGTGGCGACCACAGAAACGCTCATGATTTGAATTATCTGTATTGCTTCAGAAAACTTGGGAAATGCCATGGGTATTACAATTGGAGACAAAACTATTCCAAGACCTGCAATTCCTATGGATATCAAAATTATTGCTTGTTTGAGCTTTTTGTTAGGATTGCCGCCAGCATCTTGCGGTAGTATGTATTTGTAAACAATTGATGGTATTATCTGCAATACTGCAAGAAACTGTATGCCTAACTGATAATTGCCCAAAAGGGCAAAACCTACCATGGGAGCAATTATGAGCTTATCAACCGATCCGCTAAAAGCAGACGCAATGTTCAAGATGTAGCTATTTGCCATAAACCCAATTCTGGGTTTTAACAACGATAAATCGATAACCGAAGCTCGAAATTCTTTCACAATTCTAATCACGTATGGGAAAAACGAAATTCCTAGGCCCAAAATAATTCCATCTACACCAATTGCATAATACAATCCGATACCAAAAGCAACCATCAAAACTTTCTGTGTGATTAAATATTTAGAATAGGAACTGTATAGTCCTCTTGCAACAATTTCTGATGCTACAAGGCCGAACATCACTGCTCCTAAAATATAGATGCTGATTCTATAGTCGTAAAAAAGAAAATATGTGACAGACGCAGCTATTACGGCGCTTATCAGTACTACAAAAAATATTGTTGACTCTAGTCGAACATTTTTTGGTGTATACACAGAGATGGTATTTTCAGCACCAAGCAAAGATAGTGTTGATGCAATGCCTGCAATAGAAAGAAAATAACTCACATGTCCATAATTTTCTGTTCCCAAAAGAGATGCCATGTAGAACCAAAAAAGAGCAGAAATCCCACTCGCAACTATGTCTGAAACGCCTATGAATGTAAGGCCACGTAGATTACTGGAAATCTCTCTGATCCTATCCCAATTATTCACCATGATGTGCTCTCGATATAGGTCAAGCTACTTTTTTGCATCACGTATTAGATTCACGATTGAGTATAGCATTATTGCGGTCATAAGGAACACTAATCCGAACAATGTCGAACCAATTGCAATTAATGCAAGCACTGGAGAAAATACACCATACTCTGTAAAGTATTGTATTGTCCAGACTACAAAGAATAAACCGATTCCTAGAAATATTATTCCTGGTATGCCGTAGAACTTCAGCGGATGTTCTATTGAAATGAATTTCATTGTGCTTAACATTACAGATGCTCCATGTGAAACAGGATGATGCGTTGACGTTTCGCCTTTATATAAAATCTTGATTGGCACTTCTTTGATTCTAAAGTTATTTTTTCCTGCCTTGATCAAAATCTCAGTTGATACTCCCATTCCACATTCTGATGGAATTATATCTGGGAAGACCTTTTTGTTGTATGCCCTAAACCCACTCTGTGAATCTGTTATCTTGGAATCCAAAGCTGTATTGGTCAAATTTGTTATTGTCTTTATTCCAAATTTCCTGTATGCGGGTACTTCTTGTCCGTTTTTTTCCAAAAATCTTGATCCAATGACAATATCTGCCTCATCTTTTAGAATTGGATCGATTACTCTTTGAATGTCTTCTATTCTGTGTTGCCCGTCGGCATCAAAGGTTACTAGTATGTCGCCATCAATGTCTGCAAATTTTGTAAAAAGACTCTTTATTGATGCTCCATAGCCCATGTTTTTTGCATGGTTCACTACTGTAGCGCCCATCCTCTCTGCAGTTGGTCCTGTTTGGTCGGATGAGCCATCATTGCAAACAATAATTTTGTCAGTTATTTTTTTTAGTTGAGTTATGATGTTGGGTAGATTCTCTTCTTCATTATACGCAGGAAGTCCAATGACAATTTTCAATTCCTTTCAGTAATATGATTCTAAAATAAACGATATTAAAGTTATAGATTAATTTAGTCATGTTTTTGTAATGCAAATCGTACTCGAATCTTTATTTCAACTCATTATTTTTCTTAAACTTTCTATGACATAATCTTGATGTTTTCTTGGGATGTTTGGATAAAATGGTAAGGAAATAATCTCTCTGTATAGTTTTTCAGAATGTGTAAAACTGGATTTGCCAACAAATTTCTTAAATGCAGTGAATCTGTGTAGTGGCTTGTAATGCACTGATGTTTTTATTCCATATTTGAGCAATTTGGCAAATACCATGTCTCTGGATGTGGATAAACCATCTTTGATTCTCAGTATGTACAAATGGTGAGAATGAGCTCCCCTTTGTACTGATTGTGGAGTGATTATTCCTTTTATATCACGCAATCCGTCGTTGTAATAATCGAATGCTTTTCTTCTTTGCTCGTTTAATTTTTTGACTAGTTTGAGCTGACTGAGTCCCAATGCAGACCTTATCTCATCTAGTCTGTAGTTATAGCCAGACTCTTTCATGTCATAATCCCATGGCTTGCCGTGAGAGTATCTCTGTGTAAGTGTCTTTGTTAATCCATGATTTCTTGCTGACATGACATACTTTGCTATTCTTTTAGAATTAGTCACAACCATGCCGCCTTCGATCGTAGTCATGTTTTTTGTTGGATAGAAGCTGAAACATCCAGCATCACCAAAATTTCCCACATGTTTTTTTTGCCAAGTGGTGCCTATTGCATGAGCACAATCTTCTAGAATTTTCAAATTATTTTGTCTGGCGATACTTCGAATTTCTGTCATGTTGCAAGCAAGTCCAGCAAAATGAACCGGCAGTATTGTCTTTGTTTTTGGGCTGATGTTCTTTTTTATCGAATCCGGAGAAATATTCATGGTATCTTCGTCTATGTCTGCAAAAACAGGTGTTGCTCCACTCAGAACAACTGCATTTGCAGTAGCCACAAAAGTCATGTCTGGAACAATTACCTCATCACCCTTTCCGATTCCAAGTGCCCTTAATGACAGGTGTAAAGCTGAAGTTGCATTTGATACTCCAACTGCATATTTTGCACCTACAAACTTTGCAAATTCTTCTTCGAATTGTCGCAGTCTGGGGCCATCTGTTAGCAGTGTTGAGTTCAAGGCATCAAGTACTGCTCGTTTGTCTTCGTCTGTGATTACTGGTGAAAAGAATGATATCTTTATGCTAGGATCAAAAATATCGGAACGTTTCATGCTTGAAGATTAGACAATTGATCTTATTAATTATCCGCAAGCACTTGTTCGTACATCTGCAATGTTCTTTTTGCCATAATTTCTGAATTACATGTATCGTGTACTAGTTTGTATCCAGCATCACCAAAATCTGTTCTAGATTTTTGATCATGCAACAATCTTAGGATCGCATCAGCTAACTTGATATGATTTTCAGGTTCTACTAGGACCGAATTTTTGCTGTCTGTAATTGTGTATGGTATACCATGTGCAGTTGTGCTAACTGTTGTTTTGTTGAATGCAAATCCTTCAAGTGGGGTTAATGGTGAAAGCTCCCATCTTGATGGTAATGCAAGAAAAATGCAAGAAGAATATGCACTCAAAACGTCTAGACGTGGAGGATTTTTGATAACAATCACATGATCTGATAATCCTAAATCAACTATCATCTTTAGCATCTGTGCTTCAAAACCAAAATCTACTCCCATTATTACCAGCTTTACATTTTTTTCAAATGTTTTTTCTTTGATCTCATACCATGCGTCTAATAGAATATCGACGCCTTTGACCTTTGCAAATCTGCCTATGAATAAGACAAAATCCCCGCTTATGTTGTATTTTGATTTAAAGTCTGGTAAATCAACTGAATACTGATCCAAATTAACTCCGTTTCGTATTACTGTGATTTTTGATTGTGAAGAAAACTTTGCAAAAATTTCTTTTTCATAGTCATTAGGTACACTAATCATTGTAGATTGTTTTATTATGAATTTTACAAACGGTTCTTGCATTTTATACAAAAATTTCCCTATAATGCCAGAATTCTGTATATCTGGATGTGTGGTGAGTCCACCCTGATCGGAAATAACCAAAGGTATTTTGTATTTTTTAGATATCAGGGCGGCGACAAGAGATTGAAAACTTCTAATCCCTACGGTATGAATGATGTCGGGTAGATCATTTTTTAGTTGAAAGTACATACTTGGATTTACAAAAAACAACTTGAATGAAAACCATGAATGTGTACGGTTTATTTTGAATCCTTGTTGCGATTCAAGACGTGGTAGTTTTTTGTTAAATGTTTTTGCATTGTTTGCAAAATCTAGATCTGTTGTGTATATGGTGACATCGTGACCTAGTTTGGCTGATTCTCTTGCAATATCGACACACAAAAACAAGATACCGCCAAACTGGGTTGCAGGCAAAGATGCAGGACAAACCAGAGCGATCTTCATCTTTTTGTTCATTACTGTATGTTCTAGCTGCTTTTTAGCAAACATGTATTGTTAACTTATGCCAACAAATTTATCTAAAATTTAGTTCGAAAGAATGGTTCGCAAGATGAATAAGCTAGCATATTTGGTAAAATTCTTCTTATATGCTTTATCGAACCCAAAGGAAGGCAGAGAAGTATTTAGGACAAAATACCAAAGCATGCAAGGCTCCTCAACCAGTCTGTATGATTATGGTTCTAAACAAAAAAACCTTGAAGACACTATTGCTACACTAGTTCCTAACTCTTCAGTTACAATTCATGATGTTATGTCAAACACAAAAAAACTACAAAGCCATATCTCTGATTTCTTTGCTAGTATAAAATCAGAAAAATACCCGTCAAAGAAAAAACCATATCCTACAGAATATTCAATCGATGACCAAAGTGGATTGTTTCTTTACATGTTGTGTAAAGAGACTACACCAAATCATGTGGTAGAAACTGGAGTTGCATATGGCCAAAGCAGCATGTACATTCTCCAGGCGTTAGAAGAAAACAAGAAAGGCTCACTGCATTCCATAGATGCTGTCTTTAGCCCTTGGCAAACAAAAGAAATGATCGGAGCAGCAATCCCATCAAATCTAAAAGATAAATGGAATTTCAATTTCGGATCTGCTACAGACAAGCTAAACAATATACTATCATCACTGGGTTCTGTGGACATTTTTCTTCACGACAGCTTGCATACGTACAAAAACATGATGTTTGAGTTTGAAACTGCATGGCCCTATATTGCGAAGGGAGGCTTTCTAGTTTCAGATGATATTGGAGACAATAACGCGTTTTATGATTTTTGTACAAAAATGAAACTTGATTCAATTATCCTAAAACAGAAAACCAGCTCGTATCTTGGAATAATAAAAAAACCCTAGTTATTTTTTAGCGTACAAAAACCCAATGTCTGGTAGTATCATCCTTGTTTTCACATCAAATGATAGTGATTCGAGCTTTTTTATCAGATCTTCTAGTAAATGTGGCTTTGTATCTGCAAAATGATATTCTATGCACATTTTTTTGATCTTGTCAAAAGATGATAAAGGCAAAGAGCCGATTATGGAATATTCCTCTCCCTCGCAATCTAGCTTCAAAAAATCACACAAGTTTATGTCGTTTGAATCAAGAACAGTCTGCAGAGAAATAGATTCTACCTCCACTGACTTTTTGCTTGTTACATACATACTGTGGCCCGCAGCATCTTCGTTTAGATAAATTGTGACCGCGCCATTATCTTTTGATACTGCAGCATTGGTGGGTATAATGTTTGTAATGTGGTTTAACTCAATGTTTGCTTTTAGCATTTCAAAATTTTCTTTGATTGGCTCAAAACAGTAAATCCTACCTGATTTGCAAAACTGTGAAGAAAAAAGAGCAAAGAGCCCAATATGACTGCCAACATCAATTATGGTGTCGTTGTTTTTTATTTCAAATCCAGGCCTTTCGTATTCCTTTAGCAGCCAAACATGTGTAAATGCCATCAAATCAGTAGAATCAACTCGAAGCTTGATCTTAACCCCACTTCGCATTTCTAAAACCATGTGGTCTGATTTTATTTTGTTAAAGTATAAGGAGACATAATCATTCCAGTTTTTTATGGCCCGTATAGCTTTGAACAATATACTGAGCTTTTCTATTAATCCTGCACTCAACTAGATCCGTTTAATATTATTTGATTAAATAGATAGCGCCAAGCAGTATGAATTTTTAACTAACTGTTAAACTGCATTAACGTAATGAAAATTATGATCACTGGTGGCGCCGGATTTATTGGAAGCCACCTATGTGATGAGTTTGTGGGCAAAAATGATCAAGTAATAGTGCTGACGCGAAAGACCACATCGCTTGATCGTATCTCACATTTGTTGGACAAAATCACTGTGGAAAGGGCCGATGTTACAAATTATGACGATCTTGGCTCGATAATAGAAAAACACCGCCCAGAAGTGATAATTCACCTGGCGGGCGAAACATCACACTCAAAATCCTTTGAGAATCCCCTGTATGACCTTGATGTTAATACAAAATCCACCCTATTCATACTGGAAAAAATAAAACAGCTAAACCTAAAATGCCGATTTATTCTTGGAAGCACTTTCATAGTTATTGGAAAGCCGCAGGAATTACCTGTGACTGAGCAAAGCACTTGCAATCCCACTACAATTTATGGTGCAAACCGGCTCGCAAGCGAGGTATACTGCAAAATATATTACAATGTATATGACATTGATGCTGTTATCTTTCGAATAACAAACTCTTTTGGGCCAAGAGAACAACACATTCCAAGCAAAAATGCGATAAACTTTCTGATATACAAGGCATCTAAAAAAGAAGAGATACCGATCTTTGATAAAGGCAAGTTCTTCAAAGATGTTGTATATGTTTCAGATGTTGTTTCTGCGATTAGAATAATTGTAGAAAAAGGCAAGTCTGGCGAACTCTACTGGATTTCCTCTGGAAACAAGACTTGGTTTTATGATCTTGGCAGATGGCTTGAAGAACTGACAGGAGCAAAAGTAAACTATGTAGAATCTCCGCAATACGCCAAAAAAACAGACGTGGGAAATTTTGTAGTAGACAATTCTAAGCTAAAATCACTTGGCTGGAACGCAAAAACTCCAGTAAAAGATGGAATCAAAAAAACACTCGAGTACTTTTCATCATTGGACTAATCACAGATGTACTTTTCAAATGACGTGAACTTGAATTTTCTTATCAGACTGTCCATTTTTGACATGGCTTTGCCCAAATTATGATATGTGATGAATCTGTCGATAGCAGGAAGAGAAACCTTTGGCATGTGTTCTGGCGTCAGCTCCCATGAGTGAATGTAAAATGTCGCTGGTTTGTTCTCGAACTCGTATTGCTTTATTGTGTTCTCTACGGACTTGAGGGGTAAAAATCTGAGGTAAAATCCTCCTCCAGCGGGAATCTTTTTGCCAAAAAACCTAGATACCATCAGGGGAAATTCTTGAATCTTTGAGCTAGGATCGTTTTGGCTTATTCTGCTTGAGGATATCTTATATGGTCCTGTTTGAGCATTCGGAACTCCATACAGTCTTGTCTTTGCAGGCACAATACTACTGTCATACACATATCCACTCTCAACTAATGCGTCTATTGCCCAGCCTGTTTCTTGGCTTAATGAAAAGGTAGGAGCTCTGAATCCCCTTGATCTGTTGTTAGTTAGTTTTGCAAACTCTTGTATCTCTTTAGCAAAGTTTTCTTTCGTGCTGACGTTTAGTCTTTTGTGGTGCATTGTATGAAATGCAATCTCGTGTCCATTTGTAACTATTTTGTCTAGAATTTCTGGATTTGACTCTAGTACTTCTCCCACTACAAAAAATGTGGCGTAGGTTTCATTTTTGTGCAGCCAATCCAGAATCCTGTCTATTCCGTTTGCCATCCGTGGTTTTTTTTCACTGTCTTTGACGTGAGGATAGACTAGTTCTGGGTGGTACCATTCTTCAAAATCTATGCCTAGTAGATTCATCGTTGGTTACCCGTCAATCTTTTTTACTATTCTTGCTGGGTTCCCAAGAACTACACATGAATCCGGTATGTCTTCAAACACCACACTTCCAGCACTTACTAGGGAATTTTTGCCAATTGTCACACCCGCAGTAATTATGCACCCTGGAAATAGCACCGCACCAGATCTGATGTTTACCGGATCTACTTTTCTAGGATAGCCGTTTTTTTTCAAAAACAGATTCGTAGTTGGATTTGCATGAGCAAAAATCAAAGCATTGCTGCCTATTGTGACATTATCTTCTATTGTTACAAGCTGTGGATAAAGTAAATCAATTAAGACATAGGGAGAAACATGACAGTTTTTTCCTATTTTTACGCCTCGCGCCCTTTGCATACTTATGGCAAAATCTGAAAGCGGCGTAGAATACGCTAGTCTGTGAAGAATCCATGTCTTGAGGAATTTGCATCGTAATTGGAATCTTCCAGATGCACCATTGTACCCATAATACTGCATAAGCTCTTGCTCATTTACGTGAAAGGCGTCATCTCTCATGATTACAGCCTCAAACTGCTTACATTGTCTAAAACCTTTCTGAGAAAAAATACTTGCTTGTTTGGTCGTAATAAATAATTAGTACAAAGCTTATTCAAACCATGATTTACTGAATAAATCATGAAAGAAGAAAAATTATCGTATTATGTAAACAAGGCAGCTGAAATAAGTAATCATTCATTTGATAAAAAAATTCGAATTGCTCTTTTGGGTAGCTTCACATTAAACGGCCTTGCAGAAACAATTCAAGTAAAGTGCGCAGAAAAGAAAATTCAATGCATCACATATGTTGGCGAATATAACCAATATAACCAAGAGATGCTAAATCCGCAAAATAATCTTTACAAGTTTAATCCAGATCTGACCTTTCTTCTCATAGATACTAGGACGTTACTAAAAGAACTATTCCATCATCCACATTCAATATCTCCGGACGAAAGAAAATCACTGGTAAGTCAAAAAACAAACGAAATCTTGGCATTGGCAACCAAATTTTCTAACAATTCGACATCAACTCTAGTGGTTGCAAATTTTGCAATTCCGACATTTTCCTCATATGGAATATTTGAAAACAAAACTGATTTCGGTTTTCATAGAATGCTAAACGAAATCAACAACAAGTTGGCTGACGAACTGTCAAAATCGGATTCTGTGTATGTTTATGACTTTGACAAATTTGTGGCAAAGTTTGGCGAAAAAAATGTCTTTGACTATAAGCAATTTTTCTTTGGAGACATGAAAATCTCACTTGACTATATACCGTATTTGGCGTCGGAACTGATGTCGTACGTGATAGGCCATCTTGGCATATCAAAAAAATGCATAGTACTGGATCTAGACAATACCTTGTGGGGTGGAATTGTAGGAGAAGACGGCTTTAATGGGATAAAGCTAGGTCCTGATCCTCCGGGAAACGCATTCGTGGAATTCCAGAAAACCCTACTCTCGCTTCACCAAAGAGGGATAATTCTGGCAATAAACAGCAAGAACAACTATGATGACGCAATCAAAGTAATCCGAGAACACCCTTACATGCAGCTAAAAGAGAAAAATTTTGCCGCAATAAGAATAAACTGGAATGACAAGGTCTCAAACCTAAAAGAAATTGCAGACGAAATCAACATAGGTCTTGACAGCCTTATCTTTTTTGATGATGATCCAGTTAACAGGGAATATGTTCGAGTTAGCCTTCCTCAAGTGATGACTGTGGAGCTGCCACAGGATCCGTCGGAATTTACAAATGTGCTAAAACACCTTAATGAGTTCAGCGTGCTAAAAATCACGCAAGAAGACCAACAACGTGGCAAAATGTACGCAGAGCAAAGAAAAAGAACTGATCTGGAAAAATCCTCATCTGGCCTGCAAGATTTCCTAAAACAACTGGATCTCAAGGTCTCAATAAAAAATGCCAATGACTTTACAATACCGAGGATCTCTCAGCTCACACTAAAGACAAACCAATTCAACCTAACCACAAAAAGATATCAGGAAAGTGACATCAAAAAATTCTCTCAAGACACAAACTATCTTGTCGGATGCGCCCAGGTGGAAGACAAATTTGGTGACAATGGCATAACCGGCGTATTTATTGTAGACAAAAAAAATCCGCAGGAATGGTACTTGGACACATTTTTGCTCAGCTGTAGAGTCATGGGACGAGAAGTGGAAAAGGGAATCCTGAACCATATAATAAATAAGGCAAAGGAATCCGGGGCTCAAAAAATCCGAGCCAGATTCATCCCTACGCATAAAAACAAGCCAATTGAAGACTTTCTTCCTAGCTGCGGATTCAAAAAAGAGTCTGACTCTTGGGTTTATTCTGTTAACTTGCCATTTGAAATACCTGACTGTCTTACGGTCAGTGGCGAATAATGTCAAAAAAATTGTACAGTTTAGTTGCCAAGGTAATGAGCGTTCCAACAGAATCAATAACTGATGATTCTGGACCGGAATCCATTGAAGGCTGGTCTTCGTTTAAGGGATATGTTCTGCTTTATGAGCTAGAAAGCGAGTTCAAAGTAAAATTCACAATTGATGAGGCCATGGACGTGAAAAAAATCTCTGACATAAAACGACACCTTGCAAACCATGGAGTCTTGCTAAATGACTAATGCTCCAAACGAGTACAGATTTGATGAGATCCAATTAGGCCTTGAACACGAATTTATAGAAAAAATCACGGAATCACACCTTGAGCAATTTGCAAACCTTTCGGGCGATCATAATCCACTTCACGTGGATGAAAACTATGCAAAAACTACCCAATTCAACAAGCGCGTGTGTCATGGAATGCTTCTGGCGTCATTTTTCTCAAAGCTGGTTGGAATGCATATTCCAGGAAAAAACGCATTATATTTTTCCCAAACCCTGAACTTTCAAAACCCTTGCTTTGTTGGTGATACCGTTAAAGTCTACGGCCAAGTAGTCGACAAGAGCGAGTCTACAAAAATTCTGACAATAAAGACAGCAATATACAATCAGGCAGGAATATGCTTGATAGATGGCATGGCCAAAGTAATGCTACGCACGAATTAGTCATGCTTGAAAATATTGGAATTGGCATAGATATTTCTGATGTGGACAAATTCCGACAAATCCCTTTTGAATCAAAGCCGGGATTTTACACAAGAATCTTTACTGCATCTGAAATAAAATACTGTTTAAAATTCAAAAATAGATATGAGCATTTTGCCGGCAAGTTTGCAATCAAAGAAGCTGTCAAAAAATCAATACCAGATAGAATTTCAATGCGTGACATAGAAACCTATCACGTAAAATCAAAACCCCATGTAAGACTAAAAAAATTACAAGACAAATATGAATTTCAAGTTTCTGTGAGTCATGAAAAGAGTCTGGCAGTTGCAGTTGTAATATCACAACCTATTGTGAATTTAAAAAAGATTAAACACAGAAAGTAGACTCATTCGATTATGTTCAATTGTCGCGTGTGCGGTGAAAATGACTGTTCTGATTGGCTATATGAGGAAAAAAACTGCCTTGTGTGCACTAAATGTGAGGCAATTTTTAAAGAAAATCCACAAGATCACAAAACACAATTTTTAGACGAAGTAGGTGATACTCACACTCTCAAAGAAATAATTGGAACAAAAATCATATCTAGAAGATTCTGGGAAATTGTGGCTGGACAATATTACACTTATCTGAAAACAAAAACAAAACTAAATTTTAACAATGCATTAGACGTGGGGGCACTTTATGGGCATTTTGTAAGTAAGTTAAATCGGAACGGTATTGATGCAACTGGTTTAGAGGCTAACCGTAACTATCTTAGATCTGCTGTTACTGATAAAGTTGAGTGGGGATATTTTGATGAAACTTACAACACGGACACAAAATATGACCTGATCTGTTTTACTCAAATGCTGTACTATGTAAAAGATCCAATGATGACATTGGCTCATGCAAAGAACATGTTAAAAGATGGATTGATCTTCATTTCAACCCAAAATCCTTCATCTAGTACAATTAAAAATAAAAAAATTCCACAAATCATTGAAAGTGGAATGAATATACTGTTCAGTAAAAAGAATTTTGAATCGCTTGAAGACAAAATAGGCTTAGAATTAATTGATTACACTACATACAGGCCAGAAATTTTTCTTGAACGATTTCGAAGCTCTGGTGCAAAAGATGAGATATTAAATTATCTCAAATTTCACTGGAAAAAAGCATATCAACCTGATCCTAACGGGCACCACGCATTTGTTTTGTTAAAACCAGTCAGATGAATTATTGGTCCAATATTCTATTTTTAGCTTTTTGACTAAGCGATGTTAATAACGAATTAAAAATTCGACTCCCCAAACCCCCACTAACATTTTTTGGGACAAATATTTCATCTGGAAATAATTTAATCAATTCTATATCTGGAACTGCTTTCCTAGATTCCAATTCTTGATATTTCTGTAAAATGTGTTTTTTGTTGCGGCGTATATCAAGCTCCGCTTTGATCTTTGCACCAAGAAATCCTTTTGATATGTAAAATATCCAGATCATGATCTCTACTTGCCTCAGGTAAGGTAGCATTTTCTTGTAAGTATCGTTAGAATAGTGCGTCAAGAGACAATACCTCCTATTTCTCTCAAGCCAAAAGAATTTCTTTGAACTCCATTTTAGGCTATAACTTTCTGCGTGGTATACCGTAGCAAATGGGACATAATAGGATTTTATGCCTATCTGGGCTGCCCTCCAACCTAAATCCAGATCATCGTGATACAAAAACAAAAATGAATCAAGCAATCCAACTTTTTTCAAAACTTGCTGTGAAGTAAAAAGACAAGTTCCTGACGCATAACCTATCTGCTCCACTTCTTTCCGCTGTAAAGTGTCGGGAATCCCTTTGTCTCTTGCAAAACCAAATCCAAAAACATGCAACATATTTCCCGTACTCTGCAAAATATTTTCCTCATACAACGAAATGATTTTTGGTTGATAGAGTCCCTCTCCATGATTTCTGTATGCGGAAATAAGATCTGTTATCCAATTCCGGGCTACAGTGGTATCTGGATTGAGAATTACAATGAACTCTCCAGTTGCCTCTCTTATTCCAACATTATTCCCTTCACAATATCCTAAATTTTGTTTATTTTCAATTAATCTGATCTTGTCAAATTTTTCCTTACATATCTTCTGACTTTGATCTTTTGACGCATTATCTACAACAATAACCTCAATATTGTCATATGATGTCTTGAAAACTGATTCTACACAATTAAACAACAGATCTCCCGCATTATAATTTAAAATTATGATGCTTACTTTTGGATTAGATGATTCGTTTACCAACTTAACTAGAGAGAAATCTTCGTTCCCTCCCCTAACAAAAATACTTTGTTTGGAGTATTTGATCTTGTAATTTCAGAGTTGAATGCAATTATGCTGTCCTTAATGGCAAGATCTCCATCTATGTTGCAACCAGACATGATTATCGAGTTTTCAATGTGACAATTAGAAATCTTTGAGGTATCTCCTATGCTTGTATTGGATCCAACGTTGGCATTGGGACCGATCTGGCAGTTATTACCGATTATTACGGGACCAATTATCTTGGAGCCACTTTTGATTATGGTTCCGGAACCAATCATGACATTGCCGGATATTTCCACATCATCGTCTTTTTTGCCTTCAAAATATGGCTTCATGCCACTCAATATGACCTGATTTGCATGTATGATGTCATTAGGTGTTCCTGTATCTTTCCAGTAGTCAGTTACCATGTCGTATACTATCCGGTGGTTTTCTTGTAGGAGCATTTGTAATGCATCTGTGATCTCGTATTCATTTCTCCATGATGGTTTTAGCCTGTCAATAATGTCAAATATTATGGGAGTGAGAAGATAGATTCCTGTTACTGCTAGATTTGTTGGAGGATCCTTTGGCTTTTCCATTATTTTTTTAATGATCCCATCTTTGACATCTGCAATCCCAAATTGTGTTGGATTGTTTACCTCACATAATAAAATTGAGGCACTAGAGTCTGAATCCCTAAATCTATTAACATACTCCGAAATGCTTTTTTTGAGAATATTATCCCCCAAAAACACAACAAATTTTTCACCATTTACAAATTCCTTACAAAGCTTGATTGCATGTGCAATTCCGCGTGGGGCATCTTGTAAAACATAGGTGATTTTCACCCCAAATTTTTCACCATTGCCGTAATGCTCTTGAACTTTGTTTGAACCAGTTCCGCCAATAATTATCGCAATGTCTGTGATGCCTGCACCTCTTAGAGATTCTATGCAATACTGTGACATTGGCTTGTTTGCAATAGGGAGCAATTGTTTTGGCCCAGTATGAGTGAGCGGTCTGAGTCTGGTTCCATGACCTCCGTGTAAAATTATTCCTTTCAATTAATTACCTCGTTCTCTGCTTATCTTATCTAGTTTTCCAAGAAATTGCAAATGCATTGTCTGAAATGCGCCTTGTCCATTCTTTGTTCTGTTGATACCATTCGATCGTCTTTTCTAAACCGCTTTCTAGTTTGTACCTAGGCTTCCATGACAGATTTCTTCGTATCTTGTTGGAGTTGAGACTGTATCTGAAATCGTGGCCTGGCCTGTCAACTATGAACTCGATTAGATCTTCTGATTTTCCCATAATTTTCAAAATTTTCTTCACGATTCTGAGATTATCTATCTCATTGTTTGCGGAAATATTGTAAGATTCGCCTCTCTTGCCCTTGAGCAAAGTCCTTAGAACTGCATCGCAGTGATCCAAAACATAAATCCAGTCTCTGATGTTTTTTCCAGCTCCAAAAATTGGGATTTTCTTATTTCGTTCTGCTAATAGTATTGTCTTTGGAATTAGCTTTTCAGGTGATTGTCTTGGGCCATAGTTGTTGGTGCATCTAGTTGTTATTACATCACAATCATATGTGACAAAATAAGAATTTACGAGATTTTCTGCAGCTGCCTTTGATGCCGAATACGGACTAGATGGATTGTATGGATATTTTTCTGTAGCACTAGATAATTTCAGACTACCAAAAACCTCATCTGTTGATATCTGGACTAGTTTTCTTTTGTGTTTACGTATTGCCTCAAGCAAGACATAGGTTCCGTAAATATTTGAATCAATAAACGGCTTGGGATCTGAAATACTCCTATCTACATGAGACTCTGCTGCAAAATTGATTATCGCGTCTGATTTTGACACTAAACTATCAACTAGTTTTCTGTTAGTGATGTTTCCCTTTACGTATCTGTATCTTGGATTGTTTTTTACCTGTTTTAGGTTGAGTGGGTTTGATCCTGGCAAGCAGGCATCGATGTTTGCTATTCGAATTTTTGGGTTTTCTAGGGCGCGTAAAATGAAGTTGCTTCCAATAAAGCCTAGGCCACCAGTAACTAGAATTTTCACAGTTTTCCTTTTATGCGAATATTTGTATACCTTGTGTACGATTTATAGTGAATTTTTATAGCCTGATCTGTTTGTTAGTTTGTGAAAAACGACACAATCAGGCATGTCAAGCTGGAAAAGCATGACACTAAGGACATACATGATGGACACATCAACGGTTCTCTTACTGTTATCTGGAGGGACTGGGACAAAATACTCGAAGTTGAACCAAAAATGGTTTATGTCTCCTCAGTAAATCCAGGAGAAACCAAGGGACCACATCTGCACACAAAAAGAGACAGCTATTTTGTCTGCATTAGAGGAAAAGTCGTTTTCATAGCAAAAGACATGGATGGAAAATATCATGAAATCGAATCCGGCGAAGACGATCCTGTCTTGGTACAGATACCAAAAAACTTTCCATCTGCGCACATCAACATATCTGACAAAATGGCAACAATACTGACATTGGCAAATCCTGCATGGAGGCCAAATGATGATGAAATGAAAAATGTCTTCTTTGAGGACTATGATTGGTCCAAGTGGAAAAAATAGCTTAGTCTATGTTGTCGTACTGAATTTTTGTTATGTTGCCATCCTTGTCTCTGATCAGATTCCCATTGTTATCCGTCTTAAACAGTGCTTTGTTAGTAAATTTATCACAAACCGCAAGGAATTCATCAAACGTGATCTCTAGATCTTTTAGGAAATCATTCAGGTATTTGGTGGGTATTCTTCCCTCGTGTTGTTTTACTAACTTTAATCCTTCTTCCCTTGTAATTTTACCAGCGCGAATATCTATTGACGCATGATCACTGGCTCTACCAAATCCATATTTTAGCCACTTAAAGTAATCATGCATTCCAGTATACTTGGTATCTAGATTTTCCCAGTTTGTATAGGTGCCCTCTTTTGGTTCTGGGTTTCTACTAAAACCCAAATTCTCAACTATCTCAAGCTGTTTGTATATGTCGTATTTGATGTATTGTCCAAGAAAGATGCCTGTAACATCGACTTGTCTTATCTGTTCTTCTGGAGGATAAATGTAGGGTTGTAAATATCTTAATTCTACACCATGTTTTGTCATTACTTCTGGTTTCACCTTATCAAGCCAAAACCCACCGTATTTTTCTAGCCATGTCTTGTCAAGCTTAGTCCCATGACCTGAACCACCGTATTCCATTTGTGGATTCTCACCCCAAACAATCAAGGGTATTTTGTAGGCAACTGCGACCTGCATAGGCACTGTGAATATGCCTATGTGCTCTGGCCAATTAGGATCCCCAAGCTCGTACAATCCATATTTTTGCATTCTCTTGTACGTCTTTGGATTGGCTGAAAATTCGATATAATCAACTCCGAATTTTTTCAGATTATCTATGTTTTTTCTTCCCAACGGAATCAAATCAATTGGTACAAAATTCACCAAAAGAGGATTTAATCCCAGTTCATTTTTGATGACGTGAGTTTGAAAATGAGAGTCTTTTCCACCGCTAACGGGAATTATACAATCATAACCGCTTTCATTTTTGTTTTTGTATTTGTCAGCTACTTTGACTAAATCCTCTCTTCTAGATTTCCAATCAACCCCAGAATTTATTCACTATATCTGATTGTCTGCTGAACATAATATTTTCTTTTAAAAAATTCATGAGCTCGTCAAACGTTCTATCTTTTTCTAATCTGTTTGATGACTGTTTGATTGGGTCTATGTTATGCCAGTATTTGGATACTGAATATCTATTGGCAAATCTCATTTGTCCCAATAATAATGGCATGATTCCCCTAATTTTACAAATTTCATACAGAATTTTCTGTGGAAGAAGTTCTGGAGAGCGCATTACTACAAAATCAGGTTTAATTTCATCCAATGTTTCTTCAAAAAACTTACATGTTTGTTCTAAAATCTTTAAGACTTCATCAACACTAAATCTGTAAAATTCATTATAATTAAAAAAAATTCTATCGTTACAGGCAATTAACCACAAATTAATATTGTATCTACGTTCAAACTCTGCAAGATAACTTACGTCCGGGTTATCATTAGTTTTTTTATATTATCATGATAGAACCAAATTTTTTCAAATTTAACAAGTTCTTGACTTTTAAAGAATTGTTTTGGTTTATTTGTTATATCAAAGATACCAAAAAGTTGACAATCATACGAATCCGCCAATGTATTTAGCAATTCCATAATGAGTTAAATCCGCATCCATCCAAAAAAGTAATTTATCTTTCATGTGAGAATCGATATTCAATCCGATAAAAATCTAATTAATTTATCTACCGTCATACACGCTTATTTATGCCATCTTGCAACAAATTTTGTGTTTAAAGGAAAAAAAGTACTGATTATCGGAGGAACTGGAAGTCTTGGAACTGCATTAACAAGGAAACTGTTAGATACTGAAGTTGATACAATTAGAATATTCAGTAGAGATGAGCTAAAACAAATTGAAATGCGTGAAAAATTTACTGATAAAAGATTACGTTTTCTAATAGGTGATGTCAGAGATGTGAATCGACTATCGAGAGCACTAGAAGATATAGACATTGTTATTCATGCGGCAGCACTAAAACATGTTCCTGTGGCAGAGTACAATCCGTTTGAAGCAGTAAAAACAAATGTATATGGTGCACAAAATGTTATTGAAGCATGTTTTAACAAAAATGTCAAGACTGTCCTTGCCATTGGTACGGACAAGGCAGTTGCACCATTTAACACATATGGTGCAACTAAGCTCTTAATGGAAAGATTATTCGTCTCTGCAAATTACTACAAGGGAGATCATGACATCAAATTCATGTGTGTACGATATGGAAATGTATTGGGTAGTCGTGGTTCAATAATTCCTACACTAGTAAATCAGATTAAAAATGGGAAAAAGATCACAATCACTGATCCAAATATGACCAGATTTAATATAACCATGGACCAAGCTCTACAATTAATCTTTAGGGCATTAACAAACTCTAATGGTGGTGAAGTATTTGTTCCAAAATTACAAGCTTATAAGGTTGCAGATATCAAAGATGCAGTTCTTGAGTTATTGCATAGTAATGCGGCCACTGAGATCATTTCCGTTAGGCCTGGAGAAAAATATCATGAAACTTTGATTAGTAAAGATGAAACAAGAAATACATATGAAAATGAGGATGATTACATAATCTTGGAACAACAAACCAAAGATGAATACCTAAGCAATAAAACTGATGTGAAAAAAAGTAATTTAAAGGATCAATACTCATCTGATAAAGTTCCATTACTGAGTGTAGACGAAATAAAAAAAATTCTGTTGGAACAAAAACTACTCCCAATCAATTAATCCTATATTTTATAATACTAGAAAATAATGTTTTAATCCTCAAACAATAAATTAATCATCCTCTTTATCACACTAAATATGGTCTCGATTTTGCTTCTCTGATGGTACGTATCCCAGTCAAAATGACGTTTCATCATTTTCTGTGGAATCCTTTTGTTTTGTACACCTGCAGATTCTGTATTTTGGACGGATTACAATATGTGGTATGCCAAGGTTTTCCGTCTGGATGTGGTTCTACTCCGAATCATATACACGATCTGCCACAACCGTACCGATTGATACCAGTCTGGTAGCGTGTTGTAGTAATAGAACAAAATCGATACTGTCGTGTCTGTGTTCGGTGCCGCATCCTGATGCCACAGACAATCTGACGTTTCACATCAGCACAAACTGATACCTTGACAAATTTCCTTCGTAGTCTGAAGCATTTTGTGTAGTATCATGATGCCTGACCGTCTGACAATTCCGGTTGAATCAATCCCTGCAAACATTTTGCGTATCAGAGATTGCAGCACAAACGACTCCAGGATCCGAATCAGGATACCATGTGTCAGTCTAGCAGCTGCCTTTTGCAGTGTTGTGTAGAATTCTGGACAATCCAAGATCTCTCACACCAAAAGATTCTTTAGAAATTCAACAAATCTACGGTAACTCTTGGCTTCGTACTGACGCAGTACAAGCAAGACAAGGTGCTGCCATACTGTAAACACGTGATTGGACTTGCTGTGTAGGTATGGCGGTATTCTTGCCCTTTTGATTATACTAATCATGGAACGATCCATCATACAGTATTGGATGGTTTCATAGAATGTTGCTCAGCTTTAGATCTGACTGTACCATCTGATCTACAAAATGGTCAAGAATCGATGTTTCTACATAGCCATCATTCAATAATAATTTATAATTTAAACCAATCATCATAAGTGATTTTCTGCGCTAGGATTCCGTCAAGCGAGTATAGTGTTTTTACTCTATCTTTTGCATATTTGAAAATTAGATCTTTTCCTTCTGTGAATATTGCATAATCTCCCGTAAGGTTGATACCTGAAAGAAGAATATTTTTGATATTCTTGTATGCCGCAATTGAAACCTCACTTAAACCACTATTCCCTATTGGGAACTTTCCTTGAATTATTCTTGGCAGATCATTTTGCAAATATTCTGGAGAAAACCAAAAAACCCTTCCATTTTTTTTATTAATTTCTTTTACAACATTAGGATGCACAATTATTGACAATGCGTAATTTCCTCCACGTTTGATATGTTGCGTATATGTATCATTATGATCTACTATTACATATAATTCTGATTCAATATTACTTGATGGTGTAGAAAATCTGGGATGGAAATCAGGGTGTGAATCAGTTGACCTACCGCAAACCATTACTTTATCAAAATCTAATGTAATGTCATCAATAGTATTGCGAACTTGGGATAGATTAGTCTCTGCGTTTTCATAATATTGTTTTGGATTCCATACATCAGGAGGAATATTGGTCATATTGTGATGCTTACGTTTATTATTATATCTTTTACCAACATTCGTTTCATATGGAACACAAATAAACCACTGCTAAATTTTATTTTTGGGTATAATTGTCTGATATTGTAATTCTGATTGATAGCATAAATGATATTGAAAAACTAAAAGAGAAAATTTCTCAAAATACCAAAATCTTCACTTTTAATTTTAATACTCACAATATACTTACAAAAGAAAAAATTCATCACGAAATTGCAGATCGATATGTTTCGGAATCTGACAGATTAAAAATATTTGATATTGTGTATGCGCATTATCGGTGGTATGAAAAAATTCCAGATCCACAAAATTTAGAACTCGAAGGTGTCAATCTACTTTCTATACTGGATACTGCTGAACTTCATCAACATCTACTTAATGGGTTGTTGTATTTTTTAACAATAAAAAAAATAATTGAGAAAGAAAACCCCCAAAAAATTATATGTACACAAAATCTATTAAACATTGTCAATTCTATAATATTGAATACAGATATTGTATCTGAAAGTTACTCAACTAATCAAATTGATTATTTGGCATGGGATCGAATAGAAATAAAATTCAACATTGGTAAAATGTTAATTTCCTTTCATATCTCAAGAAAAATGTACGCCAGACTTAAGGATGCGTTTGAGTCTATACTGTGTAACATTTTTAATCTTTGGAATGGGGGCAAAAAAAATCCAACAATTCTATTATTGGAATTCAATCCTCAAACTTTCAAAGATCTATTAGTTAGTTTAGCTAAACAGGGAACAAATATTCTACTTTATAATAGAAGGCGACCAGCTATATCGGACTATTCAACAATCACCTTATTGAGGAAAACAAAATCTAAAATGTTCAATTTTAAAAAAGTCGAACATGAAATGAATGAAAAAATACAATCACTAACAAGTCACTATTGTGCTGTGATGAGAATGGTCTTCTCTCATGATGAATATTTTGAACGAATATTTACCTTGGAGAATTCTACATATTGGTATGCTATTAAAGATAATCTAGTTAAAGCATATAATGAAAGAATAACAGAATACATTTCTTTACTACTAGTGTCCAAAGGATTATTTGAAAAAACAAATATTTCATGTATTGCATCATTAAACGTTGTAGGAGAAACTGAAAAGTCAATACTGTATATCAATAATGGAAAAATTCCCTCCATTATGTTAGAGCATGGATATGCTAATTGGCTTCCAGAAACTTCCAATTTTGATGTGCTGAGTATGTATTCGTTGGCAAATGATAAAATTGCCGTGTGGGGTGAACCACAAAAAAAATATCTCACTGAATACAAAAAACTAGCAAGTGATAGAATCCTTGTTTCTGGAAGCACAAAGCATGATCATCTATTTTATAGACAACCTGTGACTAAAATTAACCCAAAAAAAACTGTATTATTGACACTTCATCCTATAACACAAATAACTGGCCAAGCTACTATTGATTTATATGTAGAATTTGAAAAATCTCTTATCAAATTCTGTGAAATAACATCTTCTCTTGGTGTAAATTTAATTGTCAAATTACATCCTAGTCAAGATTCTCATAATGAAAATATCAAAGAATTATTCAGACGAATAAATCCAAGGATACCTGTCTATCAAATGAAATCTATAACAAAATTAATAGAAATATCTGATGTGTTAGTTACTCTGTCTCCTGAGGGATTTGATCCTTCTACTGTTATTCTTGACGCACTAATACAAAATAAACCTGTCATGAATATAGTCCTAGACAATAAATTTTATGAATTTGAATATGTGAAAGACAATGCGGTCTTAGTAATGTCTCCTGATTCTAATATTGAACTTGATCTTAAAAAAATCCTTTTTGATGACAAGTTTAGGCATTCTATGATCGAAAATGGAAAGATTCATGTCAAAAATTATCTAAGCAATGCTGGAAATGCATCAGAAACTCTAGCTAAAATAATGAATACATTATAGGATTTTAAAAATAAGGAATTTGGTATATATTATCATCTGAGAGGAAGTCAGAAATGGAACCGCATGAACTTTGGAATTTGACTGGAAAAAATTATGATGTAGCACAGGAACGCTATAGTGAAGAAAGATACCCACAAAATGTTTACCGCATGAAGCGCGTTTATGAAATGTTGGATGCCGCTCACAAACAAATTCAGTCAAAAGGAACTGTTTCATTTTTAGATATTGGGTGTGGATATGGGGAAACATTAGTGTATGCTAAACAAAAAGGTATGAAAGCAACCGGGATTGATTACTCACCCAACATGGTAAATCTGGCCAAAAAACGCCTAAACAAAGACTTTGCCGACATTGAGATATATGTTGCAGACGCAACTGACATTAAGCAATTTAAAAACGATTCTTTTGATATAATCAGTGCTAATCAAGTATTTGGCTATATCCCTAGATCACAAGAATCTAGATATTTATCTGAGTGCAATCGTTTGTTGCGTCCTGGAGGATGTCTAATAACAGCAGAAATTAATGGTATATTTGATATTGCAACTTTCAACAAGTTTACTATTCAGTTCTTCAAAGATAATCTTTTACCACTTTCATTTAAACAGAATGAAGTTAATTCAATAGCTGATGAAATTTCTAAATTATTGACTAATCCAGAAAAACCACTTGCTCCGCCATCGCCAACTGAGACACAGTCTGTTGCAGATGCGATGTTGGACAATAAAGAAACTCGCTTTTCAAGTCACAGGGATCAAACCTTCACAAAATCTGAAAACCCAATGGAATATGGTGACTTGATGAAAAAATATGGATTTGCATTGGATGATATCATGTTTTATCATTTTCACACTGTGCCGCCATTATTGTTTAACATAAATCCAAAATGGGAAAAGAAAGCAATTGATCTTGAGGATAAATACACTCATTCTTGGCAAGGTTATTTTATGGCAAGTAGCTTTGTTGCGAAGTCAACAAAATGTAATAGTCTTTAAATCGTTTTTGAATTATTTCCGGCACATAACTTTGCAAACGATCTTTTTATAATTATTACTATCTTAATTTTTCAAGTAGTTTCCGGTACGTATTTGACCATTGCCTGGCAGGATCTTTTGTCCACATATTTCCCCTGAATCTATTAGCAATCTGCCAAAATTCGTCTACGCTTATTTCAATATAATCGCAAAACTTTTTGATGTATTCATCACTGCATTTTCCGTCATATTTGAGTACCAAATCAATTCCTTCCTTGCGTGTGATGTATCCATCTCGTATATCATAACAAGCATGATCAACACATTGCCCGAAACCAAATTTCAGATATTTGAGCATCTGATTAACCTGAACTATATCAGAATCTAATTGTGAAAATGGCGCATGCGTTCCAATAGAATTGGGATCAAAATTGTCTGGCCTCCACATTAAACCATGCTTTTTTGAAAACTCGGCATTCCCTCTAAACGACCATTCTTCAAGAAAATACTGTAACCATATTCCACGTATGCCTTTCTTAACAAGTCTGTCTTTATCATAATGATAAAGAAATAGGTCTTTTTCATCAACCCCGTCGTCAATATACTCCTCCCATCCAGAAGATAAACTCTGAGTTTGGTTTGCATCTAGTGCATCAGAGCCTTTTCCCAAACCGGTCAAACTAATTCCCAATGTCAAACCTGCATTTTCACCCTGAATTATGAGTGGTATGTCAAAGTGTTCAGCAATAATGTATGTGGAACACCATAATGTATATTCACTAATTTTAACCGGATTGAGATATTTGTAAAAATCTCTTTTGATTAATTTTTTCATAATCACGGGATTTGGTCTTAATGAAATAACATCGAACCCTAAATTCTTGAGATTCTCGATGTTGTGTTTGCCTATCTCAGTTATTCCCTCAGGCTCACTACTAACTAGTAGACATCTGAGTCCGAGTCTGTCTCTTGCAGTTAGTGCCTGTTTTGTACTATCTTTGCCACCGCTAACTCCTATGGCACAATCATATGCACCAGTAGAAGTTTTTTTTGCCCATTCGGCAATCCCATCAAGTTCTTTTTCTCTTTGCTCCCAATTGATTTTTTTCTTTTCTTCTTCCCAAAGACAAGCTCCACATATCCCATCCTGACTAAAATAGATTTTAGGTCTAGTGTCTGGTTGAACACATTTTTTACATATTCTCATCCATGTTTCACTCTTGTATCTTCTTATTATATTATAATACATTTATCAAAAAATCACAAAAATTATTTTTACATTTAATATCTTCCCAGCTAATTACCAATTCATTGAAGATAATAGGTATAATTCAAGCAAGGATGAATTCGCAAAGACTACCTGGAAAAGTCATGATGAATTTGCTTGATAAACCTATCATATGGCATATCTATAATCGACTGAAACATTGCAAATATCTAGACGATGCCGTAATATCGACTGGCGAATATTCCAATAACAAAGAGATTATAGATTTTGCAAAAGCAGAAAAAATTCCGTATTTTGAAGGCAGTGAAAAAGATCTGATTGATAGACTATATGAGACCACTGTCAAATTCCAAGCCTCAGCAATAGTCAGAATCACTGCAGATTGTCCGTTGGTTGACCCAGTTGTTGTAGACAAGCTAGTCCAATTCTATCGTAACAATCCGCAATATGACATTGTTACTAATTGTAAAGTACGAACATTTCCACACGGCTTGGATGCTGAGATCTACTCTCTTGAATCACTTAAAAAAATGTGGAAGGAAATCAAGCAACCTGAGATCAGGGAATGGTTTCCTTTTTTTGTAGAAAAAAATCAATCAATGTTCAAAATTTTTAATGTAGAAAATGATCAAAACCTGTCTAATCTGAGATGGGCCTTAGATTATCCAGAAGATTATGAATTAATAAAAATAATTTATCAATCACTGTTTAAACAAAACGAGGTGTTTACAACAAAAGATGTATTGGCTTTACTAGAACAAAACCCAAAACTCTCAGAAATCAATTCTAAATATGCAGGACACCATAACGTTGGGGCACCAACTATCTGAAATACTACCATAAAACAATTTTATAGGTAGCAGCATTCATTTTCTCATTGATTGAACAGATTGCTTTTGATAATCCTAAACACACTTTTGTAATTGCGGAAGCTGGTTCAAATTGGAAATGTGGCACATATGATGAGGATCTAAATCAGGCCAAACAACTAATCAAAACGGCTGCAAAAGCAGGATGTGATGCTGTAAAATTTCAAACTTTTAGGCCAGAGTTAGTGTATGCGTATGGTGCTGGAAAAAGCAGTTATCTGAGTAAAAATGGGTATGATAACGATATCAACGCAATATTTACGCATCTCACAATGCCATATGAAATGATACCAGAGCTTGCGAAATTCTGTGTTAAACAAAAAATAATGTTTATGTCAACACCATTTTCAGTAGAAGATGCAAAACATGTAGATGATTTTGTAAGTATCCACAAGATTGCGTCCTATGAGATAAATCATGTAAGACTATTAGAGCATCTAGCAAAGACAGAAAAACCTATACTGATCTCAACTGGGGCTAGTACGTACAAACAAATTGATTTTGCGGTAAATCTAGTAAAAAAACTGAAAAATAACAATATTGGTCTGATGCAATGTACTGCAAAATATCCAAGTCCACTAAATAGAATGAATCTAAGTGTAATGCCAAAGATGCAATCGCGTTATAATGTGCCAATTGGACTATCTGATCATAGTCTGGACCCAATAATCGCACCGGTGCTTGCAGTTGGGCTTGGCGCAACATTTATTGAGAAACATTTTACTCTTGACAAATCACTTCCTGGACCAGATCATGCATTTGCATTAAATCCAGTAGAACTCGAGCTCATGGTTAAATCAATCAGAAATGCAGATGCTGCTAAAGGAAATGGCCAAAAGAAAATTCTAGATGTTGAAAAAGAATTATGGAAATTTGCAACAAGATCAATTCAAGCTACAAAAAAAATCCAAAAAGGTGAAATTCTCAGAGAAGGTCATAACTTTGACATCTTAAGACCTGGAACTCAATCAAGAGGGCTAGATCCCATTTTTTTGGATAAGGTCAACGGAAAAAGGGCAAACAAAAACTACGATATTGGACAGGGAATAAGAGGTTACAAATAACAATCATGAATATCTGTTAACTAGAGTTATTATTTTGGCTATGTCGTTGTCTGTTAAATTTGGATGAGTAGGCAAAGATACAATACTTTTGGCAACTTTCTCAGTGTTGGGCAAACTTCGACCTACATTATAAAATGACATTTTGTGAATCGGATTGTAGTGGATTCCAGTTTCAATTCCTTTGTCTCTGAGTTTTTTCATGAATCGTTCTCTGTTTTTTACAAGGATCCAGTAAAAGTGGTAAGAACATTCATCACTATAAGGCATTTTTCTATCTACTTGTATATTTTCAAAATATTTTTTTGTAATGTTTCGTCGTTTTTTGTTTAGCTGATCTAGCTTCATTAGCTGAATTCTTCCTATTGCTGCAGAAAATTCGTTCATATAATAATTCCATCCTAAATCGACAACATCGTATTTCCAATCTTTCCTATTTGAAATACCACACCATCTTTTGGACATCAAATCTTTTTTTAGGTGTGCTGCCTTGCTACTGTTTATAGTAACGGCGCCCCCAGTAGGCATTGCTAAATTCTTCACAGGATGATAGCTAAAACATACTGCAAGGCCATGAGAACCAATTTTTTTCTTTTTGTAAGTGGCACCTGCGGCATGTGCCGCATCCTCAATTAAATTACATTTTGACTCTTCACAGATCTGTGATATTTCAGATAAATTTGCAGACATTCCAGCAAAATGAACAGGCAAAACTACTTTGGTTTTATTAGTGATAGCTTTTCTAATTGACTCTGGATCAATGCATAGAGTATCAGGATCAACGTCGACAAAGACAGGTTTTGCACCATTGTATACTGCTGCATGAGCCGTTGCAACAAATGATAATGATGGAACAATGACTTCATTTCCCATTACATTTGGAATTGATAGTGCCAAGTGAAGCGCCGCCGTGCCGCTATTTACTGCAATACATCCTTTGGATCCAACATACTTGTTGAATTCCTGTTCAAATTTTGCAACATTTCCAGTTCCTGCACCGGATGCCCAAAAACGACTCTCTAATATGTCTGAGATTACCTTTTTCTCCTCAACACCTATTATTGGATCAAATAATTTGATTTTGTTTTCCATCAGCGATGTAATTTAGCTTTTAAGCACATAAGTGTATTGAATAAGTTGAAAACCATTTTTTTTAAAAAATCTATTTGATTTTTTATTCTTTGGACTAACATTCGCCAAATATCTATCTCTTGGATTTGATTTTATCAAAAGATTTAGTGCCTTTTTTCCTATGTTTTTACCATGAAATTCTTTTTTTAGAAAAATTCCAATCTCATTCATATATGTGAGATATATCGAACCGGCATCTTGATTGTCATATTTTATTATATACCATTTTGAATAAGGTTTTGATTTAATGAATTTTACATGTTGTTGAAATGTCGGCATTTTTCTATGTGAAATGTTTGCACGCGGATCTCTTTCTAATAATAGTTGATACAAAAATTCATGATCACCACTTGACACTGGTTTTAGGTTAATAGTATTTTTCATAATTTTTGATAAACTCCTATCAGTGGTTCAATTATTTGGTCTGTTCTAATAATTCTTCTTTATTCTCAAATATTTTTTTGAAAGCGTCACTGATGTCATCCATGTCGTCAATTGTAGCAGGCATCCTACAAACCGGTGTTAATATTAATTGTCTTTCATGCAATCTCTCCGCAATTGGACAAATTCCTTTTTCATATTTTGCTCTGCCAGTATAATGTTTGAAAGCAAATGCCTTTCTTTCTACATACAATGGGTTCAGATATAATGGTTTTACATATCCGCCAAAAAATGGAATTCCTTCCGCCCGTAATGCTTCGCAAAATAAATCTCTTTTAATACCAATCTTGTTCTCGTCATACGATAATGCAAATACATAGTAGACATGTTTCACAAAATCGTATTTTGTGTGCTTCAAACCATCTATTTTATTCAGCATGGAAGAAAGATGTGTTGCAAGTTTTATTCGCTGATCATTCAACATGTCTAGTTTTGATATTTGCGCTATACCGATGGCAGCTTCCAACTCTGTCATTCTGTAACCCCAACCAAGAAAATCTGATCTATAAGTTCGACTCTTAAGTTCAGGCACTATCATCTCTCCGTGATTTCTTACCATTTGAGCAATTTTTGTGATATCTTCATCATTTGTTACCAACATGCCGCCTTCACCTGTCATGATGTTCTTTGATTCTTGAAACGAAAACACACCACAATCTCCAAGCGTGCCTAGAGTCTTACCTTTATATTCAGCACCAGGTGCTTGTGCGCAATCTTCTATAATCTTCAAACCATGTTTAACAGCAAATGCTTTTATTTCATCCATATCGCATGCATGACCAAATAAATGCACTGGAATTATTGCTCTAGTTAATTCACTAAGAGAATCTTCAAGCTTTGATGGATCAATACAATATGTATCGTTTTTAACATCAGAAAAAACAGGTATGGCATTATGCATTAGAACTGAAGTTGCGGTCGAAGTAAATGTGTATGGAGGAACTATCACTTCTTCACCGGGCTTTACTCCTACGGCTACTACTGCTGCATGCAATGCAGAAGTCGCAGAATTGAATGCAACTGCATACTTTGTACCTATTCTTTCCGCAAATTTCTTTTCAAACTCTCTAATCTTGATGCCACCTAGAAAATTTTCACCAGCTGACGCAATAAAAGTAGATAAATTACCACTATTCAAAACATCCATTATCTGGTTTTTTTCCTCAATGCCTATGATTGGGTGTTTTGGAAATGGTTTTTCTCTAATTTTTCCTCCACCTAAAAGAGCTAACTTTTTCAATACTAATACTCACTTTGAAGAAATTTTATAGCTATCTATCGTTAATGGTAATGATATTCTTCTTCCATCCGAATCAGCAGATTTTAGGATCCCGATCACAGCTTCTAAAGAATGATACCCATTCCGACCTCCTGATTTTGGTTCGGTATTGTTTTGTATTGAATGTAGTAGATCTTTGAGACCTAGAACTATTGCATCCTCAGAATCATGTTTGATAATTGGTACAGAAATTAATCTCTTATAGGCAAGCTCATTAGATTCTGTAATTTTGAAATGTTCTGCGTATGGCCTCACTAGATCAATTCTCAGTCTTTCATGCGTAGAGAAAATATCTAATTCTAATAATCCATAATTACTCACATCCAATGCGTGAAAATAGCAAGTAATATTATTATCACATAAGATACTGCCATCAACATTGGGGTCACTCGGATTGGGAGAAAAATTTTTGCTATGGGTACCTTGTACAGAAACTATGTTGCCAAAAAAGAATCTTAACAAATCAAAGATGTGAGAGCCCGTATTGGCAATTCCTCCACCATAATGAATCACGCAATGCTGAATCTTGCACAATTTACCACATAACAATTCTTTTAGGTGTACATAGAAAGGATCAAATCGTCTTTGAAAATCAATCTGTAATTTTATGTTTCGTTCTCTGCATATTTCTATTATAGAAAGAGCATCATTAAGATTAGTACTCATTGGTTTTTCTAAAAAAATTCCTCTCACATTGTTTTCTGCAGCTTCTTTAACGATTTCAAGATGGGAATCAGCCAATGTACAAATTGAAATACAATCCAACGATTCATTCTCTAGCATTTTCCTGTAATCAGTATAAAGACCAGAAACCTTGTACTTTGTACCATATTTTGATAACTTCCGTTCATCAATGTCGCATAATGCTGATAGATTTGCCGATTTATCTATTGAATATGCACCAGCATGTGTATTAATCGTTTTTCTCGATATATCGTCATCAAAACCACAACCAATTCTGCCAAGTCCGATTACGCCGCATTTAAATTTCATACATCGATGTTAATATTGCTAAAATATATTGTAATAGGGATAGTTTTTACAGGTCATATCCAACATTAATGTTATAATGACGGATAATATCTTAATCTGGAGCAGTGGGCCTGATCTGTACTTTTGCATGTCATATTATCTTCAGAAAAATTATGATACAAATCTCTCCATAATATTTGATGTTACAAATAGGCCAAAAAGTTTCTTTGAAAAACAAAAAATTATTAACTTTAATAAAATTTGGTTCTATCACGATCACATAAGTAAAAATTACGTTGTAAATGATAGAACATATCTTAAAGAATTTGAAACTAGATTCGATATTGATCTATGGAAACTTGCAATCAATGAGAGATTCTTTTTACCATTCAATGAATTTCATCATTTTACGACGGATGAAATACTGTCAATATTGGAACAAGAATGTAAACTATTTGAAAAAGTACTTGCAAATTCTAAACCTGATTTTTTTATAACTGCTGATCCATCGTCACATCACCATAGATTATTCTACGAAATGTGCAGAAAACTCAAAATACCAACCCTAATACTTCATCCTCTGAGAATAGGCAATAAACATACCATCTCTGAGGAGGCAGAAGTCTTCGATCCTGCAATTTTGTCTGAATTTGAATCAACTCATACGAGCGCAGAATACCTGCGTGAACATTATCTATTTTTTGATAGACAAAAACAACAGGAGGAATTTTCAAACAAACTTAATTCTTCTTCAATATTCCTTCTCAAAGCAGCATTTTCATATCTATTTTCAGCTAACAGTAATACTAGAACACATTATACATATTTCGGTAGAAATAAACTAAAAGTCATTATGTCATATGCAAAAGTTCAACTAAAAAAAAAATACCGAAAACGTTTCATTGACCAAAACTTAACAATGAAACCAGATCTTGATGTTGATTTTGCTTATCTGCCGCTACATATCGAAATGGAACAATATCCTCTAATCACAGCGCCATTTTATACAAACCAAATCGAAATTATAAAACAAGTAGCAAAATCCTTGCCAATCGGATATAGATTATATGTTAAAGAACACCCCTCTCAAGGAGCACGAGGGTGGAGAAGTATTTCTGAGTACAAAGAAATAATGAATATCCCAAATGTATATGTCATAAATCCCTCATTTCCTTCTACAAATCTACATCGTAACTGTGCATTCACTATTACTATCTCAGGCTCTGCAGGACTAGACGCCGCATTCTATGAGAAACCTTCTCTTGTTTTCACTGATCTCCATTACTCATTTCTTCCTAATGTCTATAGAATAAAATCAATAGAAGAAATATCTAAAATAATAAAACGTGCACTAACAACCAAAGTAAGTACAGAACAATTAACTAAATATTTACAGTTTATTGAACAAAACTCTTTTGATTTTGACTATATTGACTTTTTGTTCAAAATAAATCAAACCTTCTATAAGGGTGGATTCTTGGTAGATACTGAAATTTCTTCAGAACAATTCCTAGATTTTCTGAAAAATAATACATATACTCTTGAGAACATTGCACAAATGCATATTAAAAAAATTCAATTATGCAAGAAAGAGTGACAATAAATATGGATGAATGGAAAATTCCCCTATACAAGATATACACTGATGATGAAGATCTTAATCTTATTACAAAAATCATCAAACGCGGAACAAAATGGGCAATTGGGCCGGAAATCGAAGAGTTTGAAAATGCAATAAAAAATTATCTCGGTGTTGATTATTGTTTAACTCTAAATTCTGGAACATCAGCACTTCACGCAACATTTCTTGCATATGGATTGGGGAAAGGTGACTCAATCATTGTTCCATCTTTTTCGTTTATTTCTACTGTTAATTCTGTTCTGTTTGTTAATGCAAAACCTGTATTTGCTGATATTGAGGAACAAACATTTGGGCTAGATCCACAGTCAATACAGAAAAAAATCACAAAAAAAACTAGAGCAGTAGTACCAATGGACTACGGTGGTATGTCTTGTAAAATAATGGAAATAAAAAAGATTGCAAAAGAAAATAATCTGATTCTTATTGAAGATGCGGCAGAGGCATTAGGCTCATCAATTAATAACAAAAAAAATGGCTCTTTTGCAGACTCAACAATATTCAGCTTTTGTGGCAATAAGGTTTTAACTACTGGAGAAGGTGGCGCAATAGTCACAAACTCAAAAAAGATATACGAAAAAATTAAACTTCTTAGGTCCCATGGTAGGTTGGACAAAATAGCCTACTTTAATAATCCGTTAGCATCAAATTACACACAGTTAGGATATAATTGGAGGATGTCAACCATAACGGCCTCCCTAGGACTATCACAACTGAAAAAACTTGAAAAAATTATAAAAATGAGACAAGATAACGCTAGTTATATTTCTGCCAGACTTCAAAGATACTCTGACATCAAGACTCCAGTTATACCAAAGGGATATAGGCATATTTTCCAAATGTACACAATACGATTGCCAAATAAATCACTCCGTAATAAACTGCACAAATTTCTTACTAAAAAACGAATTTTTTCCAAAGTATACTTCACTCCTATACATCTAACTGAATTCTATCAAGAAAATTTTAAAACAAAAGTTGGCATGTTGCCGAAAACTGAGTTAGTTTCTGAACAAATTCTTACCATTCCACTATATCCAAATATGAATACTGAAGAAAAACAATATCTTGTTGAAACAATTTCAGAGTTTTTTGAATCAAAAACTAGTGCGGCCTGATTATCCACATATTGGGCTTTTCGGTAGAATATTTCTTCTCTACATCGGATATCAGAATTTCTTCCAATTTTTCACCTCTTCTCAATCCAACTGTTTTGTGTTTTTTTGAAATTTTATTCGCGAGGTCTATCATGTTATATGATTTCATCTTTGGCACAAAGATTTCTCCTTTGTCAACCAAAGGTATGCACTCTACTATGAAGTTTACAGCCTCATCCAAATGAAAAAAATACCGTTTCATTGATGAAGATGTTATGGATAATGATCTATTTTTTTTATTCTCAGCATCCCAAATCTCAAAGACGTTACCTTTCGTCTCAAAAACATTTCCCAAACGTATAGACGCAAATTTTGTGACTCTAATATGAATTCCAGCCCAACTTGTCAACCTTTCACTAATTTGTTTTGTTGTTCCATATAATGTAGTTGGTTCTACAGCCTTATCAGTACTTATGTTGATGAATTTTCTTGGTTTATTTTTTATTATTGCCTTAATCAGGTTTACAGTACCGTTGATATTTGTATCAACAGTTTCAATTGGATTATATTCTGTAATCTCAATATTTTTCACTGCTGCAGTATGAATTATTATGTCTACATCACTGCATGCTAACTCGAGTCTTTCTTTGTCTAATATGCTACCTAAAAGTAATCTGATCCTAGAATCCTGAATTGAACGTTTTAATCTAAATAATTCGTATTCATCAACATCAAGAATTCGAATTGCTTTCACAGGAAATTCTAATAACTTTCTTGTTAATGCAGAACCTATGCTTCCGGCCCCTCCAGTTATGAGAATTGTTTTATCTCTCAATTCTGATGCAAAATTAATTCTATTCTTCATGATTTTTATCTCGATATACCTTTTATTAACTGAAATGATTCGGCTCGTTTTAATCCTGATTCTATGCCTCTTTGAATAGAGAGATTTTCAATTGATTCGATAGATCTCGGATGTGGATACTTACGAATTTCTGTTTGATACATTTTGAATGCCTTTAATTTGTATCCGATCTCACCTGATACATCCTCGTACATATTTGCTACAAATGGGATCCTCACTATTCCTGGAATTTCATATGATAAAATTTGTTTTACTGAGCTCAAAAGTGGTCTTGCAGCAACAAGCGTTGATTCAAACACAACCTGATGATCTTTATTTAGATCATTGTGAGGTGTTGTATACACTATCTCAGGTTTGAATTCCTTAATCACCCCCTCAATCTTAGTGTTTATCTCAAGATGTGATATAGTATCTAGTCTCATATCAGGAAAGTCTAAAAAATAGAACTTTGATATGCCTAAAATCTTTCCAGCCTTAATACAAGATGTTCTTCGAATCTTTATCATTTTACTATCTGAATATTGAGCTGACGCTCCTTCTGAAACCACACAGAGATGAACAACATGCTTACGTTTTGTAAGTTTTTTAATTGTTGCACCCATACCTAGAACTTCATCATCAGGATGGGCAGCAATAATGAGTATGTTCAATAAAATAACCGAAAAATAACACTAATTAACATTTTGTGGTTAACTCTGAAATTTGCTTATAACAAACTGCTTAACTTTTTAATTGACTTTAATCTTCTATTTATTATGAAAGTTGTAGCTATAATTCAAGCCCGTATGGGGTCTAGTAGGTTACGCGGCAAAGTCTTAATGAAATTACAAAACAAATCAATTCTAGAACATATTGTAAATTTTTTAAGATTTTCTAAGTTAATTGACAACATAGTTGTGGCAACTAGCACTCTACAAGAAGATGATGAGATATCGAAACTTTGCAAAAAAATTAATGTTTATTGTTACCGCGGAAGCTCAACAGATGTACTTCAGAGATTCTATGAATGTGCAAAGTTATACCATGCTGATATAGTAGTCAGAATAACTGCAGATGATCCTTTGGTTGATCCACTTTTAGTTGATGATGTTATACGCATTTGTAAGGAAACAAAGTGCGAATATGTTTCAAACATATTAAATAGAACACATGCTCTTGGTTACCTTGTAGAAGCACTCACATTTCAAACATTAAAAAAACTACATGAGACTCAAACTGATTCTATGAGTCGAGAACATGTAACCTATCACATAGAGCAGAATCCAAATCTATATGATGTAAGAGAAGTCTCTGCACCTCTTGATATTTCCAGGCCTACCTGGAGACTGACTGTGGACTATA
>Ga0194121_10001072_pt1 | contig 47790 bp, 48 predicted proteins | sample TA2MahCa50mmetaG_FD_148609 | JGI IMG/M metagenome (GOLD analysis project Ga0194121, IMG submission 148609) | Freshwater microbial communities from Lake Tanganyika, Tanzania - TA2015020 Mahale Deep Cast 50m | ecosystem: Environmental > Aquatic > Freshwater > Lake | place: Tanzania: Lake...
AGATATGGCGGCAGAATGGCACTGGTGAAGGGGTGCCCTTCCCGCCGATCATGCCCCCGCGGTTGGCTAATGATCAGCTTGCCGATCCGGCTGACCAACTCCCGCTGGGGATGCGGCCGTTGCGCACCACCACCTGCCGGCCCGCTGCTTCCGACGCCCCGCGACTAAGTTCAATGTATTCGTCCACTTCCAATTCCAGCGCGGCTTGCAGCATCTTGCGTGCGCCTGCCCGCAGCAACTCCTCCAGGCTGGAATCCAGGACCGTCCGGGTTAGCTGCTGCACTTGGGATGCCGTATATTCTTCCATGAGCGTATCCTTTCGCCCTCGCCAAAGGGCGGTGAGTGATGGTGGTCATACTCAGGATACGCTCTCTTTTTGTCCCCGGCCATCCACAACTTCTGAACATAGCTCGCCGGGCTGCGGATCTGGCTGGGAAGACGGAGAAGGGCGGGTTAGGCGAGTTGCCCCGGCCGGCGCCTCAGGGTATCTTACTCACACTTTTTCCCTAACCAAGGAGCGCGTCATGGCCAAATCCAAAAGAGCTGCCCAGGTCCGCGAGAAACTCGTCCGCGACCTGATCACCTCCTACAACATGGAGGTGGAGACCGTGCTGAATTTCTTATGCCACAGTATCAACCTCGACGGGGTGAGGGCCGAGGAGATCAAGAAGTCGCTGACCGCCGAGATTCAAAGCGAGCTAAGCCACGCTACCCTGCTGGGCAAGCGCATCAAGGTGCTTGGCGGCCAGGTGCCCGGCTCCATGGAGCTGAAGGCGCGTCAGGCTTCGCTGCAGGCCCAGGAGGACACCACCGACGTGGAGGCGGTGATCAAGGGGGTGATCGAGGCCGAGGAGGCGGCCATCGAGCAGTACCAGAAGATCATCGAGTTAAGCGACCGGGCCGACTACGTCACCCAGGAGTTGGCCATCCAGCTCAAGGGCGACGAGGAAGACCACCGCCAGTTGTTCGTGGGCTTCCTCAAGGAGTACACCCGGCTGCGGGGCAATATTTAGCTGTCGGCTACTTGAGCAGAAGGGCGCCCATCATCGAGAACCAACTGGCCAGGATGAGGCCCACCACCAGGTGGAACTTGCTGTCCAGCTTGGCCTCCACCGCCCCGATCTTGGTATCCACCTTGGCGTCAAGTCCACGCAGGTCCTCCTCGATCAGGCTGAGCCGGCGGTCCACCTGCTGGAGCACGTCGCGGGTCGTGAGTTCAGGGGTGGAAGTCATGGATGAACTCCTTCCGAACCGGGTTGCCCGGAATATGAGCAACAACCGATCCAGGGCGAAGCACAAGGCAGACAGGCTGGAAAGAAGCGGCTCCCTGTTACGCGGCCTATACACTGCCTTTTAATGGAGGCGCCACTGCCCGCTCAAGCTTGCGGCAACACCCGGGACAGCAGTTCCTCCAGCCGGCCCAGGGGCTCCTCCAGGCTCTGGATGGCCTCCTCCCAAAAGGCGGACTTCTCCAGGTTGCAGCCCAGGGCCTGGCGGGCCACCTCCTCGGCGGTGCCACTGCCGGTGAGGCGCAGGAATTCCTGGTAGCGCGGCAGGAATGCAGCTCCTTCAGCCTGGAAGCGGGCGAAGAGCCCGCGGCTGAGCAGGAAGCCGAAGGTGTAGGGGAAGTTGTAAAACGTGGTCCCCGTGATGTAGAAGTGCAGCTTGGAGGCCCAAAAGTACGGGTCCTCCTCCCCCGGCAGCAGCACCTCCCCAAAGACCTCGCGTTGCGCCCCCGCCATCAACTCCTTGAGCCGGCTCACGCTCAGCGGCCCCTGGCCCCGCTCCTCGTAGAACCTCTTCTCGAAAACAAAGCGGGTGGGGATGTCCAGGAGGTACGCGCAGGCATTACCCGCCTCCATGTCCAGGAGGCGGGCCAGTTCCAGCTCGCCGGCCCGGCCCTCGGCCGCCAGCCCCTCGGCCAGAACCAGTTCGCCAAAGGTGGAGGCGGTCTCGGCCAGGGTCATGGGGTAGGCCCTGGCCCAGTCCCGCAAGGGGCGCACCAGTTGCTGGTGCCAGGCGTGGCCGGCCTCGTGAGCCAGGGTGCGCAGGTCGTGCAGGGTGTCGCGGTAGGTCATGAAGATGCGCGATTCGCCGCTGAGGGGCGAGGAGGTGCAGAAACCGCCAGGCCGCTTTCCGGGGCGCGGCTCCCACTCGATCCAGCGATTCGCGTACATCTGCCGGGTAAACGCCCCTAGCTCCGGGTAGGTACGGGAGAAGGATTGCTCGACCAGACTCTTGGCCTCTTCCCAGGGGATGGCCCGGGTGTCGGGGAAGGGCAGGGGGGCCTCCAGGTCGTACCAGGAGATCCCCTCCAGTCCCATGGCCCGGGCCTTGAGGCGCAGGGCGCGGCGCGGCAGCTCGGCCCGGCAGCACACCGCCTCCAGCATGGCGTCGAGGGTGGCCCGGGAGATGGCGGCCTGGAAGAGGGCCACGTCGAGAAAGTGGGGCACCCCGCGCCGGGGGTTGAGGGTGAGGCGGGTGCCGGCGATGGCGTTAAGCGCCGCGGCGGCCACGTCCTCCACCTGCTGCCAGGCCGCGTTGCCCCCGGCAAAGGCGGCCTGCCGCACCTGACGATCCGGGTCGGCCATCAGGGCGCGGCGCTGCGAGATGGGCAGGCGCTGGCGGGAGCCATCCGGGAACTCCATTGCGAATTCGAGCTTGCCGCTGAGGGTGTCGTAGAGCCGGCCCCAGGCCTGGATGCCGTCCACGCCCAGGTCCGCGGCCAGGCGCTCCTCGGCCGGGGGCATGGACCACTGGGCCTCGCGGCGCAGGGTCTTCAGGTAGTGCTCGCACCCGGCCAGGACCGGCCCCCCGACAAAGGCGGCAAAGACCTGGTCGTCCGCCTCGCGCAGTGCCCGGCGCAACTCCACCTCCAGCTTGGTGTACTCGGCCCGCACCCGGTCAAGTTCGGCCTCTTCCTCGATATACGCCTCGTTGCCCGAATCCACCGAGGACAGACAGCCGGTGTAGGAGGCCCAGTGTCCCAGCCGGACACCCAGATCCTCGGCCCGGGTACACACCCCTTCCCACAGGCCGGCATTCGGCGCTCCCAGCGGTGCCAGGGCCTGGGCCTCGGCCAGCAACCCGGCCAGCTCGCGGATCAACACCTCCTTGAAGCCCCGCATCTCCGGGCCATCGAATTCGGGGAAATAGCTGCTCAGGTCCCAGTTCATCTGCGCTGACATCCCGTAGCTCTCATTCCGGGTCGAGCCGGCCGAACCAGACCTGGTGGCTGTCCCTCTGGTACGCGCCGGTCCAGTAACAGTCGATGAAGGGCGCCTGGGTGCCGCCGGCCCGGGTGGTGTTGGTAAAGAAATGCCAGAAGCGCGTCGGTATTTCCAACGGCACTGGCTCGCTGGTGCGGCCCCAATCCTCCGCGCCCACCGCGTACCACAGGCTCTCGGCGTCGCCGCGCCAGCCCCTGGTCAGCAGGTAGTGCATCCGGCCGTCCGGGGTCTGGTACAGCCGGCCGCTATTGAAGTTCCCCAGATAATAATGGGCAAGAGGCCCATCCGGCTGCCCCACCGCGTGGTAGAGCCGGCTGTGCTCCTGGTCCTGGCCCGTGGCCGCCCACACGGTGCCGGAAGGCTGGCGGTTCTCGAAATAGATCAGATGCACGCGACCCTGCGCGTCGAGCAGCAGATCCTGTTGCTCGGTGGTGCCGCGCTTCCCATCGGCAAAGGTATCGCTTACGTCGCTGACCACCTGTAACCGCCAGTCCTGCGGCGCGTGCATGAGATCCGGGCAGTAGTAGTAGTAGCTCTTCAACACCGGATAGATGCCGTGCGGGGTCTCGACGGTCTTCATCTGCCCGGTGGCAGCGTCGCGGTAGGTGACAACCTGGTTGGGGTACTCGTTCCCCGCAAGGAAATGGTCGTCGCTGCAAAAGGCGTGGGCCGCCCCGCCCTGGAGAGCCACGAAGTGGTAGCCCCGCGCCGCCTCGTGCCGCAACTCCCCCGAGAGGAGGGGCCGGCAATCCAGCCCGGCGTCGAGCAGGTACCAGCCCAGGCGCTCCAGGCCGCCGGCAACGAAGATCCGGTCATTTTCGCTAGCCGCCCCGAAGCGACTGTCGGCCCTGGCCTGCTGGCGCAACCGGAAGTGACGCACCTGGCCGGGAGGCTCAAAGACCGCCTGGAAGCTGGCCTCAGCCCCGCCGATGAGGTGGAGGCACCCGCTCTGGTCCACCAGCAGATTGCCGTTCTGGGGCACCGGCGGGGTGGGCGGGCTGTGCTCCCATTGCCCAGGCCCGACACGGCGAAAGACCACCAGGCTCAGGTCGTCGCGCCAACTGAGGGCGTAGACCTCCTCCCCGCAGCGGACGATATTGGACTGGTTGTACCCCCAACAACTGGCCCCGCTGCCCCCGCTCTGGTCACATCCGGCGGTGTCGGTGATCAGCTCGATGGCGAAAAGGGGATGGGCAGGCGGGCCGTATGCAACCGGGATGCGTTCGGGCATGAAAGCCAAGATATCGCCGCTCTCGGACGAGCGCAAGGAGCGCGATTGTCACAGAAACACTGTGGGCGTATTCTATGCACCAGTGACCGAGGGGAGGACAAGTCGAGCAGTTCCTCTGCCACACCGCGGAGATCGCACCATGAGAGCCGGCATCGCCAGGATCGACCTCACCCCCGAGCCAGCGGTCGGGGTGTATATGAGCGGGTACACCAACAGCCACGACAAGCCCTCCGAGGGCGCCCACGATCCCCTCTTCGCCCGCGTCCTGCTCCTGGACGACGGCCGCCGCAGGATCGCCCTGGTAGCCCTGGACCTGATCGGTCTCAATCCAGGGCGCCTCCCTGGGATGGCCCGCAACCTGGGCGTAGATGGATTGCTCCTGGCCGCCAGCCACACCCACGGGGGCCCGATGGTGATCGACCTCGAGGTGCCCTACGGCGAGGACCGCCACTGGCCTGAAGGTACCCCCTATCTGAGTTGGGTGGAGGAGCGGATCGCCGAAGGCATCGCCCAGGCAAAGGCCGCGCTCCAGCCGGTGCGATTGTCGGTGGGCCGGGGCGCCGTGGACCTGAGCTTCAACCGCCGGCTGCTCAAACCCGACGGCAGCGTGGAGATGATCTGGGGCCAGAACCGCGAACGCCGTCGCCCCTTCGGGCCGGCGGACCCCGAGGTGGGGGTGGTGCGGGTGGATGGGTTAGAGGGTCAGCCGGTGGCGCTCTTTTGCCACTACGCCTGCCACCCGGTGGTCTTAGGCCCGGAGAACCGATGGTTGACCGCCGACTTCCCCGGCTATGCCTGTGCCTATCTCGAGAGGCAGTTCCCCGGCGCCCTGGCCCTCTTCCTCCAGGGCGGCTGCGGCGACCTCGACCCCTACGTGGATGTGCAGAACGACTTCGACCCCGCCCGGGAACAGGGCGAGGTTTTGGGGCGGGAGGTGGCGCGGGTGGCGCGGGAAAGGGGGGTTGCGCTAGAGGAGGAACCGTGGCTCGAACTGATCCGCCTGAGCCGGGAATGCCGGCGCTATTACAAACCGGAGGAGCGGTGCCGGATCGAATACAGCGTCCTGCGCGTGGGCCGGGACCTGGCCTTCCTCAATCTGCCCGGCGAACCCTTTGTCGAATTGCAGTTGGAACTGAAGCGGCGCTCAACCCTGCCCCACACCTTCCTGCTGGGATATGTCAACGGCTACGCCGGCTATTTCCCCACCCTGCAGGCCAATCGCGAGGGCGGCTACGGCGCCAGCTCCGGGGGCACCATGCATGTGGAGGCCGCCGCCGGCGAGGCGATGGTCGCAGAGGCGTTGGCGGCGCTCAGGTGATCTTGCAGCCGGACACTTCCTTGTTGCTCAGGCGGATGCCGCCGGCCTTGAGGCCGCGCACCGGGTATTGGGCGATGGCGAACTCCTCCTGCAGCACCCGCAGGCGCGGCCTCGGCTTGTAGTCGAGAGCCACCACGCGCTCCGAGTCCGTGGTCAGGCGCAGCACCTTGCAGCCTTCGGGGGCCAGGGCGTAGACCTTGTTGAGGATGAACTGGTCGATCTGGCAGCGCTTGAGGTAGGTGTTGTCCTCCCCGTCCTTGTAGACCACGTTGAAGACCATCTCCTTGTCCACCAGCCCGCAATGCAGCATGCCTTTATCGACAAATAGCTTATCCGGCGCGTCGATGACCGAGTAGGTCCCGTCCTTGCGGATGACCAGCACTCGGTCGTAGTGCGAGACCTCGCAGAGCAGTTGCCCGTCCACCTCGTATCCCAAGTACCCGGTGTTCTTGTCGTAGCGCAGCTTGAGGTTGCGCTGGGCCACCTCGCGCACATCGACGCGGGCAAACGAGACCACCTCGGTGCGGCGGGGGAACGCGTCGCGGTACTTGGCGACCAGTTCCTTGAGGAAGTCTATGGCGTACGGGATGATGGCGTCGAGTTGCCCCTTGATCTGCCGCAGGCGCTGGCGGATCTCCTGCATCTCCTTGCGGCTGCGCTCGATGTCGTAAAGGGAGATGCGGCGGATGGGGATCTTGAGCAGGGCCTCGATGTCCTCCCCGGTCACCTCGTGCTTGATCTGGTCCTGGTGGGCGGCCAGGCCCTTGCGCACCGCTGCGTCCACCAACTCGGCGGTCTTCATCTCCTCGATGGCCTGGTAGATGCGCTCCTCGATGAAGATCTGCTCCAGGGTCTTGGCGTGTAACCGGTCGCGCAGGTGGGTCTCCTCGGACTTGAGCTCCCTTTTGAGCACGTCCACCAGGGCGCCGACGTTGCGCTGCAGCACCTCGGTGACGCTCATCACCTTGGGCCGGTCCCCGTCGATGGCCAGCAGGCTGGGAGAGAGGGCCAGCTCGCACTCGGTGAAGGCGTAGAGGGCGTCCACCACCTCCTGGGTGTACACCCCACGCGCCAGCTTGACCTCGATCTCGACCTTCTCGGCGGTGTAGTCGTGGATGCTGGAGATCTTGACCTTGTCCTTGCGGGCTGCGTCCTCCACCGAGGCGATCAGGCTCTCGGTGGTGGTGCCAAAGGGGATCTCGCGGATGACGATGCGCTTGGGGTCGGAGAGATCGAGCCGGGCCCGCACCCGAACCTTGCCGTTGCCGTCGCTGTACTCCGAGGCGTCCATCAGGCCCCCGGTGGGGAAATCGGGCAGGATGCGGAAGGGCTTGTCCTGCAGATAGGCGATCTCCGCCTCCAGAAGCTCGACCAGGTTGTGGGGCAGGATGCGGGTGGTCATCCCCGGGGCGATGCCCTCGGCGCCCTGGGCAAGGAGCACCGGGATCTTGGCCGGAAAAACCACAGGCTCGCGGTTGCGCCCGTCGTAGGAATCGATGTACTCGGTGAGGCGCGGGTCGAAGAGCACCTCGCGGGCCAGGGGGGTAAGCCGGCACTCGATGTAGCGGGCCGCCGCCGCCGGGTCGCCGGTGTAGATATTGCCGAAATTGCCCTGCTTATCGATGAGCAGGTCCTTGTTGGCCAGCACCACCAGCGAATCGGGGATGGACTGGTCGCCGTGCGGGTGGTACTTCATGCAGTGGCCCACCACGTTGGCCACCTTGTGGAACTTGCCGTCGTCCAGCTCCCAAAGGGAGTGCAGGATGCGGCGCTGCACCGGCTTGAGCCCGTCCTGCAACTGCGGGATGGCCCGCTCCTTGACCACGTAGGAAGCGTATTCGATGAAGTTGTGTTCGTAAAGGCTGTCTAAATAAGCCATCAGACCAGGTGCTCCATGATGTAGTCGCGGCGCTCGGGGGTGTTCTTGCCCATGAAGAATTCGAGGGTCCGAGGCACGGTGGACATGGAGCGGACATTCACCTTGACCAGACGCATCGCCGGCCCGATGAACTGCCCGAACTCCTTGGGCGAGATCTCACCCAGGCCCTTGAAGCGGGTGATCTCCGGGTTGCTCAGTTGCTTGATGGCCCGCTCGCGCTCGGGGTCGGTATAGCAGTAGCGGGTCTCCTTCTTGTTGCGCACCCGGAAGAGGGGGGTCTCGAGGATGTAGAGGTGGCCGGCCACCACCAACTCCTCGAAGTAAGAGAGGAAGAAGGTCATCAGCAGATTGCGGATGTGGAAACCGTCCACATCCGCGTCGGTGGCCAGCACCACCCGGTTGTAGCGCAGGGTTTCGATCCCCTCCTCGATCCCCAGGGCCATCATCAGGTCGTAGAGTTCCTCGTTCCTGTAGATCTCGGCCTTGCCCCGGCCAAAGACGTTCTGGGGCTTGCCGCGCAGGGTGAAGATGGCCTGGGTCTCCACGTCGCGGGCCGAAACGATGGAGCCGCCGGCCGACTGGCCTTCGGTGATGAAGAGGGTGGAGTCCTCACCCCGCTTGAGATCCTGCAGATGGTACCTGCAGTCCCGCAGGTTGGGAATCTTGATCTCGATGCGGCGGGCGGCCTCCTTGGCCTCCTTCTTCACCGCGTTGAGTTCCTTGCGCAGCTTCTCGTTGTAGGTGATCTTGGCCTTGAGCTTCTGGGCGGCCTCGGGGTTCCTGTGGAGGAAGTCCACCACCCCGGCTTTGACCTCGCCCACCACCCAGCCGCGGATGTCGGTATTGCCCAGCTTGTTCTTGGTCTGCGACTCGAAGACCGGGTCCTTGAGCTTGATGGCCACCGCCCCGACGATCCCCTCGCGCACGTCTACCCCGTCAAAGTCCTCGCGGAAAAACTCGTTGACCCCCTTGAGCAGGCCCTCGCGGAAGGCGCTCTGGTGGGTGCCCCCATCGCTGGTGTACTGACCGTTGACAAAGGAGCGGTAGTTCTCGCCATAGCTCTCGCCGTGGGTGAAGGCGAACTCCAACTGCTTGCCCCGGCAATGAGCCGGCGGGTAGAGCACGTGCTCCCCCACCTCGCGCCGCAGCAAGTCCAGAAGCCCATCCTTCGACTCGAACTTCAGGCCGTTGAAGAAGAGCTTCAGGCCGCTGTTGAGGCAGGCATAATTCCACAGGCGCTGCTCCACGTACTCGTGGCTGAATTTGTAGGTACTGAAGATCTGCTCGTCCGGGGTGAACTCGACCAGGGTGCCGTCGGGCTCGTCGGTTTTGCCCTTCTTCTGCTGTTTGAGGGTGCCGCGCTCGAAACTGGCCTCGGCATACTGGCCCTCGCGGTGGGATACCACCCGGAAGGAGGCGGAGAGCGCGTTCACCGCCTTCGTGCCCACCCCGTTGAGCCCGACGCTGAACTGGAAGACCTCATCGCTGTACTTGGCCCCGGTGTTGATGACCGAGACGCACTCGACCACCTTGCCCAGGGGGATGCCGCGGCCGTAGTCGCGCACCTGCACCCGCCCCTCCTCCAGGGTAATGTCCATCTTCTTGCCAAAGCCCATGATGAACTCATCGACGGCGTTGTCGATCACTTCCTTGAGCAGGATGTAGATGCCGTCGTCCGGGTCGGTGCCGGTGCCCAGCCGGCCGATGTACATGCCGGTACGGAGGCGGATATGCTCCAGCGAACTGAGGGTCTTGATCTTGCTTTCGTCATACACGGCCAAGGGTTTGCCATTGGTGCGGCCGGCGCCGTTGGCGCGAAGGGCGTTCGTCTCCATAGTCTCGGTAGGCGACAGGGTTTGGCATGCAAAAAGCGGGGCGGGGGAGCGCGGCAGGAAGGGGGGAGGAGGCCTGCCGCCCGCGAACCAGATTAAATATCAGCGAACCAGGTATTAATTAATATACTACACATGTGTGCAGTAGTCAAGAGGCCGGGGCCTGGCGCCGGGCCCCGCGTTTCCCTCCCCTGCCGCCCCGCCCCCGTTCGCGCTGACGCTGCCTGCCTCCCCGGGCCCGCCGAGTAGAGGCCTGGTGCATATCCGGGGCCTGGCCCCGCCACACCGGCTCGATGCGGTTGCCCTGCACCAGTCGGCTGAAGTTCTTCAGGTCGTGGTCGGTGACCAGGGTCAGGGCGATGCCGGTGCGGCCCATGCGGCCTGTGCGGCCGGTGCGGTGCAGGTAGATTTCGAGGTTAAAGGGGAAATCGTAGTTGATCACATGGGTGACGTGGCTGAAATCCAGGCCGCGGCCGGCCACGTCGGTGGCCACCATCAGCCGAATCTGCTTCTCGCGGAACCGGTTGAAGATGGAGATGCGCCGGTCCTGCTCTAGTCCGCCGTGGATGAACTCGATGGAGGGGAAACGGCGGCGCAGTTCGCGGTAAAGATTGCCGCCCTTGTCGCGCGAGTTGCAGAAGATGATGGCCTGGCCGATCTCCTCCCGCTCCAAGTACTCGACCAGGGCCTCAAAGCGGTCGCCCCCGGCGTGCTGGAAGTGGTGCTGGAGGGACTGGGGGGCCCGCTGGTCGCGGTTGAGCTGGATGCGCACTGGGTCCTTGAGGTATGCCTTGGTCAGCCTCTCGATCTCGGCGGGCATGGTGGCCGAGAAGAGCAGGGTCTGGTGCTCCTGCAGCAGGCAGGACATGATGAAGTCCACGTCCTCGATGAAGCCCATCTTCAGCATCTCGTCGGCCTCGTCGAGCACCACGGTGCGCACCTGGCGCAGGTCGATGATGTCGGTGTTCCAGAGAAAGTCGATCAGCCGGCCGGGGGTGGCCACCAGGATGTGGACCTTGTGCTTCAGCTTAGCCCGCTGGATGCTCATGTCGAAGCCGCCGAAGATGGCAAAGGTGGCCACCTCGGCGTGCTGGGCCACCTTGCCCACCTCCTCCACGTACTGAAGGGCAAGTTCGCGGGTGGGAACTATGATCAGGGCCTGCACATTGTTGAGGCTGGGATCGACCCTGTTCACCAGGGGCACCCCGCAGGCGCTGGTCTTGCCCGAGCCGGTTTCGGCCAGGCCCAGCACGTCGCGGCCTTCGAGGACGCGGGGGATGGCCTGTTCTTGGATGGGGGTCATGTCCTGGTAGCCCATCTCTTCGAGGGCCATGAGGATCTCGGGCTTCAGGGTCAGTTCGGTAAATTTCATCGGCGGTGAATACCTGCTCCTTTACACTTGCAGCGGCAACAAGGGGCCTGGATGCGGGCGCTTTGCCGGCACCAGGGGGCTCGCCATGCGGACCGGGGGGAGAGTGGGCGCGGAGGGGGGATACATCACCCCTATAATAGGGATAACTTCGCAATGTGCCAACCCCCGTCCTGCGCCCGGCCCGGCCGGCGTTGCGGGATTCCCCTGCGGCGCTATCTTTTAATTTTCGCCTGTTTTCAGAGAGGAATCCCATGTCCGTGCGCGTGCGCATCGCCCCCTCGCCTACCGGGTCGCCCCACCTGGGCACCGCCTACATCGCCCTCTTCAACCTGGCCTTCGCCCGCCGGCACGGGGGGCGGCTGGTCTTTCGCGTCGAGGACACCGACCAGGCCCGCTCCCGCCCCGAGCACGAGCAGAGCCTGATCCACGCCCTGCGGTGGCTGGAGCTGAACTGGGACGAGGGCCCGGACGTGGGCGGCCCCCATGGGCCGTACCGCCAGAGCGAGCGATTGCCCCTCTACCAGCAGCACGCCCGGCGACTGGTGGAGGCCGGCCGCGCCTACTACTGTTTCTGCACCCCCCAGCGGTTGGACGCCCTGCGAACCGAGCAACGCCGGCTCAAGCTCTCCCTGGGCTACGACCGCCACTGCCGCGACCTGCCACTGGACCAGGCCGAGCGACGCCGGCAGCAGGGCGAGCCTCACGTGGTGCGCCTCCGGATGCCCCTGGAGGGCAAGGCCGTCCTGCAGGACACCCTGCGCGGGGCCATCGAGTTCGAGTACGGCCTGCTCGACGACCAGGTGCTGCTCAAGTCCGACGGCTTCCCTACCTATCACCTAGCCGTGGTGGTGGATGACCACCTGATGGGCATTACCCACGTAATCCGGGGGGAGGAGTGGATTAACTCCAGCCCCAAGCACCTGTTGCTCTACGAGCGCTTCGGCTGGACCCCTCCCATCCACACCCACCTGCCCCTGCTGCTCAACCCGGACGGCTCCAAGATGTCCAAGCGCCGCAACCCCACCTCCATCGACTACTACCGGCGGGCGGGATACCTTGGTGTGGCCCTGCGCAACTACCTGGGCCTGATGAGCTATCCGCCCCCCGGCGAGGACGAGAAGTTCGGCCTGGAGAAGTGGGTGGAGGCTTTCGACTTGGGCAAGGTCAGCCTGGGGGGGTCGGTCTTTGACCTGGACAAGCTGCTCTGGCTCAACGGCCGCTATTTGCGCGAGGATTTCACTGCAGAGGCCGTGCTGGGCGAGCTGAAAAACTGGCTCTTCAACGATGAGCACCTGGGCCAACTGGTCCCGCTGATGCAGGAGCGCATGGAGACCCTGGGGGATTTCCTGCCCAAGTGCGCCTTTTTCTTTGCCCGCAAGGTGGAGTGCAGCACCGAGGATCTGGTGCCCAGAAAGCGGGAGTCCCAGGAGGTAGCGCAGGTGCTGCAGACGGTGTTGTGGGCGTTGGAGGGGGCAGTGCCCTGGAGCCGGGACGCGGTGGAGGGGAACCTCCGCAAGGTGGGGGAGTTCTGGGACTGGCCCATCCGCGAGGTGACCGGCCCGCTCTTTGCGGCGGTTATGGGCCAAAGGGTGGGCCCGCCCCTTTTCGAATCCATCGCCCTGCTGGGCCTGGACCTCACCCGTGCCCGCATCCTGGATGCGATGAATGTGCTGGGCGGTATTTCGAAGAAAAAAGCTGCCGAGTTGGAGGAGAAGTGGAAAGCGGGAAAGCAGAAGTAACAGCGGAGGGGGGATAGCCCCCAGAGGCTTTTCTCAGGGGGTGGCTGGACAGCGAAAGACGCGGGATGGGTCGGGGGAGAGCGGAGCGTTTAGCGAGCAGGGCGGCAAGTCCTCGCCTTGAGAGAAGCCGGCGGGGGTTGCCCCCCGCGGCCCCACTCACCCGCCCTTCTGTTCGATCTTGGCCCACGTGTCGCGCAGGGAGACCGAGCGGTTGAAGACTAGTTTGCACCCCGCCGAATCCAGGTCGGTGCAAAAATAGCCCTGCCGCTCGAACTGGTAGATGCTGCCCGGCGCTGAGCCGGCCAGCGAGGGCTCCACCAGGCAGCTGCCCAGCCGCACCAGCGAGTCCGGGTTGAGGTGGGATTTGAAATCCTCCCCGTTGGGGTCCTCGACCTTGAAGAGCCGGTCGTAGAGCCGCACCTCGGCTGGCAGGGCGTGGGCCGCTGAAACCCAGTGGATGGTCCCCTGCACCTTGCGGCCGTCCGGCGACCAGCCGCCCCGGGTGGCCGGGTCGTGGGTGCAGCGCAATTCCACCACCTCACCGGTCTTCTCGTCTTTCACCACCCCCTCGCACTTGAGATAGTACCCATAGCGCAGCCGCACCTCGCGGCCCGGCCCCAGGCGGAAGTACTTCTTGGGCGGGTCCTCGCGGAAATCGTCCCGCTCAATGTACAGCTCGCGCGAGAAAGGCACCTTGCGGGTGCCGGCCTCCTCGTCCTCGGGGTTGTTCACTGCCTCCAAATCCTCCACCTGGCCCTCGGGGTAGTTCTCGATCACCACCTTCAGCGGGTTGAGCACACCCATCACCCGGGCGGCCCGCTTGTTGAGGTCCTCGCGCAGGCAGTGCTCCAAGAGGGCGAGGTCCACCAGGTTCTCGCGCTTGGCCACCCCGATCTCGGCGATGAAACGGCGGATGGCCTCGGGGGTGTACCCGCGCCGCCGCAGCCCTGTCAGGGTGGGCATGCGCGGGTCGTCCCAGCCGGCCACCAGCCCCTCCTCTACCAGTTGGCGCAGGAAGCGCTTGCTGAGGAAGGTGTAGCTCAGGTTAAGTCGGGCGAACTCGATCTGGCGCGGATGGTAGATGCCCAGCGCGTCGAGGAACCAGTCGTACAAGGGACGGTGGTCCTCATAGGACAGGTCGCACAGAGAATGGGTCACCCCCTCGATAGAATCCGACTGGCCGTGGGCCCAGTCGTACATGGGGTAAATGCACCAGGCGCTGCCGGTCCGGTGGTGGGGCGTGTGGAGGATGCGGTACATCACCGGGTCGCGCAGGTTGATATTGGGCGAGGCCATGTCGATCCTGGCCCGCAAGGTGCGGGTGCCGTCGGGGAATTCGCCGGCCCGCATGCGCCGGAACAGGTCGAGATTCTCCTCGACTGAGCGGTTGCGGAAGGGGCTCTCCCTGCCCGGCTCGGTGAGGGTGCCCCGGTGTTCGCGCACCTGGTCCGGGCTCAGGTCGCAGACGTAGGCTTTGCCCTTTTTGATCAGGTCTTCCGCCCAGGCGTAGAGCTGCTCAAAGTAGTCAGAGGCGAAGCAGAGGTGCTCCCCCCAATCCCAGCCCAGCCAGCGCACGTCCTTTTTTATAGCCTCGACGAACTCCTCCTCTTCCTTGGTGGGGTTGGTGTCGTCGAAGCGCAGGCTGCAGTGCCCGCCAAAATCAGCGGCGGCGCCAAAGTCCAGGCAGAAGGCCTTGGCGTGGCCAATGTGCAGGTACCCGTTGGGCTCGGGCGGAAAGCGGGTGATGACTGGAGGGGCGAACCTGCCCTTTTGCAGGTCTTCGGCGATGAAGGCGCGAATGAAATCGGTGGCCAGCGCCGGATTTGTTTCGCTCATGGTATAACCTCGTCGGAATGCTGCGGCAAAGAGCCGGAAAGTGAGTATAGGCTCCCTGTTAGGTACTGTCAACGAAGGCTGGATTTGCATGTAAAAATGGAATATATTGTTCACTTTAATGCACAACCCAAATCATGCCAAGGAGTCCGGATATGTACGTCGCCTCCAAGATGTTTCTCACCAAGGGCATCGGCCAGCACCGCGAGAAGCTGGTGAGCTTCGAGCTGGCCCTGCGCGATGCCAGCCTGGCCCCCTACAATCTAGTGCGGGTCTCCAGCATCTTCCCACCCCACTGCGAGATCATCTCCATCAATGAAGGGGTCCAGCAGCTTAAACCAGGCCAGATCGTCCACTCGGTGATCTCTGAGTGCTCCAGCGACGAGAACCACCGCCTGCTCGCCGCCTCGGTGGGGGTGGCCATCCCCCGCGACCGCGACCAGTTCGGCTACCTCTCCGAGCACCACAGCTACGGCCAGGACCAGAAGGTGGCCGGCGACTACGCCGAGGACCTGGCAGCCCAGATGCTGGCCACCATCCTGGGGATTAAGTTCGACGCCGACCAGAGCTACGACGAACGGTTGGATTTGTGGAAGCTGAGCGAGAAGATCGTCCAGACCCAGAACATCACCCAGACCGGGGTGGGTCAGAACGGCCTGTGGACTACGGTGCTTGCCGCGGCAGTGCTGCTGCAATGAGCGGGTTTCTCCAGGGCCGGTCCATCCGGCCCCTGCCCATCACCCCGCAGACCACCCTCACCGAGCTGGTGGACGAGACCTTCCTGGCCTACAACGCCGCCCGCCTCAGGGAGGCGTGCTGGCTCTACACCCGCAAAATGCTGGAGCCGGACGTGACCGTGGGCCTGAGCATCACCGGGGCCCTCACCCCCGCCGGCCTGGGGATGTCGGCCTTCATCCCCCTGATCCAGTACGGCTTCATCGACTGGATCGTCAGCACCGGGGCCAACCTCTACCACGATGCCCATTTCGCCCTGGGCCTCCAGATGCACGTGGGCTCCCCCACCCTCGACGACCGCCAGTTGCGGCAGGAAGGGGTGGTGCGGATCTACGACATCCTCTTCGGCTACCAGGTGCTGCTCTCCACCGACGCCTTCTTCCGCCAGGTGCTCCAGGCCGAGGAGTTCCAGCGCGATTTGTCCACCGCCGAGTTTCACCACCACATCGGCCGGTACCTGCGCGAGCGGGAAAAGGCACTGGGCGCCCAGCGCCTGAGCCTGCTCTCGGCCGCCAGCGAGGCCGGGGTGCCGGTCTACACCTCCTCGCCGGGGGACAGCTCGATCGGTATGAACGTGGCCCGCTTGGCCCTTGACGGCAGCCGGCTGCGCCTCGACGTGGCCCGCGACGTCAACGAGACGGCAGCCCTGGTGCTGGGGGCCAAGCGCAAGGGCAAGAGCGCGGTGTGGATTCTGGGAGGTGGATCGCCCAAGAATTTTGTGCTGCAGACCGAGCCGCAGATCCAGGAGGTGCTGGGCATCGACGAGGTGGGGCACGACTATTTTTTGCAGATCACCGACGCCCGCCCCGACACCGGCGGCCTCTCCGGGGCCACCCCGGCCGAGGCAGTGACCTGGGGCAAGGTGGACCCCGACAAGCTGCCCGATACCGTGATCTGCTACACCGATTCGACCATCGCCCTGCCTGTCCTCACCGCCTACGCCCTGGCCAACCACGCCCCCCGCCCCCTCTCCCGCCTTTACGACCGGCGCGAAGAACTCTACGGGGACCTGGTGCGGGAGTACCACAAGGCGCAGACCTCAAAGTAGAAACCTGTTTGGTCAGCGGCGGGGAGATGACCCGGTAGGGCTTTCCCTGGGGATCGGCTGGGTAGGGAAGTCCGCGTGGTCGGGAGCGGGTCGCTCCCCGGCGCCCCGTGCCCCCTGTGATTATCTGTTGTTATATCAATTCCTACCTGATCACCCAGTGCCCCGAAGCCTTGGGGTAGTTGCCCTTGTCCGGCATACACTGGCGCAGGTGCCGGCAGCCGTAGGCAAAGCCCTTCAGCCCCGGCATCCCTCTGTCCTCGTTCTCCACGCACATCACGTAATCGTACCCCGCCTCGATCATGGCCCCGGTAAGCGTGGTCCAATTGATCTGACCGCGACCAGGTACCCGGTACTGCCACCACCAGTTGCCGATGATCCCCTGCCGCCAGAGCATACGCGGGCTAATCTCGCAGTCCTTGACGTCGGCGTAGTACCATTTCCCGGAGTATTCCCGGATCACATCCTCGGCCGGCATGATCATTAGCCACACCCAGTGCGAAGGGTCGCAGGAGAGGCCCAGATGGTCCGAGGGCACCGCGTCTAGGATGCGGTCCCACATCTCGGGATTACAGCCGATATTGCCCATGCGCACCGCCACGTCGAGGGCGATCTTGATGTTCTTCTCCTCGGCCACCTTGACCACCGGGGTGAACATCTCCTTAAAACGGGCCACCAGTTCGATACAGCGATCCGACCCGTTGCCCGGCGGGGAGGAGAACATCCCGTAGAATTGCCCGTTGCGCACCGGCGCCCCGCTGCCGGTCAGCACCACCGGGGTGCCCAGTGCGCTGGCTGAGTGGATGGCCTTGATCAGGCGGGCCTGCTGGACCTCCCGCACTGTGGCGTCGTCGTCGAGCAGATTGCAGTGCGCGGTGAGGCAGGCCAGGTACAGGCCGTGTTTGGCGAGGGTCTCCTTGACCTGGGCCGACCCCTCCCTGAGGATGCGGTCCGAGTCCAGGTCGCCGCTGTCGCCCAGGCGCACGCAGTCGAAATCGTTTTCCCTGGCCCAGCGGGCGCATTCCTCCAGGCTCCAGTTGTTCTGGCCCCCGGCGCTGCTGAAAAAGCTGATATCCATCCCTCCCTCCTCTTGGGATTGTCTGACACTGGTCTTTTACCTTAGATTTCTGTGGACGTTTTCAAAGAAAGAGAATCACATGGCGCTGATCAATGAAAATTACCTAAAGCTCAAGGCCGGCTACCTCTTCCCCGAAATCAGCCGGCGCACCCGGGCCTTTGCCCAGGCCCACCCCGAGGCCAAGGTCATCCGCCTGGGGATCGGCGACGTGGTCAAGGCCCTGCCCAGGCCGGTGGTCCGGGCCATGAAAGCCGCAGCCGAGGAACTAGCCCACGACGAGACCTTCCGCGGTTATCCCCCCGAACAGGGCTACGATTTTCTCCTCCAGGCCATCGTCGACAACGAGTATAAGCCGCGCGGGGTGGAGATCCTGCCCGAGGAGGTCTTTGTCTCCGACAGTTCCAAGTGCGACTCGGCCAACATCCAGGAGATCTTCGGCACCGACAACACCATCGCCCTCACCGACCCGGTCTACCCAGTGTACTGCGACAGCAACGTCATCGCCGGCCGCACCGGCATGCCCCAAGACCAGGGTCGGTACGGGGGGATGGTCTACCTGCCCTGCACCGCTGAGAACAACTTCGTCCCCGACCTGCCCAAGGAACACGTCGATATCATCTACCTGTGCTCCCCTAACAACCCCACCGGGGCGGTGATGACCCGCCAGGCCCTGGAGGCATGGGTGCAGTGCGCCCAGCGCAAGCGGGCCATCATCCTCTACGACGCGGCCTATGAGTCCTATATCACTGATTCCAAGATCCCCCACTCGATCTACGAGATCCCCGGGGCGCGCGAGGTGGCCATCGAGCTGCGCAGCTTCTCCAAGACCGCCGGCTTCACCGGCACCCGCTGCGCCTTCACCGTGGTGCCCAAGGAGCTGGTCGCCTATACCCGCTCCGGCGACGCGGCCTCCGTCCACCCCATCTGGTACCGCCGCCAGACTACCAAGTTCAACGGGGTGGCCTACGTGGTGCAGCGCGGGGCCGAGGCTTCCTACTCCCCCCAGGGCAAACGGGCGGTGCGCAAGCTGATCAAATACTACCTGGGCAACGCTAAGTACATGTGCCAGCGCCTGACTGCCTCTGGCTACAAGGTCTACGGCGGGGTCAACGCCCCCTACCTGTGGCTGCGCACCCCGGAGGGCGAGGGCAGCTGGGACTTCTTCGACACCCTGCTCAACAAAGCCAACGTCGTGGGCACCCCAGGGGCCGGCTTCGGCGCCGCGGGCGAGGGGTACCTGCGCCTCTCGGCCTTTAACCACCGCGAGGCCATCGAAGAGGCGATGGACCGCATTGCCCGACTTTGAGATACTCATTAGAGAGACTACCGCTACCAAGAAGCGGGGAGTGACCCCATAGGCGTTTCCCTAAGGAGTGGTGGGAAGGGAGGTCCGTGTGGCCGGGTAGCGGAGCCAGAGCGAGCGAGGGGGCAGGACGCGTCTTGGGAAAGGCCGGAGCGGGTCGCTCCCCGACGTGGCAACCCTCCTGAGGACAGTCATGCTCCCGCGACGGGCCAAGATCGTCTGCACCATCGGGCCGGCCAGTTCCTCTCCCGAAAAGCTGGCGGCGCTGGTCGAGGCCGGCATGGACGTGGCCCGCCTAAACTTCTCCCACGGCACCTACCAGGACCACGCTCAGGTCATCGCCGAGTTGCGCCGCCTCGCCGCCCAACGCAACCGCCCCCTGACCCTCCTCCAGGACCTTCGAGGCCCCAAGATCCGCACCGGCCCCCTGGCCGCCGGCCCGGTCGAATTGGTGGCCGGCGCTCCCTTCACCATTACCACCCGCCCGGTCCCCGGCGACGCCGCCTGCGTCTCCACTACCTATCCGCGACTGCCCGCCGACGTGAAGCCAAGCGACCAGCTCCTGCTCAGCGACGGGCTGCTGCGCCTGGTGGTGAAAGCGGTGCGGGGAGAGGATGTCGAGTGTGTGGTGGTGGACGGGGGCCAGTTGCGGGCCAGGGCCGGCATTAACCTGCCCGGCGTCTCGGTAAGCGCTCCCTCCCTGACCGCCAAGGACGAAGCCGACCTTGAATTCGGCATCGCCCAGGAGGTGGACTACGTGGCCCTCTCCTTTGTGCGGCGGGCCGCGGACGTGACAGATCTCAAGGAACGCCTCGCCCGCCGGGGGGCCGCCATCGGGGTGGTGCCCAAGATCGAGAAGCCCGAGGCCCTCGACGAGTTGGAAGCGATTCTGTCAGCCGCCGACGCGGTGATGATCGCCAGGGGCGACCTGGGGGTGGAACTCTCGCCCGAGCGGGTGCCCTTCATCCAGAAGCAGATCATCCGCCAGGCTGCCCAGTTCAGGGTGCCGGTGATTACCGCCACCCAGATGCTCGAATCCATGATCGAGCACCCCCGCCCCACCCGGGCCGAAGCCTCGGACGTGGCCAACGCCGTGTTCGACGGGACCGACGCGGTGATGCTTTCGGGCGAGACCGCCGCGGGCCGCTACCCGGTGGAGGCCGCGGCGATGATGGCCCGCATCGTGCGCGAGGCCGAGACCCATCTGGCCTTTACCCCCGAGCGCCGCCGCCGCGAGGAGGGGACGGTCTCCTTCCCCGACGCCATGGCCGAGGCCTCCTGCCGGGCCGCCGCGGAGGTGAAGGCCGTGGCCATCGTCGCCTTCACCCAGTCGGGTTTCACCGCCCGCCTCATCTCCAAACACCGCCCCTCCGTGCCGGTGGTGGCCTTCACTCCCCACCCCTGCATCCTGCGGCGGCTCGGCCTGTATTGGGGGGTGCTGCCGCGTTACGCCCCCTTCATCGCCGACACCGAGCAGATGATCACCCGCGCCGACCGGGCCCTGCTGGAGGAGAACCTCACCCGGCCGGGCGATCCCCTGGTCTTTCTGGCCGGTAGCCCTAGCAGCCAACAGGGAACCACTAATCTGATGAAACTGCACTGGGCCGGCGGCGGCCCGAGCTGATTTCGTCACCATCCGGTAACATTTTCGTTGACAACCCTGTGGTGAAAGGCTAGATTACTATACAACTGTTATATAAGATTTAAAGATTTTTTATACAATAATTAGATAATGCCCGCCGCCAAAAAAGCCAAGACCGGCAAAGCCAAGGTCAAGACCTTCTCCTCCACGGAGCGGGACTACCATATGCTCGACGCCGTGGCCCACTATCACGGCACCAGCAAGAGCGCGATGATCACCGGCCTGATCCGCAAGGAATTCTGGCGGGTCTTCCCCAACGGCACCGAAGACATCTCCCCCGACGAAGGAGCCAAGACCGAGCCATGAGCCAAGTTTTCTCCCCGGAAAGAGCCCTCGACGCCTACCACTACTCCCACCTCCCCAAGGGGGAGCTGATCTCCCACATCGAGCGGTTGCGCCGGGAGAAGAACGCCGTCATCCTGGCCCACAACTACCAGGTGGGCGAGATCCAGGACCTGGCCGACTTCACCGGAGACTCCCTGGGCCTCTCACTCGAAGCCTCCAGGACCGACGCCGAGATGATCGTCTTCTGCGGCGTTAACTTTATGGCCGAATCCGCCAAGATCCTCAACCCCGAGAAGCGGGTGCTGCTGCCCCATATCGGCGCCGGCTGCTCCCTGGCCGACTCCATCACCCCCGAAAGCCTCGATGACTGGAAGGCCCGTTACCCGGGGCACAAGGTGGTCACCTACATCAACTCCTCGGCCGAGGTGAAGGCCGAGTCCTACATCTGCTGCACCTCGGCCAACGCCGTTTCGGTGGTGCGCAGCCTCAGGACCGACAAGATCCTCTTCACCCCGGACCGCAACCTGGGCCGTTGGGTGGCCGCGCAGGTCCCGGAGAAGGAGATCGCCATCTACGACGGGGTCTGCCCCACCCACGACGTGCTGCGCGGGGCCAGCCTGGAACGTACCCGCGACGCCTATCCCGAGGCCATCGTCATCGCCCACCCCGAGTGCCGGCAGGACGTGGTGGAGCTGGCCCACGAGGTCTGCTCCACCACCGGCATGATCGCCGCGGTGGCCAAGTACCCCCGGGCCCGCACCTTCATCATCGCCACCGAACACGGCATGATCCACCAGCTCAAGCTGCGCTACCCCGACAAGGAGTTCGTCCCCGCCGACGGCTGCATCGGCTGCCGGCTGCACTGCCCCTACATGAAGGTGACCGGCCTGCAGGACGTGTACCTGGCCCTGGAGGACGAGCGTTTTGAGATCGAACTGGACGAGGAGGTCATCGCGCGGGCCCGCCTGGCCCTGGAGCGGATGATGGCCGTGCCCCGGGACCACTGAGGCGCGCTGACAAGGCGCAGCGGCGCAGACCCCCCGGACCCTCGGTTCCGGGGATTTTTTTCGTCAAGATCCAGCTGGATGGGCTGAACTGCCGCGTGCTGGTGACGGCCAACTCCACGCCGAACTGGAGCAAGGGTTCAGAGAACGCACCGCGCGGCTGGAGCAGGCCAACCAGAAGCTGCGAGAGGGCCAGGCCCAACTGGTCCACTCCGAGAAGATGGGCTGGCTGGACCAGCCGGTTAGGGTGGACAGTCCGGTGAAACTGGTGTGGGAGGCCCAGGCCCGCTGATCACCATCCCTCCCAGGACCCGCCTGCTGACCCAACTCTATTGACACCTCCCTCTCCTTTGCCGTACCCTCATCCCTTCTAACCCTGGAAAGGAGACCCCCTGATGACCAAGGTCGGCGCTGGATCTCATGCCTACGAAGTGCAGGAAGGCTGGGCACGGCTGCCCGCCGGCTGGAAACTGGGATGGATCGCGGCGGTGGCCGTGGATTCGCAGGATCGGGTCTTCGTGTACAGCCGCAGCGAACACCCCCTCATCCTCTTTGACCGGGAGGGGAACTTCCTCGAAACCTGGTGCGACGACGTCCTCGAAGATGCCCACGGGATCTGGATCGACGGGAAGGACCAGGTTTACTGCGTCGAACGCGAGACCCACTGCATGCGGAAGTTCAACTGCAAGGGAGAACTGCTCCTGACCATCGGCAACCCCCATCAAAAGGGAGCCGAGGGGGAGCCCTTCAACCTGCCCACCGACCTGGCCATCGACGCGAGGGGAGACCTGTATATCTCCGACGGCTACGGCAACGCCAGGGTCCACAAGTACACCCCCGAGGGCCGGTTGATCAAATCCTGGGGCACACCGGGCACCGGGCCGGGCGAATTCAATCTGCCTCACTGCGTGCGGGTGGACCGCCACGACCGGGTGCTGGTAGCCGACCGCAGCAACAACCGCATCCAGTTCTTCGACACCGAGGGGAAGTACCTGATGGAGTGGGGCGGTTTCCACCAGCCCGACACCATCTACATCGACGAACACGACATCGTGTACGTGGCCGAACTGGACCAACGGGTCAGCGTCCTCACCCTGGCAGGGGAGGTGATCACCCGCTGGGGCAGCGGCCAGCGCCTGGATCGGCCCGGCGAGTTCTTGGGCTGCCCGCACGGCATCTGGGCCGACTCGCGGGGCGACCTGTATGTCAGCGAGGTGCAGACCGACGGCCGGCTGCAAAAATTCGTCCGCCGCCGCTGAGTCTGCCCCGTGGAACTCCCCCTCCAGACCCCGCGACTGCTGCTGCGCGACTTTGTCGAGGACGACTGGGGGGCGGTCCACACCTACGCCCACCGGCCCGAGGTGTCGCGCTTCATGCCCTGGGGCCCCAACAGCGAGCAGGACAGCCGCGAGTTTGTGGGCCGGGCCCTGGCCGCCCAGGTGGCGAGCCCGCGCCTCGTTTTTGAGATAGCGGTGATCTGGCGCGAGAGCGGCCAACTCATCGGCGGCTGCCACCTGAGCGTGCAGAACCAGACCCAGGGGGTAGGCGAGATCGGCTACTGCCTGCATCCCGACTTCTGGGGCCGGGGCTGCGCCGCCGAGGCGAGCGGCGCCCTGCTGGCCCTGGGCTTTGAAGAGCTGCAACTGCACCGCCTCCAAGCCACCTGCGATCCGGAGAACAAAGGCTCGCGCCGGGTGCTGGAGAAACTCGGCATGCAACTGGAGGGCCGACTGCGGCAGAACCTCCAGATCCGGGGCCAGTGGCGCGACTCCCTCTTGTGGTCCATCCTCGAAAACGAGTGGCGTGGGGGAAGGTGAAGCTCTTCGTCACCGGCGCCACCGGCTTCATCGGCCGTTATCTCTGCCGCCGGTTGGAATCCACCCCCCACACCCTGCGTTGCCTGGTGCGCGACCTGGAAAAGGCCCGCGGCCTGTTGCCAGGGGTGGAGTTGGTGGCAGGTGACGTGACCGATCCGCAGAGCGTGCGCCGGGGCCTGGCCGGCTGCGAGGGGGTCGTGCACCTGGCCAATGTGTACTCCTTCTGGGAGAAGGACCCCGGCGTGTACCGGCGCGTCAACGTCGAGGGGACCCGCCACGTGCTCGAAGCCGCCCTGGAGGCCGGGGTCTCCCGGGTGGTCCACATCAGCTCAGCGGTGATCTTCGGCAAACCCGCCGGCCGCCCCTTTACCGAGGAGACCCCGCCCGGCCCCGGGCGCTTCAGCGAGTACGCGCGCACCAAGTACGAGGGCGACCGGCTCGCCTGGGCCTTGCACGGGCAGGGCCTGCCTCTGGTGGTGCTCTACCCCTGCGGGGTGCTGGGCGCCGGCGACCCCAAGGGCAGCGGCCAGTACCTCGCCGACCTGGTGCGCCGCCGGATGCCGGCCGCCGTCCTGCCCGACGCCGTCCTCACCTGGGTGCACGTAGCGGACGTGGCCGAGGCCATCGCCCTGGCGATGGACAAACCGGGCATTGAAGGGAAGGGATACATCATCGGCAAGGAGCAGCTCAGCCTGGGCCAGTTCAACCAGCTGGTGCGGGAACTCTCCGGGACGCCCCTACCCCGCCTGACCCTGCCCGACGGTGTGGTGATGCCCCTGGCCTGGCTGCTCACCGGCCTTTCGCGCCTGACCGGCAGGCCGCCCCTGTGGGGCCTGGCCGTGGACCAGGTGCGGACCGCCAGGGAGGGTTTTTTCGCCGAGGGCTCCAGGGCCGAACGCGAACTGGGCCTGGTTTACACCCCCATCCGCGAGGCCTTCGACGAGGCCATCGCCGAGCTTCGGGCGGACTGAAGCTCAGCAGCACCGGCCCACCCGACAGGGGTAGAGGTGGCCGTTCTCCAGCAGGATGGCGTGGGTCTTAGCGTAGTGATAGGTGGGCCGGACCTGGCTCATGCCCCGCTCCCAGAGCTCGGCGGCCTTGGCAAACCAGGACTCCCTCCCAGGGTGATCTGCGGGCGCGCGCAGGCAGGCGGCCAGCAGGCCGTCGCTGAAGCGCAGGTCCTGGATGCCCAGATCCTCCTCCCAGGCCCCCAGGACGAAGTCGGCGTACGCCAGCAGTTCGGCCCGCGCCTGGCCCGCCGCCCGCCCGCCCACCGCCACGGGCAGCCCGGCGGTGAGCGGCTCGCCCACCCGGGCCTGGCCTACGGGGTTGGCAACAACGAGCGGAACGGAAAAAGAGCTGTTCATCACCGGCCGACCGCATTTGGCGAAGGAGGTCCAGGGGTTTATAATACTGCCCGTCCATATCGCCCACAACCCTCATCGGAGCCTGTCCATGCAACCTTTCCTCGACTCCACTGACATCGCCGGCGATGGCCCCCAACTGCGCCGGCGTATGCAGCGCGACGGGTACCTGTTTGTCCGCGGCCTGGTGCCAGCCCCGGCGTTGGAGGCGCTGCGGCTGCGGCTGCTCGAAAAGGCCCGGGCCGGCGGCTGGGTGCAGGAAGGTACCCCCCTGGAGGAAGCGATCGCCGATCTGCGGGGTTTCTCCCTCGAACCCGAGCCGGCCTACATGCAGGTGTACCGCCCCATGTACCTGTTGCCCGAATTCCACGCCCTGCAGCATCACCCCAGCCTGATGGATTTTTTCGGTCGCCTGCTCGACGGCCCGGTGCTGCCCCACCCCCGGCTCATCGGGCGCGTCATCTTCCCCCAGAAGGAAGCCTTCACCAGCCCGGCCCACCAGGATTTCATCCCCATCCAGGGCACCCCCGAGACCTACACCGCGTGGATTCCCCTGGGCGCCCTGCCCCACGAGATGGGCGGCCTGGAGGTAGCCGAGGGCGCACAGCAGCAGGGGGTCTACGAGTTCCGCCCGGCCCTGGGCGCCGGCGGCCTGGAGATCCTGGAGTCCTTTGAGGGGAAATGGCGGGGCGGCCCCTTTGCCCAGGGGGACGTGCTCTTCTTCCACAGCCTCACCCCGCACCGGGGCGCGCCCAATTCGAGCCGTGCCCTGCGCCTCTCCCTCGACGCCCGCTACCAGCGCGCCGACCAACCCATCGCCCCGGGCAGCCTGCAGCCCCACAGCCCGCCGATGAACTGGGAGGAGATCTACGCCGATTGGCCGGCCTCCGCAGACTGGCTCAAGTACTACTGGAAGAAGTGGGAGTTGGATATCAAGCCCTACGACAACCGCTTTCACGAGAAGCGCGACGAGCTGGCCATCGAGATGGCTCAACGGGGCGATAGCCGCGCCTACTCCACCCTCCAGCGCATCGTCGCCCGCGACAACGATCCGGGCAAACAGCGTCAGGCCGCCGAACTGCTCGGCAATCTGGAGGCGAAGTTATAAAAAAAGCGCCGGCCCCTCGCGGGACCGGCGCTCTGCTGTTCCTGGGTTGTCAGCGGATATAGCTGTTGATGAGGTTCTCCAGCATCTCCTCGCGGCCGCTGTGCCGGGCCGGCTCGCCGTTTCTTAGGATGTAGCGCTCCAACTCGCGGAAACTGGTTCTCCCGCTCATGATCTTGCGGCCAATGCCGCTACGGTAGGAGCTGTACCGCTCCTTGAGGAAGTTGTCCAGCACCCCGTCCTGCTGGATGCGATGGGCGATCTTCAGCCCCCGCGCAAAGGCGTCCATGCCGCCGATGTGGGCGTGGAAAAGGTCGTTGGTGTCGATGGAGCCCCGCCGCACCTTGGCGTCGAAGTTCACCCCGCCCCTGCCCAGGCCCCCCTGCTTGAGGATCACCATCATCGCGTAGGTGGTCATGTACAGGTCGGTGGGGAACTGGTCCGTGTCCCATCCCAAGAGATAATCCCCCCGGTTGGCGTCGATGCTGCCCAACTTCCCCTCGCTGGAAGCCACCGCCAGGTCGTGCTCCAAGGTGTGGCCGGCCAGGGTAGCATGGTTGGCCTCGATATTGAGCTTGAACTCGTCGATCAGCCCGTGCTTGCGTAGGAAGCCCAGCACCGTGGCCGCGTCGTAGTCGTACTGGTGCTTGGTGGGCTCCTTTGGCTTGGGCTCGATGAGCAGGGTGCCCTTGAAGCCGATGTGCTTCTTGTGCTCCACCGCCAGCTGCAGCAGTCGCGCCATCTGCTCCTGCTCGTGTTTCAGATCGGTGTTGAGCAGGCTGGAGTACCCCTCGCGCCCGCCCCAGAACACGTAGTTCTCCCCCTTCAGCTCCAGGGTGCATTCCATCGCCTTCTTGATCTGGGCCGCGGCGTAGGCAAAGACGTGGGCATCCGGGTTGGTGCCGGCCCCGTGGGTGAAGCGAGCGTTGGAGAAGCAGTTGGAGGTGCCCCACAGGAGCTTCACCCCGGTATCCTTCTGCAGCCTGCCGGCCAGGGCCACGATCTGGTCGAGGCGCTTGTTGGTCTCGCGCAGGGTCTCGGCCTCCGGGGCGATGTCGCGGTCATGCCAGGCGTAGTAGGGCGCCCCCAGCTTGGTGATGAACTCGAAGGCCGCGTGGATGGTGTCCTCGGCCCGCTGCATGGGATCTGTGGCTCGGTCCCAGGGGCGGTCGTACACCGGCGAAGTGCCGAAGGGATCGCCCCCCCCGCCCTTGAAGGTGTGCCAGAACACCACCGAGAAGCGCAGGTGCTGCTCCAAGGTCTTGCCTCCCACCTTCTCGCGGGGGTTGTAGTGCTTGAAGGCCAGGGGATTCTTCGAGTCCGGGCCCTCGTAGCGGATCTTCTTCACTGTGGGGAAAAACTGGCTCATTGGGTCCTCTTTCGGGTGGGTGAGGGCACAAAGGGGCTGTGCCGGTACATTATACAAGCGTTTCGAGCAGGGCCAGCACCTGCCCCGGCTCCTCGACCACGGCCCGCGCCCCGTTCTCCTCCAACTCCTGGCGGGTGCGGAAGCCCCACAGGGCGCCCACCGCGCACATCCCGGCCCGGCAGGCCGTCTGCATGTCGGTGGCCGTGTCGCCCAGGTACAGGCACTCCTCCGGCTTCACCCCCAGGCGGGCAGCCACTGCCAGGGCGCCGGCGGGATCGGGCTTGGGCGGCGTGTCCGGGGACACTCCCTGTACCAGGTCGAAGGTATGCGGGGCCAGCAGCCTTTCCATGGTCAGGCGGGTGAAGTCGTCGGGTTTGTTGGAGAGCACGGCCAGGCGCAGCCCCCTGGCCCGCAGGGCCTCCAGCATCTGGGGCACCCCCGCGTATGGCCGGGTCTTGCGATCCCAGCGCCCGGCGTACACCCGGCGCATCGCCGCCACCAGCCGCTCCAGGGTATCCCGGTCGCGGGCCGCTTCGGGCAACACCCGCCGGGCCAGCACCTCCATACCATCCCCGACGAAGTACTTGTACGCCGGCCCCGGGTGGGTGGGAAAACCCAGGCCCGCCAGGGCCTCGTTCATGGAGTCGGCCAGGTCTTCCAACGAATCGATCAGGGTGCCGTCCAGGTCGAAGACCGCCGCCGAAAAACCCACCCGCTACTCCTCGAAATAGGGCCTGAACAACCCCTCGACCTCGTCGAGCAGGTCGGTGTTGATGGAGAAGGTGACATACCCGGCGAAGCTGTCGAGGATGACCAGCGCGTTGGCGTTGGCGTCCTTGCCCTTCAGGCCATGGAGGCGCTGGAGGAAGGTCTTGTTGACCGTCTGGACCCCCTCGTAGATGGGGACCAGCCCCTTCATCTCCCAATCGGGCCGCAGACCCCGCCGATGGCGGAAATACTGGGCGAGGAGGTACATGGAGATCACCCGGTACGCGGTCTCCTCCAAAGTTGCAAAGGGCAGGTGGAAGCGCACCATGGGCCGCAGCCGGTCCATCACCGGGCAGCCGCTGGTCACCATGTAGATACCCAATAGAGAGCTGAGGGCCTGCTGCACCGAGGTGTGTTTGGTGTAGCGCCGCTGATCGGTCTCAATCTGCACATCCACCTCGTCGTAGGACATGGCCTCCTTGAAGAAATCGACCAGATCCACTAGGTTGGCGGCGATGGGGCAGCGGGGGTGCTCCTCGGGGCGCAGGGGGCAGTTGGCGCACTGATGGTGGGTCAGGGCGCTCCAGGTCGGATACTCGCTCCGCGCCGCCGGCAGCAGGTCGAGGGTCTTGGCGTCCACCCGGATGGCGAATTCCTTGTCCGTGCCATCCGCCAGGCGGAAGCGGTAGTTGTAGGAAATAATCGGCTCGTCCATCGCTGCGCTGGGTTTGGGCTAGTGGGGCAGGCGGGGCCGCAGCCAGGCGTAGAGGTAGGCCCCAGCAAAGGCGCCGGCAAAGGTGGCCACGGCCTGGTACGCACCGCTGCCCAGCTGGGCGTAGATGGGCCCAGGGCAGGCCCCGGTCACTGCCCAGCCCATGCCGAAGAGCAGCCCGCCCAGGACCGTGCCCTTGGTGAAAACCTTCTTCCTGATCTCGATAGGCTCGCCCTGCGCGGTGCGGGGGCGCAGGCGGCGCAGCAACAGCACCGACAGGGCGCCCACCGCCACCGCCGCACAGATCACCAGGTACATGTGGGCTTCCTCGAAGCGGAACATCCTCTGGATGCGGAACCAGGAGCAGACCTCGGACTTGACCAGCACCACCCCGAAGAAGACCCCCAGTAGCAGGGCGTAAAGGTTCTTCATCGCCGCCTCACCGACTCAGCCAGAAGGCCGGCCAGACCACCGCCAGGCCGCCGGCAAAGAAAGAACAGGTGGCCACCAGGCTGGGCCAGTTGAGGGTGGCCAGCCCGGTGATCGAGTGGCCCGAGGTGCAGCCGTCGGCGTAGCGGGTGCCGAAACCCACCAGCACCCCGCCCGCAAAGAGGCTGAGCAGGCCGGGGCCGGTCCCCGATTCCTGAGGCAGCAGGGGCACCCCCGCCCCGAGGAACCGGGTGGCCAGGAAGCTGCCCACCAGGATGCCTCCCACCAGGAAGAGGTTCCACGCCTCCCGGCGCCAGTCGTCCTCCTTGAGGTACTCGATCTGGGTGCGAGGGGAGCACAGCGCGTTGAGGTGGCGGAAGCTGCTGGAGAGCCCGAACATCTGCCCGGTCAGGAGCAGCAGGGCCGGGACCATCAGCCCGATCAGCGGGCCGGCCACGTACCAGGGCCAGGGCTGGGATAGTAGATTGTCCATGCTTATCCCTCGAAAGGTTCCACAATATAGCGCCACTGCCGGGGACTGTCGAGCAAACCCCTATTCAGGGGTCACATAGGCAGCGGTGATCCCCCCGTCCACCGTGAAGGCCGCGCCGGTGAGGTAGGAAGACTCGTCGGAGGCGAGGAAGAGGGCAGCCCGGGCGATCTCGACGGTCTCGCCGAATCGGCCCATGGGGATGTGGACCAGCCGGCGCTGTCGCTTCTCCTCGGTGTCCAGGTACTTCATCAGCAGTTCGGTGCGCAGCGGGCCGGGGCACAGGGCGTTGAGGCGGATCTTCTCCCGGGCGTGGACCACGGCCAGTTCGCGGGTAAGGGCCAGGACCCCGCCCTTGCTGGCGGTGTAGGCCAGTTGCGGGGTGGCCGCCCCCAGCAGGGCGACAAAGGAAGAGGTGTTGATGATGGAGCCGCCCCCGGCCCGGCGCAGGGCCGGGATGCCGTACTTGCAGCCCAGGAACACCCCCTTGAGGTTGACCTGCATGGTCAGGTCCCACACCTCCTCCTCGGTGGAGACCGCGTCCCCGTCGTCGATGTGGGAAATGCCGGCGTTGTTGAAGAGCACGTCAAGTTTGCCGAACTCCCGCTCGGCCACCTCCACCATCCCCGCGCAGTCCGCGGCCCGGCCCACGTCGGCCCGCACAAAACACGCCTGACCGCCCCCGGCCCGCACCAGGCGCACGGTCTCCTCGCCGCCCTGGGGCGCCAGGTCGGCCACCACCACACCGGCCCCCTCGCCGGCGAAGAGCAGGGCCGCCTGCCGGCCGATGCCGCTGCCGGCCCCGGTGATTAAGGCCACCTTGTCCTTCAATCGCATCCCTCAACCCCTCTCGAAATAGCGCTGCCGCTCCCAGTTGGTGACTACCTCGTCGTACTTGCGCTGCTCGGTGCAAAAGAAGTGGGCGTAGTGGGCAATGGTCTCCGCGCCGAAAGCCTCGCGCAGCATCTCGCTTCTCTCCATCTCGGCCACGGCCTCGGGCAGGTTGGCCGGCACCCGGGGCAATTCCGCCGCCTGATACGCGTCGCCGCTGAAAGGCGGGGGCGGCTCGGTGCGATTGCGGATGCCATCCAGGCCCGCGGCCAGCGAGGCGGCGATGGCCAGGTACGGATTGGCGTCGGCCCCGGGCAAACGCGATTCGATGCGCAGCGAAGCTCCCTCGCCCACCACCCGGAAACCCACCGTGCGGTTGTCCAGGCTCCAGGCGATGGTGGTGGGCGCCCAGGACTGCAACACAAAACGCTTGTAGGAGTTGGGGTACGGGGCGCAGAAGGGGGTGAGGGCCCGGGCGTGGGCCAGCCAGCCGCCCAGGAAGTGGCGGAACAGGGGCGAGACCCGCAGCGGCCCCAGGGCCTCGCCCCCGACAAAGAGGTTGCGCTCATCGTCCCACAGGCTCAGGTGCAGGTGCATCCCCGAGCCGGCCAGGTCGGCCCGCCACTTGGCCATGAAGCTGACCGACAACCCCCGCTGTTGGGCCATCTCCTTGAGGCCGTGCTTGTACAGGGCGTGGCGGTCGCCCATCTCCAGGGCCTCGGCGTAGCGCAGGTTGATCTCGTGCTGACCCGGCCCCCATTCCCCCTTGCTCGACTCCACCGGGATGCCGCTGTGCTCCAGCAGCCGCCGCGCCGGGGCGTGCAGGGGCTCCTCTCGGGTGCCCTGGAGAAGGTGGTAGTCCTCCAGGTACCAGCCGAAGGTTTCGAGGTTCTCGTAGCCCTTGGCCTTGGCCTGCTCGTAGGAATCCTTGAAGAGGAAGTACTCCAGTTCGGTGCCGACCATGACCCGGTGCCCGGCCTGCCGCACCCGCTCCAACTGGGTCTTGAGCAGGGTGCGCGGGGCCAGGCCGACGGGCCGGTGATCCCGCTCCAAATCGCAGAAGACCAGGGCGGTCTTCTCCAGCCAGGCGATCTGCCGCAGGGTGCGCCAGTCCGGGACGCAGTGGAAATCCCCGTACCCCCGCTCCCAGTTGGCGAAAGGGTAACCGGCGACCACGTCCATCTCCATATCGACTGTGAGCAGGTAGTCGCAGGCGTGGAAGCCCTGCTGAGCCGTGTGCTCCAGAAAGAAACCGGCGGCGAAGCGTTTGCCCAGGAGCCGGCCGTACAGATCGGGAAAGACAGCCAACACGGTCTCGAGCTGGCCGCTGGCAATCCTGGCGCTCAGTTCGTCGAGGGTGAGCATGCCCCTGGGGGTGAGGCTGGCCATGGGGATTCTGTCCGTTTTGGCCCTCAATATATTGCGGGGTCCAGGGGCTGTCGAGCGGGAGAGGCCGGAAGGGGACTCTTGCTTGATCGGGTTCAGGTTATGTGCTAGTATCTACCTGTACCCACCGACAATTGCGCAGCAACCCGCTGCGCAAATCCCCTGGCACCAGACTAGACCTCTCTTGGAGACCCCCGATGAACGACACCATCTTCGAGATGGCCACCTCCAACCTGCGCTGCGGCAAGGGTGCCACCGCCGAGGTGGGGATGGACCTGAACGATCTGGGCGCGAGAAAGGTGATGGTGGTGACTGACCCCCACCTGAGCCAGAGCGCCCCGGTGCAGACCGCACTCCAATCCCTGGAGCGGGAGAAGGTCCCCCACGCCCTCTTCGACCGGGTGCACGTGGAGCCCACCGATGCCTCCTTCAAGGAGGCCATCGCCTTTGCCCAGGCGGGCGGCTTCGATGCCTTCGTGGCCGTGGGCGGCGGCTCCAGCATAGACACGGCCAAGGCCGCCAACCTCTACACCACCCATCCGCCGGCCGACTTCTTCGACTACGTCAACGCGCCGGTGGGCAAGGGGCTGCCCGTGCCCGGCCCGCTCAAGCCCCTCATCGCCATCCCCACCACCGCCGGCACCGGCAGCGAGACCACCGGAGTGGCCATCTTCGATTTGGTGGAGCTGAAGGCCAAGACCGGCATCGCCCACCGCCGGCTCAAGCCCACTTTGGGCATCATCGACCCTGACAACACCCGCACCCTGCCCCCGGCCGTGGCCGCCTGCACCGGATTGGACGTGCTCTCCCACGCCATCGAGTCCTACACCGCCCTGCCCTTCGACCAGCGCCCGCATCCGGCCCGGCCCCTGCTGCGCCCCCCCTACCAGGGGGCCAATCCCATCAGCGATGTCTGGGCCTTGCAGGCGCTGCACATGGTGGCCCGTTACCTACCCCGCGCCGTCGCCGACCAGGACGACGGGGAAGCCCGCGCCCAGATGCTGCTGGCTGCGGCCTTCGCCGGCATGGGTTTTGGCAACGCCGGGGTGCATCTGCCCCACGGCATGTCCTATCCGGTGGCCGGCATGGTGCGCCAGTTCAGACCGCCCGGGTACGAGGCCGATCACGCCATGTTGCCCCACGGCATGGCGGTAATCCTCAACGCTCCGGCAGTCTTTCGTTTCACGGCCCCGGCGTGTCCGGGCCGCCACCTGGAGGCCGCTGCCGCGCTGGGAGTGGATGTTTCCAACGCTAAGGACGCCGATGCCGGCCCTATCCTGGCCGACCGGCTCGTCGCCCTCATGCAGCAGTTGGGCATGCCCTCGGGGCTGCGGGCCATCGGGTACGGCGAGGCAGATATCCCCGCCCTGGTGCTGGGCACCCTGCCCCAGCACCGGGTGACCAAACTCTCGCCCCGATCCTTCGGCGAGGCGGAGCTGGCGGGCCTTTTCGCGGAGGCGATGGTCTACTGGTAGGCGCAAGGCCCCGGCGTCTGGGGCCTCGCGGGGAAAGGGGTTGGGGAGAGGGCAGCGAGTGTTGCACCGCGCCCCATACCCGAAATCAACTGGTGGGAAACCAAGGAACCACCACGGGTTCCAGTTCGAGGGTGATGCCGAAACGGGCGCGGACCCCGGCGCGGATCTCCTCGGCCAGTTCCAGTAGCTGACGGGTGGTGCCGCCGCAGTTGACCAGGGCCAGGGTATGTTTGCCCGAGATCCCGGCCCCGCCGCGGCGGAAGCCTTTGGGGAAACCGGACTGCTCCACCAGCCAGGCAGCCGGCACCTTGGTGCCTTCGGGGGCGGGAAAGAGGGGCGGCTGCAGTCCACCCAGGCGGTCCCTGAAGGCCACCAGTTCACCCTCGCCGAGCAGCGGATTGAGGAAAAAGGAACCCACCGAACGGGCATCGGGATCCTGCGGATTGTAGACCATCGACTTGCCGCGCCGCAGCTGCAGCACCGCCTCGCGCACCGCCGCCAGCGCCGCCTGGCCCTGGCCCAGTTCGGCGCCCTCTCCCAGGTGGCGGCGCAACTCGGGGTAACGAATCTTCGGGACACCCTCGGGTTCCAGGCGGTAGCAGACTTCGGTGATCAGGTAGCGGTCCTTGTCGACGCCTTTGAAGCGGCTCTGCCGGTATGCGAAGCCGCACTGGGCATTGGTCCACACCACCGGTTCGAGGGTGCCCCGGTCCAGGCCGTGCACCGCCGCGATGGTGTCCTTGACCTCCTGCCCGTACGCCCCCACGTTCTGGATCGGCGTGGCGCCCACCAGGCCGGGGATACCCGCCAGGCATTCGATACCCGTCAGGCCGCGCCGCACACACTCGGCCACCAGCCCGTCCCAGGACTGGCCGGCGGCGGCCGCCACCAACACCGCTCCTTCCTGCTCGGCGAAACGCAGACCAAACAACTCCACCTTGAGCACCAGGCCTGCAAACCCCTCGTCGTCGAAAAGCACGTTACTGCCGCCGCCCAGCACCTGGACCGGCAGCTTTTGGGCGGTGGCCCAGCGCAGGGCGTAACGAACCTCCTCCAGGGTGCGGCAGGCGGCGAAATGGCGCGCTGGGCCGCCCAACTGGATGGTGGTGTGAGGGGCGAGGAGCTGATCGGTCTGCAGCATATCGTAGTTCACCACGGTGGTTGATGCAGCGGCGGGGAGTGAACCCCGGAGGCCTTTCGCGGGGAACGTCGGGGCTAGGACGGCCGCGTGGCGGGGAGGCCGGGTAGCGGAGCGATGAGCCAGGAACGGGCGCAACGCCCCAACGTATGGGGCGTTGCGGGGGTCGGGCTCTGGGGCCGGGCAAAAGACGCGCCTGGCGAAAGGCCAGAGCGGGTCGCTCCCCGACGCCACCTCGTAGCTCCGACAAATCTACGGCCTGCCCGTACCAGCCGGCAAACCCTTCTTCCTTGCCCTCATCCATCCCATCCCGTTTATCTATTGTCCCGTGTGCCGCCGGGGACTCCCCGTCCCCCGGCGGTAGGGAAAATCCTCCATGCTTAGAAAATCCCAATCCCCGCAGGATGCCCCGGCGCGCCTTGGGGGAAGGTTGTTGTCGGTGGTCCCCGTCGGCCTGCTGCTGCTCCTGAATCTCTGCCTGCCCGGGGCCGCCCTGGCCCAACAGTTCAGCGAGGTGGCCACCAGCGCCGGCATCGCCAGCCCCGAGGGCGGCATCAGCATGGCCTGGGGCGACTACGACGGCGACCTCGACCTCTATCTGACCACCCGCCGCGAGAACCGCCTGTACCGCAACAACGGCAACGGCCGTTTCACCGAGGTGGCCGCCAGTGCCGGAGTGGACCACAACGGCGGCCCGCAGGCCCTGTGGGGGGATTACGACGGCGATGGCGACCTCGACCTGCTGATCCTCGACGAGGGGTTCAACCTCCTTTTCCCGGAATCAAAGCGACGGGACCTGCGTGGATGTGGCCAACAGCGCCCAGATCCAGTTCGGCCCCGACCGCACCCTCAGCGGAGCCTGGGCCGACTACGACGGCGACGGCGACCTCGATTTCAACACCACCAGCCCGCTGCGCCTGTAACGCAACAACGGCCAGGGCGCTTTTGCCGAAGTGGGCCATAGCGCCGGCCTCGACCGTACCGGCGGCACCGGCACCGCCTGGGCCGACTACGACAACGACGGCGATCTCGACCTCTACGTGGCCGATTATGCCAGCGCCAACGGCCTGTACCGCAACCTGGGGGACGGCACCTTCGCCAAAGCCGGCCTCAACCCCGGCGAGAGTGTCATCGCCGCCGCCTGGGGGGACTACGACAACGACGGCGACCTCGACCTCTACGTGGTCCGCAAGAACAGCCCCAACCTCCTCTACCAGAACAACGGCAACGGCACCTTCACCGAAACCAGCGTCGCCCAGGGAGTGGATGACAGCGGACAGGGCGAAGGCACGGCCTGGGCCGCCACCAGACCCTGCGGGTCCTGGCCCTCAACCGCACAGCGGTCGGCCTGATCATCGACTCGCTTGTGGTGGTGCCGGCCGATGCCCCGGTGCAGGTGCTGGCGCCGCAGCCGCCCTTGCAGCTGTCCCCCCGGGACAGTGCCCAGGTCGCCCGCCTGGACTTTGCCCCTCACCAGCCCGGGCTGCTCGACGGGGTGAGTTTGCGGATGGTGGGCCGCGGCCTCGAACGCAGTGTACTGCTGCGCGGCGGCGGCAGGGGGCCGCGCCTCGAACTGGGCGCCGACACCCTGGTGCTGGGCCCGGCGGGCATAGGCGAGGTGGCGACCGATTCCCTGCGCCTGCGCAACAGCGGCAACGATACCCTGCGCCACAATGGGATCACTGCCCTGCCAGGCCTGTTCACCACCGCTGCCTCCGCCCTGGTCCTGCCTCCCGGTGCCAGCCGCCAGCTGGCCCTGCAGTTCCGCCCCACTGCCACCAAACCCGGCGCGGGGGGACGCCTGGAGTTCAACAGCGACGACCCCGTTGCCCTGCGCCCCATCGTGACCCTGCGCGGCCTGCCCGCCACCCGCACCCCGGTGCTGCAGCCGCTGGCCCCCGCCGACACCCTGCGTTTCGGCGCCGTGGCCGTGGGCCAGACCCAGGACCAGCCGCTCCGGGTGCGCAATCGCGGCCAGGGCCTGCTCAAGGTCTGGCTGCGTCCCGCCGGCGCCGACACCACTGCACCTGGGCAGTGGCCAGGGGGCAGAACTCTATGCCCGTTTCGCCCCCGCCAGCCCCGGCCCGCGGCAGGGGCGTCTGCTGTTGCTGGCCAACGACCCCCAAGTCTCCACCCTGAACATCCCCGCCAGTGGCACGGGCGCCGGCCTGTTCTTTGTGCCCGCCAGCCTCGACCTGGGCAAGGTGGCCCTGGGCAGCCCCGCCGACACCGCGCTGGCGCTGGTGAACCAGACCCGGGTGCCACTCGAGGTGGATCTCCGCCTGAGCCGTGGCTTCTTTTCCCTGGGAATGCAGCACCTGCGCCTCGAGCCCGGCGCCCGGGCCCGTGTGGCCCTGCGTTTTGCCCCCGACGAAGACGGCGACTTCGTCGCGCGGTTGCGGGTCGTGGGGCAAGACCTGGAGGCCGCCCTGGCCGGCACCGGCAGCCCGGCGCCGGACCTGCTGAGCCCGCCCGCCCTCGATCTGGGAGAGGTGGAACTGGGACAGGTGGGCCGCCGGGCCCTGGTCCTGCGCAACCAGGGCCGGGGTCCCTTGCACCCCTTGGCCCTCGGCAGCAGCCGCCTCGAGTTCGGCACCGCCGACTACTTGCCCGTGCTCATACCCCCCGGCGGGGAACGCATCCTGCAGTTGTGGTTCGCCCCCCGCACCCGAGGGCCGCTACGCCCCCTGCTGCAGCTGCGCAGCGACGATCCGGACCAGCCCGACTGGGCCGTGGCCCTCAGCGGCCAGGGGCGGGTTGGCAACTGGAAACCACCCCGCCTCAAAACCCGGCTCGAGGGCGGAGCGGAGGCTTTCTCCTTCGGCACCCTGGCCGCCGGCGCCCGAGCCGAACGCATCCTGACCCTGTACAACTACGGCGCCGGGGTCCTGCGGGTAAAGCGGATCAGCGCCGCCGACGCACAGGTGCGGGCCGAACCAGAATCCCTGGTGGTGGCTCCCGGCGAACACCGGCAGGTGCGGGTGAGTATCGCCGTTGCTCCTGCCGGCGCCACGGCCGGTATCCTCGAACTGGCCAGCGACGATCCCGAACACCCGCTGCAGCGCTGGGCCTGGCACTACCGCCAGGCCGCCGCCCGGGCCCAATTGCTGAGCCCCAGCCTGGTCTTTGGCCCTGCCGAGGCGGGGCGCCGCCTCGCCCTGCTGGCAGTGGCCAACCAGGGCGAGACGCAGTTGATGGTGGATCTGGCCGACACCGAGGGCCAGTTGCGTTTCGCGGCCGACCGCCTGCTGGTGGCCCTCGGCCAGGTGGCCCGGGTCCAGGTCGAGCACCGCGGACCCGAACCCCGCGGGGTGTTGCGCCTGCCCAGCAATGACCCCGGCCAGCCCGAACTGGAACTGCCCTGGGAAGCGGCCGACCTGCTCGAACTGGTCAGCGCCCTGCCGGCGGCTGGCAGCACCGCCGTGCCCAGGCAGACGACCCTGAACCTGCGTTTCGATCAGGCGCCAAGCCTCGAAGGCCTCGACCTGACCCTCACCCCGGCCCCCCTCAATACCTGGCGTCGCAGCCTGTTGGTCCAGGGCAACGAGCTGCAACTGCCCGTGGAGCTGGTCGCTGACCAGACCTACAAACTGGTGCTCCTCGCGGCCCGTTCCCTGGCCGGAACGCCGCTGGCCGGCCCCGTCGAGTTGAGCTTTAGCACCGGAGCCCAGCCACAGAGCCTCGGCCAGATCTCGGGGCGGGTCGTGCGCGCCGGCCGGGGTCTGACCGGCACCGCCCTCCTAGCCGGCTCCACCCAGGAACTGGTCGGGGCGGCCCGCCTGGACAGCAACGGCGGGTTCGTGCTTTCCCAGGTGCCGGCCGGCACCTACCAGCTCTTCGCCCGCGAGGAGGGTTCCCAAGCCAGTTTGTCTATGGCCAACCCCTGCCGCTGCGGGCCGGCCAGTTCCTCAGCGGCCTCACCCTCAAAGTGCCGGCCGCCGACGCCGGCAGCAACCCCCTGCCCCTGGCCGCCGGCTTCGAGCTGGACCGGGCCCCGCTGCTACAGGCCAACTCCACCTTCGTCGTGCCGGTGCGCTCGGGGCCGGTGCACGACCTGACCGGTTTTGCCCTCCAGCTCTCGTAAGAAGCGCAGCACCTGCAACTGGTCGAGGCCCTGCCCCAGTATCCGGGCAGCCGCAATCTGCTCTACGGGGGCGGGGGGTTCCCGCTCTTCACCACCCTTGTGCCAGCGCCAGGCCGGGTCGAATTTTCCGGCCAGTTGCTGGACCCCAACGCATCCACCGCACCCGACAGCGGCGGGATCCTTGCCTACTTGGTCTTGCGGGCGCTGCGCCCCGAGGCCGCCGTGCGCCTCGACAGCCTGGTGCGCCGGACCCTCCAGGGCGCCGACATGGTGGCCGGGCCCACGATCCGGCCCGCCCGGGGTGCCGATTTCGACGGCAGCGGGGCCGTGGGTATCGACGACCTTTTCCATATGGCCGACTACTTTGGCCAAGAGGCCCGCGGGACCGCCGCCCGTTACGACCTTGAGGGCAGCGGCTTCGTGGACCTGGGAGATTTCTTCCTGTACGCCGACGCCTTCGGCGCCAGCGGCGAAGCCCGCGCCAAATTGCTGGCCCTGGCCCGCACTCTCTTCGGTCTGCGGGGTGCCGTCGAGCTGCAGGCTGCGTACCCCAATCCCTTCAACAGCCAGACCCTCATCCCCTACCTCTTGCCCGCGGCTGGCGAGGTGCGGCTGGAGATCTACGACATGCTGGGACAAAGGCTGCGGGTACTGGTCCAGGGCCCGGTCGCCGCCGGGCGCCACACCCTGGTCTGGGACGGCCGCGACGATCTGGGCCGCCCCCTGGCTTCGGGTCTCTACCTGTGCCGCTTGCGGGCCGGAGGGATGCAGAGCGCCGAAAAACTGCTGCTCCTGCGCTGAGTCCGGTCCAGCCCTGCTTCCTCTCCGTAGAGAAAGATGCCCAGAAAAATGCCGCCCCTGGGGCCCAAACCCGCCCTCATCGAGAAGTGTGCGCTGGTGGTCAAGGCAGTGAAACCGAACCGCCCCTTTCTGCTGAAGATCGAGGACGGCGACGAGCTGAAACAGGCGGTGGTCAAGCAGGGGCTGCAGGACGCGGCGCGGATCCTGGGTCGCCCCTTGCTGATCAGGCACAGGGGGAAAACGATGCTGTTGCTGCGGCGGTTGAGCCCGCCAGGGCAGCAGGCGAGGCAGGAAAGGCAAAAGGGGCGGCCCGCCAAAGGGGCCGGAGGGAAAACCACGAAAAAGGGGTTACGAGAAACGTCTCGTAACCCCTTCCTGCATCTGGTGCGCCCACTAGGACTCGAACCTAGGACCCGCTGATTAAGAGTCAGCTGCTCTACCAGCTGAGCTATGGGCGCAATTTTCAGGGGGAAGAAAGTAGCGGCGGCGGGTTGGCTTGTCAAGGGAGGAGGAGGCCGCCGCTGTCTTGACAATTCACCCTTTCGTGGCGTAAAATATCCGGTCAACCCATCGGCCCCTTCTCCCCTGTAAGGTATGTTCGACGATCTGGGCAAGGTAGAAAAACTTTATCGGCAGCACCCGCAGTCGCCGCTCTTTGCGCGGCTGGCGCATTTGTACCTGCGCCGGGGCAAGGTGGAACGAGCCCTGGCCCTGTGCCAGGAGGGGTGCCGGCGCTTTCCCCATTACCCGACCGGGTACCTGATCCTGGGGCAATGCTACCAGGCCCAGGGACAACTGGAGGAGGCCCGCAGTGCCACCGACCAGGCGCTGCGCTTAGATCCTGAAAACCCGGCCGGCTTCATGCGCCTCTCCAAGATATACCAGGACCTGGGCATCGCCACCCTGGCCCTTAAGAGCCTGCAGCAGGCCGCCCGCTTCGACCCCCTCAGCGAGAACCTGGCCGAGCAGGTCGATCAACTGACCTACGCGGTGCGGGTCGAGTCGGCCGCCGCGGCTCCCGGCGCACCCGAGGCCACCGATATGCGGCCCCCGCCTCCCGAACCCATCGCTGTCTCCCGGCCCGTCGAAACCACGGCCACCGAGGAGACGGAAGAGCCCAAACCTTTCGGGGTGGTCCACTTGCCGGAGGAAACCCCACCGGCCCCGGCCGAACCCGAACCCGTCGCCTACGCCGGCCGTTTCCAAGAGGAGAGCCTCGAAGACCTGCGCGAGCGCAGCGAGGAAGCCCAGGGAGCGCTGGCGCTACCGCCGCCGCCCGCGCCCGAACCAGCCGCCGACCTTCCGCTCGAAGACCGCCCCGAAGCCCTGTTTCGGCGCGGTAATCTGGCCGCCGAATTGCCGCCGGCAGCGGCAGAGCCCGAACCCTTCGCTGCGCCGGTGCCCGAACCTGAGCCTGAGCCGCAGCCCCCAACGGCCCCGGCCCTCGGCGAGGATTTCTTGGCCCTGGGCGCTTCCTTGATGGCCGGCGATTCCCCCCTGGAGCCGGAACCCGCCGCTGACCCCGCCCTGCTTCAGGGGGAGGGGCTCTTCTCCCCCGCCCCGGCCGATCCCGACGCCATCGCTCTGGCGCCGGCCGGCGAAGCCTTCGAGGAGGGGCTCTTCTCCGTTCTGGCTGGGAGCGCCGAGGACCAGCCCAGCGTGGCCCTGCTTCTGGGCGAGTCCGCCGAGGATCTGCGGCTCGACGACCTGATCACCCCCGCCCCGCCACCGTCTCGGACCGAGGACGCTGTCCTCCTGCCCGAGGCCCAGGCCGCCGCCCCCATCGCCAAGGAAGAATCCGCCGCCGAGGAGAACCCCGCTGCCGAGATGCTGCCTTTCCCCGCCCCCCAGAAGCCACCCAGGCCGGGCCGGGCCGACACTGGGGAGCTGATCCGCCTCTTTCAGGAGATCGAAAGCCAGCAACACCAAGCCCTGGCCCCCCTGCGCCCCTCCGGACCGCCCACGGCGGAGCCGGGCGACCCCGAGGGGCGCATCGCCACCGTCACCCTCGCCCAGATTTACTCCAGCCAGGGCTTCATCGACCGGGCGGTGGAGACCTACCGGAAGATCCTCGACCAGGACCCCGGCAACGAGGAGATCAAGTGCCGCATCGCCGACCTGCAACAGGGACGCAAGACCAGTTGAGACCCATAGGAGAACATTTTTAGATGGCAGATACCTCGGATTTCCGCAACGGCTTTACCATGCTCCTTGACAACGCCCTGGTCTCCATCGTCGAATTCCAGCACGTCAAGCCGGGCAAGGGCAGCGCCTTCGTGCGCACCAAGCTTAAGAACGTCCAGACCGGGGCCGTGCTGGACCGCACTTTTCGCTCGGGGGACAAGGTGGAGGAGGTCCGCCTGGAGAAGCGCCAGATGCAGTACCTCTACGCCGAAGGCGAGAGCTACCATTTCATGGACACCGAGACCTACGAGCAGATCATCATCCCCACCAGCCTTGTGGGTGAAGGAGCTGGTTTTCTCAAGGAAAACGAGATGACCTATGTGCTCATCGCCCTTGAGAAACCCATCGGCGTCGAGTTGCCCAAATTCGTCGAACTGAAGGTGGTCCACACCGAGCCAGGCATGAGGGGCGACACCGCCACCGGCGCGGTCAAACCCGCCACCCTCGAAACCGGGGCCGTGGTCAACGTCCCGCTCTTCGTTAACCAGGGCGACGTGCTCAAGATCGACACCCGCACCAGCGAGTACGTGGAGCGCGTCTGACCACCGTGGGGCCCCCCGGCCCAAGGAGCCGAGAGTGGACAAAGCGACCTTTAAGGAACTGCTGGAGCTGTACAAGAGCGGCGAGGCCGTGGAACTGGAGATCCAGCACAGCTTCTGGCACGGCACCCGCATCCGCCTCCGTCGGCTGGGGACGGCCATCGCCCCCAAGCGCGAGCGCGCCCGCCCCCAGCCCCTCGCTCCGGCTCCGGAAGCCGCCCCGGCCGCCGATGGGCTGCACCTCATCCTGGCACCGATGGTGGGCACCTTCTACCGGGCCCCCTCCCCGGAGGCCGACCCCTTCGTCCGCCAGGGCGAACGCATCCGGCCGGGCCAGACCATCTGCCTGATCGAGGCCATGAAGATCATGAACGAGATCGAGGCCGACCTGGGCGGCGAGGTGGCCGAGATCCTGGTAGGCAACGGCGAGCCAGTCGAGTACAACCAGCCGCTGATCAAAGTCCGGCCCGCCTGAGAAGGGGAGCGCCGTGTTCACCAAAATCCTCGTCGCCGACCGCGGCGAAATCGCCGTGCGGGTCATCCGCGCCTGCCAGGAGATGGGCATCGAGACGGTGGCGGTGCATTCCGAGGCCGACGCCAACTCCCTGCATGTGCGCCTGGCCGATGAGGATGTGTGCATCGGGCCGGCCGCCGGCGAGGCCAGCTACCGCAACTTCGCCAACATCATCAGCGCCGCCGAACTGACCAACGCCGACGCCATTCACCCCGGCTACGGGCCTCTGGCCGAAAACGCCGACTTCGCCGAGTTGTGCCAGGTCTGCGGCATCAAGTTCATCGGACCGCCGGTGGAGGCTATCCGCAAGATGGGCGACAAGGCCGTGGCCCGTCAGAGCGTGGTGCGGGCCGGAGTGCCGGTGATCCCCGGTAGCGAGGGGGAACTCGAATCCCTGGCCCAGGCCCGGGAGCTGTCGGCCCGGGTGGGGTTTCCCCTGCGCCTCAAGGCCGCCGCTGGGGGCGGGGGGCGCGGCATGCGGGTGGTGCGCTGCCTCGAAGAGCTGGAGGAGGCGTGGAACCTGGCCCGCCTGGAGGCCCGCGGTGCCTTCAGCAACGATGCCCTCTATATGGAGCACTCGGTGGAGCGGGCCCGCCACATCGAGATCCAGGTGCTGGGCGACGAGCAGGGCAACCTGATCCACCTGGGCGAGCGCGAATGCTCCATCCAGCGCCGCCACCAGAAGTTGGTCGAGGAGAGCCCTTCCCCCATCGTCGAGGAGGACCTGCGCCGGCGCCTCGGCGAGGCGGCCCTGGCCGGTGCCGGCAGTGTGGGCTACCACAGCGTGGGCACCGTCGAATTCCTCGTCGATGCTCAGGGCCGCTTCTTCTTCATCGAGATGAACACCCGCATCCAGGTGGAGCACCCGGTCACCGAGTTGGTGACCGGTATCGACCTGATCAAGGCCCAGATCCGGGTGGCCGCCGGCGAGCCCCTCCCCTGGACTCAGGAGGAGGTCCGCCACCGGGGCCACGCCATCGAGTGCCGGATCAACGCCGAGGACCCCTCCCGCAACTTCATGCCCTCAGCCGGCACCCTCTCGGCCCTTCACCTGCCCGGCGGCCCGGGGGTGCGCATCGACAGCCACATTTACCAGGGCTACAAGATGCCCCCCTATTACGATTCGCTGCTGGCCAAGGTGATCGCCTACGGCAAGGACCGCGAGGAGAGCCTGGCCCGGATGCGGCGGGTGCTGCGGGAGTTCACGATTGAGGGGGTGGCCACCACCCTGCCCTTCCACCGCGCCCTCCTGCAAGACCCCGGCTTCATCGCGGGCGAGTTCGACACTGAGTACGTGGGGCGCACCCCCTTGGCGCTGAACTGAGCGCGGGTCCCCCCCAAGGAGCCGAGACATGGCGGACGGCAGCGAGATCCCCGAGGAACTCAAGTACTCCGAAGACCACGAATGGCTAGCCTTCGAAGGCAAAACCGGCACCGTGGGCATCACCGACTACGCCCAGTCCCAATTGGGAGACATCGTCTTCGTCGAACTGCCCGAGGTGGGACAACAGTTGGAGAGGGGCCAGGTCTTCGGCACCATCGAGGCGGTCAAAACCGTCGCCGAGGTCTACGCCCCGGTCTCCGGCGAGGTGGTCGAGGTCAACGCGGCGGTGCAGGAAGGCGCTGAGGTGATCAACGCCGAGCCCTACGGGGCCGGCTGGCTGATCAAGATCCGCCTGGCCGACCCCAAGGAACTGTCCCCGCTGCTGAGCGCCGGCGACTACGCCGCCCTGATTGCCGACCTGTGAATCCCGCCCCCATCTTGACTTAACTCCCTAAGATTCGATAGTATATATAGTGTTGTCGCCTCTTCTGTAGGACGCCCTCTGCCCTTTTTTGACGGTGAGGAGTTGTCGTCTTGTGGAACAAGAACGTTCTGGTCCTGAACCAGAACTATGAGCCGCTGAGCGTGTGCAGCCTACGCCGGGCCCTGGTGCTGATCTTTCGCGGCAAGGCCCACCCCGTCGAAATGGCGGAGGGCATGGTGCGGGCAGTCTCCCGCGCCTTCCCCGTCCCCAGTGTGGTGCGGCTGGAAAGGTACATCCACTCGCCGCGGCGCCGCGTAGTGCTGTCCAAGAGCAACATCCTTAAGCGCGACAACCACCAGTGCCAGTACTGCGGCTCCAGGGACCGCAAGATGACCCTGGACCATGTGGTGCCGCGCAAGCTGGGCGGCCCGGAGAGCTGGGAGAACCTGGTCTGCGCCTGCGTCACCTGCAACGCCCGCAAGGGGGATCTGCGCCCTGAGCAGGCGGGCATGGCGCTGCGGCGCCAGGCCAAGCGCCCCAACAACGTGAGTTTCATCCGCAATTTCATCGGCGTTAGCGACCATCGCTGGCGGCCCTACCTGTTCGTCGATTGAGCTTTATGGAGACCGCAGAAAGCGAGGAGCGCGTCCTGGGCAGCGGCGTCTACGGGGTCAAACTCGAGGTCTTTGAGGGCCCCCTGGATCTGCTGCTGTACCTGATCCACAAGGACGAGCTGGACATCTACGACATCCCGGTGGCACGGATCACCGCCCAGTACCTGACCTTCGTCGACCAACTCCACCGCCTCGACCTGGAGCAGGCCAGCGGCTTCATTCTTATGGCCGCCACCCTGATGCGCATCAAGGCGCAGATGCTCCTGCCCCGGCAGGAACTGCCAGGGGAGGAGGAGGGCTTCGACCCGCGCGCTGACCTGGTCCGCCACCTGCTCGAGTACCAGCAGTTTAAGGAGATCGCCGAATGGCTCCACCAGCAGCGCCTGGACCGGCACAACATCTTCCTGCGCCAGGCGGGCCTCGACGAAGGCGAAGTCGGCAACGACCTGCACCCGGTCTCCCTCTTCGACCTAATCAAAGCCTACCAGCAGGTCCTCAGCCAGGTTCCCCGCGAGGAAGTCCACCGCATCGTCGATGCCCGAATCTCGGTGGAGGACTGCATCCTCCAGGTGCTGGAACTGCTGGAGCGGCAGGAGCGCCTGAGTTTCCGCGACCTGGTGCGCGGCCAGGGCCAGGCCGCCTTGCTGGCTACCTTCATGGCCCTGCTCGAACTCCTGCGGCAGCAGCGCATCCACGTGCAGCAGGCCCAGCCCTTCGCTGAGATCTGGCTCGAGCGGCGGCGGACCGCTGTGAGCGAAATCGCAGACCAACCCGCAGCCGAGGTTCCTTGAGCGAAGCCGAAGACCATCGCGACGAGGACGTCCCTTTAGTCCCCGAGAACCTGCGCCAGATTGTCGAGGCGGTTCTCGTCAGCGCCGAGGCTCCGGTGACGCCGGGCCGGCTACTGGCCCTCTTCGACGGGGTCAACGGCCGGCACGTGCGCGAGGCCATCGACGCCCTTAAGGCCCAGTACGAGGCCAGTGGCAGCGCCTTCACCGTTACCGAGATGGCCGGTGGCTTTCAGTTGGCGACCCGCCCCGAGTACGGTCCCTGGCTGCGCAAGTTCCACGACCGCAACCCGGTGCGCCTCTCCCAGGCGGCCCTGGAGACCCTGGCCATCGTCGCCTTCAGGCAGCCCATCACCCGCGCCGAGTTGGACGCGGTGCGCGGAGTCAACTCTGGCGGGGTGCTCAACACCCTGATGGAACTCAACATGATCCGCCTGGCCGGCCGCTCCGAGGGGGTGGGTAAACCCATGCTCTTCGCCACCACCAGGGAATTCCTCGTCCATTTCGGCCTCAAGAGCCTGGCCGACCTGCCCAAGACCAGGGAACTCCAGGACCTTCTGGCCCAAGGCGAGCAGCGGGCCCAGGCCAGGGAAGAGGCTGGCGGACAATCTACCTCCCTGACGGTAGAAGAGGTGCTGGCCGGTCCCGGCGCCGAGGCCCCCGAACCGGGGGAGACGCGCGATGAAACGCCCACCGCCTTGGAAGAAGAAACGCCCCCCCGCGCCTGAGCCGGGGGCCGGCGAGGAGCGGATGCGCCTCAACCGCTTCCTGGCCCGGGCGGGGATCGCCTCGCGGCGCAAGAGCGACGAACTGATCCAGGGCGGAAAGGTGCGGGTCAACGGCGAGACCGCCGGTGAGCCGGGCCGCACCGTGAAGGTGGGGATCGACCGGGTGGAGGTGGAGGGCAGGCCGGTCTGGCTGCCGGAGGGTCACGAGTACGTGCTGCTCTACAAGCCACGCGGCTGCCTGGTCACCCGCCGCGACACCCACGGCCGGCCCACGGTCTTCGACCAGATCGACTCTCTGCGTCCGGGCACCGTGGCCGTGGGCCGCCTGGACCAGGACACCACCGGGGTCTTGCTCCTGACCGACGACGGCGAATTGAATTTCCGCCTGCTGCACCCAAGCCGCCAGGTCAAGAAGCAGTACGAGGCCCTGGTCAGCGGAAAGCCGGATGCCAGCGATCTGCTGGCCTTGCGCCAGGGTGTAGAGCTGGAAGACGGCCCCACCGCTCCGGCCCAGGTGCAACTGCGTGGGGGTGACGATTACGAGGCGCGGCTGGAGATCAGCATCCACGAGGGCCGCAAACGGCAGGTGCGGCGCATGTGCGCGGCGGTGGGGCACCCGGTCAAGCGCCTGAAGCGGGTGACCTTCGCCGGCCTGGGGCTGGGTCGCCTCAAGCCGGGCCAGTGGCGCCGCCTCAGCCCCGGCGAGGTGCGCTCCCTGCGGGGGCGGGCCGGCCTGGGCCCCTCCTGATGGGGATCATCATCGCCATCGACGGGGTCGTCAGCGCCGGCAAAAGCACCACCGCCCGCCTGCTGGCCAGGGCGCTGGGCTACCGCCACCTCGACACCGGGGCCATGTATCGGGCCCTGACATTGGCGGCAACGCGGCGACAGGTGCCACCGGTCGCCGGCCCGGAACTGGAGTCCCTGCTGGGCCGGGTGCATATCGAGTTGGCGCCCGAAGGCGGGGTGTTGCTCGACGGCGAGGACGTGGGCGAGGATATCCGCCAACCCCAGATCACCCGCAGCGTGGGCGCCTACGCCGATCTGCCCCTGGTGCGCCGGGCTATGGTCGAGGCCCAGAAGAAGATGGGCGCTCAGGGCGGGGTGGTAGCCGAAGGCCGCGACATGGGCAGCGTGGTCTTTCCGCAGGCCCAACTCAAGGTACGACTGGTGGCCGACCTGGAGGCGCGGACCCGCCGGCGTTTTGACGAACTGAAGGCCAAGGGCGTAGCGATCTCCCTGGAGCAGGTGCGGGAGGACATCCGCCGGCGCGACCGGGAGGACCAGGAACGCGACTACGGCGCCCAAGGCCCGCCGGCCGGGGTGATCGAAGTGGACACCACCGCCATGAGCATAGCCGAACAGGTCGCTCACCTCGCCGCCCTGGCACGCCAACGCGGCGCCTGAGTAGCGCCTATTAACCAGCAGTAGGTCAACAAT
>Ga0194121_10001076_pt1 | contig 47744 bp, 38 predicted proteins | sample TA2MahCa50mmetaG_FD_148609 | JGI IMG/M metagenome (GOLD analysis project Ga0194121, IMG submission 148609) | Freshwater microbial communities from Lake Tanganyika, Tanzania - TA2015020 Mahale Deep Cast 50m | ecosystem: Environmental > Aquatic > Freshwater > Lake | place: Tanzania: Lake...
TTTTTCGCCAGACTTCGTTGCTTGCTCCTTACAGATCCACTTCGGGATATGCTCGTCGCTCGCGCCTCGTCTGGCCGAAAAATCCCTTGCCGCGAACGTGAGCGTATTTATGAAATGGACCACTTAGCCTTGTCTTTGCAGCCACTGAGGCAAATACCCTTCCTTGGCACGACGGATGCGAATCGTCTCTCCAACACAGACCATTGCGTAAATGGACATCGCTCGGCCAGAATTCAAAAAAAGACGCTGCCGTCGGCAGATCATTTATGCCGTGAGCAGTCTGATCGGTCTTGCGCTGGTGACGATGGGGCTGCAGCGGCTTCAGCCCGCTGCGCCTCTGGTGGAGAATGCGCTGTTGGGCACGGTCGAGCGCGGCCCGATGCCGCGGAAAGTGCACGGCAACGGCACGCTGGTGCCCGAAGAGATTCGTTCCATCACCGCGGCCTACTCAGGCAGGATCGAAGAGCTTCCGATCAAGGTTGGCGCCGCGGTCAAGGCCAACACGGTTCTCGTCAAGCTCAGCAATCCTGAACTCGAACAAGCGGCATTCGACGCGGAATGGACGCTCAAGGCCGCCGAGGCGCAGTTGACCAACCTCACCGTGACCCTGGCCAGTCAGAAGCTCACCCAACAAGCCAACGTGGCCATGGCCGAAGCGAATTACAATCGCGCCAAAGTCGAAGCCGAAGTAAACGAAGAGTTGGCGAAGATTGATCTGGTTCCTGCGCTCACGCTGAAACAGTCCAAGACCAACGCCGCGGAATTGAAACGGCTCAGCGATATCGAACACGAACGGCTGAGAATCAGCGCCGATGCCGCGGCGGCGCAACTCGCGGTGCAAGAGGCGCAGGTCCGCCAATTGCGCGCGCAACTGGAACTCAAGCGGCAGCAAGTCGAGGCGCTGAAGGTGCGGGCGGGCATCGACGGCGTCTTGCAACGACTGGGCGATCAATCCCTGCTGCAATTTGGCGAGCAAGTCGCCGCAGGTTCTCTCGTGGCGCGCGTGACCAATCCGAAGAAACTGATGGCAGAGTTGAAGATTCCTGAAACGCAGGCGCGGGACGTCGAATTGGAGCAGACGGCCGAGATTGATACCCGCAACGGCGTGGTGCCCGGAGTAGTTGTCCGCGAACCCACCGGAAACCTCGATTCCAAGAACGGCGAGGCAGTGATGGATCTCCTGCGCGAATTGCACCGGGAAGGCGCGACGATCTGCATGGTCACGCACGATCCGCGCTTCGCTCGCTACGCCGAACGCACCGTGCATCTCTTCGACGGCCGGATCGTCGAAGAAAGCGTGGAGGCGGGAGGGTAGTAATCAGTAATCAGTTGTCAGTTGCCAGTTGTCAGTTGCCAGTTGTCAGTTGTCAGTTGCCAGTTGTCAGTTGTCAGTTGTCCGGCGCGTGGCATCAGTGTTGGATCGCCAAAGGAGTTGAATCACTGAAGCGAAAATCCCGGCTGATCATTGTACACTGATCGCCGCACACTGATAACTGACTGCTGACCACTGACAACTGGCTGTCAATCAGAATAACTCTCTCGGACTGAGCTTTACTTCTGGCGAGTGCGCGGCGCCAGGTGTAACGTGGGCGCCAAGGAAAGCGGTTCGCGAATCGTGCGTGGGCAGGCGCGAGCAGTTGCCGAAGATGTTAGACCGGAAACTCAAGAGTGCTGAAGCCGGGATGGAACTCCTGGGGGAGCTCCATCGCTTCGCGGAGCAATTGGGTTGCCCGCAAGAACTGGCCGCGCTGGGAACCATGCCCCTGCCACTGGAGATGGTGCGCGGAGACGGTTCGTTGTCGTTTCAAGGATTTCTCGAAACCTACTGCGCCCAAGTCCTCGTTCCGCACGAGTTGCCCGCGATTCACAAGGCTTACCTTCACGCCACGCGTTACGAAGTCCGAGAGTTGATCGAATCGGATTGGAAACTGAGCCAGGAGCCGAAGCTGCGGCGCTTTGCGGGAGTGAGCCAATGTCTGGGGACAAGCCAGCTCCAGAGACTCAGGCCGCTGCGGGACCAACGCCTGGTGCGCCGCTACTGGGAAGCCGTGGAAAACGGCGAGGCGCACGGTTGGCACACGATCGTCTATGGCCTGGTCCTCGCGCTTTTCTCTCTGCCGCTGCGGCAGGGCCTGCTGAATTACGGACAACAAGTCATCCGCGGCTTCATCGACTCCGGCAGTTGCGCATTCAAGCTTTCCCCGGAGGAATCCGCCAGGCTTCACGCCAAGCTTTGCGCGCCGTTGCCACAAGCTATCGAACGGCTTCTCTGCGCCCAGGCGGTCGTGTTCGCAAGGTAGGCGCCGCATCTCTACTGGGAATTGCGGAATGCGGAATGCGGATCAAGACGCGATCCAAACTGCAATCCGCAATCTGCAATCCGAAATCACCCCAGGTAACCAATTGAACAGAACTGCGTCTCTAATCGTCAGAATCTCGAATGAACGCCGCAAGTTTTTCATCGTGCGGAGGGCCAGCCATATCCAGGAAGCTGGCCACTGAACTCGACGTGGAACTTCATTATAGCAGGAGCGACGCCGCTTTGCGGGATCGAGGATTTCGAGGCACGACCGAGACAACGCCAGTCTAAGCGCATGACGGATTCCGGCGCGCATTCTCATCTTCCGCCCCTGGCCTCCTTTGACCATCAGCCGCGCACGCGCCTGATTTTTGGCGTGGGCAGTGTGGGGCGCGTCGGTGAATTGGCGCGCGAGTTTGGCGCGAAAAAAGTCTTGCTCGTCACCGATGCCGGGTTGGTCGCAGCCGGCCACGCCGGTCAGGTGCATCGCATTTTGGAGGCCGCGGGTTTGGCGGTTACCGTCTTCGACAAGGCCCTGGAAAACCCTACCACCCGGTGCGTCGATGAGTGCGCGGCACTGGCCAGGAAATCGGAGATCGAATTGATCGTCGGGCTGGGCGGTGGCAGTTCGATGGACACAGCCAAAGGCTGCAATTTCATCCTCACTAACGGCGGAAGAATGCAAGACTACTGGGGTGTCGGCAAAGCGACCAAACCGATGCTCCCGTTGATCGCCATTCCGACGACCGCCGGGACGGGCAGCGAATGCCAGTCTTCCGCTCTGATTGCGGACGAGCATACGCACCAGAAAATGGCGTGCCTGGATCCGAAGGCCACCGCGCGCGTAGCGATCCTCGATCCGGCGCTCACTGTTTCCCAGCCGTTGGCCGTGACCGCGCACACGGGGATCGACGCCATCGCCCATGCCGTGGAAACCACCGTGACGCGCAAGCGCAATCCACTTTCTTTGATGTATTCGCACGAAGCGTTCAAACTCACGGCCACGAGTCTGGATCGCGCGCTCACAACACCGGACGACCTTGAAGCCCGCGGCCGAATGCTGCTCGGCGCCGCCTACGCCGGGATGGCCATCGAGAATAGCATGCTGGGCGCCGCTCACGCTGCGGCCAATCCGTTGACCGCACACTACGACGTCGTGCACGGCGAGGCCGTCGGGCTCATGCTCCCGGCCGTCGTCCGATTCAACGGACAGGATCCGGCAATTTGCCAGGCTTACGCTGAACTGGCTTCCGCGTCTGAAATTGCCTGCGTGAGCGACAACGTGAAACCGGCGTGGGAAGCGTTGGTCGCGCGGTTAGAATCGCTGCTCAACGCAGCCAAAATCGCGCGCTCACTCGCCGATTGCGGCGTCGAGCGTTCCATGATTAAGACGCTGGCCAAGGAAGCCTCGAAACAATGGACCGCCACTTTCAATCCGCGACCACTCACCGTGGACGATTTCGCCGCCCTCTACGAAGCGGCCTTTCGGCCGCGGTGAAACGCAGGACAGGCGTCCAGCTTGTCTCAATGGATTGTGCTTTGGATTCCGCGGTGAACTTTCACTAACGCCTCGAGCAACGCAGTCCATTCATCCTCCGCAGTCTCCCATCCACTGCTAAAGCGCAGCACGCGCCCGGCTTCGGCGGACGAATAGCCCATGGCCGCGATCACATGCGACGGTTCCTCTTTGCCGCTCGCGCAGGCGGAACCAGTCGAAACGGCAAAGCCCAATTTATCCAGCTTCACGACCCAGCGTTGCTGGCAATCCGCCTCCGGCATCAACGCGGAAACCGTGTTCCAGAGCCGCGCGGCATTCACGCCGACGATTTCCGATCCGGGCAGCGCCGCCAGCAACCGTTTCTCAAACGCCGCGCGCGCCTGCTCCATCGTCCATCTTCCGTCTTCCATCCTCGACTTCTTCAACGCCTCCTCGCGCACCTCCAGCGCCGCGATCATCGCCAGCACTCCCGCGACGTTCTCAGTCCCGGCCCGGCGTCCTTCCTCCTGCAGGCCGCCGCGCAGCAGCGGTTCGACGCGGCCTTTCGCGGGACACTTCAAAAAACCGACTCCTTTGGGTCCGCCGAATTTGTGCGCCGAACCGCTGACAAAATCGCATTCGCCCAGCCCGACCGCCGGTAGCTTGCCGATCCATTGCGTCGCGTCGCAAAAAAAGGGAACCTCCCGTTCACGGCAAAGCGCCAATACTTCGCGCCACGGCTGGAGAACGCCCGTCTCATTATTCGCGGCCATCACCACGACCGCGCCAGGCGGTCGTTTGGCCAATTCATTTCGCAACCAATCCAAATCGACGACCCCGGAGCGCAGGACCGGAATGAGCCGGTGACGCCGAGGAAAATAGTGCTTCGTCGCTTCGAGCACGCACGGATGTTCGACCGCTGAAATCCAAATCTCACTTTTTGCATCGATCGCGCGCGCGAAGTGATGCAGCGCCATGTTGTTCGACTCGGTCGCGCCCGAGGTCCAGACCAGATCAAGCGCATCGCAGCCGAGGAAGCTCGCGAGTTTTTGGCGGGCTTCCGCCAGCGCCGCGTCCGCCCGGCTGCCGACGCGATGCGGACTGGACGGATTGCCAATGAATTTCTCGACAGCTTCCAGCCAGGCCTGCCGCGCCGCCGGGTGCATCGGCGAAGTGGCGTTGTGATCGAAGTAGACCATGAGCGCAAATAGGAAAACGCCGGTGACTCAACTATTCAATTCTGAACCGGAGAAAACTGAGCAAACATTTGCTCCTGTTCTGCCGTCTGAGTTGTCCCCGATGGCCACATTCAGAAGTCGGGCGCCGGGAATCCGTTCAAAGATAATGTGCCGCGCGAAATTCACCCAGCGCTGGCATCGGTCAAGCACGCTGCCGTCGGACGTGGCAATGTCTCGCAGCGACTCTGGCGGGCAAGTTGCCCGGCAGTACGGGCTGGTAGCCCGTTCCACCCTTATCCTTCCGAGAGGCTGTGACGTATGACTTCGCTGGCGGCAGTTGACGCCTATTGCAGCCAGACGGTAGGCTACGCGCATGGGAACGCTGACGATTGAACTTCCGCCGCAGTCCGTGCAAACGGATTTCAATTCCCGCCGCTGGGCCGAGCTTCTGGCGGATGCGGAACTGGCCCGGTTCGAAGGCCGCATCGAAACCGATCGTCACGGCCACATCATCATGAGCCTGCCCCCTGCTCCAAGCCACGGCAGCTACCAAGCCGAAATCGGCCACCTTCTCCGAACACTCATGCCTCGTGGACGCGTTCTCACGGAGTGCCCCATCTCGACGGCCGACGGAGTCAAAGCGGCTGACGTAGCCTGGGCGTCACCGGAATGCCTGCGCGAGCTGGGTAACCGTGTCTGTTTCCCTCGATGTCCGGAAATCTGTGTCGAAGTGATCTCGCCGAGGAATACAGAAGCGGAGACGCGGGAGAAGATGGCGCTGTATTTCGACGCGGGCGCTCTGGAAGTCTGGCTTTGTTCGGGCACTGGAAAAATGAGTTTTTGGTTAGCCGGCGCAAACCGTCCGAGGCCTGCCTCCAAGCTTTGCCCGCACTTTCCCAGGCAGGTCGAGCTCCGTTGAACGGCGCTGACGAGTTACGCCCTGAAACCCGACCGGAGCATGGGAGCGCCGCAATCGAAAACGCTTTTCTACAAACGCTCGCGTTTCGTCACGCATCTGCCCGTGGACTATCTTTATAGCCCCTCCCATTCGTGGATCGCGCGGCACGATACGCCGGAGCTCTGGCGAGTCGGCTTGACGAAGTTCGCCACGCGCATGCTCGGCGAGATGGTCGATCACGGATTTGAAGTCGAGGCCGGCGCGCCCGTCCAACTCGGCCAGGTCGTCGGCTGGGTCGAAGGGTTCAAGGCGATCTCAGATATCTTTTGTGTTGCCGAGGGAAACTTCGGCGGCGCCAATCCCGTCCTGAAAGAGAAAATTACGCTGGTGAACAAAGACCCGTATGGCGCGGGCTGGTTGTATCTGGTAAAGGGGAAGCCGGATGAGAAAGGCGTGGATGTCCATGCTTATATGCGCATCCTCGACAAAACCATCGACAAAATCCTGGAACGGCAGAAAGGCGAAGAGATCAAGTGAAGACGACAGGCAGAGGGCGGAAGGCAGAAGGCGCTGGCGGGGCGAGCGTTGAGCGTCGAGCGTCGATCTCAGATCAATCGCCAATCGCCAATCGCCAATCCCAAATCCCCAAAGCGCGCTACATCATGATCGGCGGGTTCCTGGGCGCGGGCAAGACGACGTCGGTGGCGAAGCTGGCCGAACGCCTGACTCGGCAAGGTCTGCGCGTCGGGCTGATCACCAACGATCAGGGCAGCGAACTGGTCGATACAGCCATGCTGCGGTCGCGCGGTTTCGCCACGGAGGAAATTCCCGGCGGCTGTTTCTGCTGCCGGTTCAATTCGCTCGTGGACGCCGCGAACAAGCTGACGGCGGCCTCGCGTCCGGACGTTTTCATCGCGGAGCCTGTGGGCAGTTGCACGGACCTCGCGGCGACCGTGACGTATCCGCTGCGACGCATGTACGGCGACCAATTCACCATCGCGCCATTGAGCGTGCTGGTCGATCCGATCCGGGCCTCGCGGGTGTTCGGCCTCGAACGCGGCAGCCAGTTTTCCGAGAAGGTGCTTTACATTTACCGCAAGCAACTCGAGGAGGCGGACCTCATCGTGATCAACAAGTGCGAGTTGCTCGACGCGAGCCAGCGCCCGTTGTTGCGCGCGAAATTGGCCGAGGAATTTCCGCGCGCGGAGATCGTCGAGGTTTCGGCGCGGCGCGGCGATGGGCTTGACGCGTGGTTCGACCGGATCATCGCCACCGAACAGGGCGCGCGCGCGGTCATGGGAGTCGATTACGAGGTGTACGCGGAAGGCGAGGCTTTGCTCGGTTGGTTGAACGCCACCGTCCAGCTCGCGGCTCGCGAGGGGTTCATGGCCGACGCGGTGATGCGGGCACTGGCGAGTCAGATTCAATCCCACTTGCAGCAGCGGAACGCCGAAATCGCGCATCTGAAAATGACCCTCAGCCCGGACGGCGGCCTGGGTGAAATCGCGGTAATCAATCTGGTGCGGAACGATGTAGTGCCGGAACTCTCGCAGACGCTCGACGAACCGGTCGAGAGCGGGCAACTCATTATCAATCTTCGCGCAGAAGCCGCGCCGGAGGTTTTGCGCGAAGCGGTGGCCAGCGGCCTCGAGTTGGTCTCGCGCGGCTTCCACGGTTTCCGCGCGACGATCGAGCATTTGGAGCACTTTCGCCCTGGCAAACCCACCCCAACCCACCGAATCACCGCCCTGGCGGGCTTCCCATGAGCCGTCTCTTCGGACCGTGGCCTTCAGGCCGCTTCAACGCCGAACTCCAGAGCAGGGCCGGAAGCAGCCTGAAGGCTGCGGTCCGCGCAGTGCTCGGTTCATGGGCAGTGGGCATGGTCCTGAGACCCAGGGAGCTTTCCATGAAACCTCCCCGCAAATTCAGGGCGACCACAAATTGAAGAGGAACAAATTCGTGGTCGCTCCGAATTCGTGGGGGATAACCTCTCGTTCATGGGCCGAGTGCATGGCGCGCAACCGGGCCGGAAAATCGCTGGCGCTCCCGCTGATCCGCGATAATCTTTGAGCCATGTCAGATCAACCGCGCATCTTGTATTGCCACTGCGCTTACGCCCAGGTCGTGCCGAAAGAGGTCAAGGAAGCGGTCTTGCGCAAGCTGTGCGAATCAGGCGTGGCGTTCGATGCGGTCGCTGACCTTTGCGAAATGTCCGCGCGGCAGGACGCGGCGCTGAAGCGGCTGGCCGATGGCGGCGCGGTCAAGATCGCGGCTTGCTATCCGCGCGCGGTGAAGTGGCTGTTCGCCGCAGCCAAAGCACCGTTGAGCCTCCAGTCCACCGAAGTTTGCAACATGCGTGTGGAGTCCGCCGAACGGGTTTGCGCTTCGTTGTTCGATTCCGAAGTTAAAGCCAATCTGCCCGCCGGAAAAGCGACCCAGCCTTCGGCCGACGAGTTGCCAAGGCCCGAAGCCAACCCCCAAATGACGAATGCTTGAGTCGAATGACGAATGACGAAATCCCAATGACGAAAGAATGTCGAATGACGAAATCCGAATTGCTCCTCAGCGGCACTGTGGCTGCCCTTTGGGGCATCCGACATTCGGATTTCTTTTGTCCTTCGTCCTTCGTCATTAGACATTCCCCAACCACCTGAATTATGTCGCTCAAGGACCAGACGACCCTCCGCATTGTCCTTTACGAAGGCCGCGGCGCCCAACCGCTCGAAGCCGCCCACCGATTCACCACCCTGGCCGGGTTGTTGGAGAAGGGATTTGCGGTTACGCGTGTCGGGCGTGAGGGTCGCGTGGCTCCCGCCGACGGCACCTCGCTTTTGGTCCTGGGCCGATTTGACGACGGCCAGCCGCCACGAATGGAAGACGCCGCCGGTCACGTGGACCTTCGGTTTCAGGACATCACGGACCTGGACTTGAATCGGCTCGGCGAGTCGGTCGAAACGGCCCGCGCCAGCGCCAACGCCGCGAAGCACGGGGAATGGAAGCCGTGGTTCCCGGTCATCGACTACGACCGCTGCACGAATTGCATGCAATGCCTGAGCTTTTGTTTGTTCGGCGTCTATGGCGTGGACGAGCAGCAGCGCATTCAGGTTGACAACAATGACAACTGCAAGACGAACTGTCCGGCGTGTTCGCGCGTCTGTCCCGAAGCCGCGATCATGTTCCCGAAATACAAATCCGGCCCAATCAACGGCGACGTGGTGAGCGACGCGGACCTTCAGCGTGAAAAGATGAAGGTCGATATCAGTTCGCTGCTCGGCGGCGACATTTACTCGATGCTGCGCGAGCGCAGCGAAAAGGCGAAGTCGCGTTTCTCGAAAGAGCGCGATTCCAACAAAGCGCTGCAAGAGCGGCAGAAGTGCCTGGTCAAACTCGCGCAAGCGGGCGACATCCCGGCCGAAGTGCTGATGAGTTTGCCGTCCCCCGAAGAAATCGCGCGCCGGGCGGAGGAAGCGAAGGCCAAGGCGCAGGCGGCGTTGCAAAAGCAGACTCAAACGGCGACGCATCAGCCATGAGCAATGCCGAACTGAAACGTTACGTGGATAAGCGCATGACAACGCTATGAGTGCGGTGGCCCGGCACACAGGTTGGATTTCCCCGGAGGAATACCTCGTGGGTGAGCACACATCCGAAGTCCGCCACGAATACGTGAACGGGCATGTTTATGCGATGGCCGGTGCGAGCGACGACCACAATCGCATTGTGGGCAACATCCATGGCGAGCTTCGTGAGCGGCTGCGTGGGAAGCGCTGCGAGCCATTCATGGCCGACATGAAAGTTAAGATCCCTCCAACTTTCGAAGATATCTATTATTACCCCGACGTGATCGTTGTTTGCGATCCGGCGGATGATGCGAAGTATTACCGGGAACGGCCGAGCGTCATCCTCGAAGTTCTTTCGCCGGAGTCCGAAAGGACTGACCGCCGGGAAAAGGCGATCGTATATCGTCTCATCCCTGGGCTCGAGGTCTATGTCCTCGTCGAGCAGGACCGTATGGCCGCGACTGTCTTACGGAGGGCTGAACCCGGCTGGCAAAGTGAAATTCTGGCCGGCGCAGGCGCCATCCTGAAACTTGAAAACATTGGGGTGTCTATTCCACTGGAGCGGCTTTACGAGCGGACCGCGGTTGTCGGCGCCAACCGTTCCACATCGGCGCGCACTGGAGAAACTCTTGATCAATCCCTATCAAAAGCCTGATTACCAGGAGCACCATGATTCGGGCCGCGCTCTGGGCGTCGTGTTGACCGGGCCGTGGGCCATCACATTTTGGCTCGATCATTTCGTAAGGGAGATTCGCGTTGTAAGCGTAGAAAAGGCCGATCGCTAACAGTGGAACATGCTTCCCTCCCTCGTCCATCGCACCCTCCGCACCGCTGACAAACGGTGCATCGCGAAGTTCCTCTGGAACTTCGGCGTAAAAGGCTTGCTGTCGGTCGAAAAATTCAAGCGCCGGATCAAGCGCGGCGAATACTTCCCGCCCTTCCTTTACCTCTCGATCATCAACTCCTGCAATCTCCGTTGCCAGGGTTGCTGGGTGGACGTCGAGGAGAAGGATGCCATCGATCTCGACACGTTGAACCGCACGATCACGGACGCCAAGCGGCACGGGAATTCGTTCTTCGGGATTCTCGGCGGCGAACCGTTCATGCACCCGCAGCTTCTCGAAATGCTCGCCGCGCATCCGGATTGCTATTTCCAACTGTTCACGAACGGCCAGTTCATTACCGAGAAGATCGCGGATCGTTTGCGCGAGCTTGGGAATGCGACGCCGCTGGTGAGCATCGAAGGCCGCGAAATCGTCAGCGACGAACGGCGCGGGCGAAGCGGCGTCTTCAGCAAAACCATGCGCGGGCTGGAGAATTGCCTGCGCGCGCGGCTCCTCACAGGCGTCGCGACCAGCGTGTGCCAGACGAACATCGACGAGTTGCTCACGGAGGAATGGCTTCGCGAACTGATCCGCCGGGGCGTCCATTACGTCTGGTACCACTCGTACCGTCCGGTCGGCCCGAAACCGAATTTCCAACTCGCCCTGCGTCCGGACCAGCTCGTGCGTACCCGCCGCTTCGTCGTCGAGATGCGCGCGAAAGTGCCCATCGCGATTATCGACGCTTACTACGACGACCGCGGGCAGGCGCTGTGTCCGATGGCGACCGGCATCAGCCACCACATCAGTCCGCGCGGCGATATCGAGCCGTGTCCCATTCTGCAGTTCGCGGTGGAAAATATCCGCGACGAGCGCGGCTTGTTCGAGACCATGCGCCAATCTTCTTTCTTGCGCGACTTTCGAGAGCTTCCGGCCAAAGCCACGCGCGGCTGCGTCGTCCTGGAACGGCCCGACCTGGTCAGGGAACTCGTTCTCAAGCACGGCGCCCGCGACACGACGGCGCGCGGCACAGCCATGGCGGAATTGGAAGCCATGACGCCGCGGTTCAGCCAATGGTTGCCGGGCGAAGAAGTGCCGGAAAAGCATTGGATGTACAAACTGGCGAAGCGATTTTGGTTCAACGATTTCGACGCTTACGCTCGGGCAGAGCACGATGCGACTGCCTCGGCCAAGGCTAAAGAGTTGATGGAATTTGACGATGAACAAGATGTGGGACGCGTGATGGGGACCTTGGACAAAGGTTAGCGGTCTGCAGGATTCTGTGAGCGCTCTTACAGTTTGGCGCCAGCGATGCTTGGCGCAGCGGCTGATTCTTTTGGCCGCGCTTGGATTGGTCCTGGCGATGAGGCCAGGAACATCTGCAGCAGCACAATCCCTCCTTTCCCGCTCGTTTGGGGGCTTGAGCCGATATTCATCCTGATTGGTCGCAGAAAGCAATGCTGAAGTAACCCCTCTTGAATCATCCGCGCCACCCGGCGGCGAGTTTTGGTTTGCACGGGCCTGTCGTGCTCGTTATCCTCCGGCTCATCCTGAAGCCTGCAAACCTATGTGTATCCAAATGCAATCCATTGGCGGCCGCGTTCGGCGTCCGATTGACAAACTCTCACTAAACAGAGCGCTCCGGGCTTGGTTTCTCGCCCTTGCGGCTTTCGTCGCGGCCTGTGGGATGCCGCACGCTTCCGCGCAAATCCCGGCTGTTGTGTTCACGGACGATTTCTCTTCGAACACGATCGATCCGGCCAAGTACCAGCCGGACGCGCCGTTCTTTGAAGGCGGCAAGGGCGATATTCACGCCGAGGCCGGCAACGGCGTCTTTAAATTCGTCGGGACGACCAGCCAGCAATGGTGGTCCGGCGGCACCCTTCGCATCACCCAGACGTTCGAGGCCACGGAGCAGACTCCGGTCAAGATCACCATCGACCGCGTCGCGGAGGCCGGCGTGGGCACGGCGTCGCGCAGCGCGCTGTGGATTCTGAACGAAGAGAAAGACAAGTACGTGCTCTTCGCCGATGTCCGGGGCGAAGGCGGCTGGCGCTTCAACCGCAAGATCGGCGAGACCGGCGACGTGCCCACGGGCAGCGGAACGGACATTGCAGCTTTCAATGGCGGCACTTTCGACGACGGCGGATTGCACCGGATGCAAATGGTGGCCAACGGCAGCACGGTGAAACTGATCCTGGACGGCATCCAAGGGCCGGAGGTGAAATTCCCGTTTTCCAAAGTCATATTCCAATTCGGGAGTTACGCCCGGGCGAACAACGATACGGCTGATACGACCTGGGATAATTTGAAAATCGAGACCAATTTGAAGACCTCCGTCGTTTTCTCGGACGACTTTTCATCCAACACGCTGCCGGCCAGCAAATATGAGCCGGATGCTCCGTTCTTTGAGGGGGGCAAAGGCGACATTCACGCCGAAGCGGGCAACGGCGTCTTGAAATTCGTCGGAACGACCAGCCAGCAATGGTGGTCCGGCGGCACGGTGCGCGTCGTGCCGGCGTTCACGGCCACTCAAGAGACGCCGGTGTCCATCTCGATCGATCGCGTCGCCGAAGCCGGCGTCGGCACCGCCTCCCGCAGCGCCCTGTGGATTCTGAATGAGGCGAAGGACAAATACGTGCTCTTCGCCGATGTCCGCGGCGAAGGCGGCTGGCGTTTCAATCGCAAGATCGGGGAGACCGGCGACGTGCCCACCGGCAGCGGCACCGACATCGCCGCCTTCAACGGGGGCTCGTTCGACAACGGCCAGTTGCACCGCATGCAAATAATCGCGGACGGCAAGACCGTGAAACTGCTCCTGGATGGTATCCAGGGCGCGGAAGTGAAGTTCCCATTCTCCAAGGTGATCTTCGAAATCGGAAGCTACGCCCGAGCCAACAACGACACGGCGGATACGACGTGGGACAACTTGAGAATCGAGACCGTGGTCCGGAAAACCAGCGTCGTCTTCGCAGACGACTTTGCCGCGAATACCATCGACCCCGCCAAATACCAGCCCGACGCTCCGTTTTTCGAAGGCGGCAAAGGGGACATCCACGCCGAAGCCGGGAATGGCGTGTTGAAATTCGTCGGGACCACCAGTCAGCAGTGGTGGTCGGGTGGAACGCTAAGGATCGTGCCGACCTTTGCGCCGTCCGAGGGAGAAACGATCACGCTGTCCATCGATCGGGTGGCCGAAGCCGGCGTCGGCACCGCCTCCCGCAGCGCGTTGTGGATACTCAATGAGGCGAAGGACAAATACGTCCTCTTCGCCGATGTGCGGGGCGAGGGCGGCTGGCGTTTCAATCGGAAGATCGGCGAGACCGGCGACGTGCCCACGGGCAGCGGCACGGACATCGCCGCCTTCAACGGAGCGGCCTTTGATGATGGAGGATTGCACCGCATGAGCATGATCGCGGACGGCAAGACGGTGAAACTCCTTCTGGACGGCATCCAGGGCACGGAAGTTAAGTTTCCTTTCTCGCCGGTTGTCTTCGAGTTCGGGAGTTACGCGCGAGCCAACAATGACACAGCCGACACCACTTGGGACAATCTAAGAATCGAAACGGCCGGGGGAACGACTTTCTCGCCGACCGCGATGAGCGTGCGTGTTGGACAACTCAGTCCGCCGGTGACTTTGCGCATTCCGCAGGGGCTGAATTCGCAGGCTCCGGTTCAGGTTCGCGTCGTCAGCAGCGACGCCAATCTCGCGGTCCCCGACGGCGGAACCGGGGCGAGTCTGAACGTAACGTTCCCAGCCGGAGGAGCAAACACGGCCACCTTCCGCATCCGCGGCGCGGGTTTGGGAACCGTTCAGTTTGCCGCGGAAGGCGACCTTCCGGGCGCCAACCGGCTGGCTGTGGCGGTCATCTCGGGGCCGGGCGTTGTGCTCGAAGAATCGTTCGCCGGAGCGACGATCGACACGGCGAAATGGCAAATCTCCAATCGAGCGTTCGAGGTCGGCACGGGTACCTACACCGTCACCCAGACCGGCGGCCAGCTTAACATCACCGGGGCGGGCGACTCCGATTTCTGGTCGGGCGCTTCGTTGAAGACGGCCAAGAGCTACGTCGCCACGAAAGACATCAACCTCGCCGTGGAAGTGGACCGCGTTTCCAACGAGCAAGTGGGCACCGCCGGGCGGACCGGCGTATTCATCACCAACGGCGATCGAAGCCGGTTCGTGTTCTTCGCGCACAACCTCGGCGAGAACGGCTGGCAAGTGAACGTGAATCCCGGAAACCCCACCGGCGGCGGCAGCAACCTGGCGGCCTTCAATGATCTCGATCTCGATCCGGGCCGGCACAAGATGAAGCTCGTGGCGGACGGTTCGATGGTCGAAGTGTTTCTGAATGGCGTTTCCGGCGGTCGCTTCCCGTTTGAGGTCACTTCGGACATTTACGTGGAATTCGGAGCGTATGCCCGCGCCACGGGCGATTTGATCACAGGCAAGTTTGACAACGCCAGAATCGAATACGTGCTGCCGTGCTCGAGCTTCTCCGAACGAAGCGTGTCGATGACACTGGCTGTTTCCGGCAAACCGGTCTCGGTCACGATTCCCCAGTTGCTCAACGACGCCGCCTCCGCCACGGTGACGGTGACCAGCCGCAATCCGGGGATTGCCATTCCGTCCGGCGCCGTGAATGGCGTGCTGACTTTGAACTTCGCGGCCGGATCGCCGAACACTCAGACGATTACCGTGACTCCGGTAGGGTTGGGTTCGACGACTTTTGAAATTGCCACTTCGCCGGCGAATTGCGCGGCCGGTTCCCTCGGCGTCGAGGTGGTTTCCATCCCGCAAGTGCTGTTGACCGACGACTTCACCGCAAGCACGATCGACGCGACAAAGTGGGTGCTCGACCAGACACCGTTCCAGGATGGGGCCGCCACCGCGGAGTCGGCGCTGACGATTGCGAACGGACAGGTGAAGATCGATGTCACGGCTGAAACCGCGACGTGGCCCGGTTTCGCGCTCGTCACGGCCAAGACCTACACCGCCTCGGCCACGGCTCCGGTAACCTTCGAAGTTGATCGCGTGCTTTTGGACTTCGTCCTGGTCACCGGCACCGGAGCCCGGCAGCGCACGGGAATTTGGATCAAGGAGCCTGGCGGCAACTTCTTGTTCTTTTCCGATCACGCGGCGTGGGACGGCAACAACTTCGGCTGGCGCTACAACAAGGTGACCGGCCAGGCGGACGATAATCCGAACGACGCCGGCATTAACATCGCCGCCTTCGATCCCGCCCAGTACAACGACCAGAAGAACCATCGCGTCAAAATGGTGGCTAACGGAGCGACCGTGAAACTCTACGTGGATGATGTCTTCGGAGCGGAGGTCGCCTTCCCGTTCGCGCAAGGGCTGACCTTTGGCTTCGGCGCCTACGTGCAGCAGGCATCCAACGTCGTGCGCGGTTACTTCGACAACGCCAGGATCACGGGCGGTTCGGCGCCTTTGCCTCCCAAACTCACCGCCGTCCTTCAAAGCGGGAACGTGGTAATCTCCTGGACCGGCGACGGCACCCTGCAATCGACCGATTCACTCGTGCCGGCGAACTGGCAGAACGTGACGCCGGCGCCGACGGGCAAGTCGATCACGACGTCGGCGAGCGCAGGCGCCAGATTCTACCGCCTCCGCCAATAGCAACTCGGCGATTGCGGCAAGCGGCCATTCATTCCTCACCGAAGCGGGTGTCTCCAACCGGCACTCGTTTCATGCGCATGGCCCTTGAACCGAAAACCGTGCGGACCGCAGCCTTCAGGCTGCTTCCGCGCACTCCCCGCAGTCGGGCGTTGAAGCGGCCTAAAGGCCACGGTCCGGGAAGTGCGTTCATGGGAAGCCTGCGAGCTTCAAAATGCGGATCGGTTCCCTGGCAGCTCGTTTGGTTTTTGTGTGTTTGGTGGGTTCCGTGGGCTCAACTAACGGACGGCACTCAAGCAGGCGATCTGAATTGGCAAACGCATGAGGGCCACCGGCGCGCCCCGCTGATCCTGACTCCTGGTGGAAGAACCGGTTTCACCGACGTGGCGGCCACCGCCGGGATAACGTTCACCAACCGCCTGAGCGACGAGCGTTCGCTCACCAACCAGATCTTTCTCAACGGTTCGGGAGTCGCGGCGGGGGACGTCGATGGAGATGGCCTGTGCGATCTTTACTTCTGCGGTCTGGATTCTCCAAACGCGCTCTTTCGCAATATCGGAGACTGGCGTTTCCGTGATGTAGCGGCGGAAGCGGGCGTCGCCTGCGCCGATCAAGCGTCCACCGGCGCCGCGTTTGCCGACGTCGAGGGCGACGGCGATCTCGATTTGTTGGTCACCGGAGTCTTTCGAGGTCCGCGGCTTTTTCTGAACGATGGCCGGGGGCGCTTTCGCGAGACCACCGATGAATCAGGGCTCCGCGGAACGAACGGAAGCGTGACGATGGCGCTGGCCGACATCGATGGCGACGGTCTGCTCGACCTGTATGTCGTCAATTACCGCAACGACACCATGCGGGACATGCCAGGAATCCGTTTCGAGGTCGGCGTCACCAACGGTGTTTATCATCTCCTGACCGTGAACGGGCGGGCGGCAACGGCCCCAGACCTGGCTGGCCGTTTTTCCTTCGATCGATCGGGCGGCGTCCTGGAGAACGGTGAAGCGGACGCCCTGTTCCGCAACACGGGACAAGGCCGGTTCGCAGCGGTGAGCTGGACCGACGGCGCTTTTCTCGATGAGAACGGCGCGGCGATCCGCGTTCCCTACGATTGGGGATTGACCGCCATGTTCCGCGACTTGAACGGCGACCGCGCGCCCGATCTCTACGTCTGCAACGATTTCCAGTCTCCCGACCGCATCTGGATCAACAATGGCCTGGGCCGGTTTCGGGCCATCACCAGAACGGCGATTCGCCAGACCAGCTTGTTCTCCATGGGCATCGATTTCGCGGACGTGGACCGCGACGGCCAGGATGATTTCTTTGTCGCGGACATGCTCAGCCGCGAACATGCGCGCCGCCAGGTCCAGGTGATGGATCGGATGGCTTTCGCGCAGTTTCGCAATACGGCGGACGACCGCCCTCAGTTCGCGCGCAACATGCTCTTCCACAATCGCGGGAACGGCACTTACGCTGAAGTCGCGCAATTCGCGGGTCTCGACGCGTCGGATTGGTCTTGGTGCCCGGCCTTTCTCGACGTGGACCTCGACGGGTATGAAGACTTGCTCATCACCACCGGCCATTGGCGCGACGCGCAGCATGCGGACATCGCGCGCGAGTTGGACGACGCCGCAGCGCGGAAACGGATGCCGCCTCTGGAACAACTGCGCGCGCGCCGCCGGTTCCCGCGACTCGACACGCCAAACCTTGCCTTTCAAAACCGGGGCAATCTGACGTTTCAGGAAATCAGCGCCGCGTGGGGTTTCGAGTCGCGCCGCGTCTCGCAAGGCATGGCTCTCGCCGATCTCGACAACGATGGCGATCTCGACGCCGTCATCAACTGCCTCAACGACGCCCCGCTGGTTTACCGCAACGATTCGCCGAACCCGCGAGTCGCCGTCCGCCTGCGCGGGCGGGCGCCCAACACGCGCGGCGTCGGCGCGAAGATCCGCGTCTGGGCGCCTGGTCTGCCCGTTCAAAGCCAGGAAATGATCTGCGGCGGGCGATATCTCTCCGGCGATGATTTTGAGCGCACCTTCGCCGCCGGCCGCGCGACCAATCGGATCACAATCGAAGTCGCGTGGCGCAGCGGGAAGCAGAGCAAGATCGAAGGGGTGCCGGCCAATTGCGCCTATGAAATCGACGAAGCAGGCGCGGTGTCGGCCGGCGAGGCGTTAAAGCGTGAAAGCGTTGAAGCGTCCTCGCGCCATTCACGCCTCACGCCCCACGCTCCCACGCTCTTCCAGGACGCCAGCCATCTGCTCGGACATCAGCATGCGGACGAACCCTTCGACGATTTCACGCGCCAGCCCCTTTTGCCGCACAAGCTCAGCCAGCTCGGCCCCGGCGTGACGTGGCTCGATTTCAACAGCGATGGCTGGGACGATCTGATCGTGGGCGCTGGGCGCGGCGGACGGATGGCCGTGTTCCGCAACGACGGTCGCGGCCAATTCATCCGGCAGCGGGCGAAGTTTCTCGAAGTTCCCGCGGAACGAGACCTCACAGCGGTCCTTGGGTGGCAGCCCGATCCGACCAATCTGGTCCTGCTCATCGGACTGGCCAATTACGAGGACGGCTCCACCAACGCGCCGTCGCTTCGGCAATTCTCGGTCGTAAACGGCGCTGCCGACGACAACCTGCTGCGCTCGGCGGCCAGCACGGGTCCGCTAGCGCTCGCGGACATCGATCGCGATGGCGACCTCGACCTGTTTGTCGGCGGGCGCGTGATTGCGGGCCGGTATCCCGAACCGGCTTCATCGGTCCTGCTGCGGAATGAGCGCGGGCAACTCAAGTTCGACCCGGCAGCCAGCCGGCCACTCTCCAACATCGGCCTGGTCAGCAGCGCTCTGTTCACTGACCTCGACGCCGATGGCTGGCCGGAATTGGTTCTCGCCTGCGATTGGGAGCCGCTTCGAGTTCTGAGAAACGACCGGGGCACGTTCACGCCTTGGAACGCGCCCCTTCGATGGACCAATCAAGTCCCGCTCAACGCGCCAGCCTCCACTGCTTTCAACGCCCAGCGATTTCCCACTCTCAACTCGCTCACCGGCTGGTGGAACAGCGTCGCGGCGGGCGATCTCGATGGCGATGGCCGGCAGGACCTGGTCGCGGGAAACTGGGGCCGTAACACGTCGCGGCGGCGATTTCTGGCCGAACCCATCCGGCTTTATTTTGGCGAGACGGGCGGGTCGCGTGACCTGGCGTTGATCGAAGCCCGTCGCGATCCGGGCTTGGCCCAGTGGGTCCCGGCGAGAGATTGGGCGGCATTGAGCAGCGTGTTTCCGATGTTGCGCGAGCGTTTTCCGAGCTTTGCCGCTTTCAGCGCCGCCACCGTTCGTGACGTGCTTGATGCCGGCTTGCCCCCTATGCGCGAAGCGGCCGCGGCCACTCTCGACTCAGTTCTCTTGCTCAATCGCGGCGATTACTTCGAGGCCGGTCCGCTCCCGGATGAAGCCCAGCTTTCCCCGGTCTTCGGCATTGCGGTGGGGGACCTGGATGGCGACGGCCATGAAGATTTGTTCCTGGCGCAGAATTTTTTCGGCGTCGCGCCTTCGGAGAGCCGCCATGATGCCGGCTGTGGCCTCTGGCTCCGGGGGACCGGAGCGGGACGTTTGGCCGCGGTGCGCACGAACGAAAGCGGTTTCGCAGTCTATGGTGAAGGGCGCGGCGCTGCCCTTTGCGACTTCGACCATGACGGACGGCTCGATCTCGCGATCGGGCAGAACAACGGTCCGACGGCACTCTTTCGGAATGTGCAGGCGCGTCCGGGACTACGGGTCCGGCTGCGGGGTTCGGCAGAAAACCCGCAAGCGATTGGCGCCGTCCTGCGAGTCGTGTTTCGCGGGGGCAATCTCGGACCGGCGAAGGAGATTAGGCTTGGCGAGGGTTACTGCTCGCAGAATTCGACCGAGGTTGTCCTTGGGTTGCCCGACGAACCGGAGGCGCTGGAGATCCGCTGGACCGATCAGACTAAAGAGATCGTGAACGTGGCAGCAGGCGTCCGCCAGATTTCGCACCAGCAGTTGAGCCCACGAAATACACGAAAAACCCAAAAGGAGTGAGGCTGCCAGCCGCAACGAGGTTCTTGTTTGAATTCCGGAAGTTACCGGCACACCTGGCTCTCCGCTTTACGCGGTCTTCGGAGATGAATACACTTTCGTCCGAATTCACCAAACCCGTCTCCTTTATGAACAACTCTTTCTCCGACCCGCGCCCTGCCAGCCGCAGAGAATTCCTCAAACGCGCCGGCCTCGCGCTGGCCGCCGCGCCGTTCTGGTCCGGAATTATTCCCGAATCACAGGGAGCGAAAATCCCGGAAGGCATCAAGATCACGGATCTCAAATCCCTGATCGTCGAGGATGAAGTTTATCTCAAGGTCTTCACCGATGCGGGCGTGATCGGCGAAGGGCACACGTCGGTCCATCGCAAAGCTCCGACGTGCAAAGCGGCCGTCGATGATCTGGCGCGGGTTCTCTTGGGACGCGATCCGACACGGGTCGAGTTTTTGTGGCAAGCAATGTATCGCTGGCCGCGCTGGCGCGGCGGCCCAGTGCTGAACGCGGCCATCAGCGGCGTCGATCTGGCGCTCTGGGATATTCTGGGAAAATTGCTGGAGGTTCCCGTCTGGCGGCTGTTGGGCGGCGCGGCGCGCGAGCGGATTCGGCTTTACGTTCACGGCAGCGGCAAAGAAGGAGTGCAACGCGCCAAAGAAATGGGTTACACCGCGATCAAGACCAGCCCGGTCGTCGCCGATATGATCGACGGGCGCCGCGTCATCAAACGCCCGTGGAACTTGAAGCGGGCCGTGAAGATCATCGAAGACATGCGGGCTGCCGCCGGCGATGACTTTGATATTCTGATCGACGCGCACGGTTTGTTGACGCCGACGATGGCGCTGGAATTTGCCAGGGCGATCGAGCCGCTCCGAATCCTGTTTCTCGAAGAACCGATTCAACTCGAAGGCAACGACACGCTCGAATGGCTGGGCAAGCACACCACCGTTCCTCTGGCGACTGGCGAACGGCACACCACGAAATGGATGTTCGAAGACATCATCAGCCGCCATCTGGTGAGTTACGTGCAGCCGGATGTGATCCAGTGCGGCGGGATCACCGAGATTCGCAAGATCGCGGCCATGGCCGAGGCGCAGTTCATCGAAGTCGCCCCGCACGGGCCGGGGAGCCTTTCCACGGGGCTGGGATTGGCGTCGCTCCACGTGGATGCGAGCACTTCCAATTGCGTGATCCAGGAATCGCACCCCAATCCGACCGGCTGGCAACTCGATTTGTTCAACGGGCGGACGGTGACGATCAAGGACGGTTACGCGGAATTGCCGCGCTGGCCGGGTCTGGGCCTGCACCTCAATGAAGACGTGGCCCGGAAACACCCGCATTCCAATCCGAACCCGTCGATCTATTTCGAGGATGGATCGGTGGCGGATTATTGAACGTGGCCTGAGAAGAAAAGTCAGCACGAACTGCTCGAACTGCTCAGCTGGCCGTGCCTAGTTCGCGTTTCAGCATGGCCTTAAAGACCCGCTTCCAGCGTGCCTTCTGGCGAAAGACAGGCTCCTTCGGGTCGAGCCGTTTCTCCAAGCATAGCCCTGACTCTGACTCGCTAAAACGCAGGATGCGCGCGCCATCCGCTAGCTTCAGCAGGAGCATTTCGATGTCGCCTTTCACAGGGTAATCTTAAATTCAAAAACCGAACTCTGCCAACATCTGATTCAGCGTTTCGGGTGATGCCATTCCGAGTCGCCGGTGAGCCGCCTGCGCGGCCTGCTCGAAATCGCCCTCGTTTAATTGAACCACGGCAGCGGGTAACTGTTCCATGGCCACCGTCGCCGCCTCCAACACCTCGTGGTAGAGGGAGACAGACATTTCTCGTTCGTCCAAGTCGGCCCGGAGGAAGATGTGGAAGCGGCTTGCGCGAATGATGGTTTGGGCGGTCGCAGCTCGATCGAGCGGGTCAAGCAATGGCTGCGCCGTAAGGCGGACTTCGACGAGTGTGAAACCGCCGCGCAGTTGCAAATGCTGAAACGGGCCAAGGTCGAGCACACCGACAGCATGCACCAGTCAATCAACCATTGGAAGAAGTCCAGCCGACCTTGCTCGACCCTGTTGAGCCAGCTTCAGCGCCGGATCATCCAGGTCGAGGCGGTAAAGAATCTGATTATAATCATAGCGCGGCGTGGGCGCGGGTTTATCGGCGAACTGCATCGTGTAAGTCCCCTCGAAGATCAGCACCGGCGAGTCGGTTGGCGTAAATTCAGGGTGCAGCCGCGGATTGTAGAACGTGTAGTTCTCGTGCGTCAGGATTTTCACGGCCTTGCCCCACGGACCGGTCGGCGCGTCGGCTTCGGCATACCAGAGTTCGCCAAAGGCGGACGGCTTGCCGAAGGTTTCCATGAACACCGTCACCCAGCATTTGCGAAATCTGTTCCAAGCGATCGAGCCGCTGTGCGGCTTTACGGGCTTGCCGTCCGCGGCGGACGCGAGGCTTTCTTGCGGCTTCAGGACTTCCCAGGTCGAAGAATCCTGCCAGGCCTCGAAGCTCGCGGGACAGCGCAGCGCCGGCAGCGGGTTGCCGAAGAGCACCCAATCCTTTCCGCGTTCGTCCTTCCAAAACGCCGGATGGCCTTCGGGGACGGGCGGCGGTTTTGGCGCGGCGTCGGATTTCGTCCAGAGGACGTGCAGCGGCTCGAAGTTCGCCGACTCGTCCTTCCAGACGCAGAGCCCCCATTGATACGCTTCCATCGGCGGTTTGACTTTCATGTAGCTGCCCACGAGCCGCGCGTTGCCATTCTCGTCCGGCAGACTCACGTAGCCGGTGACCCAGGTTGGCCCGCTGCCCGCCATCTTGGCGATGCCTCGCGGCAGGCTTTTGGCGTCCGTGAAATAATCGAGCTTCAGCCGAATGGGCGGTTCGAATTTCGCCAGCGGCTTCACGGCGGAAGTCGCGCTCGTACCGTCGAAGATGCCAAGCGGATAGCGCGCGATCGTCGTGTCGCCCCAGAGCCAGAACAGGCGCCCGCGATGGACGGCGTTCTGGACGCTGTCGCAGCCAAGAATGCCGGAATCGCGCCAATCCAGCGCCTGGCCTAGTTTCTGGCTTTCCGCGAAAAGCCCGCCGCCCGTGAGACGGCCCAGGCGTTTGGCGATGATGGTGCGATTGACTTCGACGCGCAGCGTCTTGCCCGGCTCAGGCGTCAGGCGCACTCCGCGGCTGCCAAAACCATCCTTGGGCACTTCATAGCCGTGGCCGAGGACATCGAACCACGTCTCGCGTCCCATTAACTCCGGCAAATCAAAGGCGATGACGCCCGCGTTGTCCGATACGAACCGCGCATGATGTGTCGTGCGCAACTCGACGAGCGGCACGGGCCAACCGCTTCCCTTCTCGACGACCTCGATGCGGCAAGGCTCCAAAGCCAGCGCCTCGTGGGGCAAAACCACAAGTCCGAGCAGACCTGGCAGCAACCTGCGAACAAGAGCGTGTAATGAATCTGTCATGCCTCCATTGAGAACAGAGCACGAACCAAGAATCAAATCGGTTCCGAGACGGTAGGGCAAGCCTGTCCCCAGCGAGCCGAGTCGGACGTGTTCCAAGCGCGTGGAGCAGCTCGCCGGGACGGACTCATACCGGCGATCGTTTCATGGGCCGTGGGCATGGTTCCGAGACCAAAACGTGCAGGGAACGAGCGGACTGCCGCACTCCAAGACTCCAAGACGCTGCCGCGTGACACGTGAAGCCAAGCGCTTCAGAGTTCAGAGCTCCGTCATGGCCCCCAGGATGATTTGACTGGAGCGACGGATCATTCGTAGATTGCCCCCGAACTTCTATGGGATCGAACCCGTACATCGTTCTATACGACGACGCCTGCCCGCTGTGCACATTTCAGATGAAAGTGCTGACTTGGCTCGACTGGTTCAACGTCGTCCGCCTCCTGCCGCTTTCACACCCGGAGGCCGGCCAGATCGCTCCGCAACTGACGCGCGAAGACTTGCTGGAAGCCATGCATTGCGTGACGCCGGAACGGCGGGTTTATCGCGGCGCCCGGTGCATCCGGTTTGTCGGCCTGCGCATGCCGCTGCTCGTGCCGCTCGCGCTGTTCCTCTGGATTCCCGGAGTCATCTGGATCGCGGAAAAAGTTTACGCCTGGGTGAGCCGGAACCGGCATCTCCTGAGCCGGCTGTTCGGATGCAAAGAAGCGTGCGCCGTGATGCCGGCGCGCAAACGCGAAAAGGATCTCGTCTGAATGCGTCCCTGGGTTAAAAGGGTTAAATGAGTTGAATGAGTCAATTCGTTAAAAGGATTGAAGCTCCAGAGCCGTCACGCCGCGGTAACCTTGTAACGATTTAACTCATTCAACCCATTTAACGATTTAACAATTTCACACAGCGGCACCCCTGTGATCGCGGGAGTGAAACGAACTGAGTTTCGGCGACGTCTCACGGCCGCTTTGACCCAAGCGCGCCGGGAATTGCTCGGCGCCCGTGCACCCGGCGGCCATTGGGTCGGGGAACTTTCCAGCAGTGCCCTTTCGACTGCCACCGCAGTCTGCGCCCTTGCCACCGTTGAAAAACATTCCGCACTCCGCACTCCGCACTCCGCACTCCTGATCGAGCGCGGACTGGAGTGGCTCGCCCAACACCAGAACTCCGACGGCGGCTGGGGCGACACGACCATCAGTGTTAGCAACATCAGCACGACGGCATTGTGCTGGGCGGCGTTCGGGATCGTGCAGGGGAGCGACGCAAAGTTCCGAAGCGTCGTTGCGCGCGCGGAAAACTGGCTGGCTGAAAGGGCTGGAGGGATCGATCCTGAACACCTTGCGCCGGCCATCATCCGGCGCTACGGAAAGGATCGCACTTTCTCCGTTCCGATCCTCCTGACGTGCGCGCTGGGCGGACGACTGGGGCCGATGGCCGGGGCGTGGCGCCGGATTCTGCCGCTGCCCTTTGAACTGGCGGCTTGCCCGCATCAATGGTTCGCGGCGCTGCGGCTGCCCGTGGTCAGCTATGCGTTGCCGGCGTTGATCGCGATTGGCCAGGCGCGGCATCATCACTTGCCTTCGAGAAACCCTCTCGCGCGCTTTGTCCGGGCTCTGACGCGGAGCCGGACGCTCGCCGTTCTTCAGAGCATTCAACCTTCGAGCGGCGGATTTCTGGAGGCCACGCCGCTGACGAGCTTCGTCGTCATGAGCCTCGCCTGCGCCGGGAATGTGGCCCATCCGGTCACAAGACACGGCCTCGAATTTCTCGAGAAATCGCCGCGTCCGGACGGAAGCTGGCCCATCGACACGAATCTGGCGACGTGGGTCACCACGCTCGCGCTCAATGCGCTCGGGCCGCGGCCAGCGATTGATTCGGGAGTGAGCGCGCTGGCTTTGGAACCCAACGATCTCCGGGCCATCCGAGAATGGCTTCTCGCGCAGCAATACCGCGAGGAACATCCCTACACGCACGCCGCGCCGGGCGGCTGGGCCTGGACGGATTTGCCGGGAGGCGTTCCGGATGCCGACGACACAGCCGGAGCATTGCTCGCGTTGCACAGTCTGGGCGAGATCGGTGACTCGACACGCGCCGCGGCGCTGGCGGGGATCCATTGGCTGTTGAACCTCCAGAATCGCGACGGAGGGATTCCCACGTTCTGCCGGGGCTGGGGCGCGCTGCCGTTCGACCGCAGCAGCCCGGATTTGACCGCGCACGGCTTGCGCGCCTGGGCGGCGTGGCGCGCGGACGTCCCATCAAACGTGCGAACGCGGCTCGATCAGGCCACCGTTCGAGCGGTGGAATACTTGCGGCAAACCCAGCGCGAAGATGGCTCGTGGGTTCCGCTCTGGTTCGGAAATCAATTCGCCCCGGACGACCAGAACCCGACCTATGGAACCGCGCGCGTCGTGCTCGCACTGGAAAAACTCGCGGCGCTCGGAATCAAATCAGGCGAGGGACCGCGGTCGCGGGGAATCGAGTGGTTGGTGCGCGCGCAGAATCCGGACGGCGCCTGGGGCGGCTTCAAGGGCGGTCCGGGTTCCGTCGAAGAGACCGCGCTCGCGCTGGAGGCCCTGGCAAGCACAACCAAGAACGGCGCTGGCCAAGAAATGGGAGAAGTCCGGTCTGCGATCACGCAGGGCACGACCTGGCTGGTGGAACAAGTGGAGAATGGAACCTGGAAGAATCCATCGCCGATCGGTTTCTACTTTGCCAGGCTTTGGTACCACGAGCGGCTCTACCCGATGGTTTTCACGGTCGGCGCTTTGAACGCCGCGGAACGGTCCTGTCGCGAGGGTTGAAGCTGATCTGCGGTCAATGGCTGCAGCGGGGCGCTGATTCGGAAACTCTCCTTCGATCTTAACAAAACCGAGTGACGACGCTAACCAATACACCAAAAAGGCCATGGCGAAGAGCACGGCGGCAAATGCCAAGAAACTCGCCGCAATCTGCCAGTGTTTAAGACAAGCCTCGTTCACCGCCAATCGAACCACCATGCGCCGTTCCCTTTTCGGCAAGCTCGCAAGTTCGGGAATACTCTCTTCCCACAGCGTTTTCATCCTGGTTTTCTGCTGGGCAAAGCCGGTGCCAAAGAAGTCCGCGGAGTGAGGTGGGGGGCGCTGGTTCGACGCTCCATGACCCCTTAGCCCGACTGGGATCGGTAGTCGCGGCTCGTGGTTCGAACTCGGCGCAGCCTCGCCGGATGATCGCGAGGAGGAAGTTAATCCAGGGCGTGATTTCGTGCCGGCCTTCATGCCCAGTGCGTCCACGAGTTGTCGCCCATTAGAGCGCGGTCAGTGATCGCCGTCCACGTAGCGCAGAGTTCCACTCTGCCGTATCGCAGATTTGGAATCTGCGGCACACCGGCCAATCCGGCGCGGTCGGGTGAGTTTGTCGCGTAGCTGACTACAAGTCAGCGATACAGCAGATTGAAAATCTGCGCTACGCTTCACCGCCAACTTGCGGACGCACCTTTCATGCCGGCGCGGCGAAATCCTGTCTCGACGATCCGGCGGGCACTGTTAGACTCCGCACCATCGAATTATGTCAACCCTAGCGCCGAGTGCGCCGCGAAAGATCAATCTCCGCCGGCCCGATGTCATGGCCGCGGTCCAGGCTCAGGTGCTGTCGCATTACCGAAGCGAATTGATCGACCAAATTCGGGCGAAAGGCCTGGTCGTGTCCGCGGAAGGGCGGCTCACGGTCAAGCTGGCCAAGGAGTTCGGGTTTTGCTACGGCGTCGAGCGCGCGATTGACCTCGCGTACGCGGCGCGGAAGGTCTTTCCCGATCAGCCCATCTACATCCTCGGCGAGATCATTCACAACCCGGAAGTCAACGACCAGATCCGGGCCATGGACATCAAGTTCCTTTCCGGCAAGGAAAGGAACGCCAACCTCGACGACTTGAAGCAAGGCGACGTGGTGATCATTCCCGCGTTCGGCGCCGAGACTTCGACGATGGAAAAACTGGAAGCGAAGGGTTGCCTCTTTGTCGATACGACTTGCGGGGACGTGATGAGCGTCTGGAAACGCGTCCGCCAGTACGCGAACGACTCGGTCACGAGCATCATCCACGGCAAAGCCTGGCACGAGGAAACGAAGGCCACGAGTTCCCGCGCCACGGCCAGCGGCAAGGGGCATTACCTGGTCGTCTTCACGCTGGCCGAGACGGACTACGTCTGTCACTACATCCTGACCGGCGGCAACAAAGCGGAATTCCTCGAGAAGTTCAAAGGCGCGTACTCGCCCGGCTTCGATCCGGACGTTCATCTCCAGGCCATCGGCGTGGCCAACCAAACGACGATGCTGCGCGGCGAAACCGAAGAAGTGCAGCGCCGGCTCAAGGCGGCCATGGAGAAAAAATACGGCGCGGTGGAACTGGACAAACATTTCCGGTTCTTCGACACGATCTGCGGCGCGACGCAAGACCGCCAGGATGCGCTGGAGAAATTGCTGGCCGAGCCGCTGGACCTTTTGCTCGTCATCGGCGGCTACAATTCGTCGAACACGTCGCATTTGGCGGAGATGGGCGAAGCGAAGCTGCCGACTTTTTTCATCAAGAACGCCTCGAAGATGATCTCGGACGGTTTGATCGTGCACTTCGACCAGCACACGCACGCGGAAATCGAAACCAAAGCCTGGATGCCGCCGGGCCAAATCACGGTGGGCGTAACAGCCGGCGCGTCGTGTCCGAACAATTTGATCGAGGACGTGATCCGGCGGCTGTTTGAGCTGCGCGGCGTGGCGGTGCAGAATTTGTTGGCGAATTAGAAGGCGTTTATGATGTTTCATGTCAATCTGGAGAAGGCCGAGGACGGTTGGATTGTCGCGGAGTGTCCGGCGCTGCCGGGATGCGTTTCGCAAGGCCTCGATGAAAAGGAGGCTCTCGAAAACATCAAAGAGGCGATTACAGCTTGGCTTTGGGCCGAAGACCAGAAGGCGAATGCGAAACGGTCACGCCGATCCCGGCAACGGTCGGTCGTGGTGGCTGTGTAGGCCGTGGGCAGGTTGGCGAACATTTCTGGCAGAGAAGCCGTGCGCGTATTTCACAAAGCCGGGTGGCAGAAAGCCGGACAGGTTGGCAGCCATTTGGTGATGGTTAAGCCGGGTGTGAAAGCGAATTTGTCCATCCCTCAACATCGGGAACTCTCTGCCGGAACCCTGCGGGCATTGATCCGGCACTCCGGTTTAACCGTGGAGGAATTTCTCTCTCTGCTCTGATTTCCGATGGCCTGCTGTCGCGAAGAGCTTGAGAAGCGTGAGCGCCGCTTCCTCGCGCCCTGCGCGCAATTCAGCGCCGAAACCCGCGGGCGGAAGTTCGACGAGCCGCCTCCGGAGTGGCGCACGCATTTCCAGCGCGACCGCGACCGCGTCATCCACTCGCGCGCGTTCCGCAGACTGGAATACAAAACCCAGGTTTTCCTGAACGGCACCGGGGATCATCTGCGCACCCGCCTCACCCACACCATGGAAGTGGCCGCGGTCTCGCGCAATATCGCCCGCGCGCTGCGCTTGAACGAGGACCTGGCCGAGACTATCGCGCTCGCGCATGACCTGGGCCATCCGCCCTTCGGCCACAAAGGCGAGACGGTGCTCAACAAGCTGATGAAGAATCATGGCGGATTCGAGCACAACCTCCATAGCTTGCGCATCGTCGAGGAACTGGAGCAAAAGTATCCGCTCTTCCCCGGTTTGAATCTGACCTGGGAAGTTCGCGAAGGACTCGCCAAACATTTCACCAGCTACGATCATCCCAGCCGGCGCGCAGGATTCGAGGCCAAATCCTCCTCGCTCGAAGCGCAGGTCGCCAACCTCGCCGACGAAATCACTTATTACAGCCACGATCTGGACGATGGACTGGATGCGGAGTTGCTGAACGAAAAGGATCTCCGCCGGAATGCGCGCATTTGGGGGGAAGCCGCGCGGACCGTACGGAAGGAATACGGCGATTTGCCCGACGAATGCCGCCGCTACTTCATCATTCGTTGCGTCATCGATGGCCAGGTGAAGGACGTCGTTTCCACGACGGAACAGCGGTTGAAAAATGCCGGCGTTCAGTCCGCGGACGAAGTCCGTCTTTTTCCCCGAGCGCTCGTTCAATACAGCGCGTCGCGCCGAAAGCAGAATCGGGAGCTGCGCGATTACCTGTACCAGAACCTTTATTACAACCCGAAAGTTCACGAACCGAACTTGCGCGCCGTGAGAATGATCGAAGAGCTTTTCCGGTATTGCCTGGCGCATCACGAAGCGGTCGGCGAACAATCCCGCAAACGCGCCCGCCAGATCGGCTGGCCCCGCGCGATCTGCGACTACATCGCGGGCATGACAGATCGGTACATTAGCCTGGAATATCAGCGATTGGTTGTCGGTTGAGGAGGCCCGCTCCGGGAAAGCCGAGTTTCGTCTGGATACGTGGTCCGCAGTTTCCACCATCCATTGCTCAGGACCGTCGCTTCCAGAGGCATGAACGCCCCTTTCGTCGTGAGTTTGTGTCCGGCGAGAACTTGAGCCAACAGCACCAAGTCTTCCACCGCGTGTTGGTCCCGGGGAAGTTTCCAGACGCGGGCTTTGCCATCTCGATATGCTGCGACCAGGTACCGGCCATCTGCGGACAGGCTGCCCTCAGCGGCTTCAGCGGAAAGCGAGAGAAGGGGGGTGATTGGCTCCCCTGTCGCTGCGTCCAGAACTCTCGGCCGCCTGTTCTCATCCAACCTAAAGACCATCGTGCCGTCCCGACTGAAGGAAGTGCCATTGGCCAAATTCTTGAAGAAGGGAGTCAGCAACTCGCCTGTGCGGGCATCCCAAACGGCTCCCACGCCAAAGCCGTCTGAAGCCCTGGTCGAGACTCGCCGACCGTCCGAACCAAATTCAGCGCGCGTGATCCGGCCGCCGTGCCCTCTCAGAACAGCGATGAACTCGCCTGACTGAACATTCCAGATGGGCACAGTGCCATCATCGGCCCAGCCAGCGAGTCGTTGACCGTCTGAACTGAAAGTCAGGCCGTTCAATCCAGCAGCATATGTGAGCTCCCGCACCCTCGATCGAACTGGACATCAAGAAAAGTCCGCTCTGGCCTTATTGCCAGTCCACCGCGATATGGAAATGTCCGGCAGACCGTTCCGCAGTCAAACCGAGCTCCGGCCCATTCAAAGGCCAGCCTGTGCCGCGGGTGCGCAGCATGTCGATGAATTATTGGTTCGGCGCAGTGGATGGAATCGACCTCTATGAATATGTTTGGGGACGCGGTTGGCGGATTTACAACCGGTTTGGAGATCTGATTGATCCGGGGCCGTCGCGAACCTTTGTGCTCCTGGACGCGCGCGAAGACGGCATCACCAGCGGAGGCTTCGGTGTCAATATGGCGGGCTATCCGGATCAGCCGACCAAGACCGCGTTTTTCCAGGATTATCCCGCTAGTTACCACAACCGAGCTGGCGGATTATCCTTCGCGGACGGGCATTCGGAAATCAAACGCTGGCTCGACCCGCGAACGATGCCGCCGATCAAGAAGGGCGGTTTCCTCTCCTTCGATCCCGTGGCGTCGTCCAATAACAAGGACATCCTCTGGATGCAGGAACGAAGCACGAGAAAAATCCAATGAGCCGCCGTTTTCTCAGTAGAGAAAATTCCCCGATTGCTGCACGATGCCGGCATGAACCAGAGCAGCGGCCCTAAACGCCTTCGCCAACTCCTCACCCAATCGGGCATCATCCGCAGCCTGGGAGCGCACGATGTCTTCACCGCCCTCGTTGTCGAGCAAGCGGGATTCGAAACGGTCTTCATCGGCGGCTTTGGGACCAGCGCTTCCATGCTCGGTCTGCCGGACATCAACTTCCTTTCCGTGAGCGAAATGGCCGATGCCGTCCGCCGCATGGCGGCGCGCGTTTCCATACCGGTCATTGCCGACGGCGATACCGGCCACGGCGACCTGCACAACGTCCAGCGGACGGTCGAACTGTTCGAGTCCGCCGGCGCCTCGGCGATCTTGCTGGAAGATCAGGTGATGCCGAAACGCTGCGGCCACTTCGCGAACAAACAGGTCGTCCCAACTGAGGAAATGGTCTTGAAAATCAAGGCGGCCGTCCGCGCCAAAAGCGACCCGAGCTTTGTGATCTTCGCCCGCACGGATGCCCGGCAAATGAACGGGCTGGATGACGCGATCGACCGCGTCAACCGCTGTTGCGACGCCGGAGCGGACATCGCCTTCATCGAAGCGCCCGAATCGCTGAAGGAACTGGAAGAGATTCCGAAGCGTGTCAAACACCCGCTGTTCGTCAACATGCTGACGGGCGGTGTGACGCCGATCTTGTCCGTCAAGGAACTCGAACAGCTCGGCTACAAAATCGTGGTGTGCCCCATCGAATCGCTCATGGTTTGCGCCCGCGCCATGCGCGACCTGTGTGAGTCGTGGAAGACAACAGGCCGCGTCGATAAACTGGCGACGGCCGCGATGAGCTTTGCCGAGGTGAAGAAGTTGCTCGGGGTGGAGGAGTTTTTGAAGTTGAGGGAACGGCTCTAAGGGACTGTGCAAAAATAACTTCCGGTTTTGGCGGGAGCGCCGCCTGGCCGGATGCAAGGCGCGAGGAGGGAGCATCCCCGTTTTGGGGCTGTGACCGACGAGCAACGCCGCAGCCGGCCAGGCCCCGCCCCGCCCCGGAAGGCTGGGGATCGCGATGAACTTTACCGAAAAGCGCATGAGCTTCGCCCCAAACATTCAGCCATCCTGTTTACGGGCAGAACGCCGAAAGATATGGCCATCGATGGATTGCTTGGTCTGGACTTCCTGAGAAATCGAATTCTGACCATGGACTTCAAAAGGGGCCGGATTTCGCTGAGGCGCTTTCGTGATGGCGCCTAAATCTGGACTAAAGTTATTCGCGAGAATGCCGATTAGATAGAACGGGATGTCCTATTTGTGACTATCTGGCGGTCCGGCGGCTCTTTGGAGCCGCCTTTTTTCTGTTAATCACTGGCATTCGGGAAGCACGGCGCCTTTTCCGTTCACCGCACCAGAAGCCGGCTTCGCTGGGAAGATGCCTGGAGTGGTGATAATGATCACGCCCAGAATGACGACCGCCGCGGCCACGAGCATTCTGGGCGTCAATTGCTCCCCACCAATGGACCATCCCAGGAAAACCGCCACGACCGGGTTGACGTAGGCATACGTCGAGAGCCGCGCCGGGGTGCTGACTTTCAACAACCAGCTATACGACGTGAATCCCAGCATCGAGCCGATGAAAACCAGAAACAGATACCCGGCCGCCGAGCGCGCCGAAATCTCTGTAATATGGAACCGCCCCATTTCTCCCGCGAAGAAACCCATCACCGTGAGCAAAGCTCCCCCCATGATCATCTGCAACGCGACGCCCATGAGCGCCGAATCCGGTTTCGGCGTGTAGCGCACGTAAAGCGAGCCGCCGGCCCAAAAGAGGCTGGCCAACATCAACGCGCCCACGCCGGCCGGATCGATCGCTCCGTGGTGGGTTCCGGAGCGGCCGCCCACGAGCAGGACCATGCCGAAAAACCCGACCAAAATTCCGAGCAGCGTCTGCGCGCACGGACGCGTGCCTTTGGGGCGCAACCATTCCAACAGCGCAAACCACAGCGGCGTCACCGCGATGAGCAAGGCCGCGACGCTGGAAGACACTCTTTGCTCGGCCCAGTTGAGACCGCCGTTGCCGATTCCCAGCAGCAACGCGCCGGCAATCGCGGCGTTCTTCCAGTGGATCGCTTCCGGTCTGGGCGTTCCGCTCAGACGCAGCCACACGTAAAAAATGGCTCCGGCCAGAAGAAAGCGTGTGCCGCCCATGAGGAACGGCGGGATCGTTTCCACGGCATATCGGATCGCCAGATACGTTGCTCCCCAAATAATATAGACCGCCGCAAACGCGGCGATGATCAGCGACCGGGGAGGCTGTTTGTCTTTCGTTCCGTGCACAGAATAGACGCTCATACTAACGGACGCGCGACCGCGGCAAAGATTATTCGGCGGGAGAGGAAAGAGGCAGTGTCCCCCAAGTTGTTGGTGGTTTCTTGGACTGTGCCGGCAAGCGAAGCGCGATGCCCCTTTGGGCAGCGCCCGGTACCGGAGACAATTTCGGCAACTCCGGCCGCAGGGTTCTCTTCGAGTGGATAACCTCGGCTTTCCCTGCGCGCGCTTTCGTGTTTTGCTGACCGTCACTATGGCAAAGAAACTTTCTGGCCGCTGCGCCTGCGGCTCCATCCGCTACCAACTCCTAACCCAGCCGATGTTCATTAACTGCTGTCATTGCGCCGACTGCCAGCGGTTGACCGGCAGCGCGTTCGTGCTCAACGCGATCATCGAGACCCAAGCGATCAAGCTCCTGCGCGGCCAGCCGGTGGCCGTGCCGGTGCCGCGTGAGTACGGACCGCACGATATCTACCGCTGCCCCAAATGTCAGACCGCCCTCTGGAGCGACTACGGGCACAGGCCCAATGTCCGATTTGTGCGCGTCGGCACGCTCGACAAGCCGGGCGCACTGAAGCCGGACGCGCACATCTTCACCCGCTGGAAGGTGAAGTGGCTCAAGCTGCCGAAAGGAACGCCGGCATTCCGAAATTACTACAAAACGAGCAAGCTCTGGCCCAAAGCCAGTTTCAAACGCCTGAACGCCGCGCTCGGAAAGGCGGAAAGCTGACGAGGTTGTAAATGGACGTAAGAATTCAGGAAATCATCAGTTGCAGTCGCCGCACTGCGGGCGCTGGCGACGACTTGCCCAGCAATGAGCAAGTCGTAAAGGCCGATGGCTTGGCCATCGGAGTTCGGCGCTCCGAGGGGCTTACCGATAATTCTTCTCCAGGCTTTTGATCCGTTGGTAGATGGGAGACCAGGTGGGTGTGCGCGCCTGGACGGCTTTGAACACGCGTTTGGCTTCGGCGGGGTCTTGCAAGCTGACCAGAACCACGTAGTCAAGTTCGATAGCCGCGAGCTTGGGGTCTTGAATGCTGAACCGATACCGGTTGAGGAAATCGCGCAAGCCATTGGCGCCCTGCCTTTGCGCCGCTTGCAGCGCCGACTCCAGCAAAGGCGGAAGGCCGGTCAAGTTGGCGCTCGGAGAAGGATTGGCCGGTTGCGAAGGCGCGACTTCGGAAGCCGATCCGCGCCTCTCGATCGTTTGATAAGTCGTCAGCACCTTCTTCAGCAAGCCGAAGACGGCCAGCACGATGAGAGCGCCGATGAGGTATTTGATCATTCTTCCACTCGTTCGATCCTGGCGCCCAAGCCCCGGAGCTTGGCGTCGATATTCTCGTAACCCCGGTCCAGATGGTAAATTCTTTTCACCAGCGTGCTGCCGCGGGCGGTCAGACCCGCGATCACCAAGGCCGCCGAAGCGCGCAGGTCGCTCGCCATCACGGGCGCGCCGCTCAGCGGTTTGCCGCCTTTTACTATCGCACTCGGCCCTTCAATCGCAATGTCTGCTCCGAGCCTCGCGAGTTCGCTCACGTGCATGAATCGCGCCTCAAAGATGCGCTCGGTAATGATGCTGATTCCCGGGGTCAAGGTCATGAGCGCCATCATTTGCGCCTGGACGTCGGTCGGAAAGCCGGCGTAGGGCAGCGTGGTGATATCGACCGGTTTGAGCCGTCCCCCGCGCCGCACGGTGAAGGACGGGCCGTTGCGCTCGATTTTCACGCCGGCTTCGCGAAGCTTGTCCAGCACGGCGTGCATGTGGTCGGCCCGCGCGCCATGGATCGTGACTTCGCCGTTCGTGGCCGCGGCCGCGATCGCAAAGGTGGCGGACTCGATTCGATCCGGGATCACTTCGTGATCCGCGCCGTGCAAGGCTTTGACGCCGGTGACGGTGATGGTGGGACTGCCGGCGCCGGCGATTCTGGCCCCCATCGCATTCAAGAAGTTCGTCAGGTCCACGACTTCCGGTTCGCACGCGGCGCTTTCAAGAATGGTGACGCCCTCGGCCAGGACGGCGGCCATCATCACGTTCGCGGTGCCCAGCACGGTCGGCCCGGCCCGGCCGCCGAGAAACAAATCGCCGCCCAGAAGTTTTGGCGCGGCAGCCGTGACGTAGCCATCGGCAATCGAGATTCGCGCGCCCAGGCCTTGCAGGCCTTTCAAGTGCAGGTCAATGGGCCTTGTCCCAATCACGCAGCCGCCCGGCAACGAGACTTTCGCTTTGTGCAAACGAGCCAGAAGCGGTCCGAGAATGCAGATCGATCCGCGCATTTTGCGCACCAGATCGTAATCGCCCACGCCCTTGACCTTCTCCGCGCGGATAGAGAGGGCGTTCCCGGAGAACTTCACCTCCGCGCCCAGGGAGGCCAGAATATCGCCCATGAACTTCACGTCGCTGAGATTCGGGACGCGGCGGATGGTGCAAAGCTCCGGCGTGAGCAAGGTCGCCGCCATGATCGGCAGCACGGCGTTCTTGGCGCCGCTGACGGTGACCTCTCCGCGCAGCGGCACGCCTCCTTTGATTAACAAGCTGTCCATGGTTTCGTGTCAGGTTCGTGCGAAAGAGTTCAAACCACGGATGAACACGGATGAACACGGATTCGAGAGACACGAATTGCACAAATTCCCGCGAACTAATTTGATCGCGTTCCCCTTCGTGGAAATTTGTGAAATTCGTGTCTGCTGCTTTTCGGCATCCGTGTTCATCCGTGTTATTCGTGGTCAAAAGGAAAAACCATCCTCAAAATCCGCTTGGCCGCGCCACGATTATTCGCGGACGGCCGCTGTGGTCGCATTCGACTGACTCAATGGTCCAGGTATGATCCTCAAACAAGGTCCGGATCCTTTCTTCCTGCCCGTCGCCGAATTCGAGCATGAGTTTGCCCTCCGGGCGAAGGAAACTCTTGGCCTTGGAAGCCAATGCGCGGTAGAAGCCCAGGCCGTCCTCACCGCCATCCAGAGCCAGGCGCGGATCGAAGTCGCGCACTTCCGGTTGGAGCGTTTCGATCTCGCGCGAAGGAATGTACGGCGGGTTCGACACGATCAAATCGAATCGAGCTCCGCCGGGCAAAGCGTCGAACCCATTGCCGCACCCAAACTGAATGCGATCCGAGAGGTGATGAGCTGCCGCATTTTCGCGCGCCACTTCCAGCGCGGCTTCGGAAACATCGACCGCCCGGAAGCGAACGGCCGGCGCGTTCACAGCCAGGGCCACGGCCAGGCAACCGCTGCCCGTGCCGAAATCGAGAGCCGTGACCGGGCCGGATTGGCCCGCCCGCTCGTTCAAAAACTTCCAGGCGCGCTCGGCCAGAAGTTCTGTCTCCGGGCGCGGCACGAGCACCGCCGGGGTGACCTTCAGTTCCAGACCGCAAAAGGAAGTGGAGCCGGTGATGTGCTGGAGGGGCTCGCGATGGCCACGGCGTTTGACCATCTGGCGGACGGCATCGATTTCGGTTTCCGACAGTGGCCGCGCGAAATTCAAGTATAGGTTCAGGCGCGGGATTTTCAACGCGTGCGCCAGGAGCAATTCGATCTGGAGCCGGGGCGAATCCACGCCTTTCTTGGCCAAAAAATCCGTGCTGCGCTGAATGACTTCCAAAACGGTCACGGCTTCACCAATACCGCAAAATGGCGCTCGCGCCATCCTAATTCCGGGGAGGCATTCGTCGTAGGAGGGTTCCTTCCGTTTCTTAACGGGAGGCAACGGAGACCACGGAGAGGTTGGGGAATTGAATCGAAACGGGATGCGATTTTCAAGTCAGCGCAACCCCGACAATTTTGTGTCCTTTTCCGGACGGGCGTGTATATGTTCCCACGACATCGCACTCGCTATGAAATCCACAACGCCGAGAAGCCCGGCCGGATTTACCTTGATCGAGCTTCTGGTGGTTATCGCGATCATCGCCATTCTGGCCAGCCTCCTCTTGCCGACCTTGACCCGCGCGCAGGAACAAGGGCGCCGCGTCAAGTGCGCCAGCAACCAGAAACAACTGGCGTTGGCCTGGGTGATGTATGCGGGGGACAACAACGACAACCTCGCCCACAACGGCTACATCGGCGGCGGCGGCAGCGCTTCGACCCCGCTCTGGATTCAAGGTTGGTACAATCACAACGCCTACCCGCAGGATTCGACCAACCGGCTTTTGCTGACGGACCCGCGGTTCGCACTGTTTGCGCCCTATTTGAAGGACGTGGGCGTTTACAAGTGTCCGACAGATCGCAAGACGATCCGGGTTGGCCAGATGACTTTGCCCAAGGTGCGCAGCTACGGGATGAATTGGTTCTTGGGCTGGGGCCGGGGCGGAAACGCGATGCGCGGCGAACCGCCTTCCAACTACAAAAGGTTTTACAAGATGTCCGAGATTACCTCGCCATCGCCGGCCGACACGTTCGTGTTCATCGATGTTCACCCCGAAAGTATTTGCTGGCCGTTTTTCGGGGTGTTGATGTCGCCGAGCTTTTTTATGTTCCCGGCCAGCTATCACAATCGGGCCAGCGTGATGGGGTTCGCGGACGGCCATGTCGATGCGAAACAATGGAAGGACGCACGCACCTTCCAACCCAACCGAACCACGGACTGGCACGGACACAGCACCGGCTCGCCCAATAACCCGGACTTGCTCTGGCTGCAGCAACACGCCAGCAGTTTGAAATGAGACCGCCCCGAACCAGAGCGCGCACCGCGGGCATGAACCGAAAACCGTGCGGACCGCAGCCTTTAGGCTGCTTCCGCGCACTCTCCAGAGTCGAGCGTGGAAGCGGCCTAAAGGCCACGGTCCGGGAGACGGGTTCATGGGCAGCCCGACTGTGGAGTGACCTTCAAAGCCGTGCGTGCGGACGATGGAGTTCCGTCGACGAGGCGCCGGCGAGCACACGCGCGGGCGCGTGTGTTCCCCACCCCTGCTATGCCTGACTGGCTTATCACTTCTTTCCAAACCGCTTCGACGCCGACCGTCGGAGAGCTTTTCTGGCGGCTCGGAGGCGCGTTCCTCCTCGGCGTCGCGGTCGCGGGCATTTATCGCGCCACACGCGGACACGAAGCGGTCCCGACGTTCCCGCCCACGCTGGTTTTGCTCTCCATCCTTATCGCCATGGTGACGCAGGTCATCGGCGACAACGTGGCGCGGGCGTTCAGTTTGGTGGGCGCGCTTTCGATCGTCCGCTTCCGCACCGTGGTTCGCGACACGCAAGACACCGCGTTTGTGATTTTTGCGGTCGTCGTGGGCATGGCCGTCGGCGCGAATTACTTCGTGCTCGCCTTGATTGGACTCAGCGTCGTCGGCGTTGCCGCCGCGCTGACGCGGCCGAAAAGTTCGCCCAAGGATTGGTCGAACGTCGATTGCGTAGTGGAAATCCGCATGGAAGCGCACGAAGGGCCGGGAGAAATTCTGCAAGGCGTGTTCGACGAGGCGCTGGAGTTTTACGAAATGCTGTCGGTCGGCACGGCTCAAAAAGGGGAGGCCGTCGATATCAGTTATCGGGTGCGGCTGAAGAAGGACGTGCTCCCGGCGGCGTTTGTCGCGCAACTGAACGCGCTCGAACCGGTGCAGCGCGTGGATTTCCGGCGGAGTTCGGATAGGGATTGAATCGCCGGTTAATCGTTAAAATGGTGACGGCGTTACATCGGTTCAGTTGAGTCTCGCTGGATGCTCAAGCACGCCTCAAGCACGTGGCGTGGGCCGGTCGAAAGCGCCAGAGGGACTGGCGCAGTCCAAAAGCTGGCGCAGGGTCGGGCAGCTTGGCCAACGCGGAGCTCTTGGAGTGCGAGCAGTCCTCTGCCGCTTTGCGTTGCGATCCCCGCAAACGTCGTCTTGGGGTTGCTGTTGCGTGGGAACCGTGGTTTGATTCCGGGAGATGATTGCACCCATTCTGAGAATCGTTCGAACCGCCGTCGCCGCCACTTTTGGTCTTCTTCTGGCCGCAGGGTGCCAGCACTCTCCGAAGGAGACGTCCTTCACGAATTTGTTCCAACAGGACGGCGTGCCTAAAGGGTGGTTGGTCCGCAATTGGGCCGATGTCAAAGACCCGCATCCGGGCGGCGGCGTTTGGAAAGTGGAAAAGGGGATTCTCTACGGAAGCGACCCCCGGGGGAGCTGGCTGATCAGCGAAAAGGAATACGCCGATTTCATCCTCGAATTCGAGTTCAAGCTCGGCGAGCAAGGCAACAGCGGCTGCGGGCTGCGCTTCCCCTTGGCGGGCGATCCTGCGTTTGACGGTTTGGAATTGCAGATGGTCGATCCGCGTTACTACGGCGGCGAGCCGGCGCTGCCCGAAGAATTGACCGGCGGATTGTATCGGGCGGTCGCGCCGCAAAAGCAGGTGTTCAGGCCGCTGGACTGGAACAAATACGAAATCGCCTGCCAGGGGCCCTGGGTGAAAGTGGCGCTCAATGGCGAGGTGATTCTGGAGGTCGATCTGGACCAGGAAACCAAGAAACCCAAGCGCCACGACGGGTCGGACGCGCCGCCTTTGAAGGACCGTCCGCGCAGGGGACACATTGGATTTCAGGAGTTAAGCCGGGGCGGAAGCCAGGTCCAGATTCGCAACGCGCGAGTCAAGGAGCTGGAGTAATCAAGGAGGGGTGCCGGATCCCGCGGCCTGGCGGCAGGCGTCGGCGACTGTGCTCAGGTTCTCCAGAAAGCGCTCGCGTTCCTGAGCCGGCAAAGCCGAGAGAATGTCCGTTTGCAGAGCGACCGCAAGCTCGCGCGCTTCTCCGTATTTCTTCCGGCCTAACGGCAGCAGCCGAATTCGATGGGCGCGCCGGTCCTGTTCGTGTTCCTTTCGCTCGAGGAAGCCGGCGTTTTCCATTCGCTCCAGCAGCGAAGCGACCGTGTTGGGGTCGCTGCTCATGGCGACGGTGAGTTGGCGTTGGGTCATGCCTTTGGGATCGCCTTCCAGCAGGGAGCGCATCACGGTGAACTGGTCTGGAGTGACGCCCAGGTGCGCAATCCGGCGGCGAAACGCCTGGTTCAAGCCGTACCACGCCCGCCGCATGAGCGGGGGCAACCGGCGACGTTCGGGGGAATCGATGGGGGCCGGTTGAGAATCGGATTTGGTCGCTGCCGGGCGCATTTTTGCCGTTTGACAAATTATACGTGTAGGTATTATTTCGTCCAGGATTTCTGTCGCTGTAGAATCCTCCCTGCTCCCAGGGAAGAACCAGAGCGGTTTATGTTGCCCGTTTTTCGTTACGTTTGTAATCGTGTAATCGTTTTGTCGAAGAGTCACCATGAAAACTAAATCTCTGCTTGCCGTCGCCGTCGGCAGTTGGCTCCTTGCTCACTCCGGCGGGTCCCTCCTCCCGGTCAACGCGGCGCCTGTGCGCGGCTGGCTGAGCTGGCGCGGTCCCGAACAGAACGGCACTTCGCGCGAGAAAGGATTGCCCGAAAAACTGGCGGTGGAGCAGGCCCTCTGGGCGGCGGATTTCCCTGGCGCTTCCACGCCGGTGATCGCCGGCAACAAGCTTTACGTGATGGGTTACCTGGGCGACGGCCCGGAACTCCAGGAAGGCGTCGCGTGTTTCGACGCGGAGACGGGCCAGAAGCTATGGCAGCAACTTTTCAGCGATTTCCTCAGCGACATCATTTACAAACGCTACGCGACCTCGAGCCCGACCGTGGATCCGGAGACGGGCAACGTCTATGTGCAGGGCACGCAAGGCATCCTGGCCGCGTTCACACCGGACGGAAAGCCGCTCTGGCAGCACTCCATGATGGAGGCCTATGGGCGATTGACGTTCCCGAATGGCCGGACAGCATCGCCGTTGATCGATCGCGATCTGGTGATCACCCGGGGCATCACCGCGAACTGGGGCGCGCACGGTCCGGGTGGAGATCGGTTTTACGCTTTTGACAAGAATACCGGCGAGCTCGTCTGGTCTTCAAGTCCCGGTGACCGCCCGAAAGACAATTCCTATTCCTCGCCTTATCTAACTTTTCTGGACGGCCGGCGAGTTTTGATCGCGACGGCTGGGGATGGAAGCGTGGTCTGCGTCAATGCCCGAACCGGGGATCCGATCTGGCGCGTGCCGCTCGGCAAGGCCGGGATCAACGCCACCGTGCTCGTGCACAACAACGACAAAGTCGTCGCGATCTACGGCACGCCCTATGAACCCGGCCAAATGGTCGCGTTCCGAATCCCGAAAGTCGCGCCGAGTTCGCCGACAAACGCGCCCGTGGTCGTGGAACGCGCCCAAGTCGAAATCTGGAGCCAGGATATTTCGACCTCGACCAGTTCGCCGATCCTGGTGGGAGACCGAATTTATGTCGTGGCGGAGAAGGGCGATCTGATCGCGCTCGACGTCAACAGCGGAAAAGTTTTCTGGACGCTGAAGATCGGGATCGAACAACGCAATTCCTGTCCGCTCTACGCCGACGGCAAGCTTTACGTGCCGATGCTGGACGACCCGGCGGTCAAGACCGAAACCGGCAGCGAGACCGGAACCGAGGCCGGCACCAAAGGCGCGCTCTATGTCATTCGCCCGTCCGAAAGCCGGGGAGAAATTCTGAGCCACCTCTCTCTGGATGGACGCTGTTTCGGCACACCGACGGCTTACAACGGAAAGGTGTACCTCCAGACGGCGAAGAAGATTTACTGTTTCGGAAAGAAGGGAAACAATCCCGGCCTGCCGCCGGCGCTCGCCGCCGAAAAGTGGCCGGCGCCCGGGCCCGCCGGCCAACTTCAGGTAATTCCATCCGAAGTATTGCTGCGGCCCGGCCAGACCGCTTCCTTTCGCGTTCGTTCCCTCGACGCGAACGGATTTCCGGTCGAAGAAATCAAGGACGTCCGGCACGTCAAATGGGCCTCTTACATTCCGCCGACAGCGCGGGTCCGTTCGACGATGAAAGGAACGTTCGATGCCGACGGGAAGCTGGTGGCGGCGACGGACGCCGTTCCTTCGGCGGGCGCGTTCGAGGCCACGCTCGAAAACTTGAAGGGCTACATTCGCGGAAGAGTCCTGCCGTATTTGCCGATCAAACAGGATTTTGAATCGTTCGTGCTTAGCGAAAAAACCACCAACACCGTCGAAGAGCCAACCCCGTACGCCTATCCACCGTTGCCGTGGATCGGCGCGCGCTTCAAATTCGAAGTCCGCGACGTCCAAGGCACCAAGGCTCTGACGAAAACAATCGACAACAAGTTTTTCCAGCGCGCCACAGTCTTCATCGGCGCCGCGGAGGCAAAGAATTACACGATCCAGGCGGACGTGATGAGCGAGGGCCGGATGCGCGGGGACCGGGTCCTGAAGATGTCGGAGGTTGGACTGATCAACCAGCGGTATATGATCGTGCTGCAAGGCAACGCCCAAAAGCTGCAAGTGACCTCCAATGAAGAGCGCCTCTGCGTGCCAGCCAAAGAAGCGCCGTCGAACTTCCGCTGGCAACCCAATGTCTGGTACACGTTGAAAGCGCGAGTGGATGTGGCGGCGGATGGTTCGGGCGTCGTCCGCGCCAAAGCCTGGAAACGCGGGGATCCGGAGCCGGAAGCGTGGACCCTGGAGGCGCCGCACGCGCATGCGCATCGGAACGGTTCGCCGGGCCTGTTTGGCTTCTCGCCGCAGGACATGCGGGCTTACATTGACAACGTGAGCGTGACGCCGAATTGAACCACGATGCCGGTCATTTCGAGATTCTTTGGCATCACGATACGCATCAATCCACGGGACCATCTGCCTCCGCATTTCCATGCCCAATACGCTGACGACGAGGCCTCTTCAACTGCTCTCTGAAAGAACATCTGCTCTAACTCTCAACGAAAAACCACCCCCCTCATGAAGAAGTTCCAAATCCTCACCGCCGCATTGATGCTGTGCGGCCTGATTTCAATTGCCGAAGACTGGCCCCAATGGGGCGGCCATACTCTGGGCCGGAACATGTACTCGCCCGCCAAAGGCCTGCCGGATCGTGTTGAAGCCGGCAAGTTCAAGTCCGGCACCGAGGACATTGATCTCCAAACCACCAAGAACGTGCGCTATGTGGCCAAGCTTGGCTCCCAGAGCTACGGCAACACGACGGTCGCCGGCGGCAAGGTCTTCATCGGCACTAACAACGATTCGCCGCGCGATCCTCAACATCAAGGGGACCGCAGCATCTTGATGGTCTTTGAGGAAAAGACCGGCGAATTCCTCTGGCAGTTGGTTGTCCCCAAACTCGCATCGGGCAAGGTCAACGACTGGGAAAACCTCGGCTTGCTCTCTTCGCCGACCGTCGAGGGAGATCGGGTCTATGTCGTCACGAGCCGCTGCGAGGTGCTATGTCTGGATGTCCATGGCATGGCCAATGGCAACGACGGCCCCTTCCAGGATGAGGCGCAATACTTCGTCGGACCGGGCAACCCCAAGAAGGCCAAGATCGGCCCCAAAGACGCGGATATTATCTGGAAATACGACATGATGGATGAACTGGGCGTATTCCCTCACAACGCCTCCAACAGTTCCCCGCTCGTCGTGGGCGATCTGGTTTATGTGTGCACATCGAACGGACAGGACTGGAGCCACTCGAATATTCCCTCGCCGCAGTCCCCGAGTTTTATCGCCTTGAACAAGAAGACCGGTGAATTGGCGGGCGAAGACGACGCAAACATCGGGCCGAGGATTTACCACGGCCAGTGGAGTTCCGCCTCGGCCGGTCTGGTCAATGGCCGGGAGCTCATCTTCTTCGGCGGCGGCGACGGCTTCTGCTACGCGTTTGACGCCAAGCCCGTCAAAGAGGGCGAAAACTACTTTTTGAAGACGGTGTGGAAATACGATTGCAACCCCCCCGAATACAAAGTCAAAGACGGCCGGCCGATCAAATATCCGGACGCCAACGGCCCCAGCGAAATCAACTCCACGCCGGTGTTCTATAAGAACCGGGTCTATGTAGCCGTCGGACAAGATCCGGAGCACGGCGAAGGTGTGGGGCATCTGGTGTGCATTGACGCGACCAAGACGGGTGACATCACCAAAACCGGCGCGATCTGGAGTTTCAAGGGGATTCATCGCAGCATCTCCACGGTGTCGATCGATCCGGCCACCGGCTTGTTGTTCGTCGGCGATTTTTCCGGCTTCGTCTATTGCCTCGATGCGGAAACCGGGAAGCTCTATTGGACGCATGATATGAAGGCGCACATGTGGGGATCGACGCTGGTCGCGGACGGAAAAGTTTATGTCGGCGACGAGGACGGGGATTTCGCGGTGCTGGCGGCAACCAAGGAGAAGAAACTCCTCAGCGAAACCAATCTGCCGGCGCCGGTTTATTCCACGCCCATCGTGGCCAACGGGACCATCTACGTCTCCTGCAACACCCACCTTTACGCCTTTTATGACGCCGCTCGCAGCGCTGCAGGCAAAGATGATCTCCCGAAAGTCAATCTCAACCCCATCCAACCTCAGAAGAAGAATTAGCTTTTGCGTATGCCCGTTGATCCCTCCGCCATCAAAGCCGCTCAAGACAAACTCGACGCCCACGCGCGTGAAATCGTGCAGTGGCACTTTTCACCGGAAACCGGATGCCCCTTCTGGCTCGACTGGGCCAAGAAGGCTGGTTGGAATCCAGCCAATGAGGTGAAAGGCTTTAGCGACCTGCTCCGCTTTCCGCATTTCCAGGACGAATGGCTGCGCGACCTTCAGCCCGACGTGTGGGTGCCCAACGCGTTCAAAGGGCGGCCTTACAATATTTTTGAGACCGGCGGCACCACCGGCATGCCCAAGCAGCGCATCGGCTGGAACGACTACAAGGTCGATTATGAGGAATTCTCGGCGAAGATTTCCGACGCCCATTTCCCGCGCGGCGGCGCGTGGCTGATGGTCGGCCCCACGGGACCGCGCCGGCTCCGGCTCGCGATCGAACACCTGGCCAACTTCCGCGGCAGTTCCTGCTATTTCGTCGATCTCGACCCGCGCTGGGTAAAAAGAGTGATCAGCGAAAAGAAGGGGGAAATCGCCAAAGCTTACATGGAACACGTCGTGGACCAGGCGATCACGATCCTGAAGCACCGTAAAGTCACGGGGCTTTTTACCACGCCCAAATTGCTCGAAGCGCTCGGAGAAAAGACCGACCTCTGGGAAGCCGGCATTCGCGGCGTCTTCTGCGGCGGCACCTCAATGTCCCCGCAGTACGTGCGTTTCCTGATTGAGGAAGTTCTCGAAAACCGCATCGGCTTCTATCCGACTTACGGCAACACGTTGATGGGGTTGGCCGCCAGTGTTCCCTTGAAACCGGAGGACAACTTTTCGATCACGTATTACGCCCCGCAGCCGCGCGCCGTCGTGCGCGTCGTCGATCCGAAGCAAACCGATCAGGTTAAGAATTACGGCGAGTGGGGCCGCGTCGAGTTGACGACGTTGACGAAGGAATTCTTCATGCCGCGCTTCCTCGAACGCGACGAAGCGATCCGCCGCCCTCCGCGCGAACCCTATGCCTGGGACGGCGTCGGCGACGTTCGCCCGTTCGGCGCGATGGAAAAACAGATCGTCGAAGGCGTGTATTGAACCGTTCGGCCCGAGCAATGGCAACCCCTTGGAAATAAATGGCTTCTGCGGTTGTCCTTCAGTTCGGCGCTTTGCTTCTCCATTGTTTCTATTGGTTATCCGCGTTCTCCACTTCCGACCGCCCCAACCAGTAGCAGGCCAGCGGCGCGGGAATCTTCACCACCATTGCGCCGCCGCCGGCCTCGCCTAGGGGTAGCACGCCGAAGTCCGTGACTTCTTTCGTGATGACATAACCGCGCGCCACCTTCCGCTCCACGCAGAACTGCCGCATCCCTTTCAGGTCTCCCAACCCTGTCGCCTGCGAACGATACTTCACCTCGAACGGCACAAGCCGCCCCTCCATCGTCGCGATGATGTCCACCTCCTGGTCCTTCTTGCCGCGCCAATAATTGAACGCCACGCTCCGGTCGTAATAGCGCGTGACGACGTGCTTGAAAAAAGCCGTCTCAACGGCCACGCCCAACGCCGCCGCATCCTCCAGCAATGACTTGCCCTTGAGCATCACGCTCGGCGCAATGGCCGCGTCGGCCAGATACACCTTGTAACGCGCCCGCAGGATTTCCTTCCCGTAACCGAACGGCGCGAGCCGGTGAATCAAATGCGTGTTCTCCAGCAGCGCGATGAAGTTGTTCGCCGTCGGCTTTTTCACCTCCAGATTCTGACACAACGTCGTCATGTCGAGCAGCCCGCCGTCGTGCAGGCACAGGTAAAGAAACGTCTGCTCCAGTTCCAGCACCCGCCGCACGCCGAACAACGCCGTCATATCCCGCTTGAGCACCTTGTCCACTATGTCCTCCCGCAGAAACTTCTGCGCCTGCGTGATGCTTTCCATCTGCGCCGTCTGCGGGAAACCGCCGCGCAACAGATACTCGTGAAAATGCGCCACCAAGCCCCGCGCCTCCTCGCCCACCCGCGCGAACTGCACCGGCTGCCAGTCAAATAACTGGTCGAGTGACTCCACCGCCGGCAATTGCGGCGCGGCAATCTTTTTGATTTGCAGGTATTCGTAAAAAGACAGCGTCGCCAGCGGCAGCGTGTGCCACCGGCCCACGCCCGACTCCTGTCCTTCCGTCACCAGCGGCGTGGCCGAGCTGGTCACCGCAATGCGCCGGTGCTTCTGGAAATCCACCTGATGCTTCAGCCACGTCTGCCAGTCCTTGGTGTATTGAATCTCGTCGAGAAACAAATACTCGATGCCGTCGCGCGCCGGCTCGATCTCACGCCAGAGATTCAGCAGGCCATCCAGCCCCGCCAGCTTCACCAGCGGATGGTCGAACGTCACGTAAAGAATCTTCGTGGGCGGCACCCCGCTCTCAATCAGCGCCTCCATTGTTTGCAACAACAACGTCGTCTTGCCCACCTGCCGCGCGCCGGACAACAGCAACGCCCGGTGTGCTGGCGGATTCGTCATCCATTCCAGCACCTGCGAGAACGCCGCCCGCCGCCACTTGGGCAAATCGCCCACCCGCCCGTCGCGCCACCAAGGGTTGTATTGGCTGAGCACCGGTAGCAGTTCTGTTTTTGAGGCTACCATGCCGCCAAGTTTCTTAAAAACGCAGTTTAAGACAAGTATGTTTTACTTAAAATGCCATTTTAAGATATTTGTGCGTTTCCAAGGTCGGTTTCAAACTCAAGCGGGCACAGCGCGCTGGCCGGTGACGCATTCGTGGATGAGCGACGCCCGGGATTCCGCCAGCAACGCAGTTGCCGCTCGTAGCTCCGGTGCAACCGTCCAGCTTCGCCGTTTCGCGCTGGTCGTGGGCGAGGATTTCTTCCTGCACATCGGAAGGAGGGAACCGAAGCCGGATGTCACGGAACGGAAAAGGAGCAGACATTGACACTACGGGCACGCTGTCGTGCTAAGGGTCTGTGCAAAAATAACTTCCGGTTTTGGCGGGAGCGCCGCCTGGCCGGATGCAAGGCGCGAGGAGGGAGCATCCCCGTTTTGGGGCTGTGACCGACGAGCAACGCCGCAGCCGGCCAGGCGCC